>Ga0207687_10002961_pt1 | contig 11511 bp, 11 predicted proteins | sample KBSM54metaG_FD_184399 | JGI IMG/M metagenome (GOLD analysis project Ga0207687, IMG submission 184399) | Miscanthus rhizosphere microbial communities from Kellogg Biological Station, Michigan, USA - KBS M5-4 metaG (SPAdes) (version 2) | ecosystem: Host-associated > Plants > Roots > Rhizosphere >... | reverse complement strand
TCCATTTCTCACCGCTATGGGATGTTGGGGGGGATCGCCGAGGGCGTCACTACTATTCATAATTACTCGACGGGGGCGGATTGCCAGTCGACGCTGGCTTGCATGGCGGCGTTGGGGGCTCGTATCGAGCGTGTCGACGGGAAGGTCCTGATTCATGGGGGGGCGTTAAGCGAACCCGGGGAGCCGCTCGACGCCGGCAATTCTGGGTCCACGATTCGCATGCTTTCGGGCATTCTGGCGGCGCAGGCCTTCACTTCGCGAATTGGCGGCGATGAATCGCTGTCAAAGCGTCCGATGGATCGCGTCATCCGGCCGCTGACGGAAATGGGGGCGCACATTGAGGGGCATAGCCTTCCCGAGAAGAAGGGCAGTTTTCCGCCGCTTACGATCCAGGGGCGTCCGCTGCACGGAATTGATTACACGCTGCCCATGGCCAGCGCACAGGTGAAAAGCTGTGTGCTGCTGGCCGGATTGTTCGCGGCGGGCGATACCATCGTGCGCGAGCCGATCCGCACGCGGGACCACACAGAAATCGCGCTCCAGGAATTCGGCGCCGATATCGAAGTGCATCAGCGGGTGATCAAGCTGGCGGCGGGTGCGCATCTTACGGGGCGCGAGGTGGTGGTTCCGGGAGATCTTTCGTCAGCGGCTTTCTTTCTGGTGGCGGCGCTGTTGATGCCGGACGCCAATCTGGTGATTCATAATGTGGGGCTGAATCCGACGCGCTCTTCGCTACTCGATTTCCTGGCGGGGGTGGGCGCGTCGATCAAAGTCATCGACGTCAAGCAGAGCGGTGGGGAGCTGATTGGAAGCTTGCGCATCCGGGCTTCGAAAATTAGGGGCGGCATAATTGAAGGCGCGCTCACGGCGGCACTGATCGATGAAATCCCGGCGCTGGCGATTCTGGGCGCGGCCAGCTCAGGTGGCCTAGTGGTCAAAGATGCCGCCGAATTGCGCGTCAAGGAGACTGATCGCATCGCTGAGATTGAGTCCAATCTACGGCGCATGGGCGTGGAGATTGAGACTGCAGCAGACGGCTTCCGCATTCCCGGCGGGCAAAAGTTCCACGCCGCGGAAATCGATTCCGCCGGTGACCACCGCATCGCCATGGCGTTTGCCGTGGCCGCTTTGGCCGCCGACGGGCCGTGCAGCATCCTGGGCGCAGAATCGGCGGGGGTATCCTTCCCTGAATTTTTTAGTACACTGCGGGAAATCGCCCATTAAGCCATGAACCCACTTGCCGACCTCGCACTGCCGGGTTTGATCCACGATCTCAACAATGTATTTCAGACATTGATGGACGCGGCCGACTCGCTGGCGGGCGATTCCCGCTGGGAGCCTTTGTCTGCCGCCATCTTTCGCAGCGTTGAGCGCGGCCGGGAAATCACGCAGAGCATGCAGGCGGTGGATCAGCCGTCGGCTCCGTTCGAAACGGTGTTGCGTAACGCACGAACCCTAGTCGAGGATTCGATGACACTGCGACGCGGTCAGGAGATTCGATTCGTCGCGCAAGTGGAGCCCGCGTTGGTGCTGCGGAATGCGTGGGCGTGGGAGAGAGTGCTTATCAATCTATTTTGCAATGCGGTGCAGGCCATGCCTAAGGGCGGTACCATTTTCGTGGAGGCTTGCCGTAAGAATGGCGGCATTCAAATTGTGGTGGCGGATGAAGGCCCGGGCATCGCGCCGGAGTTGCTGGCGATGATTTTCGATCCGCACGTTTCAACCAAGGTGCTGGGCGGCTTGGGCCTGCACATCGTGCACAGCATCGTGACGCAGGAGGCGGGCGAAGTGCGCGTGTCCAATCGCCACGGCGCGGGCGCGGAGTTCACGATCACGCTGCCGGGCGAGCCGGTGTTGTCGCGAAGTGTCAGCGCTTAGGGCATGCGCGGGCGTTCTTCTGGTTGCGCTGGGCGCTGCGGCGCAGGAGCGGGCACCGGACGCGATCGAAATCGTTCGCCGGTCTGTGGAGCGCGACTGGACCGATTTCGAAAGCCGCAAGAACTATACCTACCAGGAGCGCACCGAGTTCCGGCAGTTTGGGGGCGATGGCAAGCTGGCGAGCAGCCAGAGTGAGACCAATGAGATTCTGATCCTGGGCGGGCGTCCTTATGAACGCCTCACGGCGCGTAACGACCGGCCTTTGCCGGAGCGAGAGGCGCGTAAGCAGCAAGAAAAGTTGGATCAGGAGTCAGTCAAGCGCCAGCAAGAATCTGCGGGGGCGCGCGCTCGCTATGAACGGGAGCGTAACGAGCAACGGGAGTTCATTCGGGAGATCCCGGATGCGTTCACTTTCCGTTTGGTCGAGACCAGCGCGGTCAGCGATCAGCCGGCTTGGGTGATCGAAGCCCAACCGAAGGCGGGATACCGGGCGATCCATGCTCGCGCGAAGGATTTTGCGAAAGTGCGGGCGAAGATCTGGATCGAGCAAGCCACTTATCACTGGGTGAAGGTGGAGGGCGAGGCGCTGGACACGATCTGGTCTAATTTTGGATTGCTGCGCATCGCGCGGGGGAGCACGCTGCATTTCGAGCAGACTCGCGTGAATGACGAGATCTGGCTGCCGTCGAGCACTTTGGTGCGCTTTGAGGCTCGGGTGGCGCTGGTCAAGAAGCTGAGGGGGGAGTTCGACATCCGCTATAGCAACTACCAGAAGTTCCAGAGCGATTCGAAGATCCTCGATCAATAGGGACGGAGCCTGATTATTGTTGCCTTTCGGAAAATCCCGGTTTGGAACAATAAAGAGGCTCCGTCCCTATTTATTTAAGATAGGGGTATGGCGCTGCGCATCTTGGTAACGAACGACGATGGCTGGGATGCAGAGGGGCTGGCGGTCCTAAAAAGCGTTGCGGCGCAGTTGGGCGACGTGGTGGTCCTGGCGCCGCGCGATCCGCACTCCTACGCCGGGCACCGCGTTACTGAGGATTCAGCGTTGCATCTGGCCGAAACTGCGCCGGGCGAGTTCAGTCTCTCCGGCACTCCCGCCGATTGCGTCCGCGTCGGGCTCACTTCAATATTTAACGACGTCGACTGGGTTTTCGCCGGCGTCAACCGCGGTGGCAACCTGGGCTCCGACCTTTTTACCTCCGGCACTGTCGCCGCGGCGCGCGAGGCGGCCTTCTTGGGGAAACCGGCCATCGCGATCTCGCAATACATCCAAAAAGGCCGGCCTCTCGACTGGAACCTCTCGCGCGATCTTGCGCTACCCGTGCTGCAGCAACTACTCGCGCGGCCAACACGGGCCTCCAAGGGATATTGGAACGTCAACCTGCCGCACACTGACAATGGCGATGCCGCGGCGATCGTTTTCTGCGATCCCGACAATCAACCATTGGATGTGCGCTTCGATCGCGAAGGCGACCGCCTGCGTTTTGCAGGTTCCTATCAAGCGCGTCCGCGCACCCCCGGCCGCGATATCGAGTTGTGTTTCCAGGGCGCCATCACCGTCAGCCGCCTGGAACTCTGACCAATGCCTTTCAAACTGAATGTGCTGGATCAATCGCCGATCCCTGCCGGCTCCACGGCGGGCGACGCGCTGCGCAATTCGCTGGAACTCGCGCGACTGGCGGATCGCATGGGTTACCACCGTTATTGGCTCGCCGAGCACCATGGCACTCCTGGGCTCGCCTGCAATAGCCCGGAGGTGATGATCGGGCCGGTGGCGGCTGCCACTTCGCGCATTCACGTGGGCAGCGGCGGGATCATGCTGCCGCATTACAGTCCGCTGAAAGTTTTCGAGTCCTTTGGGATGCTCAGCGGACTCTACCCAGGCCGCATCGATCTCGGTCTGGGCCGCGCGCCGGGCACCAGCGCGCGCGTCGCCCACATGCTGCAGCGCGATCGCCGCCAGCCGCCGCCTGACGATTTTCGCGAACAACTGGCTGAACTTCTTGGCTACATCAAGGACGGTGATCCTGCTCCTTATCTGCTGGGCTCCTCGCCGCAGAGTGCCGTGTGGGCGGCCGAACTGGGTCTTCCCTACGTCTTCGCCGATTTTATTAACCCGGCCGGCGAGCCCTACGCCGCTTTTTATCGCGATCACTTTACTCCGTCGTCGCGGCTGCGCGAGCCGCAGGTGGCGGTGTGTGCCTGGGCCGTGTGCGCTGAGACACGCGAAGAGGCCGTGCGGCTTTCAGCCAGCGCTCGCATGATGATGTTGCTGTTATTCCGCGGGCGGTTGATTGCGGTTCCACCGATAGAGGAAGCGCTCGAATTCTTGAAGCACGAGGGCGCACCCATGGAGACTCTGCCGGTCCACCGCCGCGTGATCGCGGGCGATCCCTCTGCGGTCCGCGGCGCCCTGGAGACCTTAGCCCAGGATTACGGCGCGGACGAAGTGTTCGTGGTCAACATCCTCTACGATCACGCCGCCCGCTTGCGATCCTACGAATTGCTGGCCAAAGCATTCGAGTAACCCATTTTGGCGGAGAAGCGTCCCTGCTCTTATAGCGATGAGAAACGGTTTTGCGCTTTTAGCCGCGCTGGCTGCAACAGCACTCCCGGGATGGGCGGTGCTCGGCGGGTCCGCTGAGTCCGTGGTGAACGATCAGCTTAAATTTCAGGCGAAGCGCACCGTGGTGGAAACGCAGGAGTACACTCTGCATGTGATCAGCCTCGAGGACGGCACTTTGATCCGCGAGTACGTTACGCCGGGGGGCAAAGTCTTTGGGGTTTCGTGGAGTGGGCCGACGATTCCAGACTTGCCCCAGCTCCTGGGGTCCTACAACGCAGAATTCCAAAATGCCGTGCACGTTAAAAACGGCCATCGCAGGGCTGCAGGGGTGCACGATTCTGACTTAGTGGTTGAAAGCAGCGGCCGCATGCGCGCGTTCTACGGACGGGCGTACCTTAACTCCATGCTGCCGAGCGGTGTCGGTCAGGAAATCGTGAAATGAGCCGCCGCGGTCGGCTTGCTTGCGCGCGCGGTCTTGTGTTCGCGCTGTTGATGGGACTTGCCGCTTGCGGTGGGGGAGGCGGTTCCAGCAGTTCTGGTGGAAATACAACTCCCCCGGTGGTCACGACAATCAACAATGTTCAACCGGTGGTGGTGGATTCCGGACCCAGCTTGAACGGACAACCGATTGGCGCCAACGACGAGCTGTTCACCACGGTGACCATTTGCGTTCCGGGGACCTCTACCTGCCAGAGTATCGATCACGTTCTGGTGGACACGGGGTCCAGCGGGCTCCGCCTGCTGTCAGGGAACATTGCGCTGACTTTGCCGTTCGTGACGGATACCACCAACAATCCGATCGGCAATTGCGTGCAATTCGCCGATACCAGTTATCAATGGGGGCCGCTCGTTAAGGTGGATGTCAAACTGGCGGGCGAGGTGGCGTCTTCGGTGCCCATTCAAATCGCTGGAGCTCCCAATTTCGCCGCTGTTCCCACGTCGTGCAGCGCGGGCGGCATTCCGGCCCAGACGCTGCTCCAACTGGGCGCCAACGGCATTTTGGGTGTCGGACTCTTTCGCCAGGATTGCGGGCCGGCGTGCGCGTCCTCTTCGCCTCCCGCTATTTATTTCAGTTGCTCGGCGACGGGTTGTACGCCGACCTCTGTCGCGTTGACTGGTCAATTGCAAAATCCGGTATGGATGTTTCCGCAGGATAACAACGGGCTGGCGATTATCCTGCCGCAAGTGGGCCCGACCGGGGCCGTGTCGGTGTCAGGCTCCATGATCTTCGGGATCGGGACGCAATCCAACAACGGGCTGGGCAGCGCACAGGCACAGGCGGCCGACAATACCGGAAATTTCACCACCACTTTCAACGGCGTGCCTTACACTACCAGCTACATCGACAGCGGCTCGAGTGGTTTCTTTATCCTGGATTCGACAACCACCGGTTTACCCAATTGCGCTAGCAGCAGCGATGCCGCGGGTTTCTATTGCCCAACGTCTCCCGCGAGTTTTACCGCGATCACCAGCGGCCGAAATCCTAACGGGTCCGGGACGACGGTGTCGGCGAATATCGCTTTTTCGATTGCCAACGGAGTGAGTCTGATCGACTCGCCCAACACCGCGTTTAACAACCTGGGTGGTCCCGCTTTCGACAAGGTGTTCGATTGGGGGTTGCCCTTCTTTTTCGGGCGCACGGTTTTCATCGGAATCGAAAGCCAGACCTCAGCCGCGGGCACTGGGCCCTATTGGGCTTACTAGGCTCCCGTCTACAATTTCTCCTTGCGCCATTGTGCAGCCATCGGTCATAGTAGTCATGTGGAACCGGGCAGTAAAAAAGCAGGCACATGGCGGACGAAGTCTACTTCCTCACCGAGTTATTCGGCCTCAAGGTCTACGACCTTAAGGGGCGGAGCCTCGGCCGAATTAAGGATGCCGCGATCGTTCCTCTGGTGGACCCGGTCCGCGTCGACCGCTTCCTGATTGGTGGGGACGGGACGCTGCTCACGGTCCGTTACGATCAGGTTAAGACTATCTCGCTGGATGGCATCCATCTGCGCGACGAAAACCTGACTCCTTACCATTCAGACGAGTACATGCTGCGCCTGACGCGCGATCTTCTGGACCAGCAGATCGTCGACGCGCAGGGCCGCAAGGTGGTTCGCGTCAACGACGTAACCTTTGAGCGGCGCGATGAGAATCAATCGCAGATCTTGTGGGTGCTGGAGGTGGATATCGGCATCCGCAGTATTTTCCGGCGCTTGCTGCGCGGGGTGATTCCGCCGCGTTGGATTCGGCGGCTGCAGGGGCGCATTCCTCCGCATTCGATTCGCTGGGAGTTCTGCAACATTCTGGAGCCCGATCCGCAACGCCGTTTGCGCCTCAATATTTCCAATCGCTTGCTGGAGAATATGCATCCGGCTGACCTCGCTGACATCGTCGAGGCACTGGGTCCTGAAGACCGCGAAGCCATTTTTGAAAACATCGACAGTGAAGTGGCGGCCGACGCGCTGTCGGAGGTCGATCCCAACATTCAGGTGAGCATTCTGGAATCGCTCGAAACCGAAAAGGCGGCGGAGATCGTGGAAGAAATGGCTCCCGACGAAGCCGCCGATGTGCTGGGTGAACTGGAAGAGGAAACCAGCGACGAGATCCTTGAGGAGATGGAGCACGAGCCCAAGCACGAGGTGGAAGAACTGCTGGAGTTCGACGAGGATACGGCGGGCGGCTTGATGAATACCGAATACGTTATGCTGCCGGACACCGCGACGGTGGCTGACGCGCTGCGGGCGCTCAAGGAGAACGAGGATCTGCTGGAAACGTTGAACACTTTGTTCCTGGTGGATTCTGAGGAGCGGCTCAAAGGCAGCGTGCCGCTGGCGCGGCTGTTCTTGCATCAGGGCGATCAATTGCTCTCGACGCTGGCTGCGGAGACGCTGATTCAGGTGCCAGTCAATGAACGCCAGGATCGGGTGACGGAACTCTTCGACAAGTACAATCTGCTGGCGCTGCCGGTGGTGGATGAGCATCACAAGCTCACCGGCGTGATCACGGCCGACGACATCATCTCCGTCCTCCGCCAAAAATAGGGACGGCGCCTGATTATTGTTCCAAAGTGGGATGTTTCATTTCGCGATGAGATAAAATCGGCCTGCGCGCACTTAATGGCATGCCTAAAGTGCCACGTTTTGTAGTACCCGGACTCCCTCATCACATCACGCAGCGGGGGAACTATCGGCAGCCGGTATTTTTCAACGATGACGACCGGCAATTTTTCCTGCGCCGCCTGATCAAACGCGCCAAGCAGTATGAAATTGACGTGCTGGCGTGGTGTTTGATGATCAACCATTTTCATTTGATCGCGATTCCGCGGCGGCGGGATTCTTTTGCTTTGGGACTACGAGCGTTGCTGGGCGAATACTCCCTGCGGATCAACTCGCAGCGGGGCGACGCTCGCGGACATATATGGCAGAGCCGCTTTTACTCGTGCGCGTTGAGTCAGCGGCATCTGCGGATGGCGCTGCGCTATGTGGAGTTGAACCCGGTGCGGGCGAATCTGGTGGACGATCCGGAGCAGTATCCCTGGTCGAGCGCACGGTGCCATCTGGGATTGGCTCCGCCGCTGGTGGGCGGCGCCCAGGGGCTATGCGACCCGCATGAATGGGGCGCGTGGTTGCAGGCCGCAGTCTCGCGGGATGAAGAAGAGCAGCTTCGCGAGTGCACTTTTTCGGGACGAGTATTCGGGACACCGTCTCCCAAACGCGGCCGCCCGAGAAAAGACGGACGGAGCCTGATTTCTGTTCCAAACCGGCACTTTCCCGAATTGGGGCAATAATCAGGCTCCGTCCCTCTTTTCTGCGTCACAATGGAAGTTCATGGTGGAAACAATTGAATGGACCGCCGGCGGCGTGGTCATGATCGATCAGCGCCTGCTGCCGCGGCAACAGGTGTTTGTGACTTGCCGGACTTATCAGGAGGTCGCCGAGGCGATTAAGACCATGGTGATTCGCGGGGCGCCTGCCATTGGCGTCGCAGCGGCGATGGGGGTGGCGCTGGGCGTGCAGCAGGGAGCGGATTTCGAGACAGTGTGTAGCACGCTCGCGGCGACACGGCCTACGGCGGTGAATCTATTTTGGGCTATCGACCGCATGCGCCGGCTGAGAGCGAGCCTGGGGGGCCAATCGTCAGCAGCCATCGTTAGGCGCATGATCGAGGAAGCGCAGCAGGTGCGCCAGGAAGACATTGCTCTCTGCATGGCCATCGGGAGGCATGGAGCGGCGCTGGTGCCGGATGGCAAGACCGTCCTTACCCATTGCAACGCCGGAGCGCTGGCTACGGCAGGATACGGGACTGCGCTTGGCGTGATTCGCGCGGCGGTCGAGGCCGGGAAAAAGATCGACGTTTTTGCCGACGAAACCCGGCCGTTCCTGCAAGGCGCGCGTCTGACAGCTTGGGAATTGCAGCAGGACCGCATCCCCACCACCATCATCACCGACAACATGGCGGGGCACTTCCTGCGTTCCGGCCGCATCGGCTGCGTGGTGGTTGGCGCCGACCGCATCGCTTCAAACGGCGACGTCGCCAATAAGATCGGGACCTATTCAGTAGCGGTGCTGGCCAAGGAAAATGGCGTGCCGTTTTACGTGGCCGCGCCGGTGTCGACATTCGATTTGACGCTGGAGAGCGGTGACCAGATCCCCATTGAGCAGCGTCCAGCGAGCGAGGTTACACACGTATTCGGGGTCGCCGTCGCCCCCGAAAACATTGGCGTCGAGAACCCCGCTTTCGACGTAACTCCGGCGCGCTACGTGACCGCCATCATCTGTGAGCACGGCATCGCGCGCGAGCCGTACAGACAGTCGCTGGCGGCGCTGGCTGCGAAAGCGTCACACGCCTCCGTATAAACTGATCTTGATTATGAACATGCAAAAATTAGCATTTCTAGTGATGGCCGCGGCCGCGCTCAGCGTGGGTCAGGGCCTCTCCGGCAGGCGTGCCCCGAGTTTTGCGCTGCCGGATACCAGCCTGAAGCCGTACGACATCCTGGACTATCGCGGGCGCTGGCTGGTGATCGATTACATGAAAACCGACCGGCCTGCCTCGAAAACGCTGAGCAGGGAGCTGGACCAACTGAAGGCGCGCATGGGGGCGAAGGTGGGGGTGCTGGCGATTGTGCTGCCGCCCGATAACACGATGACCGTGGCGAAATATATCAGCGAGACTAAGACCACCGTTCCGATCCTGTTCGACTCAGGCCAAACCGCGATGTGGTATTTCAAGGCCACTCCGCAGCGCCCGCAATTCGATGCGCCGCATCTGTTCGTGATCAATCCGCAAGGCACCATCGTCAAAGATTGGAACCAGACGGACATCGAACGCGGCGGCTACATGCCGCAGGTGGAAGCACTGCTCGCCGGTGGAAGCGACAGCAAGAAATAGTCAGCGCACATTCCTGCAGTAGGCTTTCCATTCGTCGAGCGACTTCCGGGGTAGCTCGGCCAGCGGAGTGGCGTGATTGGCGATGGCGTTAAGCGCCACCATGGCGCTCAGCTTGGGGTCCCAGGTGACGTCGATATCCACCACCGCTGGGTCGGCCAGGTGCGGGCAGATCGCGGGCACCAAGCCGGGCTGTCCGCTGAAACCGGCTTTCTGCAGAAGCTGTCCGGCGAGCACCGCCTGTTCCGGCGTGGGTTGCGGCGGCAGGGGCGCGGCCAGTTCGATGCGAATCTTTTCCAGGTGTTCTCGCGATCCCAGGCGCACCATGGCGGCTTCGCTCGCGTCTTGAATCCGCCAGCGTCCGGACCAGCCGTTGCGGTATTGATAATGCTGTTCGAGCAAGGGCAAGTCTTCGGCGCCGCCGCTCAGACCCACCGTATGCAGTGCTAATTCCACGGCTTCGGAGCCGGATGACGGGAGTGCCAGCACGCGCAGGGCGGCGGCGTGGGCTTCGCTGCGCGCTTTCGCGGTTAGCTCGCCTGCACTGGCGTGGCCCACGAACCACAGGAAGCCGATGCGCTGGATGTTGGCGCCGGTTTTGGGCATGGAAGCGAAGAGCAGGGACAGCGCACGCGCCGGGTCGGCTGCCAGCATGGCATAGGCGGCATCGCTGCCTAGATCGTAGTCGGTAAGGAACTCGACCAGGATCGGGAATGGGTCGAAGCTCAGGGAGCGCAGCGCTTTGGCGTGCTCCACGCGGGGCGGGGTGCGCAGGATCAGTCCCACGTCATCGTGGGGAGTCTGCGGAAATATCAGGCGCGCTTCCATCGTGGCGACGTCCTGCTCGATCCCCAATAAGGGGAGGCGTGTGTCGTAGGCCCCGTCGGCCCTCACATCACCGGGGCGGATGAAGATGTAGTCCCGGTCCAATTTGAGAGCAACCTGGTCCTGGAGACCGTCCAAGCCGCGCACCGCAACGGCTATGTTGGCGTCGTCCGCCGGTTTGGTTTCGATGGTGACGCTACGCACGCTGCCTTGCTTTTCGACCGTACCCTTGCGCAGAGCATAGGTGGTTATCCCGAGCGGCTTCTCTGGGGCGCGGATCACGATCTTGCGGACGGATTCGGCCAGCACTTGGGCTGCTTCACCGGCGATCTGGAAACTGGTACTGCGCGAGTCGCCATCGAAAGGGCCGAGCACGGGAGCGGGGCTGCCGGCCTGTACAACTTTAGGAAAGCGGAATGCGGCAGGTACCCGCTGCTCGGCCACGATGGGAACGGAAGCGCGCGCCAGTTCGCGGCCGCGCAGATCGCGCAGGATGAGCGGGAGGAACTCGCCGGGCTGCTGAGCCGGCATGCTCCAGTGGAAAGCTCCTGTACGCACCAGGGCCTGCTGGCCGGCGAACTCCACTACGTAGTTGGGCTGGCCCTCCAGAGCGCCGGAGAACTTCTCGCCGGGAGCCACGTCGTCCGGCAGGTAAACCCGCGCCTGGTTGCCTTGGAGCGTGAACGTGACGGCGATCACGCCCGGCCCGGTCTCTACTTTCAACGTATAAAGCGTGACTTGAGCGGAGGCGGCGGAGGCAACCAGGTACACGGCCCAAGCCCATTTCATGGTTCTCCCATTATCGGCCAACGATATTGATCTGCGGGAGGTTAGCGCTAAAGAGAAGGCCTTAGAAT
>Ga0207687_10002953_pt1 | contig 11531 bp, 8 predicted proteins | sample KBSM54metaG_FD_184399 | JGI IMG/M metagenome (GOLD analysis project Ga0207687, IMG submission 184399) | Miscanthus rhizosphere microbial communities from Kellogg Biological Station, Michigan, USA - KBS M5-4 metaG (SPAdes) (version 2) | ecosystem: Host-associated > Plants > Roots > Rhizosphere >... | reverse complement strand
ATCTGATTCGCGATCTGGGCGCCACCGGCGATCTGCACCTGGTGATGGGCGGCGTCTCGCTCAACGCTCTTTATAACGAGGTCGCACTGGGCCGCTGGGTGGAGCGCAAGATTCTGGAGTTGAAGATCACGCCGCTGTTGGGGGCGGTTCTACGGAGAGTTCGCATGGACCGCCGTAGGATTTCGGCGTTAGAATTTGCCACGCGTTACGGCGACGTGGTGGTTCGCGCGAACGGATTTGTCGATGCAACGGGCGATGCGGCGGTAGTGTGGCAGGCGGGACTCGAATGCCGCGAGCCGGCGGAAGGTGTGATCTACGGGTCGCAGATGATCGTGATCGAGAATTTCGACGAGGCGAAGAAACCCAGCCGCGAAGAAATGTCGGCGCGGATTCGCGGCCGCGGAGAGCAATATGGCCTCGTGCGCCGCGATGGATTCGCGATGAGTTTTCCAGGGCGTGCGACGGCGGTCGTCAACATGACCCACATCGAAACGCCGCTCGATCCGCTCGAGTCGTCGCGCATCGGCATCGAGGGCAAGGAGCAGGCTGATCGCACGATGGAGTTTCTGCGGGGTGAGTTTCCAGAGGCGTTCGGACAAGCACGAGTACGAGCCTACGGTCTGCCCGGTATCCGCCAGACGCGCTGGATCGTGGGCCGGCATCATCTGACGGTGGATGAGGTTCGGCAGGGCGTGAAATTTCCGGACAGCATAGCGCGCACGGCGTGGCCGCTCGAACAGCACCATCACGCGGAGGGCTATGTGTGGGAGCCTTTCGATGCGGACCATGTTCACTACGTGCCGCTCGGCAGCATGACGCCTCCGGGCGTCGATAATTTGCTCGCTGCGGGGCGCTGCATTGATGGCGATGCGACGGCTCTTTCCAGTGTGCGCGTGATGGGTCCCTGCATCGCGATGGGCGCTGCCGCGGCGCATGCTCTGGACCTGGCGGGTATGGGCAGCGTGGAGGATATCGATATCGGCGCTTTGCGCCAGCGCCTGCGGGCGAACATCGAAGACTGAGCGGGGATTTGTGGGAGAATAACGTCAGGCCGAGCGCACGTAATTTTGGTGACGAACATCCAACTCTATCTCGCCATCGGGGATTCCGATGCTGTTCAATGCGACGTTGATCGGGCTTGTCGTAGCGCTGATGAACGCGAAGTTCGCTGCAGTCTACGCCCGGCTCGATGCTATCGATAAGCGGTTTGACGACATGCGCGATCTCTGGCGTGCCGAACTTCGCAGGGTAGAAGAAGTCTTGGACGCCCGCTTGAAGCATCTCGAATCCCGCTAAATTCGCGCGCGGCTGGCGCACAATAGAAGCATGCGGCTGACCGACCAGGAAAAAGCCATGCTCGACGGCGCTGAAGGTCCCGCCAAGCAGAAGGCCATGGATCTCCTGGTTCGCTATGGCGAGGCTCTCGGAGCCGAAAACTTCGTCGACGTCACGAATATCGCGGGCGTTCCCGGATCGTCGACCATGTTCCTGCACGAATACTACAAGGAACATGGCGGTGGCAGCTTCGAGGACGTGTTCTCACGCTTCGATCTCGACAGCGATGAGAGCGTTCCCTTCCCTAAAGTCGGCGGCAACTGCTGCCACCTGCAAGGCGGTATGGATCCCGAGTTGTGGGGCCAGCAAGGCATGAGCCGCGGAGCGTTCGAGCATCAGCAGCAGGATGAAGCCGAGCTCGTTCGCCACGGAGTCAAGTTGCTCAAGACCTGCACGCCCTACCTGGCCGGCAACATGCCCGCGTACGGCGAGCATTGCGCCTGGATGGAATCGTCCGCCGTGGTCTTTTGCAACTCGGTAGTCGGCGCGCGCACGAATACCGAAGGCCGCGAGAGTACCAGCGCCGCCATGATCACCGGCAGGATTCCCGACTGGGGCTTCCACCGCGATGAATCCCGCCGCGGCACGCATTTGATTCAGGTCGACGTGCCGGTACAGAGCGTCATGGATTGGGGCATGCTCGGCTATTTCATCGGCGATGCGGTTCAGGAGAATATCCCGGTCCTCATTGGAAACGGCGTCGGCAAGCTCGGCCGGCCCGATCTGATTCGCCACAAACACTTCGGAGCAGCAGCCGCGTCGTCGGGTGGCGTCGAGATGTATCACATTGTCGGGGTCACGCCGGAAGCCCCTTCGCTCGACACTGCATTCCGATCAAGAAAACCTCAGGCGACGATCCACTACGGTCCCGCGGAACGGCGGCGCGTCTATGAAACGCTGAACTCCAATGGCCGAGATCTCAATGTCGACTACGTGATGCTGGGTTGCCCGCACGCTTCGATCGACCAGATCGGCGAGGCTGCCCGGCTGCTCGATGGCAAGAAGATTCGGAGCGGATCCAGCCTGTGGCTCTTCACTTCTCGCGCGGTGAAGAGCGTCGCCGACCTCCACGGCTATACCCAAACGATTCGCGACGCAGGTGGCCTGGTGATGACCGACACTTGCTCGGCCATCGGTCGAATGTTGCCCGATGGGACTAAGGTCGTCGCACTCGATTCCGCCAAGCAGGTCCATTACCTGCCGGCGATCATGGGCATCGAAGCCTGGTTCGGCTCGACGGAGGACTGTATCCGCGCGGCGCTTACGGGTCGTTGGTCCGGAGAGTTGCGATGACTTCCACGAAAATCATTCTGCGCGGGCGCAAAGTGGTGGGTGGCTGCGCCGAGGGCGAAGCTCTGGTCACTCGCGACACGATTTCCGGCTGGGGTGGAATCGATCCCATGACGGGTACTGTCATTGAGACGCACCACGAGCTCCGTGGCGTCAGCTTCAAGGACAAAGTTCTGGTGTTTCCTGGCGCGAAAGGATCGTCGGGCTGGTCTGCGGCGTTTCATCTGGCGCGAATTGCGGGCTTCGCGCCCAAGGCGATGATCTTCAACGTCATGACCACCAAGATCGCGTTGGGCGCCGTGGTGACGCGCGCTCCCGCGGTGACGGATCTCGAGCAGGACCCGCTCAGCGTGATCGAAACCGGCGATTGGGTGAAAGTCGACGGCGATCGCGGCATCGTTGAAGTGACCAAAGCCGAGATCACCAAGAAGACCCCTTTATAGTGGAGATATGGATCGTAAGGCTGTCTGTGCGCTTCTGATTGCGCTCGTGGGCGTCACCTGGCTGGCCGCACAGCAACTGGAAGACACGTTCTACATCCCGCTCGACGACCCCGCCATTCAGTTCGGCCAGCGGCCTGTCGACGATCCGGTGGCTCGTCTCGAAAAGCGTATGGAAAAGGGCCAGGCCAAGCTGGAAGTCGCTTCCAACGGCTGGGGATACCTTCCTTCGGTGCTCAAGCAACTGGACATCAATCGCGATTCCCAAGCGCTGGTGTTTTCGAAAACCAGCACGCAAGTGGAAAATATTGGGCCTCGAACTCCGCGAGCCATTTATTTCAATGACGACGTCATGGTGGGATTCGTGCGCAATAGCGACGTTCTGGAAATCGCCTCGCTCGATCCTAAACAGGGCGTCCAGCTATATGTACTGGTGAAAGCCGCCGATCCCGCGTTCGCCCCGAGCCAGGGATGTCTGCGCTGTCATCAGGGAGCAGTGACGCTCGGCGTTCCGGGACTGGTTATCAGTTCGGTCCACCCGATTTCGCAAACGCGGTCGGAACACGGCAATGCCTTCATGACGGACCATCGCAGCCCTCTCAGCGGGCGCTGGGGAGGATGGTACGTCACCGGAACCTCCGGCTCGCAGACGCATTTGGGGAATAATACGAACCTCGTGGATCCAGTTCGCTCCGGCGGTCCGTCCACGGAGACGACGCAGAATCTCACCAGCCTGTCAGCGCTGCTGGACACATCGAAGTACTTGGAGCCCACCAGCGACATCGTCGCGTTGATGACGCTGGAACATCAGGTCCGCATGACCAACCTGATGATCCGCATCGGCTGGGACGCGCGCCTGGGAATGGCGGACGACAAACTCAACCCCGAAATCGAAGAGATGCTCAAGTACATGCTCTTCGTCGATGAGGATCCGCTCAAGGCTCCCGTGGAAGGCGTCTCCACGTTCACGAAAACGTTTCCGCAGCGCGGTCCCCGCGATCCCAAAGGCCGCTCCCTGCGTGATTTCGACCTGAAGACGCGGCTGTTCCGCTATCCGCTCTCCTACATGATTTACAGCGCGGCTTTCGACGGGATGCCGGACAAGGTCCGCGAACCCGTGTATCAGCGGCTGTATGAGATCCTCACGGGCAAGGACACAGGTAAGACGTTTGCGAGCTTGCCGCCGGAGAATCGCGTGGCGATTTTGGAGATATTGCGCGCCACCAAGCCAAACCTGCCTGCATCTTGGGCTGCCAAGGAGTAGAGGTCGCTCGCCGTGCGCATCGCCGTGATTCCTCTTCTACTCCCGGTTCCGATCGTTGCGTTTTCCGTGGAGACGCAGGTTATCCCGGATTCGGACCTTCGCAAGCGCCCATGACGACGGTGTTCTATCAGAACTAGGCTCTCACAAGACCCGATCGAGCACCGGACTTTACTGTCACCCGCGGACCGGATGGGTCCCGTTCTTGCTCAAGGCAAGCGATGGCGGGCGATTCTTTCGCCAGCCACGCACAGTCTGTGGGAAACCAACCTAAATGGCCGCCGGACGTATTATTTCGCTGGCTACACGGGCGGCGCTGGAATGGCGCCCGGTACGTGGCTACTCATTCTTTCTTTTGACGAGCACGGAAGGCCCGTACCGTTTTACATAGTCGGTCCCGCTACCTACAACAGCCAGGGAATTGGCGATGTCCTAAACCTGGACGGAGCCGGTCCAGAGTTGCTTCAGCAAGACTGGGTGGAAACAAATTGGATGCCGGATGCACGATCCGGATATTACGTCACTACGCTCTATCAGCAACGGGGCCTTTACTGGTATCGCGCCGATGGCCGGCACGGAGAACGGACGTTCCCACTCTATGAAAAATGGGCCATCCTTCCCGGCACGAAGCCCGAGTTAGCGGCTGGTCCCACCGTTCCACAGAGCTTGCTGGCTGACTACGGAAACGACCCGAGGGGTGGCGTTCGCAGCAGCGTCCATAGTTCTGACGGGCGTCGGCTCCAGGTTGGATCCGGACTCGGCTGCAAACTGGATTCTGCCTCACTGGTGGTTCAAGACACTCGCAAAGGCCGCGAAATAGCGACTATCCCCAGCACACTTCCAGACAACTTCCAGGCAACATTCACGGGGGTCCGCCGATGGCCCAATTCCGATCTCTGCTCAGCCTCAATAATGTGGGCGACCGCCGAATAGCGCGCACTGCTGGTTCTGATATCGTAGAACCTTGCCTGCGGCACGTCCGACCATCGACGTCTCCGAAATCATCGAGCGCCAGAAGCTCAGCGGCTTTCTGATCGGGCTCGTCGTCATCTCCTGGATCATCACTCTTTTCGACGGTCTGGACGCCAATCTGGTCACCTTCGCGGCCCCCTACTTTCGCTCCGAATATGGCCTCACCACGATTCAAACCGGCAACATCTTCGGCATGCACCAACTGGGCACGCTGATCGGCGGATTCCTGCTGGGCTACCTTGGCGATCGCATCGGACGCCGCCCCACAGTCATCCTGGCTACCGCCGCATTCGGCGCGCTGACCATGTGTTTCTACTTCACCAGCAGCTACGGAACGCTGTTCTGGCTCCGGCTGATTGACGGGATTCCTCTGGGCGGTATGCTGCCGCTGGCTTGGGCATTGAATATCGAGTATGCGCCCAAGCGCTACCGCGCGACGATCGTGACCGTGATCATGGTCGGCTATTCGCTGGGCACGGCGCTCGGCGGACCCTTCGCAAACTGGCTGATCCCGAAACTGGGATGGAAATCGGTCTTCATCAGCGGTGGGATCGCCGCCTTAGTCAGCGCTGTGATCCTTTTTGTAATATTGCCTGAATCCATTCGATTTCTGACCACAAAGGGCAAGCGTCCCGATCGGATCGTAGCCATGCTGCGCCGCGTTGCCCCGGATCAGACCTTTTCAGCCGATGCCAATTTCATCGTCGGCGACGAAGCTGGCCACAGCAAGGATTTCAAGCCATCACTGCTCTTCAAGGGCGAGTTGCGTACCATCACTCCCCTGCTCTGGACCGCATATATCGCCAGTTCCTTCGCCGTGTTCTTCATCGTAAACTGGACTCCGCTGGTGTTCGAGGCTTTGCACTACGCGCGGGCGCAAGCGGCTACCGCGGCCACAATGAATTCGATCATGGGCGCCATCGGCGGGATTCTGCTTATGCGCTTTACCGATGCCAAGGGAGCGATCGCGATCACCATCATGCCGGTGATGACGTTCGGGCTGTTGCTGATCGCGGCGTTCACGCCGATGAGCCAAGGAGCGTTTCTGGTTCTCAGTGCGACGATTGGCGGTTTCCTGATCGGCGGGCACTTCGGGATGCACAGCATCTCCGGGATTTTCTATCCCACCGCGTATCGCGGCAATGGCGCTAGCTGGGCCACCTCGATTGCGAAGATCGGGTCGATTGGCGGGCCGATGGTCGGCGGCTGGGTGCTCGCCACGAGTCTACCGGTGAAACACATTTTCGCGCTGCTGGCCATCTTCCCCGCGATTTTCGCGGCTTGCATTTATCTGATTGGGCGGATGCACAGCCGCATGCTGGGGAAGGAAGCAATCGTAGCCGTCGCGGAACCCAGCCACGCTACCACCTAAGACGGCACCTTTGGCTATTTGTTCTCTCAGGACGGGCCAGAACCGACTCTATGAAACTTGCCGAGTGGCGGGAATCGCCTGATTTCTTGCCCTCCGCGCGATTGAGGTGCTGTCAATACCTGAATCAACGCGCATTTGTATTACTGAAAACAGAGCATTGGCCATTTTCCCAAAGCGGGACGTCGTCGGTATTCGATGGAGCCCTTCTTGCAGGTTTTGACCTCTGACCTCCATAGGCCTGAGCGGCCGGCCATCCCAATCGGACATCAACTCTGACGTAAGCGGGTATCTGCCTTGGCTGGAGCGACGCTTTGGAGGCAAGGAAAGAACGACCGCTAGAACTTCCACGTGATTTTTGCAAAGGCGCTGCGCTCCACCAGCGTGCGGCGTACCTCATAGGCGTTGTGAAACTCGGCATGCAAAGGCGTAAGAAGATTCTGGCCGACGAGGCTGATCTCGGTAAACTCTCCGATCTTCCAGCCCCACCGCGTATCCAGCCTGTTATAGGCCGGAACGTCGCCATCCCCGCCGTCGCGCAAGCGCCCAACATGGCCCATCGAGATATCCCATTCCATGTTTTTCCCCAAATTCATTGACGACTGAATCCTGGCCTGAATTTGCGGCGCATTGTAGGCCTCTTGCAGCGAATGCGTCTCGCCAGGAACCTGCACGGGATCCAGATGAATCGCACTGAAGCTCGGGTTGATTTTCCAGCGGCTGGTTACTTTCCAGGTGCCGGTGGCTTCCGCCCCCAGTGTGTGAGCACTCGCAATATTCGTGAAAAAAAGCGGAAGAACCAAATGCGGGGGACCGGCATCCATCGTAAAAAATGGGGTGCCGACTACAGCGCCCTGAAGGTTGCTGTAGGAGCCCATGAATATCGAGGTGTCGAGCGAAAACCGCTTGCTGAGCTGCGCCCGATACCCCACTTCGAAATCGTAGAGTTCTTGCGCCGGAGCGTTGGGGTCGCCGCTCAGTTGCAAGACACCGAATCCTCCGTCGTGCGTCGGAAACGTAGCAAGATCGACCCGGAGGTCGGTCTGCTCCCTGCTGGTTTGCGTAACCGCTCGCGCCAACGATAACCAGAGAGTGTGCCGTTCGTTTGGCTGCCAGAGGAGTTGTACGCTGGGTTCGAATTCGAATCCGGTATACGCATTGTGCTCGATCTTCGAGCCGATAGTAAGCCACAAGGAATCGGCCAGAGTGATCTCGTCCTGCACGAAAGTGCTGAACAGACTATTCGTCCGGGCGAGTGGGTCATACGTCTTTCCGTAACCCGGGACATGCCCGTCCGCCGTAACCCGGTAGCCCGCGCCCCAAACCACATCCTGGCGGGCTCCCAGCGCCAGATGGTGCTCGAAGTCCGCATCGAAGGTATTGAGGGTCTCGCGGAGTCCCTGGTCCAAGCGATCGTATCGGTCATAGTAAACCTGCAAGGACACCTCGGACTCATTGGCCAGGGTGCGTTTCCACCGAGCCATCAGGTCGCCCGCCTTCACCGTGACCGCATCGCTAAAGATTTTCTCCAAAGGCAGCGCACGCGAAAACACCGCGTCGATGGTCTGGCTTTCGTCCGTTTGCAGCAGATCGCCCTGGACTGTCAGGGATTCGCGCGGAGAGAGGTCCCAGTCGGACCGAAACCCGCCATGCATCATGTTCCAGCCGTCGGCCGCCGGCGTCCGCCCGTCCGACGCGGTCAGATTGCCCCGGTTCGAGTAATTGCCGAAGACCCGGTAGGCTCCCGTATCGCCAACTTTGCCGCCGTATTGAGCGAAGCCCTGGGCCGTTCCCTGGGAACCCCCGCCAGCACTAACAACAGCGCCCTGGGTAGCCTTCGCACTTTTCGTAATGATATTGATGACGCCATTCATCGCATTAGCGCCCCATACCGTTCCTCCCGGTCCGCGAATGATTTCGATGCGGTCGATGTCTTCCAGAGGAACATCCTGCTGGTCCCAGAAAACGCCACCCGTAACCGGCGAATATACGCTGCGCCCGTCTATCAGAACCAGAACTTTGTTGGCGTACCGGTCGGTGAGACCGCGAATGCTGATGGCCCACGCGTTGGCGTCGATCTGGGCGATATCCACGCCCGGGGCCATGCGCAGGAGGTCCGGAATATTAGTGGCACCCGAGCGGCGGATTTCTTCTTGAGTGATCACATAGATGGCCGCAGGAGTTCTGGAAAGTGTTTGCTCTTTGCGGGAAACGGAAGTGACCTGGAGATTCATCAAGTCTTCCAGGCTCATGTCGGTGAGAGACTGTGTCCGAGCACCAGCGAGTTGCGCCGGCAGAGGCGGCGACAGCAATAGCGTGACCGCTGCGGAGGCCGACACCTTGAGGCACATGCCCCGAAATCCGGCAATGGAGTACGTCATTTTCTCTGCAAGCCTGGCCGCCCGCAGCGACACTCGCGCGCCGACGGAGGCCGCGCGGATTTGGGTTCATAACTGCTCTGCATGGGAGCAGTGCAAGCACGCAGCAAGCCGTTTGAGGAGGAAGGTGTGCAAAATCAGGCCGAGACGACTGTCTCCATATGAGATTCGGCCCACAACGGAAGGCAGACTCTCATTACGTTCAATCCACGACTAATTTCGAGCCGGACGTCGCCGGTTCGACCCCGGTCTCCGCCCCAAGAGTTTTTCAACGATTTGTACTCACCGGCTCTCGCCTTTTGTGCTCTAGTTGTGCTCCATTGTGCTCTAGCGCCGAACGAGTTTGCCGAAATACTGAAATCCTCCGGTTGAAAGAATCAGGTCACACCCATGAAGCTCTGAGTCATCTCACGGCACAAGCTGTGTGCTAGCCTGACGTGTTCGATGGCTGACCCCGCGCGGATCTCAAACCCTGTCAAATGGACCATCTGCGCCATGGCCTCGCTCGGATTCCTGTTCGATATCTACGAAGTGCTGGTGGCTCCCCTGGTATTGCAGCCTGCCGTGATGGAACTCGGCGGATTCTCGCCCGGCACGTCGGAATACCGCTATTGGACCGGCTTGCTGTTCTGGATTCCGCCGCTGGTCGGCGGCTTTTGCGGGCTATGGGGCGGGTACCTGGCGGATCGCTTCGGACGGCGGCGCATTCTGGTCTGGAGCATCTTGCTCTATACGGTGTCGGCCGTGTCCGCGGGAATGTCGACGCGGATGGAGACCCTGCTATTGTTCCGCGCGCTGTGCTTCGCCGGCGTATGTGTCGAATTCATCGCGGCCGTCGCCTGGCTCGCCGAGCTCTTTCCCGATCCGAAAATTCGCGAAGCCGTGCTTGGGTATACGCAGTTGTTTTCTTCGCTGGGCGGAGCGTTGGTCGCAGGCGCATTCTATTTCGCAAATCGCTATGGAGGCAGCTTACCGGCGATTTACGGCGGACATTCCGCGTGGCGCTATACGTTGATCTCTGGTTTGGCTCCCGCGATTCCCTTAATGCTCATCCGGCCTTTCCTGCCGGAATCTCCGCAGTGGCAGCAGCGTCGTTTGGAAGGAACGCTCAAGCGCCCGAGTGTCGCCGAGCTTTTTCGTCCTCAGTTTCGCCGCAGCACGATCGTCACTGCCCTGCTGTTCGCCTGCGCCTATGGAGCCGCATTCGGGACCGTGCAGCAATCGCCGCAGATCGCCGCTGGACTGCCTGAAGTCCGGCAGCTTCCCACTTCCGAGCGCGGTCAGGCCACAGCCGGCGCGCAGACGACGCAGGAACTCGGAGGTTTAGCAGGCCGCTTCGCCATCGCGAGTTTGGGCCTGCTGATCGTCAGCCGGCGCGCGCTGCTGCGTGTGTTTCTCCTTCCCGGCCTGGTCGTCACAGGCATCGTCTTTTTCTACATGGGCACCACGAGTCTGGAGCTATTCCGCATCGGCGTATTCATGGCCGGGTTCTTCACCATCGCGCAACTCACGTTCCTGGGGAACTACATGCCGCGCATTTATCCGTTGCATTTGCGCGGGACCGGCGAAGGATTCGCCGCGAACGTCGGCGGCCGGATGCTCGGGACGTCGGCGTCTTTCGTGACCACCCATCTCGCCGCGGTGATGCCGGCTGCGTTACCGGGGGCGCAACTTTCCTACGCCGCGGCCGTTGTGGGGATCGGCGTGTATCTACTGGCCCTGGTGCTCACGTTCTGGCTGCCCGAGCCGCCTGAAAAACTGCCCGACTAGCGATTAAAGAGCAATGGCCGCCGGCCCGCGATTCCGAAAGCATCTTCGAGAGCAGCACCGGCTTGCAGCAGCGTGTCTTCCTGTTGCGGCGGCGCGACCACTTGCAGACCGATCGGCATGCCCGCGCTTGAGAATCCGCATGGCAGGGCCAGCGCCGGCCAGCCCAACACGTTGAATGGCCGGGCCAAGCGGGTGGCCGCGATGCGAACGTCCTCGGTGAACGTGCCGATGTCGACACTCATCTCGCCAATCTTCGGTGCGGTCATGGGCGTGGCCGGCGTCATCAGACAATCGAGATGCTTCCAAATTTTCGAAAAGTCCCGCGCCAGCACGGTGCGCACACGCTGTGCGTTCAAGTAGTCGACGGCGGGAATCAGCCGCCCTTGATCGACCAGGACCTGGATATCTCGTCCGATTTCTTGACGACGGTCTTTTTCACCTTGGCCAAGGTAACGCGCCAGCAGCGCCGAGACTTCCGAAAGCTGGACGATGCGACCGACAACGTTGATGGCCTCAACGTCGGGCAGCTTGATTTCGGTCACGTGCGCTCCCAGCGCCGCCGCCGTCTGAACCGCCGCTCGAAACGACAACATGACATCCGGGGCGATACGCTCGACAAAGAAGTTCTCCGGCACTCCGATGCGCATGCCGCGCAAGTCGGCGTGACCAGCCGGCGCATAGCCGCTCGAATGTTTCGCGATCAGGCTGAACGCCAG
>Ga0207687_10002952_pt1 | contig 11539 bp, 5 predicted proteins | sample KBSM54metaG_FD_184399 | JGI IMG/M metagenome (GOLD analysis project Ga0207687, IMG submission 184399) | Miscanthus rhizosphere microbial communities from Kellogg Biological Station, Michigan, USA - KBS M5-4 metaG (SPAdes) (version 2) | ecosystem: Host-associated > Plants > Roots > Rhizosphere >... | reverse complement strand
CGGCCCGGCCGAGCTGGCCCAGGCCCCGGCCAGCCTGGGCCCGCTGAGCACCATCGGGGCCGCCGGCGACGAGCTGGCCCGCCTCCCCGCGTCGGCCCGGTCGGCCATCCTGACCTGGCTGGAGCAAGGTGGCCACCTCCTGGTCGACGCCGACCCGGGCCAGACGGTGGAAGGGCTCCCCGCGCCCTGGCAGCCGGGCCGCGACGGGCGGGCGCCGGCCGGGCGAGGCGAGGTCCGGCTCACGGGCGACGCCATCGCCGGCGGCCGGTGGCCGGGACTGGTGGAGCCCACCGGCTGGGCCGTCACCGGTGACCCGTCCATGCGCTTCGACGGCCTCGTGGGCCAGGCGCTGGCCAGCGAGGCCGGCCTCCGGGTGCCCCGGCTGGGCTGGCTGGTAGCGTTCCTGGCGCTGTACGTGCTGGTGGCGGGACCGGTGGTGTTCCTGGTCGTCCGCCGGCGGGGCCACCCCGAGCTGGCATGGGTGGCCGTCCCCCTGGTGGCGGTCCTGTTCACCGCCGGCAGCTACGTCGGCGGACGGGGGCTGCGCCACACCACCCGCCAGGTCGACACCAGCATCGTGGCCACCGGGCTCGTCGGGCCGACCGCGTCGACGTGGACGGGCGTGTTCTCGGCCAGCGGCCAGACGTCGCGGATCCGCATGGGACCGGGTTGGATGCCGGGCGGGGACTCCGACGCCGACGTCCCCAGCTCGCTCCGGTCGGTGACGGTCACCCCCGAGGGCGCCGAGGGATCGCTGCCACTCGACTCCGGCCAGTTCGCGGTGATGTCCGGCGTCGGCCCGGTCGCGGCCGAGGGCGCCCTCGAGGTGTCCGGCGTCAGCCGGGTGGCGGGCGAGGCCACGGGCCGGGTGAAGAACGCCACCACCTGGGCCCTCGACGACGTGGCCGTCTTCGTCGGCACCGGCGGCACCCTGGTGGGCGCCCTGGCCCCGGGGGAGGAGCGGGAGTGGAAGATGACCGAGACCGACCAGAACTTCCTGTTCCAGGGTGAGGCCGGCATCGAGTTCCGGGTGTGGGGCAGCTTCGACGCCTTCGTGCCCGACCAGAAGCGCATGGTCGACCTCAGCCTGTGGCAGATGGCAGAGGCGGCGGGGGGCCAGGAGTTCCGCGGTCCGGGCGAGGTCGTCGCCGCCGGCTGGACCCGGTCGTTCGCCCCCCCGGTCGAGGTCGACGGGCGCGACGCCGGCGGCGGCGGCCGCGCCCTCGTCCTGGGGCGCAACCGGGTCGACGTCCCCGCCGATGGCGCCTCCATCGACGTCCGGCGGGAGGTCGTCCGGGCGCCCGACTTCCGCGGCGGGCTGCAGGAGTCGTTCGTGGTGCGTTTCGTCACCGCCGACGCCGATCGGGGCGGGCGGACGCCCGACGCGTCCCGCCTCACCCTGCGGGCGCCGTCCAACCAGATGGAGGCGTGGCAGGACGGGGCCTGGCGCCCGTTGCCGGGGATCGGCAACGCCGGCGCCGCGGCCAACGGCGGATCGCTCGAGTTCCGCCTGCCGGCGGAGGCGGTCCGCGGTGACGTGGTCTACCTCCGGTTCCCCGCCTTCTCGTCGATCGTGGACGTCAACGGGCTCTTCACCCTGCGGGAGCAGTCGTGACGGACGCCGCGGCCGCGGTCGAGGTGGAGGAGCCGCCCGAGATCGGGGACGCCGTCGCCGTCCGCACGGAGGGCCTGACCAAGCGCTTCGGCGAGCTGTACGCGGTGCGCGACCTGTCTCTGGAGGTGCCGACGGGGAGCGTCTTCGGCCTCATCGGCCCCAACGGGGCGGGCAAGAGCACCACCCTGTCGATCCTGGCCTCGGTGTTGCGGCCCACGTCGGGCACGGCCCGGGTGGCCGGCTGCGACCCCGTCGGCGACGCCCGCGGCGTCCGCCGGCGGGTGGGGTACATGCCCGACGTCCTCGGCGTCTACGACAACCTGTCGGTGCAGGAGTACCTGGAGTTCTTCGCCGCCGCCTACGCCCTGCCCCGGTCGGGGTGGAAGGGCCTCGTCGACGGGCTGCTGGAGCTGGTCGGGCTGGAGGTCAAGCGCACGGCCATGGTGGAGTCGCTGTCGCGGGGCATGAAACAGCGCCTGGCCCTGGCCCGGGCCCTCGTCCACGACCCCGAGGTGCTCCTCCTCGACGAGCCCGCCAGCGGCCTCGACCCCCGGGCCCGGGTCGAGCTGCGGGTGCTGCTGGCCGAGCTCCAGTCGATGGGCAAGACCATCGTCATCAGCTCCCACATCCTCTCCGAGATGGAGGAGATGTGCAGCCACGTCGCCATCATGGAGGCGGGCCGGCTGCTGGCCGTCGGTCCGCCCAAGGAGATCGGCGCCCGGGTGCAAGCGGTGGCCGGGCGCAAGGTGGTCGTCCACCTGGCGGGAGGCGAGGTGCGAGACTTCACCGTCGCCGACGAGGACGAGCAGCAGGCCCTCCTCCGGCGGCTGGTGGTCGACGAGGGCCTGGCCGTGGTCGAGTTCCGCGTGCACGGCTCGGACCTGGAGGACGTGTTCCTCCAGGTGACGGAAGGGACGCTCCAATGAGGACCCTGGCCCTGCCGCCCCTCAACCCGGTGCTCGCCCGCGAGCTCAAGCAGCGGATGCGGGGACGGCTGACGTGGCTGGTCGTCACCGGGTACCTGGCCGTCCTGGCCCTGATCCTGCGCGTCGTGTACCTGGGGGCGTCGAACTCGCTGAGCGACTCCGGGTTCGCCGACCCCACGGTGTCGGCCTCGGTCGGACGGTCGATCTTCCACTGGCTGCTGTTCTTCATGCTGATGCTGGTCTGCTTCATCGTCCCCGGGCTCACCGCGTCGGCCATCTCCGGCGAGCGGGAGCGCCAGACGCTGGTGTCGCTGCAGGTCACGCTGCTGCGGCCCCGTTCGATCGTGCTGGGCAAGGTCCTCTCGTCGCTGGCCTTCACCGCCTTGCTGGTGACGGCCAGCCTCCCCCTGCTGAGCGTGCCGTTCCTGGTGGGCGGGGTGTCGGTGGTCGAGGTGGTGAAAGGGGTGGCGATGATCCTGCTGACGGCGGTCGTCCTGGCCTGCCTGGCCGTCGCCTGCTCGGCCCTGCTCCGCCGCACCCAGGCCGCCACCGTCATCGCCTACGGGCTCACCGCCGCCCTCACCGTCGGGACGTTCATCGTCTACGGCGGGCAACGGGCCATGGACGGGCCCGTCGGCAAGGCCACCCCCGCCATCCTGGCCCTGAACCCGTTCGTGGCCACCGCCGACGTCGTCCAGGGGCGGGCCGACCAGTCCTCGTTCGACTCGCCCTTCACCGCCCTGGCCGACCTGGTGCGGCCGGACACGTTTGGCTTCGCCGTCGACCAGGGCGGTGGGATCGGGTTCGGAACCACCGGCGTCAACAAGCTGGGCATCGCCCGGGGCCTGTCCGGGCCGGTGCCGCCGGTGCCCATCGGGGTGCCGGCCACCACCGCCCTCGGGGCGCCGGTTCCGGTCCCCGTGCCGGTGCCCGACGGGGCCGGCGGCGCCAGCAGCGCCATCCAGATCATGGCGGGGGACGCCCCCGTCGGCCAGGTGCTCGTCGGCCCCGGGAACGGGTTCCAGTTCGGGCAGTTCCCGGCCGACGCCCGGCCCCAGGCCAAGGTCGCCGGTTTGCGGCTGTGGGTGGCGTGGCTGGTGGCGTCGGCGGTGCTCGGCGGGTTGGCCCTCGTGGTGGCGGTGCGGCGGGTGAGCCTGCCGTCGGCCCGGGACTCCTCGTGACCCAGCTCCTCGTCGGTGTCCGCCGCCGGCTGCGCCTGGCGTGGGGTGTGGCCACCGCCCAGTGGATCGCTCCCTTGGTGGCGGCGCTGGCCCTGGGCCTGGTGGTGGTCGGCCGGGTGCGCCCGTGGGCGTGGCCGGAGCCGGTGGCGGGGGGACTGGCCGTGCTCGTCGTGGTGGCGCTGGTGGTCGCCAGCCTGGTGGTGAAGGTGCCGCCGCTGGTGGCGGCCCGGGCCGCCGACCGGGGACTCGAGACGGGCGACCTCTTCGCCACCGCTCTTGAGCTGGAGTCGAGGCCGGGGTCGGGGGGACCGTTCGGGGCGCGGGTGCAGGCCCGGGCCGCGGCCGTGGCCGCCGGGCGGCGGCCGGCGGAGGCGGTGCCGGTGCGCCTCCAGCGGCGCCGCATGGGTGTCGTGGCCGGCCTCACGGTGGCGGCGGTGGCGCTGGGGCTGACCGCCAACCACCAGGACGAGGTCCGCCGCCGGCAGCAGGCGGAGCAGCAGGTCCTCGACACCGAGGCGGCCAAGCTGCAGGACGCGGCCGAGGAGCTGCGCACGGCCACGCCACCGTCGCCGGCCCGGGACGAGCTGGCCAAGCGGCTGGAGGACCTGGCCCGGGAGCTGGCCACCGCGCCCGACGTGCAGAAGGGCCAGGAGGCGCTGGACGCCGCCGCCCGGGAGCTGGCCGGGGAGCTGTCGCCCAATCTGCTGGCCCAGAAGGCGGCGGTGCGAGGCCTCGACCGCAGCCTGGCGTCGTCGCCCCTGCCGGGTGCCTCGGCCGGTGACGCCGCCAGCCAGCTCCGCACGGCGGCGGCCGCCCTGGCCGGGCTCAGTCCCGAGGAGCGCCAGGCCCTGGCCGAGCGGCTGGCGGCCCTGGCCGCGACCCAGGCCGCGGGCGACACCGACGCCGCGTCGGCCCTGGCCGCGGCCGCGTCCGCCCTGGCCAACGGCGACCTGACGGCGGCGGCCACGGCCCTGGGGGCGGCGGCCGACGCCCAGTCCGCCACCGCCGGCTCGGTGACGGGGCAGGAGGCCACCGTCGGCGCCCTCAGCTCGATCGCCGCCGCCCGCGGTGCCCTCTCCTCGGCCGTCGCCGGCAGGGGCCAGGGCCAGGGCCAGGGCCAGGGACAAGGCCAGGGCCAGGGACAAGGCCAGGGACAGGGCCAGGGGCAGGGACAAGGCCAAGGCCAGGGGCAGGGGCAGAACGCACAGGGCGGCGGGTCGGGGCGGGTGGCGGGCACCAACGCCCGCACGGGCAGCGGCGTGGGCGGCCCGGGCGTCCCCGGCGGCGGCACCGGCAACAACCCGTCGGGAGGGTTGGCGACGGCCACCGTGTTCGACCCCGCCGGCGGCACCGACGGCGAGGTCCTCAACACCGCCGGCCAGGAGGGCGAGGGCCCCAGCCGGGTGGTGGGCAAGGGCGACGGCCTCACCCTCCAGAACGCGGCCCAGGTCCCCCTCGGCGACGTCCTCCCCCGGTACTCGGCCGAGGCCACCGCCGCCCTCGACCGCCTCGACATCCCCCCGACCCAGCGGGCCCTCGTCCAGGCCTACTTCGCCGCCCTGGCGGCCGACCAGTGATCTCCCCCGAGGAGTACGTCGAGCGGGCGGCGGCGATCGAGGCCCAGATCGGGCGGGTCATCGTGGGCCAGGCCGAGCTGGTGCGCGACGTTCTCGTCTGCATGCTGTGCGAGGGCCACGTCCTGCTCGAAGGGGTGCCCGGGTTGGGCAAGACCATGCTCCTCAAGACCCTGTCGGCCGCCGTCGACCTGCCTTTCAGCCGGGTCCAGTTCACGCCCGACCTCATGCCGGCCGACATCCTCGGCACCCAGGTGCTGGAGGAGGACGAGGCCGGGCGGCGCAGCTTCCGCTTCCGGCCGGGCCCGATCTTCGCCAGCCTGGTCCTGGCCGACGAGGTCAACCGGGCCACGCCCAAGACCCAGTCGGCCCTGCTCGAGGCCATGCAGGAGCGGGCGGTGACGGTGGCCGGCGAGACCCGCCCCCTGCCCCGGCCGTTCCTGGTGATGGCGACCCAGAACCCGATCGAGATGGAGGGCACCTACCCCCTGCCCGAGGCCCAGCTCGACCGCTTCCTGCTCAAGGTGGTCGTCCCCTTCCCCCCCGCGGCCGACCTGGCCGCGGTGGTCGAGCGCACCACCGGCGACGCCCGTCCCACGGTCGACAAGGTCGCCGACGCCGCCGTCCTCACGTCGATGGTGGAGCTCACCCGGGCCGTGCCGGCCGCGTCCCACGTGGTGCAGCACGCGGTCGACCTGGTGATCGCCACCCATCCCGCCCACGCCGAGGCGCCGGACGCGGTGCGCCGCTACGTCCGCTTCGGAGCCTCTCCCCGGGGCGCCCAGGCGTTGATCCTGGCGGCCAAGGCCACCGCCCTGCTCGACGGCCGGCCCAACGTCGCCGGCGCCGACGTCCGCCGGGTGGCCGCCGCCGCGCTCCGCCATCGGCTCGTCCTCGGCTACGAGGCGGTGGCCGACGGGGTGTCCGCCGACGCCCTGGTGGCGGCCGTCCTGGCCGCCGTCCCCGAGCCGCCGGCCGGTCTCCGCGGCGCCCCGTGACCGACGGCGCCCGGCTGCTCGACCCCCGGCTCCTCGCCCGGCTGGAGGCGCTGCAGCTCGGCACCCGCCGGCGCCTGGCCGGACATTTCGCCGGCGAGCACCGCTCGACCCGTCACGGCTCGTCCCCCGACTTCGCCGACTACCGCCAGTACCACCCGGGGGACGACTTCCGCCGCATCGACTACTTCCTCTACGCCCGCCTCGACGTCCTCCTGCTGAAGCTGTTCGAGGCGGAGGACGACCTCCACCTGCGCCTGCTGGTGGACACGTCGGCGTCGATGGCGACCGCGGGCAAGCTCGACCAGGCCACGCGGGTGGCCGCCGCCCTCGGGTTCGTGGCCCTCACCCGGCGCGACCCGGTGAGCGTGCACACGTTCCCCCTGCACCGGGCCGCCCCCCGGTTCGCCGGTCGAGGGGCGGCGCCGGCCCTCTTCCACCACCTGGCCGGCCTGGAGGCGACGGGCGACACCAACTTCGCGGCCGCAGTGTCGTCGCTCCTGGCCCGACCGGGCCCGGCCGGGCTGGCGGTGGTGGTGTCCGACCTCCTCACCCCCGAGTGGGAGGGCGCCCTCAGCCGGCTGCCGGCGCGGGGCGGCGACGTGCTGGTGGTGCACGTGCTGGCCGAGGAGGAGCTGCACCCGACCCTCGTGGGCGACCTCGAGCTGGTCGACCGGGAAGGTGGGGGACGGGTGGTGGTCAGCCTGGCCGCCGACACCCTGAAGGAGTACGAGCAGGCCACCGCGGCCTGGCTCGACCGGGTGCGGGGACGGTGCGCCCAGGTGGGCGCGGCCTACGTCCGCATCCTGGCCGACGACGACCTGGAGACCGCCCTCCTCGGCGCCTGGCGGCGCGAGGGCGTGCTCCGATGACGCAACCGGTGACAGGGACGGGCGCCCTGGCCCCGGAAACCGTCACCGGTTCGGGTTGGGGGGAGGGCGTCCGGTGAGGTTCGCCAACCCGGCGGGGTTGTGGCTCGGGCTGCTGGCCATCCCCGTCGTCGTGCTCCACATCCTCCGGCCCCGGCGGCCGCCGGTGGAGGTGAGCTCGACGTTCCTGTGGCAGGCGGTGGCCCGGCCGGTGTCGGTGGCGGCGCCGTGGCAGAGGCTCCGCCCGAGCACGCTCCTGGCCGCGCAGCTGCTGGCCGTCGCCCTCCTTGCCGCCGCCGTGGCCCAGCCGGTGCGGCCGACGGCCGCCCGACTGGCCGAGCACACCGTCTTCATCCTCGACGCGTCGGGTTCGATGGCGGCCACCGACGGCAGCCCCGACCGCCTCGACGCGGCCAAGGCCACGGCCCGCGACCTGCGCCGCCAGCTCCCCGGCGGCGGCGTGGCCAGCGTGGTGGTGGCCGACGCCCAGCCCCGGGTGGTCCTCTCCGCCAGCCCCGACCCGGCCGCCTTCGCCGACGCGGTCAACGCCGTCCGCACCACGCCCGGGCCAGCCGACTTCGCCACCGCCTTCACCCTGGCCGAGAGCGTGGAGACGCCCGGGGCGCCCGTCGGCTTCGTCCTCCTGTCCGACGGGGGCCTCACCGAGGAGCAGCAGAAGCTCCTCCCGCCGGGCACCGACTACCGCCGCACCGGCGCCCGTTCCACCAACCGGGCCATCAGCCGGGTGACGGTCGAGCCCCGGGGCAGCGGCCTCCACGCCCGGGTCACCCTGCGCAACACGGGCGGGCCCGACGCGACCCAGACCCTGCGCCTCGACGTCGACGGCCGCACCGCCCACACCGAGCAGGTCGCCCTGCCGGCCGGCGCCACCGTCGAGCGGGAGGTCGACCTCCCCGGCGGCGACCGCGTCGACGCCTTCCTCGAGGGGGAGGACCTCCTGGCGGCCGACAACCACGCCTTCGCCACCGCCCGTCGCCGGCGGCCGCTCAAGGTGCTCCTGGCCGGGCCGGACGACGTCTTCCTCGACCGGCTCCTCGCCAGCCTGCCGTCGGTCACCGTCGAGCGCAGCCCCGACGCCCGCCCCGCCCCCGGCTTCGACCTCGTCGTCTACGACGGGGTGGCGGTCCCCGCCGACCCCGGCGCCCCCTTCCTCGCCATCGCCCCGCCCGGCGGAGCCACCACCGCCGGCGTGGCCGTCACCGGCGAGGTCGAGCACCCGGCCGTCACCCTCGTCCGGGGCGACGACGCCCTCCTCGCCGGGCTGGACCTCTCCGACGTGGGCATCGCCACCGCCCAGAAGGTGCAGGCGCCGAGCGCCGACGTCCTCGTCGGGGCCGAGGGCGCCCCGCTCCTGCTCCGGGGATCGCTCGGCGGACGGCCCTTCGCCTACCTCGCCTTCGACCTCGACCAGAGCAACCTCCCCCTCCAGGTCGCCTTCCCCCTCCTCGGCGACCGCCTGCTGACCGAGCTGGCCGGTGCCGCCCTGCCCCCGGCCGACCTGCGTGTCGGCGAGCCCCTGCCCGTCAACCTCACCGGCCCGGCCACGGTGGACGCGCCCGGCGGCGTCCAGCTCCGGCTGGCGGCCGGCGGCGCCGCCCCCGTCACCGATTCCACCGGCTTCTGGACCGTCCGCCAGGAGGGACGGCCCGACGTCACCTTCGCCGTCAACGCCGACCCGGCCGAATCGACCCTCGCCCCCGCGGCCAGCCTGCCCGTGCCCGAGCGGCCCCTGGCCCCGGGCGAGCGGCGGTCCACCGGCGAGCGGCCGTGGCTGAAGTGGGTGGTCGTCGCCCTCCTGGCCGTCCTCGCCGTCGAGCTCCTCCTCAGCCGCCGGCGCCGGGGCGTGAGCCGCCGCCAGTGGCGGGCCGCGGTCGCCGTCAGAGGAGGCATCGCCCTCCTCCTGGTGGGCGCCCTGGCCGGCCTCGCCATCCCCCGCACGTCGCGGCGGGTGGCGGTGATGTTCCTCGTCGACGCGTCCGACTCCCTCGGCGGGGGGGGAAAGGTGGCGGCCGTCGACTGGGTGCGCGACGCCCTGCGCCACCAGCCCGACGGGGCCCTGGCCGGGGTGGCCTTCTTCGGGGGCGACGCCCGCCTGGAGCTCACCGTGCAGGCCGACGCCCGCCTGGTCCAGCCCGCGACCAAGGTCGACGCCTCCCGCACCAACCTGGCCGGCGCCCTCCGCCTGGCCGGGGCCGTCCTCCCGGCCGACGCCCGCCGCCGCATCGTGGTCGTATCGGACGGGCGGGCCACCGAGGGCGACGCCGCCACCGAGGCCCGGCGCCTGCGGCAGCAGGGCATCCGGGTCGACGTCCACCCCGTCGACGCCCTGGGCGGGGCCGACATGGCCGTGTCCCGGGTCGACGCGCCCAGCCACGTCAAGGAAGGGGAGGCGTTCACCGTCCGGGCCACCATCACGTCGACCACCGCCCAGACGGTCGCCCTCCGGTGGACCCGCGACGGCGAGACGGTGGAGGAGCGGGTCGTCGACGTCCCCGCCGGCCAGACGGTGGTCGAGCTGGCCCAGACCGCGGGCGACAGCTCGTCGGCGCTGGCCAGCTACCGGCTCCAGGTGTCGGGACCGTCCGATGCCCGCCTGGAGAACGACGTCGGCTTCGCCGCGGTGCAGGTGGAAGGGCCGGCCAGGGTCCTGCTGGTCGAGGGCATGAGCGGCGTGGGCGCCACCCTGGCCGACGCCCTCCGGGCCGGCGGGCTGCCGGTGGACGTCGTTCCGGCGGCCGAGCTGCCGCCCATCGACCGTCTGGCGACCTATTCGTCCACCGTCCTGGTCGACGTCGACGCCCGCAGCCTGGCGGGCGACCAGGTAGCCGCCCTCACCGTCGCCACCCGCGACCTGGGCCGGGGCCTGGTCGCGATCGGCGGCGACCGCTCCTTCGCCCTCGGCGGCTACCTCGACAGCGAGTTGGAGAAGCTGCTCCCCGTCGTCAGCGACATCAAGGACCCCACCCGCCGGCCGTCGGTGGCGGAGGTGCTGGCCATCGACAGCAGCGGGTCGATGGGCGCCTGCCACTGCTCGCCGAACGCCAACAACGGGATCATGGGCAGCAACCGCATGGACGGCGGCGTGAACAAGACCGACATCTCCCGGGCTGCGGCCGCCCGCACCATCTCCGCCCTGGCCGCCGACGACCACGTCGGGGTGCTCGCCTTCAACACCGAGCAGGCGTGGATCGTCCCCCTGCAGCAGCTCCCGGCGGAGGACGTGGTCGCCAAGGGCCTGCGCCAGCTCTCCCCCGCGGGCGGGACCAACCTGGCCAAACCCCTGCTCACCGCGGGCGAGGCCCTGCGCCACGACAAGGCCAAGCTCAAGCACATCATCCTGTTCACCGACGGCTTCACCAACGAGGGCAACCTCGACGCCCTCGCCGACCAGGCCGCGGCCCTCGCCGCCGAGGGCATCACCGTGTCGGTGCTGGCCACCGGCGAGACGGGAGCGGATGCCGCCCTGTCCCGGGTGGCCGAGGCGGGCCAGGGACGCTTCTACAACGAGACCGACCTCACCCAGGTCCCCCAGATCATGATGCAGGAGGCCATCCTCGCCTCCCGCCAGATCGTGAACGAGGGCGAGTTCTTCCCCCGGGTGGTCTCGTCGGCGGCCCCCGTCCGCGACCTCCGCTCGTCGCCGCCGATCCTCGGCTACCTGGGCTCCACCACCAAGCCCACTGCCCAGAGCCTGCTCGAGGTGGGGGAGGAGGGCGACCCCCTGCTGGCCTCGTGGCAGGTGGGACTGGGCCGGGCCACCGCCTGGACCAGTGACGCCTCCGCCCGCTGGTCGCAGGCGTGGGCGACGTGGGAGGGCTACACGTCGTTCTGGGCGGGCGTGGTGAAGGACACGTTCCCCCTCGGGGGGTCGGCCGGCGCCGGGGCCCGGGCCGAGCTGGTCGACGGCCGCCTGCGGGTGACGGCGGAGTCGGCGGACGGGTGGCCCGACGGCGCCACCGCCGTGGCCCGGGTGGCCGGCCCCGACCTCCAGGGACGGGAGGTGGCCATGGAGCGGACGTCGGACAAGACGTTCGTGGGCGAGGTGGCGGCCACCGCCGCCGGCACCTACGCGGTGGGTGTCTCGGTCACCGGCCCCGGCGGCGGGACGCTGCTGTCGGCCACCACCACCGCGGTGCAGTCGTACTCGGCCGAGTACGCGGTGGGCTCGGTCGACACCGACGTCCTGGCCCAGGTGTCGGCCCTCTCCGGCGGCCGCGGCTTCATCGAGCCGACCGCCGCCTTCGACGGCGCCGGCCTCCCCGTCGGCCACGGCCGGGTGGAGCTGGCCGGGTGGATGCTGCTGGTCGCGGCCCTCTTGTGGCCGATCGCCGTCGCCCTGGGCCGGGTGGCGCTGCACG
>Ga0207687_10002947_pt1 | contig 11546 bp, 8 predicted proteins | sample KBSM54metaG_FD_184399 | JGI IMG/M metagenome (GOLD analysis project Ga0207687, IMG submission 184399) | Miscanthus rhizosphere microbial communities from Kellogg Biological Station, Michigan, USA - KBS M5-4 metaG (SPAdes) (version 2) | ecosystem: Host-associated > Plants > Roots > Rhizosphere >... | reverse complement strand
GACGCAAGTCTGCGGACAGCGTCTGATCAAGCAGACTGTCCTTTTCGACGGTCGATACGCTCACTATCACCTCTACTATGCCAACGCGGACTGCGAACCTGGCTCGGTTTACACCACCTTCCCGTTCAACCGCGTGAAAGGCCGTCCGGGTTCGGGCCAGATCCAGTCTACGGCGTACACCGTGCCCAAGGGATCCATCAAATTCTGGGAAGAACACGTGAAGCGGCACAAAGTGCCCAACGAAGGCGTCAAGGAACGCTTCGGGACGAAGTATCTCCGCTTCAATCACCCCTCCGGATTGCAGATCGAAGTGATTGAAGACGATTCCGACAAGCGCCGCGGCTGGACCACCGATCAAATCAGCGGCGATGTCGCTATGAAAGGTTTCCACGGACCGATGCTGTCGGTGCGGGAAATCGGCGAGACCGAGCGGTTCTTTGTGGATGCGCTGGGCTTCAAGAAAACCGGCACGGAGGGCAGCCATCATCGCTATGAAGTTTCCGGCGGAGGCCCGGCCCGGACCGTTACGTTGATCCATGAACCGGACCGTCCCTCGGGAAGCTGGGTCTTCGGCGCCGGCACAGCCCACCACGTCGCGATGGACGTGGAAAGCGACGAGAAACTGGCCGAGCAGAAGGGTATTTACGAAGAGCTCGGCTACACCGATTGCTCGGAGATCAAGGATCGCAACTACTTCCATTCGATCTACTGCCGCTGCCCCGGTGGCATTCTGGTCGAATGCGCCGCCACGGCTCAGGGAGCTTTCGCCCGCGACGAGGATCCGTCGGAGCTGGGAACGCACATGCTGCTGCCGCCCTGGTTCGAGGAAAAGCGCGCCGAAATCATGGCGATGCTCGATCCGATTGTGGTCCCTGAAGGCAATATCCCCAAGGATGCCAAGAAGGTCGCGAAAGCTACGCTTCCGGATACTCCGCCTGTCGCCGCCGGAACCGATGCAGCGGGTGTTTCCCGGCGAAAGGCCGAATTCGTCGGCGGCGACAAGCCCAAGCAGTAGAACCAGTGGCAATACCAACCCCGGTGGTCCGTCTGCGCGAGGCGGGCCAGCCGCGGGGACGTGCTGAGCGCGCCGGGATTCTGCTCCATGGCCGCTCCCGCACCAAACAGGAAATGCTGGACCTGGCCACGGGTCTGGATCTGGGCGGCACACGCTGGATCGCGCCCTACGCTGATAGCGGTGTGTGGTATCCGGGACGCTTCATGGAGCCGCTCGCATCCAATGAACCGTTCCTGACCCGTTCCGTGGAACGATGCCATCGCCTGGTGGTCGATGCCAGCGAGGATGGCCGCCTGGCGCCCTCTCAGATCTTCGTCGTTGGATTCTCCCAAGGCGCATGCATCGCGATCGAATATGCCTTGCGTCATCCGGGCTGCTGCGGAGCCATCGTGGTGTTCAGCGGCTGCCTCCTGGGACCGCCTGGAACAGCCTGGCGCCCCGCCGGAGGCCACACTCTAAACGGTCTGCGGGTCTTCATCACCGGCAGCGATATGGACGAGTGGATTCCCGAGGAGCGCTCGCATGAAGCTGCCAGCGTGTTAGCGAATCTGGGAGCCGATGTGGAATTGCGGATCTATCCTTCGCGCCCGCATATCGTCAGCAATAAGGAGCTGGCGGAAGCACGCGAGTTCTTAAAGGCGGGTGCGGCGTTAGTTCGTTGACCCCAGAGTCTGGGATGGCACAGAATCCCCGTGAAGCCCGTGCCGCCGCCTGGCGCGGTGATGCTAAAGATCCCGACCCGATCTGCCGATACTCTTAACTTGAATCGGCCGCGTGTTACGATAGCAAATTCCGCAAATGAGTCCTGAAAGTATTCTGTCTTTATGCGCCCTGGTCCCCATTATTTATGCGGGGCTGTATACGCTAACCGATCCGTCCAGATCCATCCGTGTGGTGAATAAGGTGCTCGCCGACACGCATCGGCTGGAAGCCAGCACCCTGTTTGGCGACCTGTTCGCGGAACCCAAACCCATTGTGGATTCACCGACCAGCCGGCGCTTGCTGCGCTTGGCCGGGCTGGCGATCATGGCGCTCGCGCTATTCCGTCTACGCTCGCTCTAACAGCATCGCCATTCCCTGACCGACACCCACGCACATGGCGGCAATAGCCCGATGTGCGCCCGTTCGCTTCAGGTGCATCGAGGCCGTAAGCACCAGGCGCGCCCCGCTCATACCCAGCGGATGCCCCAGCGCGATGGCCCCGCCGTTGGGATTCACCTTCTCGCTATCGTCGGCCAGGCCAAACGCACGGGTGCAAGCCAGCGCCTGCGCGGCGAAGGCTTCGTTGAGCTCCAGAAAGTCGATGTCTTCCATCGTAAGCTTCGCTCGACCCAGCAGCTTCTGGACCGCGGGAATGGGTCCGATGCCCATATAGTTGGGATCGACGCCCGCCGCTACCGCGCCCACCACACGCGCGATCGGCGTCAGGCCGAATTTCGCGGCGGCTGCTTCCGAAGCCACGAACAAAGCGACAGCGCCATCATTGATCCCCGAGGCGTTGCCGGCAGTCACCGTACCGCCCTTTCGGAACGGCGCCGGCAGCTTGGCCAGGCCTTCGAGCGTCGTATCCGCGCGCGGATGCTCATCCTCAGCGACTTCGGTCACGGCTCCCTTTTTCCCCGGAATGCAAACGGGTTCAATCTCCTCCGCGAACACGCCGGCAGCTTTTGCCTTGGCGGCCTTCTGCTGCGAAGCCAGTGCAAAGCGGTCCTGCGACGCGCGATCGACGTTATACTTCTCCGCAACGTTTTCCGCGGTTTCCGCCATCGAGATGGTGCCGTATTTCTGCTCCATCAGCGGATTGACGAAGCGCCAGCCCAGGGTGGTGTCAAAAATCTGCGGATCGCGCTGAAACGCCCCGGATGGTTTGGGGATGACCCACGGCGACCGGCTCATGCTTTCCACTCCGCCGGCGATGGCCAGCGACATTTCGCCCGTGCCGATCCCGCGTGCCGCTACAGCCACAGCTTCCATTCCGGAGGCGCACAGCCGGTTCACAGTCACCCCCGGGACGCTCATCGGAAGATCCGCTAACAACAGCGCCATGCGGGCTACGTTGCGATTATCCTCGCCGGCCTGGGTCACGCATCCGTAGTAGACCTCGTCAATGGACTCCCAGTCAGCGTTCGGAAAGCGGCGCTTCAAGGCAGCCAGTGGATGCGCGGCCAAGTCGTCGGCACGGACGCCGGAGAGCGCCCCCCCGAATCGTCCAATGGGCGTGCGGACGCCTTGGCAAATGTATGCAGTCGGCATATGTCTCTATGATCGCAAGTGCGTCAATGGTTCTGTTCTTTTCGCGAAACCGAATATACTTCCGTGAACTCAGCGCCAAAGAGGAAGATCTGCGCGGAATAGTACACCCAAAGCAGGAACAGCACCACGGATCCGGCCGCGCCAAAGGCCGAACCGGTAGTGGTGTGAGCCAGATACAGTCCGATGAGCAGTTTTCCGATCGAAAACAGAAGCGCGGTGACGGCAGCTCCGGTCCACACGTCCTGCCAGGCAACCCAAGTATCCGGCAGGATGCGGTAGAGCATGGCGAATAGCACCGTCACCAACACCAGAGAGGCCGCGAAATTCGCAGCTTGCAGCAGGAACTCAGTCACCGGAAGTACCTGCGGTACGAATTTGACGGCGGCCGAGATGAGTGCGTCGGCCACTAGTGATACCACCAACAGAATTCCCGCGAGCGTTACGGCAACAAACGATACCAGACGCTTGAAGAAGAACTGCCGTACATAGCCACGCTCGTGCGGCGGAACTTCCCACACCAGGTTCAGCGCATCCTGGAGCGCGCCGAACGCTACCGTGGCCCCAAAAAAGATGGAAATCACGCCGGCGATGGTGGCGAAAGAACTGCTGCTGCCGCTGCTATCCACTACTCCGCCTACAATGCGGCCGGCTGCCGGGCCCGCCGTGCGCGTAACCCAGTCGATGACATCCACCCGGGCCTGGCGCCGGCCGACGAATAATCCACCTGCCTCGACAATGAACGAGAGCGCTGGAGCCAGGGACAGAAGGGCGTAGAACGCCAGCCCGGCCGAGAGCATCGAGGTATTGTGCTTCAGGCACCTTTCGAAGGTTTCGTGAAACAACCCGGCGGTGGTTCGAAGTCTGCCCGTCACTTCAAGACCATCTTAGGCAAATCCGAACAGCCGAACGGCGTTCTCCTTCAAGATCAACGGACGCACCTCGTCCTTAATGTTGATCGCGGCGAAGTCCGCCATCCACCGATCCGGCGCGATCATTGGATAGTCCGAACCGAACAGCATTTTCTTTTTCAACAGGCTGTTGGCGTACTGAATCAAGATCGGCGAGAAATACTTGGGCGACCATCCTGAAAGATCGATGTATACCTGCGGCTTGTGCATACACACCGAGAGCGCTTCATCCTGCCAGGGAAATGACGGATGCGCCAGGATGATCGGCATGTCCGGGAAATCCACGGCTACATCGTCCATGTCCATCGGATTGCCGTACTTCAAGCGAACACCGCCGCCGCCGGGCATACCGGTGCCGATGCCGCTGTGTCCTGTGTGAAAGATAACCGGCAGCTTGGCTTCGGCCACCACTTCGTAGAACGGATAGGCGGCTTTGTCATTGGCATGGAACTCCTGCAGCGGCGGATGCAGCTTGAAGCCGCGAATCCCGCCGGCCTTGATCAGACGTTTGGCTTCGTCCACTGCGGCTTTGCCGCGCATCGGATTCACGCTGGCGAACGCGATCATGAAGTCGCTATTCTCCGCAGCGAACGCGGCCACTTCTTCGTTCGGCACGGGCGGACGTCCGGTGATCTTTTCGTCCACCGAAAATACTACGCATCCGATTTTGCGCGAGCGATAATATTCCGCCAGGTCGGCACGCTTGTAAGAGATACCCGTGTTGCCGAAGTACTTGCGGGCAGCTTCCTCGGCAGCGTTGCCGGTGGGTTCGGATTCGATATGCACATGCGTATCGATAGCAACCAGATCTTGAATATTCACCTAGACACCTTTCTGAATGGAAATTACACGTGCGGACGGCCGCGGCGAGTACAGATCGAGAACCAGCGCCCCCCGATTCTTCAGTACCGCTCCTTGATTGAGGGACCCCTTGTCGGTCACCTCGTGGGCATCGATGGAGGGCGGCTCGGCCATGAGAATCGCCCGGGCGATGCGCTGGGAGCTTCCGGTCGCCTCTGCCGCGAGCTCATTCAACAAACTCTGGAACTTCGCGCGTACGGCCGCATGCGCGACCGTCTCCGTGGCCGATGCGGTGGCCGGCAGCCCCGCTAGTTCGCGGCATGCATCCAACGCCGGAAACACCAGCACCGTGACGAAATCGCGATCGTGCCCGGCGATCACCGCATCGTGCGCGTACGGCGCGCAGCGGCTTAGGAATTTTCCGCGCAGCGGTCCGGCGCTGACGAATGTTCCGGTGGAGAGCTTGAAATCCTCGACAATGCGACCGTCAAAGATGAATCCGCGCGAAACGTCCGCCGGATCGACGAAGCGCAGAGCGTCGCCAATGCGATAGAAACCTTCGTCGTCGAACGCGAGCCGCGTGAGATCCGGCTGCCGCCAGTAGCCCGGCGTCACGCTGGGACTTCGCAAGCGAGCTTCCAGCTTGTCTCCCATGGGCACCAGCTTCAGTTCCACGCCGGATGCAGGCAGGCCGACTTCGCCTGCGCGCCGGAGATCCTTGCCTGGAAACAACGCCGCGGGACCGGTTTCCGTGGATCCCAGGCCGGTGAACATCATGATGCGCTCGCCGCAGGTGTCGACGGCCAGTTGATCCAGCTCATCCCACACCGGCTGCAGCAGGCCGGCGCCTGCGTAGTAGAACATCTTCACCCGGCTGAAGAAACGCTCGCGGAAATCGCGGCCGTCGCGAAGAAACGGAATCAGCGACTCGAAGCCTTTTGGAACGTTCAGATACACGTTCGGCGCGACGTCCTGCAGGTTGCGTACGGAGGCCGCCATGCCCGCAGGCGTCGGCCGGCCCTCGTCGATATAGAAAGACCCGCCGTTGTACAAAACGAACCCAACGTCGTGATTTCCGCCGAAAGTATGGTTCCAGGGAAGCCAATCGCAGATCACCGGCGGTTCGTCGTCCACCCAGCGAAGAATACTGCGGACGATTTCCTGATTGCTGGTGAGCATGCGCTGCGTGTTTTCGACACCTTTGGGCGTGCCTGTGGAACCGGAAGTGAACAGGATCTTCGCGACGGTGTCCGGCGTGACCAGATCGTGCGCGCGATCGACGTCGGCGGTGGCTGTAGTCGCTGCGAGACTGGCGTAGGACGTGGACTGCAGTTCTTCTGGATCGCCGCTGATAATCAGTTCCGCGTCGTGCGGTTTAACCGCCTTGAGCGCGTGTCGATACGGAGCTGCGTCGCTTACAAAAACCAGCCCCGGCGTCAGCAAATCAAATATGGTGCGCAGCTTGCCGAAGTCGCTCGACACCAGCGAGTATGCAGTGGAGATGGGCGCGTAGGGGATGCCGGCATAGTAGGCCGCGAAACCCATCACCGCGTGTTCCAGATCGTTGCCGGAAAGAATCGCGATGGGACGTTCGGATGAAAGATTGCGGTGGAGCAGCGCCTGCGCCACGTTACGGGCCGCCGCGCGGAATTGCGCGTAGGTCAGCGTGCGCCACTCACCAGACGCGTCCCGTTGCCCCATGAAGACGCGATCCGGAGTTTTCTGCGCCCAGTAGTCGAGCTTCTCGGTAAGCTTGGCCGGATAACTTCCGAGCGGGTGCACGGGAGTAACGTAGATCGCGCCATCCGCCCCATGCGTCATGGTGACATCGCGAGGACCGAACCGAACGTCGCGTAAAGGTATGGGGGTCGTCATTCCTTGGTCGCGTCCCATTTTGCGAATGTGCTGCCTTCTTCGGCCAGACGGCGGAGCAGCGGAGCGGGCTCCCACACGTCGCCAAATTGCTTGTGGAACTCGCGCACGCGATCGTAAATTCGTTTCAAACCCACCGTATCGGCATACCACATGGGGCCGCCGCGATAGCCGGGGAATCCGTAGCCGGTGCAGTAAATCACATCGATATCCGCCGCACGCTGCGCATGTCCTTCTGCAAGGATGCGAGCGCCTTCGTTAATCATCACGAAAATCGAGCGTTCAATTATTTCTTCGCTGGTGACTGTGCGGCGAGGGATCCCCGCGTCGATGGCCGTTTTCTCGATCAGCGCGTGCACTTCGGGATCCGCAATCGGAGCACGGGTTTCATCGTAACGATACCAACCCTTGCCGGTCTTCTGCCCCAAACGGCCCATTTCGAACAGCTTATCCAGCACCAGCGGAACACGCTCGCCGGGTTTGCGCAGATGCGCGTATTCCTGCTTCACGCGATACGCCAGATCGATCCCGCCCATGTCGTCCACCGCGAATATTCCCATCGCCATGCCGAAATCGGTCAGCGCGCGATCCACTTGCTGGGGCGTGGCGCCCTCTTCGGCCAGCAACTGCGCCTCGCGCATGTAGGGGAGCATCATCCGGTTGCCGACGAAGCCGCGGCAATTTCCCACCACTACGCCGACCTTACCCAGCTTCTTCGCGATCGCCAGCGACGTGGCCACCACTTGGTCGCCCGCGAGCTTCCCGCGCACGATCTCCACCAGCCGCATCACGTGTGCGGGGCTGAAGAAGTGCAGCCCGATCACCATCTTCGGACGCGAAGTTGCGGCTGCGATTTCATCGACATCGAGCGTGGACGTGTTCGACGCGAGGACGCAATCCGGCTTGGCGATCTTGTCCAGCTCGCCGAAGATCTGCTTCTTGAGCGGCATGCTCTCGAAGACGGCCTCGATGATGAGGTCGGCCTGATCGAAGCCGTCGTAGGTGAGCTGAGGCTGGATCAGAGCCATCCGCTGATCCATGACCGCTTGCGGAAAGCGGCCCTTCTTGACGGAGCTGTCGTAGTTCTTGCGGACGGTGGCCATGCCGCGGTCGAGCGCAGCCTGTTCGGTTTCCTTGAGCCGCACGAAGATTCCAGCGTTGGCGCAGGCCATTGCGATCCCACCGCCCATGGTGCCGGCGCCGATGATTCCGACCTTGGCGATGGGATATACCGGGGTGTCCTTGGGAATTCCAGGCACGCGAGCGACGGCGCGTTCGGCGAAGAAGATGTGAATCATCGCCTTGGCCTGATCGCCCGCGAGAACCTTGCGGACGATTTCCCGCTCTTTCCTGCAGCCTTCGTCGAACGGAAGGGTGGTGGCGGCTTCCAACGCTTCGAGCGCTGCTAAGGGAGCGGTCTGGTTGCGGCGGATCTTGCCGGCCTGGGCGCGGCCCGCGGCAAAAATAGGCGCGTTCTCGGCCGCCGACCCCAATTTCTCATTCCGCTCGCGTGTTTTGCGAACTGGCTGGCTCGCTACGTTGCGCGCAAACGCCACTGCGCCGGCCAGCAGTTCACCATCGATCAAGCCATCGATCAGTCCGAGCCGCAACGCTTCGGGCGCTTTGACCGGCTTGCCCGTAACGCACATCTCGACCGCTGCGGCCACACCCACCAGGCGAGGCAGACGCTGCGTTCCCTCAGCGCCGGGAATGATGCCGAGGTTTACCTCCGGCGCGCCCAGCGATGCATCCGCCGCGGCCACGCGGTAGTGCCCGGCCATGGCGATCTCCAGGCCTCCGCCCAAAGCGATGCCATGAATCGCCATGATCACGGGCTTGCTGCAATCCTCTATCCGGGCAAGCAGCGGATGCAGATTTGGACCGCCCGAAGCGGGGTTACGGGCAGCTTCCTCGAGTTCCTTGATATCGGCACCGGCGATGAAAGTCCGCCCGCCGCCGATCACGACAATGGCGCGCACAGATGGATCGCGTTCGGCCGTATCCAGAGCAGCCAGGATGCCTTCGGGCACACCGGGGCTGAGGGCATTTACGGGCGGATTATCGATGGTAATGATCGCTACACTATCCGTGGCAGTGCCGCGCGTCGAGAGGCTTACGGGCTGAGTCATTAGAAATCTGTTACGCTTTCATACGGCGCGGAGGCAACCGCAATTTCTGATGATACCCCGCACGGCGAGTGAACGGCCCGTAAGCCCCGAGAGGGAAGACACACCCGGCCTGGGTTACGCCTGGTGGGTGGTCATCGCACTGACCGCGGTCTACACGCTCTCCTTTGTTGACCGAACCATCCTGGGTCTGCTGGTTCCCTCCATCAAGCGCGATCTGGGCGTGAGCGATACGCAAATCGGACTGCTGCAAGGCTTGGCGTTCTCCCTGTTCTATACGCTGATGGGTCTGCCGATCGGACGCCTCGCCGATCGTTGGAACCGCCGCAACCTGATTGTCGCCGGGATCCTGGTGTGGAGCTTTTTCACCACCATGAGCAGTGTGGCAAAAAGTTTCCTGCTGCTGTTCCTGACGCGGATCGGCGTCGGGATAGGTGAAGCCAGCCTTTCGCCCGCTGGCTATTCGATGATGTCCGACTATTTCCCCAAGCAAAAGCTGGGAGCCGCGATCAGCGTGTTTTACATGGGCGTCTTCATTGGATCGAGTCTGGCGATGCTGGTAGGCGGGGCTACGGTGGATGCGCTGGCGCGCACGCCGTTTGTCACCGTGCCCCTGCTGGGCACGATGGCGTCCTGGCGGCTGACGTTCGTCATTGTGGGCCTTCCCGGTATTTTGTTCGCGCTGCTGGCCTGGAGCATACGCGAGCCGATCCGCCGCAACCTTTTGGCCTCTGCCGACGGGCGTCCGACGCAACTCAGTTTCAGCGAAACGGTGGCACAGGTGCGTCTGCGCTGGCAGTCCGTCGCAGGCATCTCGCTCGGCATGGTGTGCCAGGGGATGATCACCTACGGGCTGCTGGCCTGGATTCCGACCTTCTTCCAGCGAGTGCATCACTGGACTCCCGGCCAGTCCGGGCGCGCTCTGGCCGCAATTCTGCTCACGTTCGGCTGCCTGGGAATGTATCTGGGTGGACGTCTCAGCGATTACTGGCAGAAGCGCGGCGTACCGGAGGGTCCGCTGAAAGTGGCGGTCATCAGCGCCGCCGGCACATTGCTGCTGATGCCGATCTCCCTGCTGCTTTCCAAGCCCGAATGGACGCTGGCGATGCTCGCGCCGGCTTTGTGCTTCGACGCCTTGGCGATGGGGACCTCGGCGGCCGCGCTCCAGCACATTTTTCCCAATCAGGTCCGCGGGCAGGTGTCCGCGCTGTATCTGTTTCTGTTGAATTTAGGCGGCGGGAGCCTGGGCCCGCTGCTGCCTGGCCTGCTTAACGATCGTTGGTTCCACGATCCGAACAAGGTGGGATATTCCCTCGCGATCACGATCACGATCGGAGCTATCGGGATGCTGATTGCGATCCTGTCCACTTTTGGGGCGTATCGAAGGCACTACAACGAGATGAAATCCGCCTAGCCACAGGGGTCGGGCATGCCTCGCCCGGCGCGCTACCATGTGGGTAATTCGAATGGTGGGATGGACGAAATGGACGAGTCTGCTTTGCCTCGCCGCAGTTGCCGCGGCGCAGGAATCCCCGGTTCTTCGCGTTAACACTCGCCTGGTCGAAGTCGATGTGGTCGTCCACAGCAAGGGTTCGGCTGTCGAGGACCTGAAGCAGGACGATTTCACCGTTCTCGACAACGGTAAGCCTCAAAAGATTGCGGCTTTCAACGTTGTTTCTTCGAAGACGACCGCGGGGAAATCGATTCCGCTTCCACCGGGCGCCGTATCGAACCGGATCATCACGTCCGGACCGGAGCCCGCGGGTACTACCATCGTCCTGTACGACACGCTGAATACCGCCACGGAAGACCAGTCCTGGGCTCGCCAGGAGTTGCTACGCTACCTGGGCACGCTGGAACGGGGCGACCAGTTCGCGCTGTACTCACTGGGGAAAGTGTTGCAGGTGATTCAGGATTTCACCGATGACCCGCAGGTGATTATGCGGGCCGCGCGCCGATCCCGCCCGGAATCCTCAGCCGACCGGACGGCGGACGACCTTACGGCGGACCTGCTTGCGTCCGCGCCGGACCTGGGCGACGACATCGCGAATGGCTTGCAGCAGAACGCCATCATGCTCATGCAGGACAACGCGCAGGAAAACCGCGCAGTCATCACCGGAAAAGCGATGGAGCTGATTGCCAAGCATCTTCAGGGGATGCCCGGACGGAAGAAACTGATCTGGATCTCGTCGAGCTTCGCGGCACAGACCACCGACATCCGGTCGCACAACGGCAGACCGACGATTGAGCATAAGGAGTTCGGCCGGGAAATCGACAAGGCCGTGCACGCATTGAACGACGCGAATGTGGCCGTTTATCCCATCGACCCGACGCCGATCAAACCGCCGCCTGATCCCGGATTCTTGCGGCCCGGCATCGACGCGATGAACTTGTTCGCGGGCGGGACCGGCGGGCGGGCGTTTTACATGATCAGCGACGTCGCGAAGGCCATCAAGACCGCGGTGGAGGATAGTGAGGTCACCTATGCGCTGGGGTTCTATCCCGGCGATATCAAGCTCGACGGCAGCTATCACTCGTTGTCGGTAAAGGTCGCCCGGAAAGGAGTGGATC
>Ga0207687_10002946_pt1 | contig 11549 bp, 4 predicted proteins | sample KBSM54metaG_FD_184399 | JGI IMG/M metagenome (GOLD analysis project Ga0207687, IMG submission 184399) | Miscanthus rhizosphere microbial communities from Kellogg Biological Station, Michigan, USA - KBS M5-4 metaG (SPAdes) (version 2) | ecosystem: Host-associated > Plants > Roots > Rhizosphere >... | reverse complement strand
GCGAAAGCACGACTCCGAATCGACGCACCGCGAAGAAGCGCTCGAGCTCTTGGGCGGTGTGGCAGACAAAGTTTTGGCGCTCGGCCGGGGCGACGAGGCGGAGCGTGTGCTTTCGACCGCACTCAACAACTTGCTCACGGAAGTGAAGCGCGGCCGCGAACCCGCTCCGCGGGTGATCGGTCGCGCTGCGTCTTACGCGGGGAAACTCGCCGAGGCGACGACTCGCGGCAAATGGGTCGATTACACCATCGACCTGTACTTGGGCTTGCGCCGCCCGCTACCGATCGAGACGGTCGATCAGATGTACGCGGTCTTGCGCCGCGTCGATTCGATCAATCTGTCCCTGCTCAGGTCTTATCTCGCCGTGCTCCGCGAACAGGCGGTGACGTACGGTCCGAACGAGCGTTTTGCGATTGCTCGTCTCGAGGGCTTCGAGCGCCTGGCCGCGCTGAAGTAGGCGCGGGTTCTTCGCGCGCGAGCCACAGGCCGGCCGCGTCCGCGATGGCGTCGCGCAGTTCTTCGTCTTCGATGGTGCCGAGCTTTCGGTGCAGCTCACTCGGCAGGGGTGCCCGGCGTGCCGAGGGCTTGGCGGCGGCCGCGTCACGCACCGGTGCGTCGATGGCTCGTACGCGGAAGCGCACGGTGTCGACGTCGACGCCCACCGATTTCAGCCGACTCACGATCTCGTTCACGAGCAGTGATAGCTCCTGAGCCCAACTCGCCGAGGCCACGTAGACGGTGAGCTCGCGGCCGCGTTTGGCCCCCGGTTCGGTGCGCGCGGCGATCTTTTCGCCCACCAATCGCCGCCATTGTTCGCGATCGATCGCCGTACCGGCGTAGCGGGCAGCCGCAGCTCGTGAGGTCACGAGCAGGGTGCCGAGCGAAGCGGGTCTGTCGCGAGGACGTGTCACGGGGCGAACGCTAGCTCAGCCTTCCCGGGGTCGCTCGGCCTAACCCGACAAAATCCCTGAATGACCGAGCAGGGGGAGGCATCTGCTGGGTATCGTGTTAGACCAGCCGCGCCGAGGTGGCGGCAGGGTTTCCAAAATGTCGCAAAGCAAATCTTCTCATAGCGTGGTTTTCAGTAGTCGCAGCGTCATGATCCTAGGCGTCGTGGGCGCGGCCGTCGTCGGCGTCGGCGTGGCCGGATTTCACTATGCGACGGCAAGTTCCAGCGCGAACGCTTCGGGCTCCGCCGATGACCTGGCGATGTTGACGCTCCCCGAAGGCTCGGCCTCGGCGATCGGCCCGGCGTTGACGGTTCCTGGTGGCGGCGTGGCCCCGAATCTGGCCAGCGAGCTTTCGCTCGTCCGACCGTTGATCTCGGATACGAGCGGCCCGCTGGATCGGGGTAGTGCCTCGTTGGCGCTGTGGGCGAGCAAGAACCTCACCTGGGCGAGTCTCAAAGCGCTCCCGACGACCAACGCCGCGCTGTTCCGTAAGGACCCCGAAGAAGAGCGAGGCAAGCTGCTTTGCATCGAAGGCGGCATCCAGGACATTCGCGCAGAGAAGAACCTGGCAGCACGCTTGATCAACGACCACGCGGCACCCCTCGTGGAGCCGCTGACCCCGCCGGGCGCCAGTTCCGCCTCGCCCCTCAACAAGCCGGATGCCGGTGACTCCGATCAGCTCGCCGCGCTCACCCCGACCGACGACGCGGAGTGGCAGGTGCCAGGCGGCAAGGTGTTCTTCGCCATTGTCACCGAGCCCGACCACAGCAAGAGCGAAGAAGCGCGCATGAAGGCCAAACCCTTCGTCGTCGAAGCGTTGGCAGTCGCCAGCACCGGCGCGCTGGTCGACGGCGATAGCGCGCGTTTTTGCGGGATTTTGACCGGCGTCGTGTCGATGACGACGGCCTCTGGGGACACCCGCTTCGTGCATCGCGCGGTGGGCATGTTCGACCTGCCGGAGAATACCGGTGGGGGGCCGCGCCCGGTCGCCGCCGCGGCACCGCCGGCTGCAGCGCCAGCGGCCGCGAATTCCGCCGCTGCGCCTCCCGCAGACAGCGCGCACTGAGCGAAGTGGAGCGCGCGGCCGGTCGCCCGCCGCGCGCTTGGCTTCTGCTCAGTTTCCGGGTGCCGCGAGTTCCGGATCTTGAACCGGGAACCAACGGCTGGCGATGCGAATGGCGTTGGTCGCAGCGCCCAGCCGCAAGTTGTCGCCTGCCATGGTCAGGCACACGCTGCGCCCGGACGTGTCACGGGCATCCAGCCGGAGCCTCCCGACGAGTGCGCGATCGCGATCGTGAACACAGGCGAGCGCGGTGAGGCCGTCGCCCGATGAACCTGGGTAGAAGCGGACGAATGGGCTCTGCTTCGAGTCGCCGAGGGCTGCTTCCAGCACGCTGAGCTCCGCCGAATCTTTCAGGGTGATCCAGGTGTTGAGGTAGTGACCGACCGCGACGGCCACGCGACAGCACTGGGCCGATACGGGGAACTCGGCGAAATCCAAGATCTTCCGGCTCTCTTGCACGAGCTTGCGTTCCTCGGCGGAGAACCCGCCCTCGTCGGTCTTGCCGTTGTGAGGCACGGTGTTGCCGGCGTAGTGGCTGACGTGAAAGCCAGTGCCCAAGCGATTGGCCTCCGCATAGCCGCCTTTGGCTTCGGTGAGGAATTCGTCGAGCGCGCCGATGCCGGCGCCGCTCACTGCTTGGTAGGTGGCCACCGTCGCTGAAGCGAGACCGAAGCGGCGTTGGAGTGGGCCCACGGCGAGCATGAACGGAATGGTCGTGCAGTTGGGGTTGGCGACGAGCTTCACGTCCGCGTTCACCTCACGACAATTCACGCCCGCAACGACGAGCGGCACCTTCGGATCGAGCCGGTAGACGCTGCTCTTGTCCACCACGTGGTAACCGAGCTCGAGCAACCGCGGCACGTAGCGCTGGCTATGGTCGTCGTCGAGGGCGACGAGCGCGAGGTCACCCCGGGGCGCGTCGACCTCTTCAAGGCTCGCTGCGCCGCGCACCTTGTACGACTTGCCTGCGTGCTCCAGCGTTTGGTCGCGGCTCGCGTAGAGCTGAATGTCCGCGCCCGGCCAGGCGCGTGAAACGAGATCCAAGCTTTCGCGGCCAACGAGCCCGGTAGCACCAAGAATGCAGATTCGCATGGCGCGTCCCATATCACGTAACCGGCCCGCCTGCCGCTAGCGCGTTTGGATGCGATAATTGGCCGGTTTTTTGGGCGGTGACGTGGCGCGTGGCATTCGCACGACGCGGAGGGGCGCTCGCGCTGTGCGACATTTGGGCATTCATGCGCGTGTGCGAGGGCGCGTCACACTCACACTCTGCGACTCGCGTACCGCCGCAGCGGTGTTCGGCTTGCTGGCTGCGGTCGCGCTCGCGATATCACTTTCTAGGGTGAGAACCTGGCGTGGAATTAATTTCCCACGCTGGCTTACCGTTTTGTCTTCTCTGATGCCTTACGTTTCCCGCCGTTGGCTTGGTGCACTGAGTGTCGTTGCGTGTCTGGCTTTGGCTCGCTGCGGCGGTCAACCAGAAGTAACCAACAGCGCGAACGGTCCGAGCGCGGGTGGCGGCTCCTCTGGCGCCGACCAGGGCAACGGCGGCAATCAGAACATCAACACCGGTGATGATGGCGGGCCCGGTGGCAGTGCGGGTAGCTCATGTGGCGGCGCCGACTGCAGCGCGAGTGACGTTTGCGGCGATGGTGTGGTTGGAAAGACCGAAGAGTGCGACGACGGCAATACCCTGGCCAGTGACGGTTGTTCCGGCGCTTGCACGCTGGAACCCGGCTGGGTGTGCCCGACCGCCGGCATGGCTTGCACGTTTCAAGACACGACCGTGTGTGGAGACGGCAAAGTCGGTCACAACGAAACTTGTGACGATGGCAACGCACAGAACGGCGACGGCTGTTCCTCGAAGTGCGTCGTGGAAGATGGCTATACGTGCTCGGGCACCGGTGCGGGCAGTTGTACGCCCGTCGTCGTCCCTGGTTATTGCGGTGACGGCCAAGTCGACGCGACCGAGGGCTGTGATGACGGTGCCGACCCGGTGACTCAAAAGCCGGTTGGCAATGACGGCTGTAGCGCGACGTGCACTGTGGAGACCGGTTATCTCTGTCCGGTGCCGGGTTCACCGTGCATCAAATTCGCACCGTGTGGGAATGGGGTCGTCGAGCCGGCGTTCGGCGAAGACTGTGACGACGGCAACCGAAAGTCGGGCGATGGTTGTAGCGGTTCTTGCCTCACGGAACAGGGCTATACCTGCGCCGCCGCCGATACCGGTAGTGGCGGCAGCACTGGCGCGGGCGGGGGAAGTAGTGGCAGTGGCGGGAGTAGCGGCGGCGGCGCCACTGGCGAAATCTGTCGCAAGATTTGGGTGTGCGGCAACGGTAAGGTCGACCCGCACGAAGCCTGCGACGACGGCAACACGAACGACCTCGACGGCTGCGCCGCCGATTGCTCGCACGTCGAGACCGGCTACACGTGCCCACGCGATCCGGTGACGAGCGCCGGCGGCAAGTGCACCGCATCCCCGAAGAGCGTGTGCGGCAACGCCATCAAAGAAACCAACGAAGACTGCGACGACGGCAACAAGAACGATAACGACGGCTGCAGCAGCACGTGCGCGATAGAGCCCGGTTTCTCGTGTGACACGCCCGGCATGGCATGCACCCAGAACGAGCGTTGCGGCGATGGCGTGCTCAACGGTGATCGAAAGGAAGAGTGCGACGACGGGAACGTGGCCTCCGGTGATGGCTGCAGCGCACAATGCACGCTCGAGCCGAACTTCACTTGCCCCACGCCGGGCCAAGTCTGCAAATCGACGGTGGTGTGTGGCAACGGCACCATCTCGGGCGCCGAGCAGTGCGACGACGGCAACACGACCAACAACGATGGCTGCAGCAGCACTTGCGCCACCGAACCGGGCTGGTTGTGTCCCGTTCAAGCGCAGCGCTGCGTCGCAAAGATCTGCGGCGACGGCCTGCAAGTCGGTAGCGAACAATGCGACGACGGCAATCAGACGGCGAATGACGGCTGCAGTCCGACCTGCAAGCTCGAAACGGGCTTCAAATGCACGACGACCGTCGGCGGAAAGACCACCTGTGTCGCCACCGTCTGTGGGGACAACAAGAAGGAGGGCTTCGAGCAGTGTGATGACGGGAACCTGATCCCGTTCGACGGCTGCTCGCCCTCGTGCACGATCGAACCCAAGTGCACCGGCGGTCAATGCACGGCAGTGTGCGGGGATGGCCTGAAATTCCCGCAAGAAGACTGCGACGATGGCAACACGACCTCCGGCGACGGCTGCAGCGCCGCGTGCAAGTTGGAAACCGGCTTTACCTGTTCGGTGGTCACGCAAGCTCCGCCGAGCCAGCTCGTGGTGCCGATCGTGTACCGCGACATGCTCTACAAAGGGACTAAGACGCCCGGTCTCGGTCACCCCGATTTCCAAAACTACAGCAATGGTCTGGCGACCGGTTTGGTTCAGTCGACGCTGGATAGCCAAGGCAAACCGACGTTCGCTTCGACCAACGGTAGTAACAAAAATCCGTCACTCACGACCGACGTGAACTACTGCTGGTGGTACCACGACTCGGATTGCGATCCGGCAACGCCGGGCAGCGCCAACCCGTACGCGAAGCTCGTGTACTTGGATTTGAATAGCGCCCCGACCACGCTCACCCTGCTACAACTGGGCGGCGCCGCGTCGAACGTTTACCAATACAACAACCAGCTGTTCTACCCGGTGAACGACTTGGGTTGGAATACGGCTGCCATCGCTTCACCGCAAACCAGCATGTGCGGCAGCGTTCCCCAACAGGAGAACTACGCGTTCAGTAGCGAGCTTCATTTCCCTTTCACCTACAAGGGTGGGGAAAAGTTCGACTTCACCGGTGATGACGACGTTTGGGTGTTCATCAACGGACAGCTCGCGGTCGACCTTGGTGGCATTCACGGCGCGACGAGCGGCTCGATCACGCTGAACGCGACCAACGCCACGACCCTGGGCCTCACCGTCGGCGGCATGTACGAGATCGCCATGTTCCAGGCCGAGCGGCATACCTGCGCGTCGACCTATAAGTTGACGCTGAGCGGCTTCGTTCATGCTGTTTCGCAATGCGTGCCGGTGTGCGGCGACGGCAAGCTCGAAGGCAACGAGGTGTGCGACGACGGCAAGAACGACGGCAGCTACGGCGGATGCATGCCCGGTTGCAACGCGCGTGGACCATACTGCGGTGACTCGCAGGTCCAGGGCAGCGAGGCCTGCGACAATGGGGTCAACCTGCAAACGGGATACGGCGGCACCACACCCCAATGCGGGCCCGGCTGCCAGCTCGCGCCCTATTGCGGCGACGGCGTGATCTCCAACGGCGAAGAGTGCGACGACGCAGCCAACAACGGCAAGGGCTACGGTTTTTGCTTGGCTGGTTGCAAGGTCGGTCCGCGCTGTGGCGACGGTAAAGTCAACGGTCCGGAGCAGTGCGATGCAGGCACGGACAACGGGTCGAGTGGCAGCCAATGCCAGCTCGACTGCACGACCAAGTGCGGCAATGGCGCCCTCGACCCAGGTGAGCAGTGCGATGACGGCACCGCGAAAAACACTGGCCTTTATGGAGCGTGTCAGCCTGACTGCTCGCTTGGTCAACGCTGCGGGGATGGCGTCAAGAACGGGCCGGAGGACTGCGACGACGGCAAGAACGACGGGTCATACGGAACTTGCGCACCCGGCTGCAAGTTCGCCAACTACTGCGGTGACGGCATCGTGGCCAACCCGCCGGAGTTGTGCGATCGAGGGGCGGCCAACGATTCGGCGGCCTACGGCCCGAACACGTGCACGAGCCAGTGCCTGCCAGGGCCTTACTGTGGCAACAAGGCGGTCGACTCGGCGTTCGGTGAGAAGTGCGACGACGGCGTCAACAGCGGCAAGGCCGGATCGTGTACCAAAGATTGCACGGCCTTCGTGCCGCTCAAGTCTTGCGGCGATGGCGCGGTCGACAAGGGCGAGCAATGCGACGACGCCAAGCTGAACGGCACGCTCGGCGATGCTTGCGATCTGCATTGCCACTTCGCGTGTGGTAACGGCGTCAAAGACCCGGGCGAGGCCTGCGACAACGGCGTCAACGACGGCAGTTACGGGACGTGCAAGAGCGACTGCACACTCGCGCCTCACTGCGGTGACGGCATCAAAAACGGCAACGAACAGTGCGATTTAGGCGCGAAAAACATCGCTTTGGCCTCGGCCTACGGCGTTTCCGTGTGCACCAGCGTGTGCACGCAAGCTCCGTACTGCGGTGACGGTCGGGTGCAATCGAGCTTCGGTGAGGAATGTGACGGCTCGCCGGATTGCAGCGCCAACTGCTCGGCCTCGGTCGTGCACTGACGCACTGACCGAGCACTGACTCGCGCTCGCGCTCGCGCTGGCGGATAGCAGCCTACACGTGGCGTGGCGTTCTAACCCCTATGTCTGATTATTGCGCGTGACGTTTGCGGTTTGCGATTGAACGATTCGCGTGTAACGCTTACTGATCGGATGACTCGGCGTGTCGCCGATCCGCTTCGTTAGAGGATTAGTTTGATGCTCTCCCCCGCAGCTCGTCGTTGGCTTGGTCCCCTAGGTGTAGTCGCATGTATGGCGCTGGTGCGCTGCGGCGGTTCGCCGGAAGTCACCCACGGCGGTGATACCCCGACGGTCGGCGGGGACGCGTCGGGTGGTTCGCTCGTTGGTTCCTCCGGGACGCAGAACATCAACACGGGTGATGGCGGGCCGCTCTCCGGCAACGGTGGTGGCGGTGGCGCCTGTACTGGCGCCGATTGCGATGGCGGTCCCCCCGCCGATGTCTGCGGCGACGGCATGCTCGGTGCGACCGAGGAATGCGACGACGGCAACACCCTGGCGAGTGATGGCTGCTCCGGCGCGTGTACGCTGGAAGCCGGTTGGGTGTGCCCAACCCCCGGTAAAGCCTGCACTTTTCAGGACACCACCGTTTGCGGCGATAGCAAAGTCGGCTTGAACGAGACCTGTGACGACGGCAACGCGCAGGATGGCGACGGCTGCTCCTCGAAGTGCGTGATCGAAGACGGCTACAGCTGCACGGGCACGGGCGCCGGTAGCTGTATCCCGATCGTGGCTCCCGGCTTCTGCGGTGACGGCAAAGTCGATTCGACCGAGGCCTGCGACGACGGCGTCGATCCTCAAACGCAGAAGCCAGTTGGTAACGATGGTTGCAGTGCGACCTGCGCGGTGGAACCGGGCTACCTGTGCCCGACGCCGGGCGCGCCCTGCGTCAAATTTGCGCCGTGCGGCAACGGCATCGTCGAGACCGACTTGGGCGAGGACTGCGACGACGGCAATCGCAAGTCTGGCGACGGCTGCAGCGGCTCGTGCTTGACGGAGCAGGGCTACGCGTGCGCGGTACCGGTCAGCGGTAGCGGTGGCGCCGGCGGTTCGAGCGGCGGCACCGCAGGCAGCTCGGGCTCCGGCGGCGCGACGAGCTCCGCTGCCGAGGTGTGCACCAAAGTGTGGGTTTGCGGCAACGGCAAGGTGGATCCGTTCGAGGCCTGCGATGACGGCAACACCACCGGCAATGACGGCTGCTCGGCGGATTGTACCTCGGTCGACCCGGGCTACACCTGCCCGCGCGACATGACGACGAATGTCGGTGGCAAGTGCACGCCTGCCCCGAATCCCTGCGGAAACGCCAAGCTCGACTCCGGTGAGCAGTGCGACGACGGCAACACGAACAGCAAAGACGGCTGCTCATCGACGTGCACGTTCGAGGCCGGTTACAACTGCGGCGCACCGGGCACCCTGTGCACGAAGACCGAAGTCTGCGGCGACGGCAAAAAGAACATCGATATCGGTGAAGAGTGCGACGACGGCAACACCAATGCGGGTGACGGCTGCAGCGCGCTGTGCACGCTCGAGCCGAACTACGCTTGCCCGACGCCCGGCTCTCCGTGCGTGAGCACCGTCACCTGTGGTGACGGCAAGATCACGGGCACCGAAGCCTGCGACGACGGCAACACCACCGCCGGCGATGGCTGTAGCGACAAGTGCGCCGTGGAAGCCGGTTGGCAATGCCCGGTGGCGGCCGCCAAGTGCATCGCCAAGACCTGCGGCGATGGCATTCAAGTGGGCGCCGAGCAATGCGACGACGGCAACGTCAAAGCAGGCGACGGCTGCAGCGCGACCTGCAAGTTCGAAACTGGCTACACTTGCACCACCGTTCCGGGTGGGGTCACGACGTGCAAGGCCACCGTCTGCGGTGACAACAAGAAAGAGGGCTTCGAGCAGTGCGATGACGGCAACACCATCCCGTACGATGGTTGCTCGCCGACTTGCACCCTAGAAACCCAGTGCGCGAACGGCAAATGCACCGCCGTGTGCGGTGACGGCCTGAAGTTCCCGCAAGAAGAATGCGACGACGGCAACACGACCGCCGGCGACGGCTGCAGCCCGACCTGCAAGTTCGAAGCGGGTTTCACGTGCACCGTGGTCGATCAGACGCCCCCCGCGAAGCTCGATATCCCCATCCTTTATCGTGATTTTCTGTATCACGACTGCGTCACCAACGACCCGGACCCGTGCACCTCGACCGCGCAGGATGCGACCGCGCCGGGTCATCCCGATTTCAACAAGTATTCGGGCACGAAGGCGGCCACGGGCTTGCTGCAGGACACGCTCGGTGCCGACGGTGAACCGCAGTTCAAATCGACCGTGGGGTCCACCGGCACGCAGCAGATCACGAGCGCGCAAAGCTTCTACTGGTGGTACCACCAGACCGATTGCACCGCGAGCCCGTGCGTCGCCAACCCCTACGACCGCTTGGTCTACAAGACCGCGGCGGGCGCGCCCACCGTGCTCACGCTGACGCAGCAAGGGGATGGTTCGTACCTCTACGATAACGGGAATTTCTTCCCCATCGACGGGCTCGGCTACGGCACGCTGCAAACCAACAACGGCAATCACAACTTCGCCTTCACGAGTGAGCTCCGCTATCAGTTCACCTATCAGGGCGGGGAAGTGCTCTCGTTCATCGGCGACGATGACGTGTGGGTGTTCATCAACGGCAAACTCGCCGTGGACTTGGGCGGCCTGCATTCTGCGATCCCCGGCTCGATCACGCTCGACGCGACGGCCGCGACGAACCTCGGTCTGACCGTGGGCGGCATGTATGGCATCGCGCTGTTCCAGGCCGAACGCCACACGAACGAGTCGCACTACAAGCTGACGCTGAACGGCTTCGTGCACACCATCTCCCAGTGTGTGCCGATCTGCGGTGACGGTAAGCTCGAAGGCGACGAAGTTTGCGACGACAAGAAGAACGATGGCAGCTACGGCAGCTGCATGCCGGGGTGCAAAGCGCGCGGCCCGTACTGCGGTGACAAGATCACGACGAACCCGCCGGAAACCTGCGATGACGGGACGAACCTCGGCTCGTACGGCACGACCGCGTCGTGTGCCCCGGGCTGCCAAATCGCGCCCTACTGCGGCGACGGTAAGATCTCGAACGGCGAGCTATGTGACGACGGCGCGAACAACGGCAAAGGCTACGGCTTCTGTTTGAAGTCGTGCACGCCCGGGCCGCGTTGTGGCGACGGCGCGCTGCAAGCGAGCAACGAACAGTGCGACGATGGCGTCAACAACGGCACCAGCGCGAGCAAGTGCCAAATGGACTGCACGCTCAAGTGCGGTAACGGTGTGCTCGATCCCGGTGAAGTCTGCGACGATGGAACCGCGCAAAATACCGGCGCTTATGGCCACTGCAACGCAACCTGCACGCTCAAACTCATCTGCGGCGACGGCGTGAAGAACGGCCCCGAAGAGTGCGATGACGGCAAGAACGACGGGACGTACGGCACCTGCGCGCCAGGCTGCAAGCTGGCCAACTACTGCGGTGACGGCGTCGTGGCCAATCCGCCGGAAGTCTGCGACCAAGGCGCTGCCAACAGCTCGAGCGTGTACGGGCCAAATACCTGCACTGCCAATTGTTTCCCTGGTCCGTATTGCGGGGACAAAGCCGTCGACTCGGCGTTCGGTGAAAAGTGCGATGACGGCGTCAATAGCGGCAAGCCCGGTTCCTGCACGCCGAATTGTAAGCAGTTCGTGCCACTCAAGTCGTGCGGTGACGGGACCGTGGACACGGGCGAGCAATGCGACGACGGCAAGTTGAAGAACGGCACGGCCGGCGACCCGTGCGATCTGCACTGCCACTTCACTTGCGGCAATGGCGTGAAAGATAGCGGTGAGCAATGCGATGACGGCGTGAACAACGGCAGTTACGGCACTTGCAACGCCAATTGCACGCTCGCGCCGCACTGCGGCGACGGCATCAAGAACGGCAACGAACAGTGCGACACGGGCAGCAAGAATGTCGCCCTAGCCAGCGCCTACGGCGTGGGCGTCTGCACCTCGGTGTGCACCACGGCGCCGTTCTGCGGCGACGGTCGCGTGCAAGCCAGCTTCGGTGAAGAGTGCGACGGCACGACCGGCTGTGATTCGAACTGCAGTTCCACCGTCGTTCACTGAGGCGTGAAGGGCTCGAGCGCGCCGAGTGAGGACCTCGGCGCGCTGCGGCACGGATGGG
>Ga0207687_10002944_pt1 | contig 11552 bp, 10 predicted proteins | sample KBSM54metaG_FD_184399 | JGI IMG/M metagenome (GOLD analysis project Ga0207687, IMG submission 184399) | Miscanthus rhizosphere microbial communities from Kellogg Biological Station, Michigan, USA - KBS M5-4 metaG (SPAdes) (version 2) | ecosystem: Host-associated > Plants > Roots > Rhizosphere >... | reverse complement strand
CTCCCCTTGCGGGAGGTCGATCTTCAGCCGTGTCCCGGTGACGACTTGGGCCCGATCGAGACGTGGCGCGATGCCCGTCGATGTCGCTGTCGGGCTGTCGAGGAACGACAGCGTCCACAGCTGACGCCCCGTCGCCAACCCGCGCACGGCGGTGAGCACATCGCGGTTGCCGATGGCATAGAGCGTTGTGCCGGTGAGGTCAGGATCGTTGCCCAGGTTGCCGTACGGCGTGTTGAGGAAGTCTCCGATGCGGGGATCGACCACCACGAACGAGGGCTCTTCCCGCGCCGGGGCCGTCGCGCGATCAACCGCACGCAGTACGCGCGTGGTCGTGAGATCCGTCGGAAGTGCGACCGCGATGACGACGGCCGACAGCACTCCAACGGCGACGATCGCCGGTTTGCGCGCTGACCACTCGGCGATCGACAGCTCCGTCCCGGCCGCCATGGCGACGATCGTCATGACGGGTAGGAAGTAGTACGGACCGAGATAGTTCGAAGCTCCCCACGTGATGGTGGCGTTGTAGCTGCCCCAAAAGAACGCGTACGCAATGAATGTCGTCGCCGCCCACGCGATCAACAACCAACGCCCACGCAGTCGACCGCGGCGGAGCGCCCGCACGGCAAGCGCGGCGCCCACCAGGCTGCCGGGAGCCCACACAAGTACGAGCATGGCGTTACGAACCGCGCCTTCGACCATGCGCGCCGGGCTGAAGTCGAACGCCGTCTCCGTTGGCAGCAGGCGGTGCTTGCCGAGACCCCAACTGTCGCTGCGATCGAGGATGTTGAACGGCAGCGTGAACACATCGCCGGTGGACTGCGTGTTGTAGAAGAGCATCGCCACTGCCACCACCCCCGCCGCGCCGGCCGCGAGCGCGACCAACCGCACGCGCTGCGCTCCGCTCGCCTCGACGACCAACCACGCGATGACCAGCCCCACGATGATCACACCGTCGAGCGGGCGTCCCGCGGCGACGAGCCCACCGAGTAGGCCAGCGGCGGCGGCGCGCCACGACGAGTCCAACTCCGATGCACTCACCGCGGCCCACAGTGCGAACAAGCTGAGGGCCAGCGACGGGACGTACGACAGCGCCGTCCACGACTGCATCATGAACACCGGCATCGCGATCAGCGCGAGCGCGGCCCCGACCCCGGCGCGAGAGCCGCCCAGCGCGCGCGTCAGGCCGGCAGCGGCGATCACGGTGAGCGCGGCAACGATCGCGAAGCTCACGAGCGGCGCGCGCAGGAGGTCGCCCACCGCGTAGAACGCGGGAGCCACGGGCGAGTACTTGGGTACGAACGAGTCGCCGCGCGATGCAGTGAGCCACGGCGTCATCGCACCTGCGCCCTGCGATGGAGCGATCGGGAACAGCCGGCCTGTCGCGAGCGACGCGGCCTGAAGTTGATAGACGGCCTCGTCGTTGTTCCAGCAACCGAACGGGAACACGAGCAGCCGGCCCGCCACCGCGATGAGCGCGGCGGCAGCGGCGGTCGAACCGACTGGATGTTGCCGTGCGGCCCGCAGGACTGCGGGTCGCCGGCGGCGATGCGACGAGTTGCTCAGCCGGTCAGCTGCGGTGACGCGGTGACCGTCCCGGCGGCGCCCGCCTCAGCAGCGGCCGCGGCGGCCGCCGCGGCGGCAGCCGACACGGTGACCGACACCGAGATCGAGAGCGGGTTGCCGTTCGGATCGATGCCGTTGATCGTGACGGTGTGCGTGCCCGCGGTGATGTCACCTGGAAGCGGGAACGTTCCCTGCACGTGTCCGCTCGCGTTCGCCGTCATGTGTCCGAGCAAGGTCGGCGTGGACGCAATCGAACAGGTTGCATCGGAGCCGAGCTTGAACCCGTCGCCGAGGCATGTCACCGTCCCGTTGTCGCTCACGGCCGCGCTGGCACTTGGTGGCGTGCTTCCGCCGCCACCGCCGCCGCCTCCGCCGTAGTACGCGCTCGGTGAGATCGCGAGCGCGAACGCCGCGACCATCAGCGCACCGGACGCGACAACCGCGACGGCCAGACCAACAAGACCGCTTCGTCGCAGTCGAGCGCCCGTCTGAACGTCATCGTCCTCCGCGTTCGACTCCGAACGCGAGTCCCCGCCGGCTTCAGTCATGTGATCCCCCCGGATGTCGACCGCCGGGGCACACGGTACACGGCAGGCGAGTCACGTGCGCCCGATACCGTGACAACCGGTGCCGGAGCGTCAACCTCGATCTCAGGGCCACGGTGATCGCGCGTTGACGATCGTCACGGTCGTCGGTCTTCTGGTCGGCTTCCTCGCGCGCGTTCGGTCGCGATCTCGCCCGCGGCATGCCCTCGGAACGTCGAAGCGTGGCGGCGCGACCGCGCATGCCGCGGGCGTACGTCGCGCTCGGCGCGAACGACGACGGCGACGGCGGCGCCGACTTGCGTTGTTGCTGGTGGTCGTTATGGCCGTTTCGGGAGCGATTGCCGCCGTCGCGGTCCGAGCGCGCCATCATCGGCGCGATGTCGTCGCAACGGCGCCTAGTCCTCCGCCATCGACGTCGACGTCCACAACCACCACCACCCTCGCCCAGACCGATGAAGTGACGTACATCGCGACCCCACGGGCTGGGTACATCGTCGTGTACGACGCGCCAAACCAAGAGCCGGCAACGAAGCTGTTTCCGAATCCCTGGTACGTGAACGACGACCACAACGCGGCGGTGCCACTCGTCTTTCATGTCGAAAGCCGTCGGGACGACGGTTGGACCGAGGTTCAGCTGCCGATCCGTCCGAATGGCAGCCTCGGTTGGGTGCGCACCGACGACGTGGTGCTCTCAGCGACGCACTACCGCATCACCATCGAGCTCGGCGCACACCGATTGCGCGTCTATCGAGACAAGACGGTGTTCCTCGAGGACACCGTGGCCGTCGGCGCACCGGCCACGCCGACTCCTCTCGGCAAGTACTACATCCGAGCGCTGCTGAAGGCTCCCGCGCCCGGCACGGTGTACGGACCCTTCGCCTACGGTCTGTCCGGCTACTCGGAGGTGTTGCAGACCTTCAACGGTGGCGACGCGGAGTTCGGCATCCATGGCAACGACGACGCGTCGAAACTCGGCACCGACGCGAGCCACGGCTGCATTCGAATGAGCAACGACGCCATCACCTTGCTCACCACGGTGTTGCCGCTCGGAACGCCAGTAGAGATCACGGAGTGACGATGCATGCAGTGACGATCGTTGATGGCGCACTCGAGTGGCGCGAGCACCCCGACCCGGCGCCGGGCACGGGAGAGTTGCTCGTGGCCGTTCGAGCCGCCGGCATCAACGGTGCCGACCTCATCCAGCGCGCCGGCTTCTATCCGGCTCCACCAGGTAGCCCGCAGGACATCCCGGGCCTGGAGCTCGCCGGCGAGGTGGTTGCCATCGGCGACAACGTGCACCGGTTCCGTGAAGGTGATCGCGTGATGGCGGTGGTCGGCGGAGGCGGGCAAGCAGAGCTCGCCGTGGTGCACGAGCGCACGGCGATCCCCGTTCCGGCCACGACCGAATGGCCGGAGGCCGGTGGGTTCCCCGAAGTGTTCACGACGGCCCACGACGCGTTGTTCACGCAGTGCGAGCTCACGCTGGGCGAGCGCGTGTGCGTGCACGGCGCCGCCGGTGGTGTCGGCATCGCCGGCGTGCAACTCGCGGTCGCGGCCGGCGCGTCGGTCGTCGCGACGGTCCGCCACGACGACCTTCATTCGGCAGTTGCGGCGTTCGGTGCCGAGGTCGTGCGCCCCGACGATTTCGCGACGCAGGGTCCGTACGACGTCATCCTCGAGCTGGTCGGTGCTCCCAACATCGCGACCGACGTCGAATCGCTGAACACCGGCGGGCGCATCGCGGTGATCGGCGTCGGCGGTGGCGTGATGGCCGAGCTCAACCTGCACGCCCTGATGAGCAAGCGCGCCCGTATCCATGGTTCGACACTGAGGGTGCGACCGCTGGAACAGAAGGCCATCGCCGCGCAGCTCGTCGAAGCACAGGTCATACCGCTCCTCGAACGCGGCGAGGTGAGGGTTCCGATCGCGGCGACCTATCCGATGGCCGAGGCCACCGCCGCGTACGACCATTTCGCGGCCGGCGGCAAGCTCGGCAAGATCGTGTTGGTCACGTGACGGTCAGGAGCGCGCGTCCTCGAGGACTTGGTCGATGATCCCTCGGGCGTGTGCGGGCGTCATCAACAGTCCAGCCGCGATCTGCTCGATCGCCGCGCGACCGTCGGCGTCGACGACACCACCGGTGGCGACGACCTGAGCGCAGGAACCGACGAAACGCTCCTTGCCCTGCTCGTTGAGCGTGCCGGCGAGGTTCGCAAGGCGAGGCTGCAGATACGCGAGGTCGAACGTGGCGAGGTCCTGATCAAGCTCTTCGCTCGTCCACGGCTGGCCGGAGAACGAGGTGAGCACCGCAAGGGCGGCGGACTCGACGGCCGGTGAGCGGCGGGGCCGAACGAGGCTGACGATCGCCTCTCGCATCGCCCACATGAGTTCGTTCTGCAGCGTGGCGGTCGTCGGTGTGCTGAGCACCAGCATCTTGAAGTTCTGCTTGCACGTGTCGCACTGCACGAACTCGCCGAGCGTGTTGAGCGGGATCACCGGGATGAAGAACAGGGTGAACCAACGGCGCATCCGCATGTGTGAGTACTGCCGGTCGGCGCCACAGTGCGGGCACAGAAACGTGCCGTGACCGATGGCGCTGGCCCGACTCCGCCAGCCAAACATGATGATCATGCGAGAAGATTCGTCCTTTCCCCCGCCATGCCTTTAGCGATCCTGGACAGAATGCTGGCATGTACTTGGCGCAGTTGAACGTCGGGCGGTTGCGGGCCCCCATGGACGACCCGCTGATCGACGACTTCCGCAACAACCTCGACCGCATCAATGCGCTGGCCGAGGCGAGCCCGGGGTACGTGTGGCGGTTGCAAGACGAGGCCGGCAACGCGACCGGCATCAAGCCGTTCGAAGACGACCTCGAGATCATCAACCTCACGGTGTGGGAGTCGATCGAAGCGCTCGCCGACTTCACGTATCGCTCTGGCCACGTCGAGCTCCTACGCCGCCGTCGCGAGTTCTTCGAAGCTCCGACCGAGGCCATCGTCTGTCTGTGGTGGATCCCCGAGGGCACGATCCCCACAATCGACGACGCCATTGCCCACCTCGAGCATCTCCGGGCCCACGGACCGACGCCGACGTCGTTCACGTTCCGTCACCGGTTCGACCCGGGAAGCGACGACGCCGTGCTCGGCGCCGATCGCGACACCTGCCCCGCGTAAGTCACAAGGACAGGCGGAAGGCGAGGAGGTTGATCTCTGGGTTGACGTCCCAGTCGAGCGACTCGTCGCGGGCGAATCCGAGCTTGCGATAAAGCGCGTGCGCCGCGGTCATCCATTCCGTCGAGTGCAACACGATCTGCGTCCGGCCGGCGGCTCGCGCCCGGTCGATGCACGCACGGACCAGCGCCTCCCCCGCGCCCGACCGTCGAACGGCGCCGTCGACCGCGAGCATCCGGATCGACGCCGCGCCGTCGACGTCGTGTTCAGCGAACGGCGATCGTTCGTCGACCACGAACGTCACGCCCCCGAGCAGCTCGCCGTCGTCGTCGAGCGCGACGAGCACTTCGGTCGACGGTGCTTCGGCGCGCGTGCGCACGTCGGCGAGCTCCTCTTCGTAGTCCGGCTCGGGGACGTTGCCGGGCAGCGTGGTGTACGCCGTCAGTGTGAGCATGCCGAGCCGGGCGTACTCGTCGGGATGGATCGGCCTGATCACCATGGTCTGACTCTGGGCACTCGGGGAGCGACCCTACGCTGTCGCCACCATGGACCAGGGGGCTGATTCCGCACGGCGCCGCGGCAAAGCGGTCCGCCAACGCACGCGCGTGTTGAGCACAGCCCGACAGCATCCGCTGCGGGCCCGTCTCCGTTACCGCTTCGACAGCAGCCTGTCGAAGGGTCCGCTCGCCCTCGTCGCGTGGCTGGCAGGCCTCACGCTCATGGTGGCCTTGCTCGGCGCGGTGTTCCTGAACATCATCCGGGCCGCGTTCGGCGGCAGCCTCGACCGTTCGCTGCCGGAGGACATCTGGCAGGCGCTCTTGCGATCGATCGACACGGGCACGTTCGCGAGTGACAGTCAGTGGCCGACCAGGGTCATCGCGCTCTTCATCACGCTGTCGGGCATCTTCCTTGCTGGGTCGCTCATCGGCATCATCGCCAGCGCCATCGACCAACGCGTCGAAAACCTGCGTCGCGGTCGTAGCGCCGTGATCGAGAGCGGGCACACGCTGATCCTCGGTTGGTCGTCTCGCCTCCCCCTGATCGTGCGCGAGCTCGTCGTGGCGAACGCCAACGCGCACAACCCGTCGATCGTCGTGCTCGCGAGCGAAGACAAGAGCGACATGGAGGAACAACTCCGCGAGCGCGTCGGCAGCACCGAGAACACGCGAGTCGTGTGTCGCACCGGGAGCCCCTGGAAGCCCGACGACCTCGAGCTCGTGAACATGAAGGGCGCCAAGTCGATCATCGTGTTGGCCGGCAGCGAAGGTGACGCTGGCGTGGTGAAGACGATCCTCGCGGTCAAGACCCTTGACCCCGAGTTCCTGCGCGCGCACGTGGTCGCCGAGTTCGCGCACAACGACAACGCCCGCACGATCCGGGCCGTCACCGACGGACGCGTGCTCACCATCAACTCCGACCATGTGGTGGCCGAGGTGACGGCCCAGGCCTGTCATCAAGGTGGTCTCGCGTCGGTCTTTCAGGAGTTGCTCGACTTCGAAGGCGACGAGATCTACATCACCGCGGTGCCCGAGGTGGTCGGCCGGCCGTACGGCGAGGCGCTCCTGGCTTTCGACCACTGCTCGTTGATCGGGCGCTTCACCCACGACGGGGTCGTCGAACTGAACCCCGACGCCGAGAGCCGCTTCGAAGAAGGCGACTGCGTGATCGCGATCGCGGCCGACGACGACCAGGTCCGCGTCACTGGGTTCGCGCACCTCGACACGCCCGCGCCTGCTCGGCCCGGCGACAGCGCCGAGCCACCGATCCGGGTACTCGTCGTTGGTTGGAGCAGCTTTGGCCCGAAGGTGCTCGCGGAGATCGACGAGTTCCTCAGCCCGGGATCGTTCGTCGAAGTGGCGGTCGACGAGGACCTCGTCGACGTTCCCGAGATCGCGGGCATCGACCTGCAGAACGCACAGCTGCACGTGCACGCAACGACGGCCGGGCCCGAGGACCTGCTGCGGCTCGACGACGACGAGCCCTTCGACCAAGTGATCGTGCTCGGTTACCGAGTGGGCATGACCGTGGCCGAGGCCGACGCGCACACCCTCCTGACCTTGCTCACGCTCCGCAAGCTGTGGCCACCCGACGGCGTCCACCGTCCTCGCATCGTCGCCGAGCTGCTCGACCAATCCAACGTCGCGATCGCGACGACGACCGGCGTCGACGACTTCATCGTGAGCGACGCCCTCACGAGCCTGATGATCGCTCAACTGTCCGAGCGCGCCGAGCTGCAAGCCGTGTTCGACGATCTGTTCGACCCTGAAGGCGCGGTCGTGGAGCTGCGGTCGGCGGAAGCGCTGGTGCCCCACGATGCGGTCACATTCGCGACGGTGGTCGCGGCCGCCATGGCGCAGGGAGCGTCTGCCATCGGCTACCGGCTGGCGTCGACCGGGCGCGTGGTGGTGAATCCGCCAAAGAGCGCCCTGATCGAACTCGGTCCTGACGATCAGGTGCTCGTCGTCGGGCTTCGAGCCACGTGATGCTTCGAGCCATGTGACCGCGCTCGCGTAACCTCCGAGCGATGGACTTCGCCCTTCCGGACGAACTGCGAACGCTGCAAGAAGAGGCCACCGAGGTTGCGCTGAAGGCCGCGGCGGGCCGCGAGTTCTACGAAGACTCGTGGATCGTCGGACACGATGCGGAGTTCGCGAAGGAGCTGGGTGCCCGCGGTTGGTTGGGGATGACGTGGCCCGTCGAGGAAGGCGGCCACGGCCGCACCGCTCTCGAACGCTTCATCGTGTTCGAGGCGCTCATCGCAAACGGCGCGCCGGTGGCCGCCAGTTGGTTCGCCGACCGTCAGATGGGCCCGACCTTGTTGCAGTTCGGCACCCCCGAGCAGCGGCGTCGTTGGCTGCCCGACATCGTCAAGGGCGAGTCGATGTGGTGCATCGGCATGAGCGAGCCAGATGCGGGAAGCGATGTCGCATCGCTGCGGACGCGCGCTGTTCGCGATGGCGACTCGTGGATCGTCGACGGTCAGAAGGTCTGGACGAGCGGCGCCGCGTTCTCCGACTGGTGCTATCTCGTCGCTCGCACTGATCCGAACGCCCCCAAGCACGCGGCACTGTCTGAGCTGATCATCGACATGCGCTCTCCCGGCATCACGGTGAGCCCCATCGACGACATGACGTCGAACCGGCACTTCTGCGAGGTCACGTTCGAGGGTGTCCGCGTCCCGGCCGATCACCTCGTCGGCGAGGAGAACAACAGTTTCCGTCAACTCATGCGGCAGATGGAGCACGAGCGAGGCGGGATCGATCGTCTCGTGTCCAACTACGCGCTGTACCGCGACGTGATGGCGTCGGGGCTCGTCGATCACGACGACGCCCGCGTTCGCCAACAGTTGGCGAGCATCGAGACGAGTTATCGCATCGGTCGTCTCCTCGTGCTGCGCGAGACGCTGAAACAAGCGCCCGCGGGATTCTCCGCGGCCACGAAGACGTTCGGCACCGAGTTCGAGCAGCGACTCGCCTCGTTCTGCGCGGAGGTGCTCGGTCCGCACGCGCTGTTGTGGGGTCCGGATCACGGCCTCGGCGGGCGCGCGGCGCGGGCGGTGTGTTATTCGCCGGCGTACACGATCATGGGCGGCACGGCGCAGATCCTGCGCAATGTGCTCGGCGAACGCGTGCTCGGCCTGCCTCGGTAGCTCCTCGTCGCCCGGTAGCCCTTGACCCGCCGGTCAAGTTACGTTGTCGGCTCATGACGATCGCCTCCACCATCACCGGCAAGGTCCAGGGGCTCGAGAAGGACGGAGTCCATCAGTTCCGCGGCATCCGCTTCGCGACGGCGGCGCGCTTCCAAGCGCCGAAGCCGGCCGAGCCGTGGCACGACGTGTACGACGCGACCCGCTTCGGCCCGATCCTCCCGCAGAACCCATCGGGTCTCGAGTCGATGCTCGGCAAGTCCGACGCGACACCGATGGACGAAGACGCGCTGTACCTCAACGTGTTCACGCCCGCCGTCGACGACACCCCGAGGCCCGTCATGGTGTGGATCCACGGTGGCGCGTTCACCGCGGGCGCGGGTTCGATCCCCTGGTACAGCGGCGCCAACCTCGCGAGGAACGGCGACGTGGTGATCGTCACCATCAACTATCGCCTCGGAGCCTTCGGCTTCCTGCGTCTCGAACATCTTCTCGGCGCGGAGTTCGCAGGCACGGGCAACAACGGATTGCGAGACCAAGTCGCGGCCATCGAGTGGGTGCGCGACAACATCGCGTCGTTCGGAGGCGATCCGGCCAACATCACGCTGTTCGGCGAATCGGCGGGCGGCATGAGCATCGCGTCGTTGCTCGGAGTCGCCGGCGTGCCCGGGATGATTCGAAACGCGATCCCGCAGAGCGGGGCGGCCGACGCCGTGAAGCACGTCGACGACGCCGAGCGGGTGACCGAGGCCGTCCTCGCCGCCGTCGGACTCGACGCGTCGAGCGCGGATGGGCTGCTCGCGACGCCGATGGCGCAGTTGCTCGGCGCGCAGGAAGCAGCCTCGGCGCAGCTGATGGGCAGCGGCGAACTGCGACTTCCGTTCGCTCCCGTCGTCGACGGCGTGGTGTTGCCGAACCATCCGCGCGAGGCGGTGCGGGAGGGGGCTGCGGCGAACGTCCACCTCCTCGTCGGCACCACGAGTGACGAATACAAGTTGTTCAGCCTGATGGAGCGGGCACAAGGGCCGATGCCCGAAGAGAAGCTCACCGGCCGCGTGGCGCGCGTGGTCGGCCAGAATCGCGCGGCCGAAGCGATCGCTGTGTACCGCGACGCGCGTCCACAAGCGAGCCTCGACGACATCTGGAGCGACTTCGCCACCGACTGGATCTTCCGCATCCCCGCGATCCGGCTCGCCGAGGCGCAGTCAGCCCATCAAGCCGACACGTACAGCTATCTGTTCTCCTACAAGTCGACCGCGTTCGACGGTGCGCTCGGCGCGTGTCACGCGATCGACGTGCCGTTCACGTTCGGCAACCTCGACCGGCGGGGAGTCAACATGCTGCTCGGCGAGATCACCGACGAGACGCGTGCTCTCGAGCGTGCGACCGCTGATGCGTGGTTGGCCATGGCGAAGAACGGTTCACCTCGACACGACGGTCTGCCCGAGTGGCCGGCCTACACGACTGCGCAGCGGTCGGTCATGGAGCTTGGCACGAGCCGTCAGGTCTTGGACGATCCGGGGTCGGCAGAGCGAGAGCTCTGGACATCGCTGCTCGACTGATACAGCAACCGCTCGACGTCCGCGCCGAACGGCAGCGACGAGAACGCGCCTTGGCTCGTGACCGCGTGCGCGCCCGCAGCCAGCGCGCCATACAGCGCGTCGTCGAGCGACCCTCCCCGCGTGAGGGTCGCGGCAAAGCATCCGCAGAACGCGTCCCCGGCGCCTGTCGTGTCGACCACAGGAACGGTGAACGCGGGCAGGCGTCGTGACTCGCGGCCAGGAACGAGCAGGAGCGCCCCGCGCGCGCCACCCGTGATCACCGCCGTCCCGCGGAACGACACTCGTCCGAGGTGGTCGGCCTCGGTCTCGTTGGCGATGAGGTAGTCGACCAGCGCGAGGAAATCGTTCGTGAGCGTGCGTGCCGGTGCGGGGTTCAAGACGGTGGCGACACCCGCCGCGCGCGCTGCCGCGATCGCGGCTTGCACGACTTCGAGCGGGCACTCGAGTTGGGCGAGCAGCATGGTCGCACCTTCGAGGGCGGCTGACGGGAACGAAGCCGCGGCGTTTGCCCCCGGCACGACGACGATCGTGTTCTGCCCGGCGTCGTCGACCGTGATGTGGGCGCGTCCGGTGGGAAGCCCTCCGTGCCGGCGCACGAAGCCAGAGTCGACGCCCTCGGCGCGCAGCGTGTGCAGGAGCAGGTCGCCGTCCGCGTCGTCGCCTACGCAACCGACCATCACGACGTCGGCGCCCATGCGAGCAGCCGTCACGGCCTGATTGAACCCCTTGCCACCGAGGTCGCTTGCTGACCCAGAGGCAGTGAGCGTCTCCCCTGGCGCGGGAAACCGCTCGACGCGCGCGGTGTGATCGACGTTCAGGCTGCCGACGACAACGAGTCGACCCATCAATCACCTCCTCGCCCTAAGTTGAAGCAATGGACGCGCAGAGTGTTGTCGAACGCGTCGCCACGGTGTGGGACGGCGAGGCGCTTCCGGTGCTCTCCGACTATCTGCGGATCCCCAACCGGTCCCCCGCCTTCGACCCCGACTGGGCTGCGCACGGGCACATGGCCCGCGCCACCGAACTGATCAGCACGTGGATGCGGTCGCGCCCGATCACCGGCCTC
>Ga0207687_10002942_pt1 | contig 11556 bp, 8 predicted proteins | sample KBSM54metaG_FD_184399 | JGI IMG/M metagenome (GOLD analysis project Ga0207687, IMG submission 184399) | Miscanthus rhizosphere microbial communities from Kellogg Biological Station, Michigan, USA - KBS M5-4 metaG (SPAdes) (version 2) | ecosystem: Host-associated > Plants > Roots > Rhizosphere >... | reverse complement strand
CGGCCACCTTGCCTTTGCCATTTCCTCCGACGCGCTCGAGACTTGGCGAGCGCGACTGCGCGAGTGTGGAATTGAAATTGAATCGGAAGTTCAGTGGGAACGAGGCGGCACCAGCTTGTATTTCAGGGATCCGGATGCCAACTTGCTTGAGCTCGCCACTCCTGGCGTCTGGCCGAACTATTGAAACACTGGAAGATAAAAGAGAGTGGATCGGTTTCCAATGCCTGCCGTGTGTGGGCTTAGAAGCACAGGGAAGACTTTATCGGTACGAATCCGACGGGCGAACCGATAACTTCTGGCTTGCCCGTGATCGAGACTTCGCATCCGGCGGACGGGCGCTCAGGATTTCGGTTCGCAGCCCGGGGCGTCGCCGTAGTAGGAGTTGCCTTTGTAGTCGAGCTCCTTCAGGCCCGCGGCCGAGGTGTAGTAGCCGCGGACCGCTTGGGCACGGGTGATCTCAAAGAACTTTCGTAGCGGGTTGCCGGGCTGGCCGGCACCGGAGGAAGTCAGCAGATCGATTTGTTGGGAAGCGGTGAGTTGCAGGAATTCCTGAGCGTGTTCCTGGAGAGAGAGATCGCGTAGCGCGGCGAGTCCGGCACGGGCCACAGACTGGGGATCGGCGGTTTCGAGATCGCGTACCGATTCTTCTCCGTCGACGGCCACGGCGAGCACGCGATGCAGTTGGTCGAGGTGTTGCGCGGCGGCGCGAACTCCCGCAGCAGAATACAGCCACTGGTCGAACCAGTGCGTGGCCTGAGACAAGGCCGTAGCGTCCGCGTTGCCCAGCAGGATCTCGACGAATCGGGTGACGACGCTGAACTCCTCCACGGAAAAAAACTGCGGCTGAAACGGAAGCGAGTTGGGCTGGACGTAATCCGTCTCACTGCCGGGTGGCGGAGACCACTTCTTGCCGCCACTGCTCAGCGCATGAACCAGATGTTCGGCCGAAGCGTCGTAAAGGCCGGGGGGCAGTGCGGTGGCGGCTGGTGACGCGCCTTGTCCTGCTTCCAACAAAGCCGCCGCGGATTCGGGAACGAGTCCGCTCACGCCGGAGAGAACGACCATTTCGCCCAGCCGCAGCAGCCACTGGCGGCGGGAAAGGTCGCCGGCTTGTGACGATGCCGTGCGGGTCGGCTGTTGTTCGTCGCTCATAGCTCCCCTCGGCGAAATGCTCGCGCGATGTGCTCTCCGGCGCGGGCCGAAATGGCCATGATCGTCAGTGTGGGCTCGTAGCATCCCTGGGTGGTGAAAACGGCTCCGTCGGTCACAAAGATGTTGGGAGCATCGTGCACTTTGCAGTTGGAGTCGACCACGCTCTTCTTCGGATCAGAGCCCATACGGGCGGTTCCGCATTCATGGATGTTCTTGCCGAAGACGCTCAGGTCAGTCTCGGGTGGGGTCGCGTCGGTCACCTTCATCGCGTCAAGAATCGCGCTGATGTTTTCGCGCATGGATGCGGCCATGGCCTTCTCGTTCTCTCCGTAGCTCGCGTTGACGTGCAGCACGGGGATGCCCCAGGCATCTTTTCGGGTGGAATCCAGGCGGACGAAGTTGTCGGCGCGGGGCAAGCACTCGCCCTGCGCTTCAATGCGGAAATAGTAGGGGATCTCGTTGCGCACGCGCTTGCGCCAAGCATCGCCCAGCTCCGGCATAAGAAAGGCGTGGCCGTAAAGCTCCTGGCTGCCATCGCCATCAAAACGGTAGCCGCGCAGGAATCTGGAGTTGCGATCTTTTGCCGCACTACCGACGGTGTTGACATACTTGGGGATCAGGAACCCGCACGGGCGGCCGACCGCTTCGCGCGTGGAAGAATGCAGTCCCGGCATCAGGCCGCCGGCATCTTCGACCGTGAAGTGGTCCATCAGGTAATGCCCGAGCACGCCGTTCGCGTTGCCGACTCCCTGGGCATGGGCGGGCGATTGTGAATTCAGCAGGATGCGGGTCGATTCCAGCGCTCCGGCGGCAAGGACGACAACCTGGCCATAGACCTCACGATGCTCACGCGTGACCCGGTCGATGTAGTGGACGCCCTTGGCTCGGCCGCTGTGGTCGATCAGAAGGTCGCTGACAATGGCGTCGCTCACCAGTGTGAATTTTCCAGTGCGGGCCGCGGCGGGCAGAGTTACCGACGGGCTGTTGAAGTACGAAGCGGTGAAACAACCGCGCTGGCACTGGTCGCAATAATGACAGGCGGGTCGGCCACGATGCGGAACCGTTAGGTTGGCGACGCGGTCGGGCATGACGCGCCAGCCAAACGTGCGCTCGATCACGTCTCTGGCTTGCAGCGCGCCGCAGGAAAGACTCATGGGCGGCAGAAATTGTCCGTCGGGTAATTGCGGCAGGCCTTCGCGCGATCCGCTGACACCGATATAGCTTTCGACCCGGTCGTAGTAGGGCTCGAGTTCCTTGTAGCTGATGGGCCAATCTTCGCCGTAGCCGTCGCGAGCGGCGGCTTTGAATTCGTTGTCGCTGTAGCGATAGCTTTCGCGCGCCCAGCAGAACGTCTTCCCGCCAACCTGGCGGCCGCGAATCCACATGAAGGGTTTGTCCGCGGGAAAGGTGTAGGGGTGCTCCAGATCGTTGACGAAGAACTGATGGCTGTATTCGTCGCAGGCGTAACACAGGCGCTGCACCGGCTGCGTCTCGAGCAGGCGCTGCTGGTTGCCAAAGCCGCGGAACTTCAGCTGGTAGGGCCAGATGTGTTCGGTGAAATCGCGGGTGGGGACGCGCGGCGGTCCAGCTTCGAGCATGACGACGGTGAGTCCGCGCTCGGTCAGCTCTTTGGCGACCCATCCCCCACTGGCGCCGGAACCGATGACCAGCACTTCATGGATTTGTCTGCGCGGCAGGAGCATGAGGCGGACAGTTTAGCAAAGAGTCAGCCCACGATAGCGGATAGCCCCATAAGCGCTGGCTTAATCTTTTTCCGTTTAGGGTCTGCCAACTTCCTAGCGCGTTTACCGGGACCAATCCGGAACGCGCCGCTGTCGAACGCCACATCGGGAAGGCAAAATGGGATCAGGTTGTGATGGTCGAGATGGCGGACTCGTAAGCGTAAAGGCTGTCGTGGAACGATGACGCTCAGATGTACTGTTCGGCCAGCATCTGGGCTGCACTTTCATCCAGCTGTTCGGCGCGTCGCACTTCTTCGAAGCGAGCGAGCAAATCATCGGGCCGCAGTCGCCGTTTCTCGGCGCCTTGAAAGTCGTGGATAATCTGGCCACGGTGCATCATGATCAGACGGTCTCCCAAACTTGCCGCCTGATGCATCGAGTGCGTTACCATTAAGGTGGTGAGTTGGTCGCGCGCAACCACCTGTTCGGTCAAGGCGATGACTAGGTCCGCGCTTTTGGGATCGAGGGCTGCCGTGTGCTCGTCCAACAGGAGCAGTTCGGGACGCAGCCAGGTGGCCATGAGCAGCGTGAGCGCTTGGCGCTGCCCTCCTGAGAGACTTCCGATGGCATTCTCCAGGCGGTTTTCGAGCCCCATATTCAGCCGGCTGACCTCGTCGCGCATTCTGCTCACCAACGACTGTTTCAATCCCCAGCCCAGACCCCGGCCACGGCCGCGGAGGGCTGCAAGACTCAGATTCTCCTCGATCGTGAGGCTGGGTGAAGTGCCGCTGAATGGATTCTGAAACACACGCCCGATCAGTTCGGCGCGCGCATGCTCGGGCCATCGCGTTACTTCGCGTCCCGCGAGCCGGATGGTTCCTTCGTCCACCAGAAACGTTCCGGCGACAGCATTCAGCAGAGTGGATTTTCCCGAGCCATTGGTTCCGATGATGATCACCCAGGAACCGGCCGCCAGCTCAAGGTGCACGCCGCGCAGGGAACGAACTTCGTTCGGTGTGCCCGAGTTGAAAGTCTTCGCAACACCCTGGATTTCAAGCATGGGCAATCCGCAGGCGTTTTTTGCGCAGGAATTGCGGCACGATGAGGGCACAGAAGACGAAAAGTGCTGTGATCAGCTTCAGGTCGTTGGGACTGAGGCCCCACCGCAAGGCCACAGCGACCAGCAGCCGGAAGAGCACGGAACCCATCACCGTGCCGACAATCGTCGTGCCCAACTGGTTTGTCCCTACCAGCGCTTCCCCGATGATGACGCTGGCCAGCCCCCACACAACCATTCCGATTCCCATGCCCACGTCCGCGAACCCCTGGTATTGCGCCAGTAAGGCTCCGGACAGCGCCACGAAACCGTTCGAGATTGCCACTCCGAATACGATCATATTGCCGTCGTTAACTCCCAGCGCCCGGATCATCTGCACGTTGTCACCCGTCGCTCGCATGGCCATACCGAGGTTGGTGCGTAAGAACAAATACAGCAACGCCCCCGTGAGTGTCACTACCAGCCCGACCGCGGCGAGCAGCGACGCGTCGCGCACGCTGACTTCCCATCCCGCGAGATCCAAAGTGGTAGCCCCTTTCATGAGCTTTACCGCGACCTGCTCTGACTGCGTTGCCAGGGTGGTCACCGACAGCAGGGGAACATTGCTCTGACCCATGATGTGCAGATTGATGGAATAGAGCGATGTCATTACCAGAATCCCTGAAAGCAGTGAGTTGATCTTGAAACGGGTATAGAGCGTGCCGGTGCAGGCACCGGCAATCATTCCGGCACCGAAGGCAGCCAGTGACGCCAGGATCGGGCTGGTTCCGTGGACCATGAGAGTCGCTGCGACGGCTGCGCCAAGTGTGACCGATCCATCAGCTGTGATATCCGGGAACGCGAAAATTCTGAAGCTGATGAACACGCCCAGGGCCAGCAGGGAGAGGATGAACCCTATCGTGAATGTGCCAATCAGGAGGCTCATATCGCTTTCACGCTCATCGGATCGATTTTCATCTGAACTATTTCATCTGACCCATTTTCATCTGATCTCGGACGCGGCACCGATCCAGCATGCGCCCCGAACGAACTCGCTCTGCTGCGGCCCGGCCGCCACGCGATCGTCGGTTAGAAGATGGAGTACGCCCTGCAAAGTTTCCGTCTCGAATAAAGTGGTAACCGTAGTTTTCAGATCGATGCTTCCCTTCTGAAGGGGACGATAAGAAAATGCCGCGGCATGAAAATGACCCTGTGGCCACGCTCCGGTTCCCAGCGGCCGAAGCAGGGGAGCCAGCGGTGCAGATTCAGAACTCGCCGCCACACCTGAGATCAAGGCCAGCGATCGCGAGTACAGCCGTTCCGTGGAGAACGAGAGCCAGGAGCGGACCTCGGGATATTTGAACGGGGCGTCGCTCGGTCCGGCGGTCGCGGCGGGGGAACGGCGGAGTGCGGCGCCCACCAGTCCAGCCGACTCGACCACCATCACTATTCCGATTACTGGAGCGCCCGAAATCTCCAACGCGGTTTGCACTAACTCCGCGAGCGACATGGGGTCCTCGGCAGTGGAGGATTCAAATCGCATCAGGTACGTGAATCCGCCTTCGCAGCGCAGGCCGTAGAGGACGTTCATCTCTGGCACCAGCTTGCCGCTGGAGACCATGAAATCGGGCACATTGGTTCCATCCGTGGGCTGATAAGCCGCCGAACCACCCACCGCCAGGAATTCACCAAAGCGCGTCTGCGCATCCTCGAAGCCGTGGCCGAAAGCTCCCAAGCCGAAGCCGAATGTGGCCGACGGATACGTGACCACTTGGCAATCTAGGGGGCTGAAGCGGCAACCTTTCAGCAAACCCGGATCGCCGATCCGCTCGCAGATCAAAGGCTCCCCTGGAGAACACTCCATGATTTCGAAAGATCCGGCTGGAGATGAAAGGCGGCGTACTTCGGTCTTGTGTACCGGAGGCGGCGCGACCGGGGTCGTCTGGGCGAGCAGGATAGTCGAAAGCCGGCAGAGATCCAACACCTGCTTCACTCGCTCCGAAGGACTGGTGACCACGAAACTTCCGCCGATGCCCTTCAGTTGGGTGTGAAACTTCACCAGCAAACCGACACCGGCCGAACTAAGGAAGGAAATCTCAGACAGATTCAGCCGAATGCCATGCGCTCCTCCGCGAATGACCTCCTCCAGGCTACCGCGCAGGTGCTCCGTCCAATAGTTATCGAGGCGTCCCTTCACCTTAACTTCGAGGGCTTCACCGAGTTGTTGGGTGACGATTTCCATCGGCTACGGGCCCACGCTCCGCGCAAGTTCCGGGTGAATGGTTATACCCAATTCAGCCGCATTGCTGCGGTTGATCGACACCTCCTCCACAGCTACTTCTTCGATCGGCATGTATTTCGGATTCTGGCCGAGCAGAACCTGGCCCGCCATTTTTCCGGCGACCAACGAGGAGTGCTGCATTCCCACACCGAGGCACGCCAGGCCGCCGCGGGGCAGCGCCGAGCATATATCGGTAATTAGGGGAAGTCGCGCATCCTTCGCGCCCTTCACTGCGCCTTCATATCCCTGAATACCGGTATTGTCGGCCGGTAACCAAACCACCTGGATATCGCGGCCAGCCAGGATCTGCACCGCTTGCAAGACCTCGTTCGATCCGCTGACGGCGATCTGTTCCAGCCTGATGCCCCGTTTCCGAAATACTTCGCGCGCGACCGCCTGTTCCTTCACCGAATTCGCTTCCGCCGGATTGTACATGGTTCCTACGGCGCGCAATCCCGGCACCAGTTTCTGCATGAAATCCAGCATGTGACTTACGGGCGGGAAGCTGCCGACGCCAGTCAGGAATGGCAAATGGTCCGCACGGCTCTTCCCCGCTCCCGCCGCAATCGGATCGCTCACGCAGGTGAAAACCACTTTCTTGTGCTTTACGTTGCTGCACGCTCCGGCAAGGCATGGCGTCGAGATGGTCATTATCAGGTCAACATCGGAGCTGTCGTAGTTCTGAAGAATGGCAGGGATGTTGATCATTTCCGCTTGCGCATCCGCCTGCACAATTTCCAGGTTCTTCCCTTCTTCGAGACCACTAGCCTTGAGTCCGTCGAGGAGGCCATTCACGCACTCCTGATTGCTGACACTCTGCGCGTAGTACACGATGGCGGCTTTGAATTTCCGCGTACCCGTTCCCCCACTGGCACCGGAAGCCGTTCTTCGATGTGCTAAATCGGAAACCAGCAAGATCGACGAGAGCAGGGCGATCAAACCGAGCCCCAACGTTAATCGCTTTAGTATGGACCAGACGGGTGAATCAGCGAAGGTGCGCATTACGTTGGCAAGCTCCCCTGGCGCGAGGCGACATTATACTGTCATTCAGCGCACCCTCCGAAGGCCGGCAATTTGCCCGACCCGCGAGTAGAATCCAGGCGATGTCTCTGAACCGCAAACTCAGTGCGTCAAGCGTCCTATTGGCGACCCTGCTGTTCCCCCAGAATCTTCCCGCGCAAAACCTCGCCGCTGACCTCGTCCTAGTTCACGGCCACATCCTCACAGTGGATGCCAACGATTCGATAGCCCAGGCCATCGCCGTCCGCCATGGCGTTATCGTGAAAGTCGGTACCGACGCCGAAGTTCTGGAATTCGCGGGCAATGCTCCCGGCGTCCGCATCATCGACCTCCACGGTCATACAGCCACCCCCGGCCTAATCGACACCCACGCCCACATCGCTGACGGAGGCGTCGAGGAACTCTACGGTATCAAGCTCTCGGATGCCACTTCGGTAGCTGAAATCGTCGCCCGTGTAAAAGCCAAGATCGCTCTTGTCAAGCCTGGCGAATGGGTCAGCGGTTCCGGCTGGGACGAAGGCAAGCTCGCCGAGCGTCGCTACGTCACCGCCGCCGATCTCGATGCTGTCGCCCCCAACAATCCCGTCTGGCTCATCCACACCACCGGCCACTACGGAGTCGCCAACTCGCTCGCCCTCAAGCTGGCCCACATCACCGCCGGCACAGCGGACCCCACCGCCGGCACCATCGACCGCGACCCCCGCGGCAACCCCACCGGCGTCCTCAAAGAAGACTCCGCCATGGAGCCCGTCACCAGCCTCATCCCGCCCACCACCCCCGAGCAGATGCGTCAGGGCATCCTCTACATTCAACAGGTGCTGCACAGCGAAGGCATTACCGCCGTCAAAGATCCCGACATCTACCAGCTCCACTGGGATGCATACAAATCCCTGCTTGATCAGGGACAGCTCAAGGAGCGCATCTGCGTCCTATGGCACGCCGGTTCGACACTGGAATCGGCCCGCAAGGCGCTGGCTGAGATCAATGCCGTTCCTCGCCTACCCTCCACTCTCGGTGACGACCGTCTCCTCTCCTGCGGCGCCAAAATCTACATGGACGGCTCCGGCGGCGCCCGCACCGGCTGGGTCTATGACGATTGGCTGCGTAACGCCACCACTCCAGATATCACACGTTCGGGCGCGGCCAATCGTGGCTATCCGCAAATTGACCCTACTGTTTATCGAGAAATGGTCCGCCTCTTCCACCAGAACAGCGTCCCAGTGGGTACCCATGCCGTCGGGGACCGCGCCATGGACTGGGTGGTTGACACCTACTCCCTTGTTGAGCAGGAGCAGCCCCGCTCTGGCTTGCGTCACAGCATCATCCACGCAAACCTGCCCACTCCGCACGCCCTCGACGTGATGGCCAACTTGCAAAGAAAATACGACGCTGGATATCCGGAAATGCAGCCCGGATTCCTTTGGTGGATCGGCGACATCTATGCGGCCAGTTATGGTCCCAAGCGCGGCCAGCGGCTGGAGCCCTTCAGGACCCTGCAATCCCGCGGCATTCTCTGGTCCGGCGGGTCAGACTACTTTGTCACCCCGGTGGCCGCGCGCTTCGGACTCTGGGCCTCCATAGCGCGCCAAACCGCCAAAGGCACCTATGGCCTGCAGCCCTTCGGGGTGGCCGAAGGCGTGGACATCCGCACCGCTCTCCACAGCTACACCGCCTGGGGTTCGCGCCAGATGTTCCTCGAAGATAAGATCGGTACCCTTGAGGTAGGCAAAAGAGCCGACATTGCGGTGTGGGACCGCGACCTCTACTCCGTCTCCAATGAGCAGATCAAAGACTTGAAATGCCTGATGACGCTGCTCGATGGCGAAGTAGTCTACACTTCGCACGACTCATCCGTAACAACAGAAGTCCGCTAACCCAATCGCAATCCTGGTCACCCGGCCAGGAGCGCAATCACTCATGGAGAAGCTGGATCGTTGGCCCCCCGAGTGACGGGGAATCCGGAAGAAATGGAATTCCTTCCGGTTTGCCGACCAACCGTTCGGAATCGTCGGATCTGCTGTGCATTGGCGAAACGATGCGAGAGAATCCACGGCCCACATTTTCGAGGGTTTCCCGGGCCGGCTATCAGGCGGGATGATGTTGTCCATGCCCAGGTATTCCACGGGCTGGCCCAAGTGATCCTCGGGGGCCTTGCCGCTCAAGAGCTAACTTAAGAATTCCTTTCGGTTCGCCCGTTAACCTGGCGTGTCCGCAGCGACTCCCATGCTTCAACTGCGAAGGGAACCGGGTGGAGGGCGACCGCGATCACGGTCGCTTGCGGGGCAAATCTTCTGGAGATCCTGAAACGTGTCTATAATCCTGAGGGCTGGAGGGGTGAAATGGTCAGGGCTGCGGTCGTTGCGGGATTTGTACTGGCGTTGGCGGCGCATTGCCTGGCTCAGGAGCACCAGCATGGAAATAGCGAGAAGTTGGGGACGGTGCACTTTGCCACATCGTGCAATGAAGTGGCGCAGAAGGAATTCAATCGGGCGGTTGCGCTGCTGCATTCCTTCCAGTTCAGCCGTGCCACAGAAGGATTCAACGCGATTCTGGGGGAGGACGCGACATGCGGAATCGCGTACTGGGGAACCGCGCTCAGCGATTGGAGTAATCCATTTGCAACGGGAATGAAAGACAAGAGCCAGTTGCAGGCAGGACGGGAGAGCGCGGAACGCGGCAAGACCGTGGGCGCGAAGACGGAGCGGGAACGGGCGTATCTCGGGGCGGTAGGCAAGTTGTACAGCGACTACGAGGGCACGCCGCAGCGAGCGCGGTTGATCGCCTATCGCGACGCCATGGGGGAAGTCGCGGCGAAGTATCCAGAAGATCATGAGGCGCAAATCTTCTACGCGTTGGCGATCGCGGCTTCGGAAGATCCCGCGGACAAGACGTACGCGGGGCGACTCAAGGCAGGAGCGATACTGGAAAAATTGTTCGAGCAGGAGCCGGCGCATCCTGGACTGGCACATTACATCATCCATACTTACGACGTGCCGGCGCTGGCGGGGCGGGCGCTGGTGGCGGCGCGGCGTTACTCGGAAATTGCGCCAGATGCGCCCCATGCGCTGCACATGCCATCGCATACTTTCACCCGCACGGGTTACTGGCAAGACTCCATCGACAGCAACATAGCAGCGGCAGCAGCGGCGCGGCGCGAGGGTCAGACGGCAGAAGAGTTGCACGCCAGCGACTATGAAATTTACGCCTACCTGCAAACTGGGCAGGACGAAGCGGCGCGGCGGATCGTGGATTCATTGCCGGAGATCGCGTCACGCTTCGACCCGAAGGCGGTGATCAGCGGCGCTGGTAGCCCCTCTACGGGATATTTTGCTCTGGCGGCGATCCCGGCACGGTACGCGCTGGAACGTCGGGAGTGGAAGCAAGCTGCGCAGCTCACACCACTAGAGACACCGTTTCCTCATACCGAGGCCATGACTTGGTTCGCCCGCGGACTGGGCGCAGGACAACTGGGGCAAGCGCAGGCTGCGCGCGAATCGGTGGCCGCGCTGAAGCAGATCCGCGAGCGACTGTTGAAGGCGGGCGAAAACTACTGGGCGCAGCAAGTGGAAATTGAGGAACTTGAGATTGGAGCATGGGCGGCGCTAGCGGAGGGTAAGAAAGAGGAAGCACTGCGGCAGATGAGGTCGGCAGCGGAACTGGAAGATGGGACAGAGAAAAGCGCGGTGACGCCCGGGCCGCTCGCCCCGGCGCGCGAGCTACTCGGCGAGATGTTGCTCGAAATGAAAGAGCCGGCGCAGGCACTGGAGCAATTCGAAGCTACGCTGACGAAAGAGCCGGGGCGATTGCGGGCGCTCTATGGGGCAGGGCGTGCTGCTCAGGAGAGCGGAAGGCGCGAAGCGAGTCAGAAGTATTTTGGCGAGCTCTTGAAGGTTTGCGGACGTGCGGACAAGCCAGGAAGGGCGGAGATCCTAGAGGCACAGAGGGCGATTTCCCAGAATTAGTGTCGCGCTTAAGCTATTTGGTGTGAGCCGGCTCGTGGATAACCCGCAGGCCAGGAAACTCGTTTCGCGATTACTTCCCTGTAGCCGACAATCCGGGAGTATCTCGTTTTGCCTCAATCTAGAATTCCACGCTAAGATTGCCGAATGATGGACTCTTCACGCGAGGCGCTGAAGCCGGACGAGCATGGACCTGGGGATGCACCTACCAAGTCTCAAGGGAAGTTAGCGCTGGCTCTGGGAATGATCGCAATCGCGCTCAGCTTGGGTCTTGGGTTTGTTTATCTAATCTCGGTCCGTCGCCTGGAGCGCGACGTGGCACGGCTCAACCAGCAGACGGAAAGTCTCAGCCAGGCGGTCGTGCGTGCACAGGAGCAATCGCAGACGTTGGCTCAGCAGGCTTCGCGAGCGGCTGCGAACGCGCAG
>Ga0207687_10002937_pt1 | contig 11571 bp, 6 predicted proteins | sample KBSM54metaG_FD_184399 | JGI IMG/M metagenome (GOLD analysis project Ga0207687, IMG submission 184399) | Miscanthus rhizosphere microbial communities from Kellogg Biological Station, Michigan, USA - KBS M5-4 metaG (SPAdes) (version 2) | ecosystem: Host-associated > Plants > Roots > Rhizosphere >... | reverse complement strand
CGCGATCCCGACCTGGCGGAAGGTGTCGTTGATCCCGGCCGCCATCCCGCTCTGCTCCTTCGGGACGACGCTCAGCGCGACGTCGGCGATCACCGGGTTGAGCAGGCCGACGCCGATGCCGCTGATCAGGAAGCCGGCGAGCAGCGCGGTCCATTCCGAGTCCATCTGCAGGCCCGACATCAGCAGCAGGCCGACCCCCGTCAGCGCCAGGCCGGCGCCCATCAGGTAGCGGGCCTGGACCCGCGCCAGCGCGATCCCCGACAGCGGCGCGACGATGAACGAGGCGACGGTGATCGGCAGGTAGCGCAGCCCGGCTTCGATCGGCGAGAAGCCGAGGAAGCTCTGCAGGTAGAGGGTCAGGTAGAGGAACAGCGCGAACATCGAGCCGGAGACGGCGAAGGCCCCCAGCTGCACGCCGGTGAAGGCGCGCCGCCCGAAGAAGCCCAGCGGCAGCATCGGCTCGCTGACCCGCCGCTCGATCGCGACGAAGGCCGCCAGCAGCACCGCCGCCGCGGCGAACAGCGAGACGATCGGCGTGCTGCCCCAGCCCTCGTCGTTGCCGCGCACCAGCGCCAGCACCAGGAGGAAGAGCGCGACCGAGAAGGTGACGAGGCCGCCCCAGTCGATCCGGGTCGCGTTCGGGTCGCGCGACTCGCGCAGCTTCCAGTAGGTGACGACGATCGCCGCCAGCCCGATCGGCACGTTGAGCAGGAAGACCGACTGCCAGCCGAGGCCGTCGGTCAGCAGGCCGCCGACCAGCGGCCCGATCGCCACCGCGATCCCGATCGTCGCTCCGTAGATCCCCATCGCCATCCCGCGTTCGGGGCCGCTGGGGAACTCCTGGGCGACCAGCGCCAGGGAGACGGCGAACATGATCGCGCCGCCGACGCCCTGCAGCCCGCGCGCCAGGTTGAGGAAGGTCGGGTCGGGCGCCAGGGCGCAGAGCAGCGAGGCCAGCGAGAAGACGCCGAGGCCGATCGCGAAGACGCGCCGGCGGCCGAGCCGGTCGGCGAGCGAGCCGGCGGTCAGCACCAGCGCCGCCAGCGAGAGGGCGTAGGCGTCGACCACCCACTGCAGGTCGGTGAAGCTGCCGCCGAGGTCCCGCTGGATCGCGGGCAGCGCCGTGTTGACCACGGTGATGTCGAGCAGAAGCATGAAGGTGGCGACGCAGACCGCTCCGAGCGTCCACCACTTGCGGTTGATTTCGGTGTCCATTGGGACCTCCAGACCATCGGGTACAATTCGTAAGGAAACCTTGTAAGGTGACCTGACCAGACGACCTTATCAGGCTCCCTGACGAAATGACTTCAGCCTCCAAACACGACTTCTGGATCCCGATGGCGGGGCTCTTCGACATCGCCCACCAGGCGTTCTTCGAAGACTTCCGCGCGGAGCTGGAGCAGACCGAGTTCGCCGACATCCGCCCGACCCACGGCTGCGTCTTCCGCTTCGTCGGCGGCGACGGGATGCGGCTGACGGGGCTGGCGGAAATGGCGGGGATGACCAAGCAGTCGGTGGGGGAGATCGTCGACGACCTTGCCGCCCGCGGCTACGTGAAGCGGGTCCCCGACCCCGAGGACAAGCGCGCCAAGCTGATCTGCCTGACCGAGCGCGGCGAGCGGGCCCAGGCCACCGGCCTCGCCCTCTTCGCCAAGGTCGAAAGGCAGTGGGCCGAGCGCTACGGGGCCGAGCGGATCGAGCGGCTGCGCGAGCTGCTGGAGGAGATCGCCGCCAACGAGGCGCCGACGGCGGCGCCCGAGCTCGCCAAGTCCGAGCCGGTCCCCGCCTAGCGCCGCAGGCGCGGGACCGCCCCCCTTTCGCCGCGGCCAAATACGGATGGCGCGCCGCGCCGTCCCGGCGAGGATGCGCCCATGCACGCAGAGCAGCTCAGTCCCCTTGACGCTGCTTTCCTCGAGCTCGAGGAGGCCGATGAGGCAGCCCACATGCACATCGGCTGGGCGCTCGTCTTCGACCCCCCGCCCGAAGGCGAGCGCCCCTCGCTCGAGCAGCTGCGCGGCCAGGTGCGCGAGCGGCTGGAGGCGCTGCCCCGCTTCCGCCGCCGCCTCTCCTCGCCCCGCGTCGGGCGCCTCTCGCTGCCCGCCTGGGAGCCCGCGCTCGACCTCGACCCCGGCGAGCTGATCCGCCGCGCGACCCTGCCCGAGCCGGGCGGCGAAGCGGAGCTGATGGACTGGCTCGGGGACTTCTTCTCGCACCGGCTCGACCGCACCCGCCCGCTTTGGGAAACGACCCTGCTCGAGGGGCTCGAGGGCGGCCGCTGGGCGCTGGTGACGAAGGTGCACCACTGCTTGATCGACGGGATGAGCGGCGTCGAGGTGGCATCTATCCTGCTCGACGCCGAGGCCGAGCCGGCGCCGGGAGAGGCGACGCTGGCGGAAGCGATCGCGAAGCTCGAGGGGGAGGACCACGATCTGGGGAGGGTGGCCAGATTGCGGGGTGTGGTGGGCGGCGCGGTTCGGGGCGGAGTCGACGCCGCCCGCCACCCCCGCAATCTGACTTCGCTGCTCTCCCAGTCGTGGGCGATGGCGGAGACGCTGGTCCGCGACGAGCTGCAGGCGGCGCCGCACACGAGCCTCAACGAGTCGATCGGCGCGACCCGCCGCTTCGCCGCGGTCGACGTGCCGCTGGAGGACGTGAAGCGGGTCAAGCGCGAGCTCGGGGGGACGGTCAACGACGTCGCCCTGGCGGCCTGCGCCGGTGGCCTGCGGCGCCTGTTCGAGGCCCGCGAAGAGGACGTCGAGCACGTGCGGGCGATGGTGCCGGTCAGCCTGCGCGCGGCGAGCGAGTCGCTGGCGCTCGGCAACAAGGTCTCCTCGCTCTTCGTCGACCTCGCCGTCGCCGAGCCCGACCCGCTGCTGCGCTACCGCAAGATCGCCGCCGCCTCGCGCGAGCTGAAGGGCGGCAACGCGGCGGCCGGGACCGACGCCGTGATCAAGCTGGCCGGGATGGCGCCGCCGGCGATCCAGAGCATCGTCGCCCGCCTGATGTTCACCCCCCGCCTCTTCAACCTGACGATCACCAACGTCCCCGCCTCGCCGATCACCCTCTACGCCCTCGGGGCGCCGCTGCGCCGCGTCGTCCCGCTGGTGCCGATCTTCACCGGCCACGCCGTTGGGGTCGCCGTCGTCAGCTACGACGGCACCGTCACCTTCGGCCTCAACGCCGACCGCGACGCCGTCCCCGATCTCGACGCCTTTCGCGCCGGGATCGAGGAGTCGCTGGCGGAGCTGCGGCGGGCTGCCACAGCTCCGCCAGCGATCGCGTAGCTACTTCTGCGGCGAGTCCTCGGCCCCCTCGGGCCGGTGCTCCAAGTCGTCGGCGTCCTTGACCGCCCAGCCGACCCGCTCCAGGAGCTGACCGGCGAAGTGCTCCGACTCCAGGTTCGAGCTCGGCACCCGCTCCCGGTAGACCACCTCGTCCGCGCGCTGCGGCGAATCGGTGAGCACAAGTATCTGTGGCATGGGTTCCTCCTCGTCTCGCTTCGCGCCAGTCTCGCCCCTCAACCTTCAGCCCAGGTCAACCTCCCGTAAAGATTCCGCCGCCGACCCCCGCCAACCGCTAGATTTCCCTCTCTGGGCCGCTCCCCAACGGCCCGTCTCGTTTCTCTCGGGGGCGTAGCTCAGTTGGTTAGAGCGCCGGCCTGTCACGCCGGAGGTCGCGGGTTCGAGTCCCGTCGCTCCCGCTCGACGGCATTGCTTCTTTGGCCCTCGGATATAAAACGATGGGGTGGAGTCGATTTCGGGCAATAACGAGCGGGTTTCCCAAGGTCGTCTCCCCCTGATGGACACGCCCGACCAATCCGGGGCGGCGGCAGAGATCGTTCCGGGGAACGTCAGCGGCGGCACGAACACCAGCCACACGATCGTCGTCGCGGCCCTTGCCAGGCTGCTCGACTCGACTCCGCCCGACGCCGTCCCAGCCGACTACGAGCGGGCGGCGGTCGAGGCGAACGTGCTCGGGAAGGACACCCACGGCGCCCGGTGGCGGACCTTCAGGTACCTGCGGGAGCTCTACCTGCTCCGCCCCGACTCGGTGCTGTTCCGGGCGCTGCGGGACCTCTGGCCGATCGAAGCCCCGGCCCAGCCGCTTCTCGCCGGCCTCTGCGCCCTCGCCCGCGACTCGGTCTTCCGGGCCAGCGCCGCGGCGATCTCGCGGACCTCGTCGGGCGAGGTCGTGCGCGCCGCCGACCTCGCCGCCGCGGTCGAAGAGGCGTTCCCGGGCAACTACGGCGCCGAGACGCTGGCGAAGATCGGCCGCAACACGTTCTCCTCGTGGGAGCAGACCGGCCACCTGACCCCCGACGGCGTCGGCACGAAGTTCCGGGCCCGGGCCGGGTGCGGTCCCGCCGACGTCGCCTACGCCCTCCTCCTCGGTCACCTCGAGGGCGTCCGTGGCAAGGCGCTGTTCGAAACGCGGTGGACCGCGGTCCTCGACCGCTCCGAGCCGCAGCTGCTGGAAATGGCCGCGACGGCTTCGCGGCTCGGGATGCTGGAGCTCCGCTCCGCCGCCGGCGTCGTCGAGGTCGGGTTCCGCGAGCTCCTGCGCCCGTTCGACTCCGGTCCCGGGGGTGAGGTCGGTCAGCTACCTCGATGACCTGATCGCCGCCTACGGAAGGTCGGTGGCGCTGCCCTGGCCGCGCTCGCTGGCGCCCGGGCAGCGGATTTGGATGGCGGTCTATCCGCCCGAGCAGGAGCGGCGCCTGCGCCTCCACGTCCCGGCCTTCGAGGAGGAGGCGTCGAAGCACGGCCACTCCTGGGCCCAGATCGACCTCACCGACTCCTTCGAGACCTGGACCGCCGACCACCCCTACCGCGCCGAGTACTTCAAGGCGCCGGAGCTGTTCGCCTCGGCGCTCCCGGGCTTCTTCGAGCACCTGATCGAGTCGGTGGGGGCGCAGCTGGCGGCCCACGACTCGCCCGACGGCGTCGTCGCCCTCCTCGGCGTGGGAAGCCTCTTCGGCCTCGGCGAGGCGGTCAAGGTCTCGGCCCTCCTGGCCGCGGTCAGCGACGCGATCGCCGGTAGGCTCCTCGTCTTCTTCCCGGGCGACGTCGAAAACAATAATTTCCGATTGCTCGATGGCAGGGATGGGTGGAACTACATGGCGATCGTGATCAAGCCCGACGGGGGACGTCGGTGACGACCAACCGCGAGCTCTTCTACCTCGACCCGGTCGAGACGCAGATCCCCAACGGCGGCGTCGCCCAGGTCGGCACCCCCGACAGCCCGCGCGAATGGGACGTCCTGCGCTGGGAGCTGGCCAGCTTCGTCTGCGACGGCCAGTACAGGCGCGGACTCGACCAGATCCTCACCAGCTTCCTCGCCGGCCTCGACCAGCCGCAGCAGCCGGCGGCCTGGGTGAGCGGGTTCTTCGGCAGCGGCAAGTCCCACCTGGTGCGGGTCCTCGAGTACCTCTGGCGCGACATCGAGCTGCCCAGCGGGGAGCGGGCCCGCGACCTGGTCAAGCTCCCCGACGAGATCGGCGACCAGCTGACCGAGCTGACGACGGCGGGCCGGCGCACCGGCGGTCTCTGGTCCACCGCCGGGACGCTCGGGGCCGGCAAGAGCGACGCCCCGCGCCTGGCCTTCCTCTCGGTCCTCTTCGAGGGGGCGGGGCTGCCGAAGGAGCTGCCGCAGGCGCGCTTCGTGATCTGGGCCCGGGAGAACGGGTATCTCGACGACCTCCGCGCCGCCGTCGAGGCGGAGGACCGGAGCTTCGAGAGGGAGCTCTACGACCTCTACGTCTCGCCGGTGATCGCGCGGGCGCTGCGCGAGGCGGACCCCTCGCTGGCCGCCTCCGACGAGGAGCTGCGCGCCCTGCTGCAGGCGCAGTTCCCGCCGGCCCCGCGCGACGTCAGCGACGAGGAGATGTTCGCCGCGATGGAGGCGGTGCTGCGCCTGCAGGGCGAGGACGGCCAGCTGCCGCTGAGCCTGATCGTCCTCGACGAGATGCAGCAGTACATCGGCGAGGACAACGACAAAGCGCTGGTCGTGCAGAACATCGTCGAGGGCTGCTCGGCGCGGTTCGAGAGCAGGGTCCTGTTCGTCGCCACCGGCCAGGCGGCGCTCACCGCCAGCCCGACCCTGCAACGTCTGATGGACCGCTTCACCGTCCGGGTCGCGCTCTCCGACAACGACGTCGAGACGGTCGTGCGCGAGGTCGTGCTGCGCAAGAAGCCCGAGCACGTGCGGGAGCTGGAGGAGGCGATCGAGGCGTCGGCCGGCGAGGTCGACCGCCACCTGGGCGGCACCCGCTACGCCCCCCGGGCCGAAGACAAACCGAAGCTGGCCGCCGACTACCCGGTCCTGCCGAACCGCTGGCGGCTCTGGTCGGAGATGCTGCGCGCGGTCGACAGCGGCGGCAAATCGGCCCTGGTCCGCTCGCAGCTGGGGCTGATCCACGGCGGCGTCCGCAAGGTTGCCGAGCACCCGCTCGGCAACGTGATCGGGACCGACTACCTCTTCTTCGACGAGAAGGCGCGGATGGACATGCTGGCGACGGGGGTGCTGCTGCGCGAGGTCGACGACTTCATCCAGCAGCTCCTCGCCCAGGACGGCGACGGCGCCACCAAGGGGCGCCTCTGCGCGCTGATCTTCCTGCTGGGGCAGATGTCGCAGCGGGCGATCGGCGGCGACAGCGGCCTGCGGCCGACCGCCGCCTTCCTCGCCGACCTGCTGGTCGAGGATCTGGCCGAGGACGGGGCGCGGCTGCGCCGGCGGGTGCCGGAGCTGCTCGACGAGCTCGTCGCCGACGGGCGGGTCATGCAGGTCGACGACGAGTACCGGCTGCTGACCCAGGAAGACGCCGAGTGGGAAAGGGACTTCCGCAGCCGGCTGGCGACGGTCGGCGACGACGCCCGCCGGATCGCCCAGCTGCGCGGCGAGCGCCTCGAGGCGGCGGTGGAGTCGGTGCGGCGGGGGATCCGGCTGTTGCAGGGGAGGAGCCTGACCCCCCGCAGGGTCCAGTTCCACTGGGGAGAGGAGGAACCGCGCAGCGAGGAGGGCGAGGTGCCGGTCTGGGTGCGCGACGAATGGGACGTGACGGAGGCGGCGGTGAAGCGCCAGGCGGGGGAGGCGGGGGACGAGAGCCCCACCGTCTTCGTCCTCCTGCCCAAACGCGAGCCCGACCAGATCCGCGACCAGCTCGCCGCCCACGCGGCGGCCGAGGAGACGCTGCGCCGGCCGACGCCGCAGACGGACGAGGGCCGGGCCGCGCAGGCGGCGATGCGGACCCGCCGCGACAAGGCCGACGAGCAGCTGCGCTCCCTCTTCGACGACCTCGTCGCCCACGCCCGGGTCTTCCAGGGGGGCGGGGTGGAACTGACGGTCTCCAACCTCGCCGAGACGATCGAGACCGCGGCGACCCGCTCGCTCGCCCGCCTCTTCCCGAAGTTCGCCCAGGGCGACGACGCCCACTGGGACAAGGTGATCTCGCGCACCCGCGACGGCGCCCCGGACGCCCTGACCGCGGTCGGGCACCAGGGCCCGCCGAGCACCAACCCCGTCTGCAAGGAGGTGCTCGCCTCGGTCAGCCCCGCGGGGACGATGGGCGCCGAGCTGCAGAAGCGGTTCGCCGCGCCTCCGTTCGGCTGGCCCAAAGAGGCGGTCAGCGGAGCCATCCTCGTCCTCCTCCAGGGCCGCCACGTCCGCGCCGCCCGGGACGGCAAAGAGCTCGGCGGCCCGAAGGAGATGCTCCCGGCGCAGATCGGTAAATCGACCTTCTACAAGGAAGACGACCCGCCCAGCAGCGAACAGCGCTTCGCGGTCCGGGGGCTCCTCACCGCCGCCGAAATCCGCTACGAGGAGGGCAGGGAAGACGCCGAGCTGCCGGCGCTGCTGCAGCTGCTGAAGGACCTGGCCGCCCGCTCGGGCGGGCCGGCGCCGCTGCCCGAGCCGCCGGCGACCGACCACCTCGACCAGCTCCTCTCGCTCGGCGGCAACCAGCGCTTCAAGGCCGTCGCCGACCAGCACGACCGCCTCGACGCCGACCTCGCCGGCTGGCGCGCCGCGGCCGAGCGGCGGCGAAAGCGGGAGGAGTCCTGGTCGGTCCTGGAGCGCCTCCACGGCCACGCCGGGGGCCTGCCCGTCCAGGCGGAGACGGAGCCGGCGATCGCGGCGATCCGCGAGAGCCGCCTCCTGCTCGCCGAGCCCGACCCGCTCGCCCAGCCCCTGGCCGCGATCGCCGCCGCGCTGCGCGAGGCCGTCTCGGCGCGGGCGGCGGAGCTGGCGGCGGCGCAGCTGCAGGCGCTGGGCGAGCTGGAGCGGTGGGAGGACTGGGAGAAGCTGGAGGAGCCCGACCGCAAGGCGCTGGTCGCCGAGGCGAACCTGGCTCCCGCCGAGCCGCCGGCGCTGGGCAGCGAGCGGCAGCTGCTGGAGCTGCTCGACCGCCGGCCGCTGAGCTCCTGGGCCGAGGCGATCGACCTGGTCCCCAGCCGGCGCGACCAGGCGCGGCGGCGGGCGGCGGAAAAGCTCGAGCCGCGCAGCGTCGCGGTCTCGGTCCCGCACCGGACGATCAGGGACGAGCGCGAGCTGGACGAATACGTCCGCGAGCTGCGGGCGATCGTCGAGCGCCACCTGGACGAGAACAAGACCGTGATCATCTAGCTCGACGTGAGGGCGCTCACCCCAGCACTGCGCAGAGAGCTCGAGGCCTCGGTGCTGGACGCCCGCGCGGCCGCCGAGGCCGCCGCCGCGGCCGCCCTGGAGGGCCTGGGCGTCTTCGCCGAGCGCCGCCCGGACCACCTCCGGCCCGAGCAGGCCGAGCTGCGCCGGGGCCTGCGGGCGAAGTGGCGCCAGCTGGGCAGGCGGGACGAGCTGCTCGTCGCCGAGTGCGCCTACGAGCAGTGGCACCGGCTCCTCTTCGCTCGCTTCCTCGCCGAGAACGGCCTGCTGCTCCACCCGCGCTACCGGGCGCGGCTGACGATCGCCGACTGCGAGGACCTCGCCGCGGAGCTGGGCGAGCCGGACGGCTGGTCGGTGGCGGCGCGCTTCGCGGCCGAGATCCTGCCGGGGATCTTCCGCCTCGACGACCCCTGCGTGCGGCTGCGGCTGGCGCCGGAGGGCCGGCAGGCGCTGGAGGCGATCCTCGACCGCATCCCGGCCGAGACGTTCGCCGCCCCCGACGCGCTCGGCTGGGTCTACCAGTTCTGGCAGAAGGACAAGAAGGACCAGGTCAACGCCTCCGAGCGCAAGATCGGCGGCGCCGACATCGGGCCGGTCACGCAGCTCTTCACCGAGGACTACATGGTGCGCTTCCTGCTGGAGAACACGCTCGGCGCCTGGTGGGCGAGCCGCCATCCCGACAGCCCCCTCGTCGCCGAGCTCGACTACCTGCGCCGCGACGAGGACGGCCGCCCGGAGCAGCGCGGCTTCGAGGGCTGGCCGGAGCGCGTCGCCGAGGTGACGGCGATGGACCCCTGCTGCGGCTCCGGCCACTTTCTCGTCGAGGCCTTCTCGCTGCTCTGGAGGATGCGCGCCGAGGAGGAGGGGCTGGCGCCGGCGGAGGCCCAGGACGCGGTGCTCAGGGACAACCTCTTCGGGCTCGAGCTCGACCCGCGCTGCGTCCAGATCGCGATGTTCGCCCTCGCCCTGGAGGCGTGGCGGACGGGCGGCGGCTGGCGGCGGCTGCCGGTTCCGAACGTCGCCTGCTCCGGGGTCCCCGTGCGGGCGCCTGTCGAGGAGTGGACGGCGCTGGCGAAGGGGGACGAGCGCCTGGCCGAGGCGCTGGGCCGCCTCCACGTCCTCTTCCGCGACGCCGACACCCTCGCCAGCCTGATCGACCCGCGCGAGTCGGCCGAGGGAAGCTCGGCCCAGCGCTCGCTGGAGAGCGTCGACTGGGGTGAGGTCGAGCCGCTGATCGAGCGCGCCGCCGCGGCCGAGGCCGGCGACCCCGCCGGCGCCGTCCTCGGCGCCGACGCGGTGAGCCTGGTGCGCGCGGTCCGCTACCTGACGCGCTCCTTCACGCTGACCGTCACCAACGTGCCCTACCTCGGCCGCGGCCGGCAGGCGGAGGTGCTGCGCGACCACCTCGAGCGGCACTACGCGCAGGGCGTCGGCGACCTGGCGGCGGCCTGCGCGATGCGCTGCCTGCGCTTCTCCGCGCCGGGCGGGACGGTGGCGCTGGTCCTTCCCGAGACCCTCTTCTTCCTCAAGACCTACGAGGCTTTCCGCAAGCTGGCGCTGGGCTCCTGGAATTGGCTCGGCTACGCGCCGCTGGGGCCGGGCGCGTTCGAGACGATCGGCGGCGAGGTCGTGCAGCCGGTGCTGTGGACGGCCTCGGCGCAGGCGCCGGAGGGCGAGTTCGTCGCCCTCGACTGCCGCGAGGCGCGCGGGCTGGAGGAGAAGGCGGCGCTGCTCGCCTCCGGCGAGGCCGCCCGCGAGCGCCAGGAGACGATCCGCCGCCGGCCGGGGATGAAGGTGGCGCTTGGGCTGGGGGACGCGGAGGCCAACCTCGCCGAGTACGCCCGCGGCGTCGAGGGCCTCTCGACCGGCGACAACCCGCGCTACCGCCGCTTCTTCTGGGAGCTGCCGGAGATCGGCCCCGACTGGGAGCGGTTCCAGACCGCGCCGAGCGCCCCGGGGGCGGCCGACGGCCTCTCCGACGTGATCCACTGGCAGGGCGGCAAGGGCCCCCTCGCCGCCGACCCCGGCGCCCGCGTCCAGGGGCTGGAGTGCTGGGGGCGGCCGGGGGTCCTGGTCGGGCGGATGGGCGCCGTCGTCGCCACCGCCTACCGGGGTACGGCCTACGACAAGTCGTGCGTCGTCCTGCTCCCGCACGCGGCGCGCGACCTGCCGGCGATCGCCCGCTTCGCCGAGGACCCCTCCTACGAGCGCGCGGTGCGCACGTTCGACAAGAAGATCGGCGTCGCCACGGGCTCGACGGTCGAGGTCCCGTTCGACGTCGAGCGCTGGCGCCGGGTCGCGGGCGAGGCCGGGCCGGCCCCGAAGCCGCGCGTCGCCGACCCCGCCCAGTGGCCGTTCGAGGGGCGGCCGGAGGACTCGACGGCGCCCTTGCAGGTGGCGGTCGCGCGGCTGCTCGGCTACCGCTGGCCGGGCCAGGCGCGAGCCGACGACCTCGACGACCTCGCCGACGCCGACGGGATCGTCTGCCTGCCGTCGGTAGCGGGGGAGGCGCCGGCCGCCGACCGGCTCCAGCGGCTCCTCGCCGCCGCCCTGCGGCAGACCTGGTCGCCGGCGAAGACGCGCGAGCTGCTGGAGGAGGCGGGCAGCGAGAAGGCCTCGCTGGCGGACTGGCTCCGCGACGAGTTCTTCAGGCAGCACTGCGCCCTGTTCGGCAACCGCCCCTTCGTCTGGCACGTCTGGGACGGCCGCCGCGACGGCTTCTCGGCCCTGCTCAACTACCACCGCCTCGACCGCCGGGCGCTGGAAAAGCTCACCTACACCTACCTCGGCCAGGACTGGGTCGAACGGCAGCGTGCCGGTATCCAGGACGAGGTGCCGGGAGCGGAGGCGCGCCTGGCCGCGGCGCTGGAGCTGCAGTCGAAGCTGAAGCTGGTCCTCGAGGGGGAGGACCCCTACGACGTCTACGTGCGCTGG
>Ga0207687_10002936_pt1 | contig 11572 bp, 20 predicted proteins | sample KBSM54metaG_FD_184399 | JGI IMG/M metagenome (GOLD analysis project Ga0207687, IMG submission 184399) | Miscanthus rhizosphere microbial communities from Kellogg Biological Station, Michigan, USA - KBS M5-4 metaG (SPAdes) (version 2) | ecosystem: Host-associated > Plants > Roots > Rhizosphere >... | reverse complement strand
ATCAATTGTCTCCCCCACTTCATTGATACCGGCAATTAGCCTTCTTTTGCCGTTGTGCTTCATTGTGAGCACGTAAAAATGTTCGCTCATACGGCCGCTATTTTTTGAACGTCCATAATTTTTGCTTCCGGATTATCCGGGAATGTCTCCCTGAAGACTCTTTTTTCTTCCTGGCGATTTGCGTTTGCGTCCATCGGGTCAAAAATCGACCGTATTTTTTTATAGGATTCTTCCGGTTGTCCAGGAATACCTATAGTGTATTCAATTACTACTGCCATAATATCAATTTTAATTGTGTACACAAATATAATACGCCTCAGCGAAAAAACAAAAAATACTTTCGTTTTAACATTATTTATATAACTCAGTGTTTACAGTACTTTAATCGAATTGATGCATCTGCAGCTGCGCGCTGATCCGGCCGGCGCCGGCTTTCTGAAGCTTTTCTGAAGTAGCTGCTGCAGCGCCATTTTATGTGTCCGCATTCCTGAATAAAAAAGGCACAACTTTCGCTGTGCCTGGTTCCCATTGTACCCATCCCCCGGTTAACTACTCCGGTTTATTCTCCAGGTTGCCCAGGAATTTCATTAGTTCATCAAATGTTGCGAAAACATAAACATCGTTATCCTGGACGCGGCCCATTATTGGTTGATACACACTATCCTCGAGGTGAACGCCATTTGGCAGGCCCAAATTTGCGTTTTGGTCTTGTATCCTTAACAAGTTAGGCAAAGCTTTTAGCCCCTCAGCAATCATGTCGTTAGTGCCTGCCGGTGGCAATGATAGTATCCATCCGTTAGCTACTCTAACGATAGACATTTCTTTTACTGCATAGTTGCGTGTGTACATACTATTTTGTTTTGGTTTCGCATGGTTTGTAAATAGCGCCGGTGGCAAAGTCTACTGCCAGGCCGGGAAGGAAAATAATAATATCCGCTATCATGGGAACTATTTTTACCTGCCTGGCCGGTTGTCCTGGTTGCGGTTTGCGCTTTTGGCAATCGGTAACATGTGGTGTAAAGAGGGTGGCACAACTCCCCAGGGATAACGCCAGTGCCAGGCTAAGAGTAATTAGGATCCTCTTTTTCATTTATTCCCAGTTTTATAGTGATGTAGGTGTGAAGCTGCTGCGCGTTCCGTTTTTCTTTGTCCGTTACATGACCAGCGCTAATGGTAGCAATAATTTCCTTTCTGGCCATCTTCAACAAAATATTTTTGTTCAGTTTTGGCTCATGAGATTGTAAATTATTGTCTACCCATGTGGCCATGTGGTTGATTAGTGTATCAACCGTTTCCACCAGCGCTGCCGGTTTCTTTTTAGCGGTCGGAGTAATAGTAATATCCGGTTGTTCTTCCGATGGTGTGGCCTTTTTCGCGGCCCTTTTTTTTGCTGGTACTTTTGGTTCGCTCATAAAAATTAAGTTTGGTTTTGCTCAAAAATTGGTTGGGTAATGGTTGAATCCCTCATTAAATTCCGGTCGTTGGTAATGTCGAGCAATTGAAAAATTACATGCTCCTCCCCTACCTGCGATCCTGCCAGGCCTAATGGCTTAATCTTGTAACCTGAACCAATGCCCTGGCGAATATGATCTACCATGCTGGCCGGTACATAGTCATACCATAGACCGGCCTTTATTTCGCTGAACTCCTTAAAGGATAATTCCCCGCTATAGTCCTGCAATACCTGTATGTAGATGTTCCGGCCGGGATGGTCGACTATGATGTGACGGCGAAACCACTTTTGTCCAATGGTTGCCCCTGGTGGTACGTCCGGTGAAAACTGTTGAAATGGTTTGTTGTTCATTTTAGTACTTTAACAATTACTAATGTAGTGAGCGCGGCCGCGCCGAATGCTTTTAATGGATTATCGGTAGCCCAATTTTTAAAAGTAGTCATGAACCCTTTTACATTGAATTCCGCATTACTTGTTAAACCCTTACCGGCCGTATCTGTAAAAGTCCGTTCACCCTGGTTGTATTGAGCGGTAAATTTACTATCCTGGTTAGCGCCGAATGTCAACGCCTCATTTACTTTTCTTAAAGCTGCATTGAATCCGGATGCATACGCGGCCGGTACAGCTGTAAAGTAATGATTGGCCACCAGGCGTTCAAAGTACTGTTGCGAGCTCGCAGCATCGATGGGCCTACCCTTCCCGCCGGTGTTCAATGACAGTACCCGTAAAAAGTCTTTAGCCCATGCCCTGAAATCTCTGAAATGAGCGTAAAAATGTTTGCCGCCTGTTCCAGGCATAGGCAGGCCTTTTGTAGCGTCCTGGTACGACTTATTAAGCCATACAATACCGGAATAGTTATTGTCTACATGGGCAACATGTGAAGTCATCCAGGTACTTTCAAACATCATTTGTGCCAGGGCATAAACCGTTGCCGGTGCTTTTGGAAAACCAACTGCATAGAAATCCTGGACAACGTCTAAGATTTGAGCATACAGTGCGCTAACTGTAGTTGCTTTTGCCGCCGATTCTGAAGGTGTAGCAACATTTAATTGTTGGATGTCCTGAAGTTCTCTGACAAGTCCAATCGTATCGCCTAATCTTGCCGTTATCATGTTACTGTATTGTGTAAACGTATGAAATTGTAAAAGGTAGACCTGCACCGGGGGCATCGTTAAAATGAATTACAAATTGGCCTCCCGGACCATACACTAAAAAATATCCGAATACAGAATTACCAACTAACGCAGTTCCTGCCGAATCGTTTTCCGGAGTGATTCCCACATATGTAGGTTTCGCAACTAATCCTGTAACCGGTACTGTAAGCGCACCCGTAAGCGTTGTATTAAACTGTCCATTAAATAGGCGCAAGTATGGGTACTTACTTAAGACAATGTACGTTGTGTTGTCCTGGATAAACTGAATTGTGAGCGTTGCCCGGTCCCCTGGTACTGAACCGGTGGTGCCCAGGATAACGGCGGCCGTCCCGTCGATGGGGACACCTATCGAGTTAATTTGAAGTACTACACCTGGTACAGTTTTGAAAACAAATATTTGGCCATCCGTTAGCGCGCCCAGGGCCGGGCATGTTACAACTACAGTTGGGACGGCCGTATTTGTAAATTCCATCGTTGCTTCACTTCCATCCATTGCATATGTGGCATCCGGAATAACTAAAGTGGGACCACTGCCAGGCCATAGGCCGGTCGTTGGTCCACTGCCACCGCTCCCCGCTCTTGTCGATAGTCGTATCATGAGTGGTGAATGTCTTTATACATGCTGTAAATGATCTGTAATTGGCCCGTAGTACTTCCCCTGAAATCAATCTTAAAATCTGTCTTATTGATTTCAAGCGTATTTAAGCCTATTTCCAGCGTTTGGCCGGTCGCCCCTGTTGTAGTGTTGGGGCCAAGTATTTCCAGGTCATTAATGTACACTGACGCGCCTACAGGAGTATTTACATCCAGGTTAATAAATGTAACCTGGTTGAATGGCTGATTAAACACCATGTTGGTGTTTACTTTCAAAAAATGTACTTGTACATCGTGCAATACTGTTGTTGCCATATTACATCATCATTAGAAGCGCCTTCAATTTCATTGTGTCCATTGCAGCAAGCTTTTCCAGTGCCATAGTGATTTTTTCAATCCCTAAAGAATCTTCCAGCTTGTCAAGTGCTGCGTCCATGCGGTCTTCTAAGGCTGTTATTTGTGCCTCTGTTAGTTCTGCCATTGGTTCTGTTTGTGTTTGTGACTGTGTTTGTGTGGTTCCTGATATCGGTGGTGTTCCAGGCGCTGCAACCTGGTAAATTTCCGGCCTGAATATAAAGCCAATGCGGTCTATGATAGTTGGATTCTGCACTACCAATTCGCCTATGTTCTCCCACCACTGCTTTGGTGGCGGTTCTTTGTCGGCCTTCTCCTGGATAGCGGCAATAAGTTTATCCATCTTGTCTTCCTGTTGCCGCTGCATAAACATTTGCATCATGTCCTGGTTCTGCTTCATCATTTCCGTCATTGTTTGCTGCAATGCCTGGAAACCGGCCATGCCTGCACCATAGTTGGTGGCACCCACTCCCCTATCGATAATGGTAACACCATTTTCATTTTTGGTAACCGGTACAGCTGGGGAGATCATAAAGGTTGTGCTACCCTCATAAGGCGTAGCGCTGGTAACTTTTGCGTGCTCATCGTACACGCGCAAAGTGTAAACTGATGCAGTATTTACCCGCTGAATCTGATTCAGAAATCCGGTTAATACCTGCATTCCTTCATCGAGGTTGCCACCCTCGTATTTAACGCGCAATTGCTTACCAGCGAATATGGCAAAGTTTGGTTTGTCATAGTCTGCATATGCTTCAATTACGCTTTCGGCCTCCCTATGTTCAATCCCGCTTGCCATTATCCGCCGTATGGTGTTTTATCTTCTCCTGGTAATAAGTAGTGCAGCAAAAATGGTACACTATATTTCTGTGTAATTGCAACCGGTGTAGGAAATGAAACTTTAGACAGTGGCCATTGCCAGGTCATAGGCCGTACCCAAAAAGGATTATTTACATTGCTTGACGTTGGCCCTGGTGAAGTATTCATTTGTGCAGCTGTTCGCATTGCTGCCAGTGGAATATTTTGATAATACAGCCCCTCCCCTACTGACAGCATTTTACCTTTCCCATCCGGATATGACAGCCCGGCCCTTTGTATGCTCAAAAATGCGGAGTTAAACACCTGGGGAGGGATAACGGCCACACCTGCACTGAGGGGGCTAAAATTCATGTCTAATGAGCAAAAAGACGTTATGCCGATAATCGGCCTGCCGATAAGGTTTTGCTGGTCCTCAAATTTGTTGTCACTTAGTGTACTGCCCCCACTTGGTGTGATAATACATTCCACCAACAGACAGTTAGGTGAAATGAATAATGCCGGTGTGTTTGCCATGATGGAACTATTTTAAAGAACTTGCATTTTTAGCAGTAACACCGCGCCAGTGCGCTACAGCTTTTGCAATAAATGTTGTACCGTAACCGAGACCGCCCAGGCTGAATGGGCTAATAGTATTAGGAATGTTGGCGGGCAAATTGAGCCTTACAATATTCTGCTTGCTGCCTGAAAATACTGGCAATGGTTCCATAGGGTAGAAACCATCACTACCACCGTCGTATTGGTTCTTTTGCTTTGGTATGAATGCACTACCGGCAATGGTTGGTGTTGCCTGGCTCTGTGGTGCGTAATAATGGCGGCTGCAATCCCAGGCTTTGTATAACACCACTGAGTTTACCTCGATGTAAATGTTAGACAGCCAAAACATGTTACATCCGGGGTCCCAGGCTACACCGGTACCGTTATTGTCCCAGGAGCTGGCGTAGGTAACCGGCATGAATCCGTTACCGCTCGCAAAATCGGGGCTCTCCTGGTGACCGGCTACAAACTGCCACAACATGATGTAGTAAGAAAACATACCGGCAATGAAACAATCTACCGAGGCCACTAACATAGTGATGGGAATAACCGGCGCGCCTACTATCTGGCTGTCAAGGCTGGTAATAGGAAACTGCAACACAGACACGCCCACCGTAAGGTCGATAGGGGAGCGTAAATATCCTTGTGTCAAATCGTCCATATTCACTTGCTCCAGCTTCACACCATTCGCTTTACTTAGCATTATTGCCGCAACCTTGAAATTTTCGCGAAGGTCCCGGTTAGAAAGTACTACCATATTTTAGGTATTAGAAGTTAAAAAATGTTTGGTTGGTTGGTAATTTATCCGTTGATACTTCCCTTCGGTGGCAAATATTCGCCGTATTCGTCATCATTCGTACCGGCTAACAGGTAAGAGCGATAAAGGTCCTGTGTTTGGCCTATTCCATTGTTGCTGCCTGCTACCAGGCTGCTGTAAGTAGGTTTTTCGCTATCCCTTATAACGCCGTTAATTTGCCGTTGCAATTGCCCGTCAAGTGGTATCATTGTTTCCGCATAATCTCCCATACCGGCCGGGCTTTCGTGGTAAATATTAACCTGTTTAAGGCCTCCAAATACGCCACCGGCCATTACGCCCAACCCTACCCCTTTCATAATGGGTGATTTTGCTTTCATGGCCATGTAGCCACCTAAGAGAATTTCTCCCAGGTTCATAAACTTTGCAGCCATGGGCGCATGAGAAGCAATTTTATTTTCGAGCGGCCGCAATATGTAGTGCGTACCAATAACGCCTATGCCCATTCCCACGGCCATAGTGCCTATGCCTGTAAGGTTCGATGAACCTAACATGCCGTGGTGCTTTCGCCTCCGGGTGCGGCTCCTGCCTACGGCTGCTGTACTGCCTACAGCTGCGGTCCCTGATACACGGCGTTTGCGCGTGCGTGCCACGCTATGCGTGCGCCTTCTTGCTGGTGGTGCGCTTTTGCGCCTTTTTCTTGTTGCCATATGATAAAAAAATAAAAAATTGACCAATGATGTATCCTACTGCCAGTGTTGCGCCGCCAATCAATAAGGCTATTTGAATTGATTGACAGAGTATGTAAAAACTATCCATGCCGCCTGCGTTGTGTATGTGACCTCATTACTATAGCACGCTGCCGGTGCCTGGTGCCACTAACACGGCGTTTACGGCGTGGCCTGGTGGCTATCTTATACAAGATGAACCCGCCTATTATCATACCGAAAAACAGCTTATTTTCCTTAACAAACGTTATTATGCCGCTGGTGGTATCGTGAAATAGCTGCTTAAAATCCTTTGCCGGTTTGCTTTCCGGTGCATCCGGTCCCAGGTTGCCGGGGTCGTCCGTTTCTGCCGGTGCGCCATTGTTCGCGCGATCAGCTACCGGATGGTCCATGTCATGCACCATTATTTGTGGTTGTCCCTGTGCATTAACGCCGGTGGTAACGTTCATTGCGCCAGGTGGTGTGTCGGTTGCAGCTGCGGCCGTGGCTGCTGCCTGCTCTGCTGCTGCGTTGTACGTTTCCGGTGTGGCCTGCGCTGCCTGCGTTGCGGCCGTGGCAAGGTTGGCCACTCCTTCTTTTGCCTGGTCTGCCATTGCCTTTTGTTCGTCCGGCGATTGCTTCATGAACTTAGCCAATACAGCTATTACAGCACTTGCCAGGGCTAACCATGCGGCCACTGTAGCATCGTCAACACCGGCAACGCCTATGTAACCATGGTACCCTATCCGCCTGCGTTTGTTGCCATTGCTTATGGCCATTACAAGTGTTTTGGGGTCGCCGCCTAATGTCTTTTGCCACTTGTGCATCAGTTCGGCGCTCAAATTCTTGTCTTTAAGCGTATGAAAAAGCTTATTAGCTATGCCATGTATGTTTAGCGCTACCAAGGCAAGAAATGCCTTTCGTGCCGGTACCAGACCGACCTTTAAAGACATTTCTTTGACACCTTTGGCCGCATTATGGGCATTAACTTCGATGCCGTGTTCTACCTTCTTAACACCTTTTTGAATGTTCTGAAGGTTGACCAGTGCGCCATGCGCCACATGCTGCACCCCCTTCTTTATGCTCTCCAGGAACTTGCTTTTGCCTATTACCTGCTCAATGCTCCCCCGGTTGTACGTTCCGGATTGTGGCCCACCGTGTGTGGTGCCTGAAAGATATTCTAACATGTCAATGTCTGTTACATTGTGAAACTTTGGACGCCGGTTAAATTCTCCCAATACCGGGTCAACCCAATAATCGTGGCCGCTCTTGTCGCTAACGACGCTAAATACATGATGCACCGGTTCGCCTGGTCTGTCAGCTGTGAACCTATACAAAGCTTTGATGGGGTAGCCCTGGCGTGACAGGCTATCACATACACCATTTATGAAACTGCTGTAGTGCTTGCAATCCCCTACCCCATCGGCTAATATTCGCCCAGGACTTTTAATCGTTTGCCGCTGTGCTCCCTCTGTTACATTCTTTACATACCTCTTTTGGAAGTTGAACAGAGTTTGCGCGGTTCTCCTGGCGTCACCTTGCCAAAACTGGTGTGCAATCTTATCGTATTGCGGCCGGTGGCGCTTGTGATACTTTACAATACCCTTCACAATGTCAGACAACTGATGGTCGTCAACTATCGTTTGACGGCCTCCATTTGTTACCAGTACTTGTGTTATTGCGGATATTGCAGGCATAACTACTCTTTTTCAAATTCTTGTTCAAACTGATACCAGGCCTCGTATGATTCGTATGGTATTAACACCATGCTATTTAATGTCCATTGCCTGCCATCCAATCTCATTTTTTCAGCATAAACACTCATAAATGCAAAATATCTGTCTCGTTCCGCGCTACTTAGGTCATGAACCATTACGAAATGTTTGGCGGGCGGTTTAGGTAGCTTTTCTCCTAATTTCATGGCTTATGGAATGTAGAATGTTTGATAACCAATGTTTGCCCAGTACGTGGCCACTACTGCATTGGTGGTGTCTATTGTCTGAGAAAGACCAGCGGCATAGATGTTAACTGTTGCCGTACTGGATAGCGCCACTTGGGCCGCTAATGCTGTGTTAAACCCCGTTAGAGCATTGGCGAGGCTCCCGGTTGATGCAATGTTTAATTGCGTAAATTTCGACGGTGTTGGCATAACAAATTACGTTTTTAACACTAAAGATAGTGAAAAAAACGATAAAATATAAAGTTGCGGGCTGTTTTCTTAGTCGCAAATAAACGTAATTTTGCAAGCAAAATTTGAGTCTATACCATAGCAAGCGACATTGAATCGCTGTTATTGCCAGTAAATGGCGGTGAATAGAGCAGATTCCATACAGGTAATTTCTTTTCGTACCACCTTCTTAGATTGTATCTGTTGATATTATCGGCCACATGTGTCAGTGCAGCTTGCACATTGTAACTAATTTCCTGATTTACAAAGTCGATACGCTGCTTAACTGAATGTAAATTATGTAACACATCCTTAATTCCGTTATGAATCGCCATTTTTGCTTTGTATGCGCCATCGATGACAGCCCGTGGAACCCGCGCCAGTAGCGGAACTTTCAACTTTTCGAACTGCAACAGGTCAATTATTCTACCGCATGTAACATTTGTTTGACCTTCCATATCTACAAACTCAAAAAAGTTATTGCACTGAGTTTTGAACACCTGGAGAAGGTAATTGGGGTCATACATTCTTTTCAAATCAAATCCGCCGTCTATGTCCTTTATTGCTTCACTACTTAATCTGACTTCACAGCGCCACACATCCTTTGTTACATCGAGACCGGCTCTTTCCCAGGCTTCCCGAATATATTCTTTATGGCTCCTTTCGAGCTCGCTGGTTTTATTATACAGAACTACACATTTTCGGCTGGCTCCTATCTTAAAAGCATCAAACATTCCGGACTTTTTATTAAACATTTTGGCGTGCAGTGCTGCCTTTCCTTTCATCTTAATTCGTTGCTCCCTTTCAGACTTGCCAATCGTCTGTAATTCAGGTATAGCGCGGGTTTTAGGCTGTCTTATGTACTGGTTTAGAAACTTATGGATATGGCTAACACCATCAATAGATATATCTATCCTGGTAAGATTTTTGATAACGGTCATTTTGCAAGCGTTCATTACATCATCTATCACTTCCAACACTTCATTACTGTACAAAACATTGTTGCTAATCTCCACTTTCGCTGTACCTGGTTTAATTATTTTCTCTTGCCTGGTGTGGGTATGAACCATAGCAACTTTTTCGCCGCCTCGATACACATTCCAGGAGTATTTAAATAGCTGTATCCCCGGCTTAGATGAAAGTTCAACTACCATGTGATCCAGGAACGTTGGCGGCTGGTCCTTCTCCGGCTCATTTAACAAACACTCGCACATAAAACTTAACCAGTCAATATTGACTGAAACGGCCTGTGGTAGCTGGTCTTGCGGAAAAGGACTTCTATACTTGCGGGCTGTTTTACTCTCCGCCCGCTTTTGAGCGCTAAGCTCGTTTTTTACATTTGGATTTTCGTTATTTGTGTTCATTGGGACGTTTTTTTTTTACCCCACTTTCGTAGAGGAAAAAGTAACATAATATACACAATTGAAAAGTGTCGGTTTACATCGTATGCACTCCGTTCAAGATGAAGCCCAAAATAAATAGAAATGCCAGGCAGGTAGCATCGTTTCCGATTTACTCAACGCCTGGCATTTCGTATGGACTTCCGTCACATCGTGCATTGTAGTACCGTCCGAGTCGCACCGCTGCGTTGCTCTTTGTTCTCCTACAATATTTTTAGTCAGTTTTTGCATAAAAAAAAGCCCCGGTGTTAGCAGACACCGAGGCAATAACATATGCACTTGTAGAATACAAATATAGTACAGATTTGATTATCCAATTGCATATGTAAGTTATTTTTTTGAACGCTGCTAAACGTCGATAAAGTTAGTAAAAATTCTATTAAATTTCTTGGTAGATGTAATGGCTATAATTGTCTTCCGAAAAGACTTTGAAATCTTTGCACTTGCATAACCTGTTTAATAGTTCACATACTAAGCTGGCATCCTGGAGATATTCAAAATTTGCTCCGTCCCTGAATTTACCAATTACTGGCCCGATTTCATCCAGTCCGGTAAAAAAGTTATCTTTATCTTTCATATAGTATTAAATAGATTTGTTCACCTGGCTGCATTTTTCATCAATACATTGATAAATAAAAAATTTGCCGTACATATTGTAATAGCTACCGACTGTTTTTAAATAAGTTATGTATCTGTGTTTCCCGAATACTATACACGCTTTTCGCACCGCTTTTTTTCCGGCCGCTTTTACCCTGTTTTTGCTGCCTTTTATCCGTGCCATCATGCATTCTTTTCACCATACAAATTATCTGTATCAAACGCCTGATCTGGTATAACATCTAATACAGTGAACTTTGCGTCAGCATGTTTAAATAAGTCGATATCGATTGAAATGTAGGTATCAGTAACCAAACGTACAGTGTTTGGAAATGTACACAATAGTTGATACTCAGTAAAATCTACCTCAACAACTTCGTTAGAGCCCAATTTGTACCAGGCTTCATTTTCTAACCCGTAATTGTCATAGTATCCGGCGTAAACACCTTTTATCCTGGAAGCTGCCATAACCTTTGTACCAGGTTCCATTTTGTAAAGCTCAGCTGTGTGTATCATGCTAAAGAATTTTGTCAATGTTCTCGAAAAATTTTTTTGCCTGTTGTTTCTGCCAAAAAAAATTCTTGTTTGCTGATGCCAGGACAAAAAGCGCCTGGTGCATTACGTCAGATTTGCTTTTATACAAACCACTTTCAATGAACTGTTCAATGATAGTGTTAAAACCTTCTGTACAGCGAAAGTGGCTGCAATCCTTGTTCCGTGGATAATCGTTTACCTTGTTGGTTGATCCTGGTGTCCTGGTCATATAGCTTTGATTTTACGAATTGCCAAAGAATCCCGAAACCTCCCAAATCCCCTCCAGGACAAAATTTTATTCCTGGTACTTTGTGCTGTTCGCCTCGATTGCCAATGAGGTGGAACTTTATTACACCGCTGTATTACTTTTCTACCGGTAAGATCAATTGTCTCCCCCACTTCATTGATACCGGCAATTAGCCTTCTTTTGCCGTTGTGCTTCATTGTGAGCACGTAAAAATGTTCGCTCATACGGCCGCTATTTTTTGAACGTCCATAATTTTTGCTT
>Ga0207687_10002932_pt1 | contig 11587 bp, 10 predicted proteins | sample KBSM54metaG_FD_184399 | JGI IMG/M metagenome (GOLD analysis project Ga0207687, IMG submission 184399) | Miscanthus rhizosphere microbial communities from Kellogg Biological Station, Michigan, USA - KBS M5-4 metaG (SPAdes) (version 2) | ecosystem: Host-associated > Plants > Roots > Rhizosphere >... | reverse complement strand
TGGACGATCCGAAACTTTTCGGCGAGCCGCCCGTACCTCACAGATAGCGGCAATCCGGCAGTATTCGATCTTGAGCAAAGCGTCTCACGTGGATCGCTTAAGCGATCAAATCAGAAGACTTCGCGAAAAGGCCGGCCGGCTTCCCGCCGGCGACGAACGCGACGCACTGCTGCGCAAGGCGGAGCAGGACGAAATTGCACTGCGCTTGATCGAGTGGATCACTTCTTCGGGTCAACTTGCTCCCCCTGAAGACCTGATTCCGATCCGAAGACACCGATTGCGCCGAAATGATAAGCGACGGCGCAGCTCCAGCGACTCTCGGTGAGACGGTTCACTCGCTCATGACAGATCGAATACAGCCTCTCAGCTCGTCAACTCCCCTGGCAACGCGATGCGCGCCAGCCGCCATCAATCGATCCGCCTTGTGATAACCCCAGGCGACACCGATCGACCGCAACCGGGCGGCCTGAGCCATCTCCATGTCAAAGGTCGTGTCGCCAACAAAGACCGCATTTTGGGGCGTTACCCCCGTTGCCGTCATCGCCTGAAGGAGCATCCCGGGGTGCGGTTTGGAGGGCGCTGTGTCGGCGGCCTGAATGGTTCGAAAAAAGCCGTTCCATTGCAGTGCTTCCAGCGCGGGGGCGAGCGTGTCAGATCTGTGCCCGGTGGCGATGCCGAGAGCAATATCCGAAGTAGAGCTCAGCTCATGCAGAAGGTCGCCAATTCCGTCGAAAGGCCGTTCGGCGAAGGCGGAATCCGCTCTCAGTTGCGGCAGGAGCAGATCGTAGGCCCTGACCATCTCAAGTATCGGGGCAGTCGGGCCGGCCAGCTCGGTCAGAATGACATCAAGTGACTTTCCGACCAGCGCAAGACTGTCGGCGGGCGAGGGGACCGGCAATCGAAATTCGGCAAATACGATTCGATGGCTCTCCAGAATCAGCGAGCGGCTGTCGACCAATGTGCCGTCGAAATCAAAGATGATCAGTTTCAAGGTTGTCTCTCAAATCAGTTTCGCGCGTATGGACGAACGCTGACGCATCATTTTCGTCTCGGCGGCGGTCTCGATGGTTTATCGATGCAGGCACGAATAAACCCGGACCAATTCGCGGGTCTGCTCCGGGACGGCAAGCTCGGCATCCTTGCTCCTTGTTGCCGTTTCGCAGGATAGCCAGAAGTAATTTCCCGCGGGATCGATGACCAGCCGGTTTGGCGAGAAGTTCGAGAGAATGATCGACAGGTAAGGGATGGTCGAGAACCACGACAGGGGTGCGAGAGTTGGCGAAATCCGCTCGGCCGAGACGAAACGTGGATCACCGAGCGCAGGGTCGGACTCGCTGCCGATCGCCAGCCCCGCAATTGCATCACGATAATCCATCCATGACGCCACGAATTTCCCGGTTTCGATCGCATGAATCAAGTTCACCACGAGAAAGATCGAGGCAAGGGCGCACAGCGTCCCGTCACGGGGCGAGATCAGGGTGTGCCGTAGCCTCGCTGGGCGATTGAGGACGATCCCTTCTCTGGCCATGGCGGTTATGGCCGCCAACGCGCCGAGCAGGGGTGTGGCGATGACGAGCGCGGTCCGCAAATAGTAGCGGCTGCTCGCATGGATGGAATGATCGAAACGCAGCCAGTAGATGGCTAGCAATCCGAGCAAGAGCCCGAGAGCGGAAATGCAAGCCCGTCTCGGCAGCCATATTGACAACGGTATAACCATCGCGCCGTAGCCGATGACCGCCGTTAGCAATACCAGGACCAACCCTACTTTGAAGATTTCGAGATCGAAGAAGTGCAGTGCAGCCCGCAGGAATGCGTCTGCGTAATAATCATCGGGCGGAAGAGCAATCTTCGCTGCTGCGGCCAGTATGACAATGATTGTCAAGCTGATTGCCGCGCGCACGAAAGTTGCGCTCGATAATCCGCGCGGTGTCAGCGTTGCTGCGATGACCAGGAGCAACACCAGCGCTCCTTCGTGCGTGAACGCCAGCAGGAGCCACGCGGCAAACACCAGCAACGCCCCGGCAGTGGTCGGTTTCGCATAGTGGCCCAGCGCCAGCGCGGGCCAGAATATCGCGTGGGCGAGCCACATCTCCGTGGGGAAGCCGAAGATCAGCGGGCAGAGCAGGGCGGTCGAACCGCACGCATAGACGAAGATGATGCGGCCGGGCGAGCGGTCGGCCGCGTAGGTCACGGCCAGCCCCATCAAGGGAGATAGATAGAAAAGCAGCCCATAGGCGATGATTCCAGCCCACGGATTGCCCGTGATTCGGACGAGCGCTTCGGCCGGCAACAGGGTCAACAGGAAGACGGTGGTTCGGCCAGAGATGTTATGCCAATGGAAGGCCCAAACATCCCGGACCGCGACGGCATATGAAAACATCGCGCCGTCGCCATAGAGCTCGAGCTGATGGAAAAGCGCGATGACAGGGAATGCGACGGACCAACCCAGGCCTGCGCCAACGATTAGAAATCGCAACGCACGGTCATCGAAGCGCAAGCATTGCAGGTTCACGACTTCTCGCTGGCAGCAGCTTTCAGGGTGGCGAATTTATGCCCGGAGCGTACTGCTTTTGTCGTCAGGTAACGCCTGTTGTGGGCATTGACCGGCGCCTCGAGTGGAACGCGGGCGGCGATCTCGATACCGGCGTGCTTGAGGCCGTCGAGTTTTGCCGGATTGTTGGTAAGCAGGATGATCCGCGTGCAGTTCAGGGTTCGGAGCATCATCGCTGCAATTCCGTAGTCGCGCTCATCGTCTTCGAAACCCAGCATCGTGTTCGCGTCGCGCGTATCCAGCCCGGCGTCCTGCAATCGATAGGCCAGCATCTTGTTCGCAAGACCAATGCCGCGGCCTTCCTGGGCCAGGTACAGAATGATGCCGCCACCGAGGCTTTCCAGACGCGTGAGCGCGAGCTGAAGCTGGTCGCCACAGTCGCATCGTCGAGAGCCGAACACGTCGCCGGTCAGGCATGCCGAATGAAGCCGAACCGGGACCGGCTCGGCAAAATTTGGCTTGCCGATGATGATGGCGACCTGATCGACGCCGAGCGCGTCGCGAAACACGACAAAGCGGGCCGCCGTGCCCGACGCGAGAGGAACCGAGGCTTCGCTCGCGACGATCAATGCGTTCGCGGGACTTGCAGCAACGCGCTCGACTGCGTCCGCATCAACGGCGACGATAGAATGCATCAGGTCGCGGTGAATGTTCGCCAGGTTCGCCGCAAGAACCGCCGGCAGGCCGCGGCTGAGCTTGACGAGCTGGATCGCTGCCTTGGCGGCAGGACCCGCAGCGTCCGCCTTCAGTGCGGAATGGCTCCTGGTTTCGCCCTCGGCAGCGAGGGCGAAGATATCGCTCGTACGGGCCTCTGCGGAAAGCGGCAGTGCCATTGGCGTTGATGACTCAATCCCGATGGCGCGTGCTCGTTGCTGTGTCACGATCAGCTCCGGCGCATTCGGACCGCACAGCGCCGCAAATTCGCGCAGCCTTTGGTCGTCAAGGCCCTCCACGGGCAAAACGAACAATACCTCGCCAGGGGCGTTAACACGAATTGGCCTTCGCGCTTGCAGTTCGCCCAAGGCGCGACTAACGCTGAGGTGTGCCTCGTTGCCAAACAGGGCAGAGATTGCAGGAGAGTGCGCGGCGTTCATTGCGGGACTTTCTGTTACTGGGCGCCTTCGTGGAACACCGAAAGTCCTGAATCATTCCGACAGAAATCAGATGGATTTTTAAGATCGAGTGGCCGATAGTATCACTGATAACTCGCGAGAACCGAATTCTGCCGTGCAGCTTAGCAATTTCCCCACCCGCAAATTTGCCGTTCCCGATACGTGGGAGAGCTTTGTCGAGCGTTTTCGTAGTGGCCAGCAACCCCTGCCGCAAGCCTGGGCGGATCTGTTCGGGCCGCTGCGAAACGGGGTGGTCGACGATCTGGTGATCGTGGGGCAGGTCGGCCAGTCGCTCGACGGCCGGGTCGCGACGGCGACCGGTCATTCCAAATACATCAATTGCCCAGCCGGCATCGAGCACCTGCACCGGCTGCGCGCGCTGGTCGACATTGTCGTGGTCGGAGTTGGAACGGCGCTGGCGGACAATCCGCAATTGACGGTCAGACAAGTCGCGGGTCCACAGCCTGCGCGTGCCGTCATCGATCCGAAAGGGCGCCTGGGAGCAAATGCAAAGCTGTTCGCCGACGATGGTGTTCGCCGTCTGTTCATTACGGCAGATGGCTCGCGGGCCACGCCGCCCCCCGGCGTCGAGGCCATCACCTTGCCTGCGGAGGACGGCAACATTGCACCGTCCGCCATCGTCGCGTCGCTGGCCGCCGCAGGGATGCGCCGAATCTTGATTGAGGGCGGTGCTGACACCGTGTCGCGCTTTATCGCGGCACGATGTCTCGATCGATTGCATGTCAACGTGGCGCCCGTCATGTTGGGCGCGGGAGGCCCCGGCATCGATTTGCCGCCGCTCGAACGGGCCGATCAGGCCCACCGGATGCCGGTCCGCGTGCACAAGATCGAGGACGATGTTCTGTTCGATTGCGACTTGTCTGGTCAGCGGGTCGCAATCGGCGTTGCAAAAAAATCGACGTGACCCACGCGCATCGTCGAAGTGCGTGCGCCGACCCCGTCCTTCCGTCTTGCCAGCCAATCGTCGATATCGCAATGCGGTAGCGCTTCGACTTCCCTCGCGGCATTAGCCCATCCGGCCAGCAGTTCAAGCTGGATCTCCTGGTCGGCTGTACCGATCAGCCAATCCGAGCTGCCGTGAACGACCGAATATCCGAGCGCCTCGAACATGGATACGGCCGCAGCGGCAGCCGAAGGCCCCAGCGCCGGCCCAAAGCCCTTGTCGGTATGCTGATGGGCATTCACCGCGGACGCGATCGTCGCATCGAGGGGATCGGCGGGGGAGAGGTCGACGCGGCCGTCATAGGTCAGCGCTGCATAGACCGGCAACGCGCGCGCGACGATAGTGCGGCCAAAGCGATCCAACCAGGTTTCGGAAACCAGATCGAGCAGTGCCGAGATCGTTATCAGCTCTTTCGTGCTGTCGAGCACCGCTTCGAAATTGCCGCTGAGATCGAGTGGAACGGGATTCAGCCTGACATCCCCGACTGACTTTCCGCTGCACGCCAAAGCCAGCAGGCGCTGATCGCTGTCGACGAGATCCCAGTGTTGCCGTGCCGGCAAGTGCGAACTGAGCGCGCGGACGGTGGAGCCGGCGCCGCAGGCGAGATCGACGACGCTTACTGCGTCGTGCGACTTGAACAGGGTGGCCACGGCCTCGAGCACGATCGGATTGCGAGCGCGCAAGTCATGGCTTTCGCGCAAGGCCAGCCATTCGGCAGAGAAGCCGCTCATGCGAGCTTCTCCAGTGCGGTCGCAAAGATCGCTGCGGATTGCTGCCAGGTGGGCAGCGTCCGCGCCGCCGTCAATGCCGCGTCCGAGAGGCGGCGGCGCAGTTCGGTGTCGGCGATCACCCGGCGCAGGGCTCCGGCCAGTTCACCTGCGTCGCCGGGGGCTACCAGCAAGCCCGCTCCCTGCGGAACGGTATCCGGGATAGCGCCCGCCGTCGTGCCGATCACAGGCAGACCGTGCGACATTGCCTCGGCGTAGGCCATCCCATATCCCTCGAAATGCGAGGCGAGAACGAACAGGTCGGCCTCGTCATACAGTCCCGCAAGACGTTTGGAAGGTACGGCGCCCAGCGCCGCGATTCGGCCGGTGAGCTTGAGTTGGGATATGCTGGCCTGAAGCCTTGCCGCTTCATTCGGATCGCGGGTGAGATCTCCGACAATCGTCAGCCGCCACGGAAGCTCAGCCAATGTCGCCAGAGCGGCAACGAGTACGTCGAATCCCTTGCGGGGCACAACGGCGCCAACGGACAGCAAATGCGGCACTTCGTTTCGGCTTCCCGAAGACCGCGGCGCCGGATCGCTGCCGGGCCTTGCCACAGTGATGCGCCCGGCCGGTACGCCATAGTCGGATGCGACAAGTTTTGCGGTCGCAGGGCTCGTTACGACGACTTCGCGCACCAGACCCAAAGCAGCCTGCTCGCTGCCATGCAACGCATTGGCTCGTTCGGCCGACAGCCCCCATTCCAGTGCGAGGGGGTGATGAACCAGCCCGAGTAACGGATGCCGGCTTGCAACTTCTCCCGCAACGTCTGGCAGGACTCCCAATGCGAGGCCGTCCACCACGATCGGTTGGCCATCCGGCACCTTCAACAGAAGGGATCGCGCGGCAGACCGGGTTGCCTCATCCGGCGAAGGAAATCCTGCGCCGATGTCGAGACATTCGACGTCCCAGCCCAATTGCCGGAGTTCGGCCACGATCCGTCGGTCATAGGCGTAGCCACCGGTCGGCGTATCGAGACTGCCTGGCACCGCGAAGACGACGCGCCTCACCACAAGGGCGCCTCATATTGCGCACGCGCGAGGTGCGACTCGGAGAGCGTGATGCGCAGGGCCTTGAGCTCCCGGCCGGGACGGCCGAGCTCGCCGGCGCGGGCCGGCTTTGCCAGGCCGTCGAAGATATGTTTGGACAGAAATTCCGTCGTGGTGTTGCTACCCTTGAATTCGGGCACGTCGTCGAGATTGCGGTAGTTGAGTGGCGCCAGGACCGCCTTGAGCGCATCGTGTGCGCGGCCGATATCGATCACAATTCCATTGTCGTCGAGGCTCTCGGCGATGAAGGCGGCATCGACCACGAATGTGGCGCCGTGCATGCTCTGCGCTGGTCCAAAAACCGCGCCTTTAAAGGAATGAGCGATCATGATGTGGTCGCGAACTTCGACGGTGAACAAGGCAGCTCCTTACGAATAGATGACGGGTTGGCATAGTATCCCGCTACCAGCGTCGAGAATTCCTGGCAATCGCGTCGGCAAATCGCCAAATGCAACGGCTGGCGCCAGCAACGCATCGAGCCTTGGATCACTGAGCAGCGCAACCGCGGCCGCGAGGCGGCGGCCGTGTGTCCAGCGCGGACGGTGCGATGGCGCGATGCGTCCGACCTGGCTCGATACGAGCCGAAGCCGGCGGCTGTGGAACGGGCCTCCGAGCATGGCGGTCACTGCCGCGTCACCATACCAGCTCATTTCGAGTACCGTCGCCTCGTCGCCGGCCAGTTCGAGTGCCGTTCGCAATCCATCGGGCGAGCCGCTGGCGTGAACGACGAGATCGCAATCGGCTTTTGCATTTCCGGGCTCTGCGAAGCTAACCCCGAGCTTTCCTGCCAATTCCGCTCGGCTCGAGTTGATGTCGACGAGCGTGACGTCCGTACCGGAGATCTGCCCGCACAGATAGGCGACGAGCGAGCCGACCACGCCGGCCCCGATGACGGCGATGCGGTCGGCTGGTCCCGGTGCGGCGTCCCACACGCCGTTAAGCGCGGTTTCCATGTTGGCCGCCAGCACCGCGCGGAGTGGCGACACTTCATCCGGAAGTACCACTGCGGCGTTTGCGGGGATGTTGAATGCGGTCTGGTGCGGGTGGAGCGCAAAGACGGTCTTGCCTTGCAAGGCATCGCCGCCACTCTCGATCCGTCCGACGGCGGCGTAGCCGTATTTGACGGGAAAGGGAAAACCGCCGGCCATGAACGGCGCGCGCATCCTCTCGAATTCGCCCACAGGTACACGCCCGCCAAACACAAGCGATTCAGTGCCGCGGCTGATCGCGCTATAGAGGGTTTTCACGCGTACTTCGCCTGCGCCGGGCGGCGCCATGGCCTCTTGGCGGAACTCGACCTGTCCGGGGCCGCGATACCAAAGAGCCAAGGCAATATCGGCACTCGCGCTAGCATCCATTTTCTTCGGTCTCGAACTGGAATTCCCGGCGGCTCGACGTGTTATAAGCGGTAATCTGCATTGCCCGCGGGCGAATGAGAAGTCATAACCCTTCCTGCCACAAAGTACATCGCCCCATCATGATACAAGCCGAAGCCGCCGACACGAGAATGTTCGCCAGGCGGGCGATTTTCGCTGTCCTGTTTTTGGTCACCATGGCGGGATCGCTATGGCTCGCCGCGTTGGCGTTGACGCCCGGCGGATTTGGAATCCTCGATCTTGCGGCGCTGGTCCTGTTCGCCGTCATTTTGCCCTGGATGGTTGCGGGCTTCTCGAATGCCGTGATCGGATTCATCATCATGCGCTTTTCCGTCGATCCGGTGGCTGCGGTACTGCCCGCGGCTGGCCTGATCGGCGATGACCAACCCGTGACGGCGTCGACGGCCATCCTGCTTTGCGTCCGCAACGAGCTGCCGCTCCGTATCATCCGTAACCTGGAGCCGATGCTCGAGGGAATCCACGCCTCTGGCTATGGTGAGCGCTTCCATCTCTACCTCCTCAGCGATACCAACGACGCCGATCTTGCGGTCAGGGAGGAAGCGCTATTTTCGGAGTTGATCGCAAGCTGGCGCGATCGGATCGCTGTCAGCTATCGGCGTCGCACCGCGAACGTCGGCTTCAAGGCCGGCAATATCCGCGAGTTTTGCGAGCGCTGGGGAAGCCGCCACGAGCTCGCGGTCACGCTCGATGCCGACAGCTTCATGTCGGCGGACGCGATTATCCGGCTCGTCCGCATCATGCAGGTCGATCCCAGGCTCGGTATCCTGCAGGGCCTCGTCGTGGGGCTGCCGTCAACGAGCTTGTTCGCTCGCATCTTTCAGTTCGGCATGCGGCTCGGCATGCGCTCCTACACGATCGGAAGCGCGTGGTGGCAGGCCGATTGCGGCCCCTATTGGGGACACAACGCTGTCCTGCGGCTTGAACCGTTCATGAAGCACTGCCAGCTTCCGTTGTTGTCCGGAAGCGGCGAGGAGGAGCGGCATATCCTCAGTCACGACCAGATCGAGGCGGCGCTGATGCGCTCCGCCGGCTATCATGTGCGCGTGATGCCGCGGGAAGACCTCGGCTGGGAGGAAAGTCCACCGACACTGCTGGAGTTCATGCGTCGCGACCTGCGCTGGTGTCAGGGCAACATGCAGTACTGGCGATTTCTGTTGCTGCCGAACCTCCGGCCGGTCAGCCGCTATCAGCTGGTACTCGCGATCCTGATGTTCATCGGCTCCCCGGCCTGGATCGGCTTGCTCGCCCTTGCGACGATCGCGCTCGTACGGTGTGACGATCCCTCCACGATCATGCGCGCCGATGCCGGCGGCGCGTTGCTGATTTGGGTGCTCGTGATGTGGTTCTCGCCGAAGATCGCGGGCGCTCTCGACGTCCTGCTCTCGCAGGAGGAGCGCCGCGCGTTTGGCGGCGCGGGCCGGTTCGCCGTCAATTTCGTCATCGAAACCATGTACTCGATCGTCCTGTGTCCGATCCTCTGGATTAGTCACACGATCTTTCTCTTTGGCCTGCTGTTCAATCGTGAGATCAACTGGATGGGGCAGGTCCGCGACAACCACGCGGTGCCCTTGACCCTGGCGTTGCATGATCTTTGGCCGCAGACCCTCGTGGGATGCGTCTCGCTCGGCCTCGTGCTGGCAAGCCAGCCGTGGGCATTGCCGTACATTCTCCTGCTGGCTGGCGGGCCGGCCCTGGCGGTTCCCTTTGCGATGCTGACAGCCTGGCCTGCGCTCGGCGGTCTTGCAACCCGCATCGGCATCGGCCGGGTTCCCGAGGAGACGGCAACTCCGCAGGATCTTCTGGGGTTGGTATCGCCCGCGATCAACCCGGAGAGCCAGCCGCCTCTGACAAGCTCGGTCTAGACAATGCCCGGCCCCGTCAGGACCGCGCGTGCGACCATCAGGTCGTTTCGCATCTATTACGGAGACAAGAGGCGGGCTGCGGCCATGGACCTGCTCCATGGCAACTTCGTCCGGCCTGGCGATCTGGTATTCGACGTCGGCGCACATGTCGGCGATCGCGTCGCTTCGTTCCACCGGCTGGGCGCGCGCGTCGTCGCCGTCGAGCCGCAGCCATCGATGGTGAGGGCTCTCAGACTGCTTTATGGCCGCAGCAAATCTGTTGCGATCGAGGCGCTGGCGGTCGGACGCGAGCCGGGCAGGGCGCGCATGCTGATCAATGTCGATAACCCGACAGTGTCGTCGGTCTCTCCGGCGTTTGTTGAAGCCGCGCACGGCGCGCCCGGGTGGGAAACCCAGCGCTGGAGCGAAGCAATCGACGTCGCGGTCACCACACTGGATGCATTGATTGCCAAACATGGCGTTCCCGCGTTCATCAAGCTGGATGTCGAAGGCTTTGAGGCGGAGGCGCTGTCCGGCCTGTCCCAGGCGGTGCGCGCGCTTTCGTTTGAGTTCACTACCATCCAGCGCGACGTGGGGCTTGCCTGCATCGAGCGGTGTTCGGCGATGGGTTACAGTCGCTTCAACGCGGCCCTTGGGGAAAGCCAGACGCTGATCGGGGAGTGGATGGATGCGCAGGACATCGCGCGTTGGCTGATCGAGTTGCCGCAGGCGGCAAATTCCGGAGACATCTATGCCGTCGCGGCCTGATCGACTGCTGTTGCAGCCGCGGCTGCTGATGATCTCTGTCGCCTTACTGCTCGCTGCAGGTTTCGGCTTGACGCTGTTGATCTTCTATCCCGGCGTGATGACCTATGACGCCAAGTTCGTCTATCAAGATATCGCCAAGGGCACGATGGGCGATTGGCAGTCGCCGGTCATGGTCTGGCTGTGGGCCCTGATCGATCCGATCGCTCCCGGCGCCGGCAGCATGTTCCTGCTGTTTGCCACCACCTACTGGCTGGGGTTTGGCGTCCTCTCGCTTGCGCTCGCATCCCGCGGGAAGGCCAGCGCGTTGCTGTTGCCCCTGTTGGCAATGACGCCGCCGGCGCTGTCTCTTGCCGGGATCATCTGGCGGGACGTCCTGTTTGCAACGTGCTGGTTGCTTGCCGCCACCGTCGCGTTCGCGGTGTCCGAGCGTCCGTCCCCGATCAGGTTGACCGGGCAGGTGCTCGCGCTTGTGTTGGTTATACTCGGGGTCTTGCTGAGGCCGAACGCCTTGCTGGCTGCGCCGATACTCACCGCTTATGTTGTTTGGTTGTCGCGAGTCTCGCTGCGCAAAGCGGCCATTCTCTACGTTCCGGCCGCGATTGGTCTCTTTGGCATCGTGCAGCTTGTTTACTACGGTATTTTGGACGCGAAACGGCAGCATCCGCTGCAAACGATCATGATCTTCGATCTCGGCGGCATCAGCCACTTCTCGAAAGTAAACCAGTTTCCCGTCGACTGGAGCGAATCGGAAAACGCGATGCTGCTCAATGGATGTTACCAGCCGACGCAATGGGACATTTACTGGCGGCTCGAGCCCTGCGATTTCGTGATGGGCAAGGTCGAACGTGAAAAAGGCCTGTTCGGCACCCCGGCGATATCTCGGGCCTGGCTGACAGCAATCCTCCACCACCCGATTGCCTATTTGCAGCACCGCTCGGCCTTCATGTGGAATTTTCTCGCCGCCGACAATCTGACAATGTGGACGGCCGATGTTGAACATCCGACGAAGAATGTCTTTGCCGATCGAGCTGCGTTCAACGCGATGGTCTCGGCACACGACATGCTCAAACCCACGCCTTTTCTTCGCACTGGCTTTTGGCTTCTGGCCTGCATCATCGTTTGTTGCCTGGGCTGGCGG
>Ga0207687_10002930_pt1 | contig 11590 bp, 10 predicted proteins | sample KBSM54metaG_FD_184399 | JGI IMG/M metagenome (GOLD analysis project Ga0207687, IMG submission 184399) | Miscanthus rhizosphere microbial communities from Kellogg Biological Station, Michigan, USA - KBS M5-4 metaG (SPAdes) (version 2) | ecosystem: Host-associated > Plants > Roots > Rhizosphere >... | reverse complement strand
GCCGCCCGAGAACAAGGAGCTGCGCGCCCAGCGCGATCGCCTGCTGGAGAAGTTCACGGTGATGCAGGCCGACCTCGGCGGCGCCTTCTACGAGATGGCGATCCGCGACCACGTCCGCCTCGACGTGCTGACTCGCAAAGCGGCCGAGCTGCAGCGGGTCGACGCCGAGCTGCTCGCGGTCGAGCGCCTGCTGGAGATCGAACGCACCGACGCCGCCGGCCACTGCCCCACCTGCAACTCCCCCTTCGGCCCCGCCGACCGCTTCTGCCCGCAGTGCGGCAGCTCGCTGGTGGCGACTGAGGCGGCGCCGTGAAACTGGTCCGAGAGCCGCTGCAGAGGGCGATCGCCGCCGCCGCGACGCTGAACGGCAAAACCCTGGCGCTGCTGATCGCCTCCTCCCTCGTCGCCACCTCCGGGATCGTCGTCTCGGCGATGAGCGGTTCCAGCGGCCTCAACCCGCTGGCGGCGGCGGCTGCCCAGCAGCTGCTGGAAGAGCATCCCGCCGCGGTCGCTGCGGCGCCGGAATCGGCGCCCGAAGCAACCCCTGCCCCCTCCTCCTCTCCCCAGGAAGCAGCACCGAGCCCGGAAGCGGCCCCCCTGCCGTCTTCGGGCTCGGTGCCCTCTCCCGAAACCGCTCCGACCCCCGAACCGGAAACCCCGACCCGGCCCCCGACCGAACCGGAACTGCCCGAAGCGGGGCCGATCAAGCACGTCTTCTTGATTTCGCTGGCGAGCACTGGGTACGACGCCGCTTTCGGTGCCAGCTCGCAGATGCCCTACCTCTCCGGGACCCTGCGCCCGCAAGGCGTCCTGCTGACCAACTACTCGCTGCTCGACACCGCGGCGCTGCCGAACGGGATCGCGGCGATCGGCGGCCAGGCGCCGACCGCGGACACCAAGGCCGACTGCCCCGATTACGAAAAGTGCCTCCTGCCGGTGGAAACGCTGACCCTGGCCGACCAGTTCGGCACCGCCCGCTTCAGCTGGCACGCCTACCTCGAAGGCATGGCCGACCCGGAAGGCAAGCCCGGCAACTGCGTCCACCCCGAACCAGACGCGACCGAAGCGCCGGCCGTCGGCGGCTACAGCGCCAAGCTCAACCCCTTCGTCTACTTCCACTCGCTGCTCGACCTCGGCGACTGCGCGAGCAACGACGTGCCGGCGAGCGAGCTTGCAAGGGACCTGAAGAGGAAACCCGACGCCGTCGCCAACTTCAACTACGTCGCGCCCGATCTCTGCAACTCCGGCTTCCGCGGCCAGTGCCCGGAAGGCTCCCCCGACGGCGCCGCCGCGGCCGACGCCTGGCTGGAAAAGACGGCGGGGGAAATCCTCGCCTCCCCCGCCTACAAGAAGGACGGGCTGCTGATCGTCAGCTTCGGCGCCGCCGACCCGGCCGCGGCCGAAGAACTCACCGCGGCGGGGGGCGACCCGCTGAAGACCGGGGCTCTGCTCGTCTCCCCCCTGCTGACCGCCGGCGGGACCGACGGCGCCGCTTATGACCCCTACTCGCTGCTGCGCTCGGTCGACGAGCTTTTCGGCCTCAGCCCGCTCGGCGAAGCCGAAGGGGCGAAGGTCCACTCCTTCGCCTCCGCCTTCGTCGCCGGCGAAACCGCCGCCGGCGACTGATTTCTGGCACGCTCTTCTGCATGAGCACGCAGGAGGGGGCCGGCGAGCCGATCACGCAGGCCGGCATCGAAGAGCTGAAAGCGGAACTGGCCGAGCTGGAAGGGCCGGCGCGGCTGAATATGGCGGCGCGGATCAAGGTCGCCCGCGAGGAGGGCGACCTCAAGGAGAACGCCGAGTATCACGTCGCCAAAGAGGACCAGGCGCACATGGAGACGCGGATCAAGCGGCTGCAGGAACGGCTTCGCAACGCGGTTGTGGTGGAGGTATCCGAGCTCGACAGCGACGTCTTCTCCTTCGGCCGCAGCGCCGAGGTGCTCGACGAATCCAAAGGCGAAGCCAACGTCTGGACCCTGGTCGGCTCGACCGAGGCCAACCTCGCCGAAGGCCGGCTCTCGGCCGAGTCGCCGATCGGCCGGGCGCTGATGGACGCCAAGGTCGGCTCGACCGTCACCGTCGAGACGCCGAAAGGCACCCGCGCCTTCAAGGTCTTGAAGCTCGTCTCCTAGAGACGGGAGAATGGGCGGATGCTGAGGCTCCGCTCGTCGGTCCACCACAGTCGCGCCGAGGAGTTCGGCTCGCTGCTGCGGGATCTCGACGGGGTGCGGCGGATCGGCCGGCAGGCCGATGAGAACGCCGCCCACGAGGCCTACGTCTTCGTCGCCGACATCGAGCCCGTCGCCGCCGACCGCCTCGTCGAGGCGATCGCCGAGTTCGGCGTCGACGCCGACGACTACGTCCTCACCCGGATCGAGGTGGTCGCCCCCCAGCACCGCCACCACCTCGGCGAAGGCGGCGTCGACGGCTACGCCTGGATCGAGGTGATCGGCCAGGCGCGGGCCAACTCGCGGCTGCTGGCGCGCTACCTGGCGCTGATCAACGTCGCCGCGGTGATCGCCGCCCTCGGCGTCATCACCAGCAGCTCGATCCTGATCGTCGGCGCGATGGCGGTCAGCCCCGACCTGCTGCCGATCTGCGCCACCTGCGTCGGCCTCGTCGCCGGCCGCCGCGATCTCGCCGGCCGCGCCTTCGTCACCCTCACGCTCGGCCTCGGCCTGGTGGTCGCGACCGCCGCCGTGCTCACCTTCCTGCTCAAAGTGACCGGCCTCCTCCCCGACGGCTTCGCAGTCGAGCAAAGCAGCCTCACCAACCTCGCCCACACCGACTACTCGACGGTGCTGATCGCCCTCGCCGCGGGCGTCGCGGCGATGCTCTCCTTCGAGACCAAAGCGAGCGCCGCGGTCGGCGTCGCGATCTCGGTGACGACGATCCCGGCCTCGGCCTACCTCGGCGTCGCGATCGGGGGCGGCGGGATCGACAACGCGCTCGGCGCCCTCGTCGTCCTCCTGATCAACGTCTCGCTGCTGATCGTCTCCGGCAGCCTCACCCTGCTGGCTCAGCGCTGGCTGCCGAATCGCTCGGGAGCGCCGATCTAGCTCCCGACCAGGGCGCCGGCTCCGGCCGCCGCTCGTCGTAGACGACGCCGGTGGCTGAGAAGCGGTCGTCCCAGGCGCGCCGCTGGGCGCCGAAGACGATGCCGAGGAAACCGATCCCGAAGGTGAGCACCGAGAGGCCGAGCCCGATCAGGCGCTTGAAGCTGCGCCGCGGCGGCAGCTCCTCTTCGAGGCGGATGCCGACGAACCGCATCCCCGCGGTCTGCCCGGCGAGCGACCAGAAACCGAGCAGGTAGACCGCGCCGAAGGAGAGCCAGGCGGTGGAGCCGACGGCGATCGCGAGACTGCCGCCGCCTTCGCCGTTGCCGCCGAAGGCGTTCGCCGCCAGCGTCAACAGGGCGGCGAAGGCCGTGAAGGCGAGGTTGACGAAGACGCCGTCGATCGCCAGTGCCAGGCCGCGGCTGACCGCGCCGGCGCGGTCGGTCGGCAGCTCGCGCGGCTTGCGGAAGAAGATGCGGCGGACGATGCGCTCGAAGCGGTCGTCGAGCCGTCGCGCCAGGTTGCCGATCGTGCGGCCGATGTCCTCGATCAGCCCCATCCCCTGGGCGCTGATCGCCGCCCGCACCTCGGGGGCCTCGGCGATCCGTTCGACCAGCTGCTGCGTCTCCTCGCTGGCCAGCAGCCGGCGCCAGACCTCGTCGACCAGCTCGCTGTCCATCGCCTCCAGCAGGGCCCGCTTGACCGCCTCGCTCTCGAGCGCCCCTTCGACCGCCTCTTCGATCACCGGCCCTTCCAGGACCCTGACCATCGCCCGCTCGACCGCTTTGCTCTCGACCGCAGCAACGATCGCCTCCTCGGCGGCAACCTCCACCGCCCGATCGATCCCGGTCGCCTTGGTGACGGTCCGCGCCCCCCGCACCCCGACCCCAAGCAGCCGCGCCGAAAGCGGCAGCGAACCATTCTGGGTGGGGTCAGGAGCTACATCCGACCGCGGACTGGAGCCGTTTTCCATCGGAGGGCGACTATAGGCGCGACCCCGCCGTTCTCCAAACCAGGCGGGGTGGGGTCCGGTCACCCTTCCCGCTCAACTTCTTTCGGTGGGGCCGCAGCGCTCTCCGCGAGTGTGGGCGCCGAAAAAGTACAAGCCGCGGGAAGGGTGACCGGACCCCTTCACGAGCCGATCGGTAGTTCCGTGGTTCCTTTCGGACGTATGCCGTCTGAAAGGAACCACAACTTTGAGCCTGGGACAGCTGCGGCCGTTCCGTGGTTCCAAACGGACCTGTCTCGTCCGAAAGGAACCACGGAACTGTTGAGCTGAAGGAAGCCCTGGTATCAGGCGTCCTTAAGTAGCTGTTGTTCGGAGGGGTGGGTGTCCCTCTCGCGCCCGGCGTCCTGTTCCTCGCACAGACCACTCGGCGAGAGACGGCTTACTTAAAGGCGAGGAACCCAGGAAGCGAGAGGGACACCCACCCCTCCCCCAACCCCTCTGCCGTCAGCTATCGCCGTTCAGATGCGCGACCAGGCGATCCAGCAGCTCGGCCTGGGCCGGAAGGATCTTCTCGCGGGCCGAGGAGAGGTCGAACCAGCCGGCGCGGTCGACCTCGGGGAACTCCTGCTGGCTGCCGCTGCGCGGCGGCCACTCCATCGAGAAGGTGTTGCTGGCGAGGGTCGCCGGGTCGAACTCGGCTTCGGCCGCCCAGGCCTCGACGATTTTGCCCGCCTTCTGCTTGATCGAGCCGAGCTCGATCAGCCGCTCGGGGTCGAGCACCGGCGCCGGGCCCAGCTCCTCTTCGAGCTCGCGGATCGCGCAGGCGCGCGGTTCCTCTTCGGCCTCGATCTGGCCCTTCGGGATCGTCCAGGCGCCGGCGTCTTTCTTCGCCCAGAACGGTCCGCCCGGGTGGACGAGGAGGAACTCCGCCTCGCCGCCGTTGCGGCGGAAGAGGAGGATGCCGGCGCTGTGCTTTGTCGCCATCTACCCCCTGAGTCATAGCGGAGGCCGACGAGCGCCGCCAGCTACCGTTGCATCAATCGATGACGGCGGGGGCCCGCGACAACGGCAACGGCGAAGCGCAGCGCCAGCACTACGGCATCACCTTCGCGGTGCTCGCGATCTCCGGCGCCTCCTACGCGCTGCTGCAGTCGGCGGTCGCGCCCGCCCTCCCCGACATCCAGAAAGAGCTGCACTCCTCGGCGACCGCGACCGCCTGGCTCCTCACCGGCTACCTGCTGAGCGCCTCGGTGATGACGCCGATCATCGGCCGCCTCGGCGACATGTTCGGCAAGGAGCACACCCTCGTCCTCACCATGTCCGGCCTCGCCGCCGGCACCCTGCTGGCGGCGCTCGCCAACTCGATCGGGCTGCTGATCTTCGCCCGCGTCGTCCAGGGCGCCGGCGGCGCCATCTTCCCGCTCGCCTTCGGGATCATCCGCGACGAGTTCCCGCGTGAGAAATCCGCCCAGGGCATCGCCCTGATCTCGGCGATCCTCGGGATCGGCGGCGGCATCGGAATCGTCCTCGCCGGCCCGATCATCGACGCCTTCGACTACCACTGGCTGTTCTGGTTCCCGCTGGTCGTGATCGTCGCCGCGACGCTGGCGACGATCTTCTTCGTCCCCGAATCGCCGGTGAAGTCGCCGGGGCGGATCGACTGGGCCGGCGCCGTGCTGCTCTCGACCTGGCTGGTGCTGCTCCTGCTCGGGATCACCCAGTCCTCCGAATGGGGCTGGGGCGACGACCGCACGATCGCCCTGATCGCCGCCGCGCTGGGCATGCTCGTGCTCTGGATCAAAGTCGAGGCCGACCGCCGCGAGCCGCTCGTCGACATGGCGATGATGCGGGTCCGCAGCGTCTGGACGGTCAACGCCGCCGCCTTCCTCGTCGGCGCCGGCATGTACAGCTCCTTCATCCTCATCCCGGAGTTCACCGAGACGCCCGCCAGCACCGGCTACGGCTTCGGCTCCAGCGTCACCCAGGCCGGTCTCTTCCTGCTGCCGGCGACGGTGGCGATGATGCTGGTCGGCCCGATCGCCGGCGCGCTCGCCACCCGGGTGGGATCGCGGGTGGTCCTGATCGCCGGCTGCCTGGCGACGACCGCTTCCTTCACCCTGCTGGCGCTCGCGCACACCCAGCAGGGCGATATCTACGTCGCCACGGCGCTGATGGGAGCCGGGATCGGCCTCGCCTTCGCCGCCCTCGCCAACCTCATCGTCGAGGCGGTCCCGCCGCAGCAGACCGGGGTGGCGACGGGGATGAACACGGTGATGCGGACGCTGGGAGGGTCGGTCGGCGGCCAGGCCGGGGCCAGCCTGATCGCCGGCACCGTCGTCGCGTCCGGGCTGCCGGCCGAGAGCGGCTTCACCCTCGCCTTCGCCTTCGCAGCCGGCGCCTGCCTACTGGCGGCGCTGGCCAGCTTGATCGTCCCGAAGGGGCCCAGTCGCTCGCGCACCGCCGCGATGGCGATGGCGAGCGACTGAGACCTCCCTCAGCCGCCGAGCCTGAAGGCGACCAGGCTGGCTTTCTGGCCTTCGGCGACCGGCAGACCCGCCGGAGCCAGCAGCGTGTCGCCGCTGACCATGACGCCGGCGTTGGTCCCCGCCGGCAGCGCCGCCTGCCAGACTTCGCCGCCGCTATCGGCTTTCAGCGCGTGGACGATGCCGTCGGCCGTGGTCGCGAAGACCAGGTCGTTGACCACCAGCGTCGCCCCGTAGGCCGGCTGTTCGAGTTCGCGGTTCCATTCGACCTTGCCGTTGGCGAGGTTGAGCGCCACGACTTCGCCGGTGGCGGTGCTTTCTTCGGTGATTTCAGAGCCGGAGCGGACCGTCATCGAGTGGTTGACGACCGGCACGTAGAGCAGTTTGCCGTCGGTCGCCATCGGCGCGATCACGCCGCCGAGCTCGCCCGGGAAGACTTCGCCCGGCTTGATCTTCGAGTATTCGCCCCGCATCGCGTAGAGGGGGTCGTTGTCGTGCCCGTTGTGGACGCCGACCGGCGTTTTCCAGATCGGCTTGCCGCTCTTCGGGTCGATCGCGACGACGACCCCGGACTTGCCGGCGCCGATCGCCATTTCCTTGCCGCCGACCGTGACCATCACCGGCGAGTCCTGGAAGTCCCAGTCGTAGATGTTGTGCGGGGTCTGCTGGTAGTGCCAGATCACCTTGCCGGTCTTCGGGTCGAGCTTGACCATCGAGTCGGCGTAGAGGTTGTTGCCGGGACGGCTCGAGCCCCACGGTTTGTTGGCGGTGCCGGGGAGCGGCGCCGGGTTGCCGGTTCCGGCGTAGACGTTCCCTGCCTTGTCGAAGGAGGGCGGGTACCAGAGGCCGCCGCCGGAGTTGATGCCGGGGTCTCCCCAGAGGTCTTTCGGGACGGTGGCGAATTCCCACAGCGTCTTCCCGGTTTTGCCGTCGAGGGCGAACATGGTGCCGACCGCGCCGGCTTCGTATTCGGCGTTGGTGTTCTCCGGGACGGTGGAAACGTAGACCGTGCCTTCGTTGCTGATCGGCGCGATGTCGACCGGGCCTTTCAGCGGCACTTTCCAGAGCTCCTTGCCGGTTTCCTGGTCGAGGGCGAAGGCTTCCGAGTTGGTCGTCCCGTAGACGTGCCCTTCGGCGACCGTCAGCCCGTTCGGGCCGTGGCTCGGCGCTTCGTACTTCTTCGTCCAGAGGACGTCGCCGCTTTCGAGGTCGAGGGCCTGCACGTTGGATTCGAGGTCCTGCGAGTAGACGACGCCGTTGGCGACGATCGGGGCCCAGGCGTAGCTGCCGTAGATGCCGGCGCCTTCGATCGGCAGCGACCAGGCTTCCTTCAGCTGGTTGACGTTGCTGCTGTCGATTTCGCCTTTGGCCTGCCGCGTGTTGGCGATGTCGATGCCCGGATACGCGGTCCCGGTGAAGTTGCTGTCGCTCGACGACGAAGACGAGCCTCCACATCCGGCCGCCAGGGCTCCTATGGCAAGCGCTGCCGCGAGCACAAGCAGCGGCAACCCCCTGAACTTGGACATTGACATCCCGTCTCCTCTCCCTAGTCGAGTAATAAAGACTCGTCTTTTATCGTTTCAGAAATCCCTGCAAAGGAGGGATTCAGTTCGTTAAGCAGCGGTTGCAGGACGCGGTTGGCGAGCAGGCCGAGGCTGCCGAGGTTGGCGAAGCCCGGCCCCTGGCTGAGGCCGCCGAGGCCGGGGATGTGCAGGCGCGGATGGACGTCTTTGAGCTCCAGCGCCCGCCCGATCGGGACCTCGGTTTTGGGCGGGCGGTCCCAGAGCGGCCCGCACTGTTCTTCGACCTGGTCGCGGACGGCGTCGGGGAAGAGGCCGCGCAGCTGGCGCAGCAGGTCGAAGCCGGTGCAGTTGATGACGAAGTCGTAGCGCTCGGAGCGCATCCCTTCGGAGGGGCTGTCGAATTCGAGCAGGGCGCCCTCGCCGTCGCCGCCGAGCGAGACGTGGACGGCGCGGCCGGCGATGAAGGAGAGGTGGTCGTCGTCGGCGATCCGCTCCAGCACCGTCTGGTCGAAGACGCCGCGGTCGCAGTGCTTGACGAAGTCGCGCCGGGTTTCGATGTCGAGGTGTTCCCAGCCGACGTTGTCGGGGTCGGCGAAGACGCGGTTCTCGAGGAAGCTCTCGCCGCGGCTCAGCGGCAGGGTCGGCGTGTAGATCGTCAGCCGCGCCTTCGGCCGCAGGTCGCGGAGGAAGACTAGGGCGCTGAGGGCGCTCTCCCCTCCGCCGACGATCGCGATCTCCACCTCTTCGTCCGCCGGCACCCGGGCGAATTCCTCGCGGCGGCTGTCGCAGTGGAAGACCCGCGACTCGACGTCGGGATCGTGGGGGAAGTGGCGGTGCACGCCAGGCCCGGTGAGGACGAGGTTGCGGCCGAAGTGCCGCTCGGGGTCCTCGGGACGGCCCCGCTCGGCGACCTCGGCCTGCCAGAGGTCGCGGTCGTCGGCGAGGGAGACCTCGGTCACCCGGCCGTCGTAGATGCTCACCCCCTCGGTCGCCCGGGACAGCACCCAGCCCAGGTACTCGCCGTAGTCGCGGTGCAGCACCGAGGGCGAGCCGGAGTTGACCCAGGCGGCGTATTCGTGCCGCTCCATCGCGAAGCGCTGCCAGGTGAAGGGCAGGAGCGCCGCGTCGATCTCGTCGCCGAGGGCGCCGAACTGGCGCGAGCTCTGGTACGGGAAGCCGATGTCCTTGATCGGCGGGATCGCCAGCGGCTCCTCGCCCGAGGTCATCCCGTTGCGCCCCAGCCAGGAGGCGGCGGGCTCGGTTTTCTCGATCACCGTCATCGAGATCTCGGCCAGCCCGAGGGTGTTGACGACGTGGATCTTGGCGGCGAGCGCCGCGGCCTTGGCGCCGGCGCCGACGATGAGGATGTCGCTCTCGCTCACGCCACCCTCCTCAGACGGGCGCCAGGGCCGGGGTCCCGGCCGGCTCGGCTTCCCTCGGTTCGGCGATCACCAGGCCCTTCTGGTCGGGGCTGAAGGAGATCGCGCTTTTGCGCGCCCGCTCGCCGCTCGACTCGACCGCCCGCAGCTCCCTCGTCTCCAGCACGATCCGCAGCACCCGTTTCATCTCCATTTCCGCGTAGCTGGCGGCGAGGCAGCGGCGGACGCCGCCGCCGAACGGAATCCAGGTGTAGGTGCCGGGCTGCTTGCCGACGAAGCGCTCCGGCAGGAAGCGGAGGGGTTCGTCGTACCAGCGCGGGTCGCGGTGGATCAGGTGGATGCAGGGCGCCACCGTCGTCCCCGCCGGCAGCTCGTAGCCGCCGAGCGTCATCGGCTCCAGCAGGTTGCGGACGACGACCGGGACCGGCGGCCGCAGCCGCAGCGTCTCCTTCACCACCGCGTCGAGGTAGGTGCCGTCGCCGCCGAGGACGTCCTCGCGCAGCAGCTCCAGTTTGTCCGGGTTGCGCAGCAGCCGCTCGAAGGTCCAGGCGAGCGTGCTCGAGGTCGGCCCGTCGGAGAGCAGCGTCACCAGTTCGTCGCGCAGGTCCCGGTCGGAGAGCGGTGCGCCGTCCTCGTATTCGGCGCCGACCAGCATCGCGACGACCCCCAGCTCCCCGCCTTCGGGTTCGCTCTTGCGGCGGCGGACCTCGTCCATCACCGCCTGCTCGACCGCCCCCATCGACTCGCGGTAGCCGCGGCTGCGGGTCACCCAACCGGGGCCGAGGACGGCGAGCCGCGCCAGGTTGCTCGGTTCGTTCATCCAGGTGGTGAGCGAGCGCAGGCTCTCGCGCAGCGGCTGCAGGCGCGGGGTTTCCGAGGCGGGCCCGAAGACGGCGCGCATCACCACGTCGAGGGTGATGTCCTGCATCCGCGGCCAGAGCGCGAACGGCTCGCCGACCGGCCAGCGGGAGATCTCCTGCCGCGCCACCAGGGCCATCATCTCCGAGTCCGCCTGCACCGCCTTGCCGTGGAAGGAGGGCAGCATCAGCTTGCGCCTGGTCATGTGCTCCGGTTCTTCCAGCAGCATCACCGAGCGCGGGCCGAGCAGCGGCCCCAGCAGCGGGTTGGCGGTGTCGACGCCGACCGCCTTCCCCGCGGTGAAGACCTTTTTCACGTCGTCGGGGTCGGCCAGCAGCACCCAGTCGCCGTAGTGGCGGATCCGCAGGGTGAAGGTGTCGCCGTAGCGGCGGTGGCAGCGCTCGAGGAACGGCATCGGCCGCTGGGTCCAGCCGACGGCCTGCAGGGCGCGCGGCATCCGCGGTCCGGGCGGCAGCCCGCTCATGCGGCGTCCCTCCCGTTCTCGGCGGCCAGTTCGTCCATCAGCTCGTCCTCGAGCCGGCAGGTGGTCCCGATCAGCAGCTCGAAGAGGTCGGAGCTGAACTCCGCCGGCAGCTCGTGCTCGGCGCCGCGGCTGAGGTAGCGCTCGCGCACGATCTTCACCCGGTCGGGCTGCATCATCGGGATCTGGTGCTCGTGCTTGTAGACGGCGACTTCGCGGCAGATCTGCAGGCGCTCGCCGAACAGCTTCGCGATCTCCTCGTCGATCTCGTCGAGGCGACGGCGAAAGGGGTCGAGGCCGTTGGCGCTCATCGCCCCTCCCCTCCCAGCAGGCCGGTGGCGAAGGCGTGGCTGCAGTCGGCGAGCTCGTCGAGGGCGTAGCCGCCCTCCTGGATCACGCAGACCGGCAGGCCCGGCGCCGCCAGGATGCGGCCGACTTCGCGAAAGATCTCCGGCCGGAAGCCCCAGGTCCCGTGGGGGTCGCCGGCGACGGTGTCGTAGCCGAGCGAGACGACCAGCGCCCGCGCGATCTCGGCCAGGTCGTGGACCGAGGCGGCGACCTCCTGCAGGTAGGTCGCTTCGTCGGGGCTGTCGGCGAAGGCGACGGCGCGTTCGCCGGCGATCCGCGGCAGCAGCGTCCCCGGCGGCAGGTTGGTCACCGGCGCCGCGTGCAGCGAGTGCAGCGCCGCTTCCGGGCCCATCCGCTCGACTAGGGCCGAGGTCCCGTTCGGGTAATGGAGGTCGAGGTCGACGATGCCGACCGGCTTGACCCCGCCGTCGCAGATGTGGCGCACCGCCGCCGCGGCGTTGTTGAGGTAGCAGTAGCCGGCGTGGAAGGCGGGGCCGGCGTGGTGGCCGGGCG
>Ga0207687_10002928_pt1 | contig 11595 bp, 12 predicted proteins | sample KBSM54metaG_FD_184399 | JGI IMG/M metagenome (GOLD analysis project Ga0207687, IMG submission 184399) | Miscanthus rhizosphere microbial communities from Kellogg Biological Station, Michigan, USA - KBS M5-4 metaG (SPAdes) (version 2) | ecosystem: Host-associated > Plants > Roots > Rhizosphere >... | reverse complement strand
GATCGCTACCTCGGCAAGGTCGACAAGGTCGTCGGCATCGAGGCCCGCGGCTTCATCTTCGGCGCCGCGCTCGCGCACCAGATCGGCGCGGGCTTCGTGCCGATCCGCAAGCCCGGCAAGCTGCCCGGCGAAGCGATCGGCCACGACTACGAGCTCGAGTACGGCAGCGGCCGGGTCGAGGTCCACGTCGATGGCGTCGCGAAGGGCGAGCGCGTCGTCGTGATCGACGATCTGATCGCGACCGGCGGCACCGCCCGTGCCGCGGTGCGGCTGCTGCGCAAGGCCGGCGCGGTGGTGACCCAGGCTCAGTTCCTGGTCGACCTGCCCGATCTCGGCGGCGCCGATGCGCTCCGCGCTGACGGGATCGCGGTGACCTCGCTGGTGGCGTTCGAGGGGCATTGAGGCGGCCGCTGCGTGCGGCTTCGCTGACTGTTCCCGACGGGCGCGAACGCGCTCATGGGGACTACCCCATTTCTCCGGGCATCGGGTGCGGAGCCAGATGTACGCGGCGCGTGGATCTGCGGGGACCCGCTCGCGGATGATGACCCGGATCGGCACGTCGGCGCGGGCCGGGGTGAAGACCTTTTCCACCTGGCGATCATAACCGATCGCGCGCTGATAGAGTGACAGTTCGACCCGGTTGTCCGCGGCCGCCTTGCCTTTCGCGAGGGCGGCAGCGAAGTCCGGGTGATGGCGGCGCCAGCCATGGAGCGTGGCGGGGGTGACCTCGAGGAAATCGGCGACCTCGATGTCGGTCAGGCCGTGCGCGCAAAGCTTGCGGGCCTGATCGGCATAGGCGGGCTGGTATGAGTCGGTGTGCGAGTCTGGCTGCGTTGGCGCGCCGGCGTCAGCCTTTTCTGGCGGGGTGGCGATGGCAGAATTTCCCTGTTCCGGCGCCGGAACAGGGAATTTTTTCTTTTTTTCGAGCTCGGCGGGTTGGAGAGTTCCGGAATTCTGATTTGAAAACAATGTGTTGAGGTTTTTCCGATTTTGCTGACCCGGGCGGAACAGGGAAATCGGCTGCGCGGAACAGGGAATTTGCGCGCTTGCGGCGGCCGGGGTTTGATTCAACCGATCGGCAAAATCGGCTTTGAGGGTGGCGGTACCAATCATGACCGGAGCCGTGCCATGACTGAACATCAGTTTGAATCGAACCGCGGTGCGCTGGATGCGCCCGCGTCGCCCGCAACGCAGGGCGCGAAAGGATATGGCCAGCCGCCGGCTGAGCATCGCTTTAGGAAAGGCCAGTCGGGCAACCCCGCCGGTCGGCCGCCACGGCGGGGGACGGGCGCGCCCGGCGATCGGCTGCCCGGCGCTGACGAGCCGACCCGAGCGATGATCCTGGAGGAGGCCTATCGCCCGGTGACGGTGACCGAGGGCGATGAGGAGATCACGCTATCGACTCACCGAGCAGTGTTCCGTGCGATGGCGGCGGCGGCGATGAGCGGCAACCAGACAGCCCAGCATCGCTGGACCACGCTCGTCCAGGCGGCCGAGGCGCAACAGAAGCGCGCGCAGATCGCGCTCTACAATGTGCTTGAGCGCGAGGATCGCGAAAGTGACTGGAACGACGCTGAGGACGGGGAGGATTGGGAAGCGGTGGGGCCGTCCTACGGGGATGATATCGTCGTGGATTCGAGGTCGGGCATCGTGGTGATTCGGGATGTGGGGGAGGGGGCGGCGTGATGGATTCGAAAAATGCCTCCGCGCCTTTTCACACTTATTTCGGCGCTCCACGGTCACACTGCGTTTTTGACGACGGGGCGCATGCACTAACGGAGACTCCATGATCAGCGACGCTGAATCCGATTATCACGCAAGGGCTGTGCAACTTGCCCGTCAGTTGAAACCATTCTGTCGCGCCTGGCCGTCCAGCGAATTCCCCGTCTTCCATCCGTCGAATGAAAATGGATGGGCCGGCGCTTGTGATGCCCTGGCGCGGTTGGGGGTAATGGAGAAATACCCGGACGCGCATGGGCCCGTGGTCGCGCATCGCTTTACGACGCACTGGATGCCAGGCGAGCCCCTGCGTTTGCACCGGCACCCGGGGGAACCAAGTTACACAGACCTGCTTCGATCGCTCTGCAACTTCGCAGCGTTCGAGAACCTGGACTTGCGTGCGATTGGCATTGATCGCTTCAAGGATGGCAGCTCCGAAGCCGAGTTCATCGAGGATCTCGCTACTCGGAACCTGGGATCGTGGTCGGCGAACACGGGCTTCCAGTTCAACGACGACCAAGGGAGGGATGGATATGTCATGATCGATAGCGACTATTGGGACGCGCGTAAGGCGCTTGCCGTGGCACTTGGCAGTTTCGATGCACTGTATCCGCCCAGCGACGCCTGCTGAACGAAGCGCCGCGTCGGATTCCGGTGATGGCGCGGAACTGATACAGCCATTTTCTGCGGTTGAAGCCGGTCGGTAGGCAATCGCCAAAAGCTGTACCTGGCTTCCTACTCCTGTGGCATCCAATAGCCGTCTCGGTAGATCACGTCGATCGCACCATCACCGAAGGGCACGGCTTGCGCCACGCCCCGGATCGGCATGATCATCCGCGCGCCTTTATAGACGCACCGCACGATGACGCGCCTGGCCTGGTCAGCTCCATATTCGACGCAAAGATATTGGGTGAATGTTGCCCCGGTGGGTTGCGCGCCGCACTCAGTGTATCCATCCCGATCCACGCATAGTTGCGACAAGGCCAGCGCAGAACCCAGCTCCTGCTCCGATGGAAGTTGGACTGCAGCGATCGCGGCGACGATAAGAGGCAGCATCAGACTCTCCTGCGGTCGTTTGTCACAAGACAACGACTTCGAGCAGCCGCTACCTTGCCTTGTTGAGCCTCGAGAGCAAGCTGTCCGCTTCCACCACCTTCCTACAAGGCCGACTGGCAGGCGCGGCTCGGAAAGCGACCCACGCATTTCGGGGCGCTCGGGCCTGTGCTAACCTCTCCTGCTTGTCAGGAGAGCATGCGTGCGAGGAACCTTCATTGGTGTCTATTGGTCGGCCCGGGCGGACGAAATATCGCACTGCACGGCGAAGGCGATGAAGCATTTTCAACTGCTGAGCGATGCGGACGAAGGCCTGAAGCGGTGGTTCCGTTTGGGCCGACGCAGGCCGAAGATCCGGGATGAGGTGGATGTAACATCTGACGAGGCTGTCGGGCGCCGGTGGAGTGCAAACCGAAAAGACATCGATCGCAGTATCATTCCTGAACTGGGCTGGACACTATCGCTATGGAACGGTGAAATGAACGGGCTTTCCGCAGGTACAGGTTTGTACTGCGGTGCGACGTCCAAGTACGTAAGCAACTGCGCAACTCTCCGTATCAGTGGAGAGAGCATTCGCTCCATCGACGACAATAGCGCCGTTGAGCTTCTCAAGGAATTCGTCGAGCTTTGGGACGCCGACAGGGGCGTTGCACAGCATGTGATTTCGGCAGAAGAGCAAATCGAAATTGCCTCCTATAAGCGACGCAGATGGCCAATGCTCAGGCCCGGGAACGCCGTCCGCCATGCCCGGGGGTATCTCAGGCTGGCGGGCTGAAGGCCGGTTTCCACCAGGTCGAACCGTTTCGCTGCGGTCGATCCGCCTGAAATCGGACTAGCGGCAAACGGGATGAAAAGCGGCCGGCAAGGATTATGGTGCCATCTGCGATAGCCCCTAATTCCAGCTACAACCTAAATGGGGGTTATTGCACGTGTAGTGCACCCCTGAAATGAGACAGAGAAAAGGGTGACAGTTCTCCTGTAAGGAGGACGATATGGCGAACGGAGTCGATCAGCGGCGTTTCAGCCGGGAGTATAAGCTCGCGGTGATCGAGCGGATGGCGTCAGGCGAGCCGGTGAGCGCATTGTCTCGAGAGTTGGGGATAGCGCGCAAGTGCCTGTACCAATGGCGTGATCGGTATCGGATCGGTGGAGCGATAGCGCTGCGCAGCCGGGGTCGGATGACGAAGGCGGAGGCAGCGGCGGTACGGGGCGAGGAAGCGGTGGTGCCGCAGGCGGGATCAGCGCCACCCCGCGCGCCGCCGGATGAGCTCAAGCGAGCGCGGGCGCGGATCGCGGAACTGGAACGCAAGATCGGGCAGCAGGAGCTTGATCTCGATTTTTTTCAAAGGGCCTTGCGGTACGTCGAGGAAGCGCAGCAGCAGCGCGGCGCGCCTGGCGGGACGGTGTCTACGCGGTCATCGAAGCGATGACGGCGTGCGTGCTGCAAGGCGAAGGGAACGGACCGACGATCGAACGCTGGTGCCGGCTCGCCGAGGTGAGCCGCGCCGGCTATTACCGGCGCTGGCAGGCATCGGCACCGCGCCGTGAGGAGACGGGGCTAAGGGATGCGATCCAGCGGCTTGCGCTGGCCCACCGGCGCTACGGGTATCGGCGGATCGCGGCGTTGCTCGGGCGCGAGGGATGGCAGGCGAACCACAAGCGTGTGCTGCGGTTGATGCGCGAGGACAACCTGTTGTGCCTGGGCCGCAAGCCGTTCGTGCCGGTGACGACCGATAGCCGGCATGGCTGGCGGGTGGTGCCGAACCTGGCGCGGGGCATGGAGCCCTGCGGCCTCGATCAGCTGTGGGTGGCGGACATCACCTACATCCATCTCGCCGAGGCGTTCGTCTATCTGGCGGTGATCCTCGACGCGTTCAGCCGCAAGGTGATCGGCTGGGCGCTGGCTACGCATTTGCGTGCCGAGCTGGCGATCGAGGCGCTCGACATGGCGATTGCAGCACGCCGGCCAGCGCCGGGAAGCTTGATCCATCACAGCGATCGCGGGGTGCAATATGCGTGTGGCGACTACTCCGCCCGGCTGAAGGCCCATGATATCGAGCCCAGCATGAGCCGGGTCGGCAATCCGTACGACAACGCCAAGGCCGAGCGGTTCATGCGAACGCTCAAAGAAGAGGAGGTCGACGGCCGCGCCTATCGCGATGTCGATGATGCGCGCGCCAGCATCGGCGCCTTCATCGAGACGGTCTACAACAGGCAGCGCCTGCACTCCGCGCTCGATTACCTGAGCCCGGAGGAATATGAAGAAAGCATGCCGCGATCATGGCGGGGGTTAACCCCCGCCATGATCGCGGCCAACTAGGGCTGTCACCCTTTAGCGTGTCTCAGTCGAAGGGTGCACTTCACATGCGTCACCGTAATTCAGATAGGACCTGGAGTAATTGCAGGTGGCGCCATAATTCCGGCCTTCCAGCCCTGGAGGGGCTAGCACTATGAAACACTTCGCGAAGTACATGTCCAAGATCCCGGCGGAGTACCTGCCTAAAATTGAACAATCAATTTCTCGTGCGGCTGAGGTTATCGCCGACCCCAACTCGACTAGCGAAGCATATGAGGCGATTACGAGCGATCTGGCCTCAATCCAGAAGGCCCTCGGGAAAGGCGCGGTAGAGGCGTGGCAAGGTGAAGTCGCCGAACGGTTGAAGGCTACATGGATCGAGGCTGGCCGCGACGGAATCGAACTGCAGCAGCAGATTATGCCGAAGATTACCAACGTCATGAAAAGTGCCGAGAAGCTTCGCAAGCTCTCGCAGGTCTCCGGGTGGCGAGCGGTTGCAGGTGAACTGGCAATCGGACTGTGCGTGGTGGCGGGACTTGTCGCAATCGGCAGAGTCAGCACTCGCCAGGACTCCCGCCCCAAGCAACAAGAATCTGAAAACGGGCGACTGCCCGTGCTGAAAATCCCTGATGAAGTGCCTGACAGCTCTGTCGAGAATGAGCGACTGGCCAATGAGAAAGAGATGAAGAACGCGATTGAGAGGTTACGAGAGTTTACGCCCGATAAGCCCTGGGCTCCCTCTAAGGACGAGCTAATCGCGTTTCAGGCTAAACTCGCCGAACTCAAGAAGCTCACCCCAAACCCGGTAGCCCGCGCGGCTCGCGTCACGACCGTGACGCCTGCCGAGCCCGCCAACGAACCCGCGCCTTACCAACCTGCCGTGCGGGATCGGAATAGCACTTCCTCGCCGACCGTCGGATGCTTCTGGCAGGATGTTGGCCCATATGGCCCTCCGATCCGCGCCTGCCCTGTGGACTGATTGAAACGACTTTCGACTGAAGGGCGCAATAAGATTTGGGGTTAGCCCCAATAAGATTTGGGGACACTATACTAAATATAATTAGTATAGTGTCCCCAAATTCTTCAAGACCGTTGGGTTAGCCCCCGCGGTTACGGTCGTGCTTGGGTCGGCAAGGGCTGTTCGGTGTACAGTAGGTCGTCGATGATATGATCGAGCAGGGCTTCGGCTGAAAGCGGGCGAGGAGAGCCGCTCTTGAACACAAAGAAATGTTGATCGAACCAGCTCGACTGGATGATTTTAATGATCTCGACATGCGGGCCATATCCAACTTGATCGGGACGCGCGCGCATCCGCGCGGTGATCATCGCCGATTTTTCTTTTGAAAGCCGCTCGAGTTTCGAGTCGATATACCCCTCGCAATAGCCCCGACTAATGCCGCGATAGTAGTCATTGGGCGGCTCCATCTTGGCCTGGCAGCTCATCACCAGCCTCGATGCTTCGTCCGGCCTTGGGCCGGTGATGACCGTACACGCATCCGCCGCCTGAGACGCGATCGAGACGATCGCCGCAGTGACGGCCAGGAATAGTACGTCGATCTTCCTCATTCTTCATTCCGCCTGTGTTCGGGGGTGCCGGACAAGTGATTATTTCCGAGTCATGGACGACGGCGCGATGAGCGGCTGGCGTCGCGCAGCCTGCTATCCTCACGCTTATCGCAAATTGCGAGAACCGCAAATTGGGATTCCGGTAACTGTGCACTAATTTGCATTATATCATTGATTTATAATACTGAATACTGAATCCGTGCCCCGCCAGAACTGTCAGAACCGTACTGACATTTTGCCCACCGCCACCTTGATTCAACCCCAACCCCACCCGCGCTATCCACAGCGCCATGATCTACAAACCGGAATTCGTGGAGCAAGCCCGGAGCATGTGCCGCCTCGGCGCCACCGACGAGGAACTCGCCGAGCATTTCAAGGTCTGCGTCCGCACCATCTATCGCTGGCGCAACACCCATGATGAGTTCGCCGAGGCGGTGGTTGTCGGCAAGGAGCACGCCGATGCACGGGTCGAGCGCGCGCTCTATTCCCGCGCAGTCGGCTGCAGCGTCGAGCGCACCAAGGTCTTCAAAAGCCCCAGCGATCCCAAGCCGGTCTACGCCACCTACACCCATCACCTGCCGCCCGACCCGAACGCAGCGCTGCAATGGCTCCGTGTACGCCAGCCGGGGAAATGGATTCCGCGCGAGGAGAAGCAAAGCGATCCTGGAGCCATCGAAATGATCGAAAGGGCGCTCGCCCGCGTCAAGGATCACGTGCCGCCGGTGGTGCCGTCACGCCGCCCGCCGCCAGAGGCCGCCACGCCGCAGCCCCCGTCACAGCCGGAGCCACCACCCGAGCCAACCCCCAGGCCATCGCCACCGCCCGACCCGATCCTGCCGCCTAGGCCGGGGCCGGAGCCCGAGCGAGACCCGGAGCAACCACCAGCCCAAGGCGCCGTGTGCGAGCCCCCGAGCGCCGAATGGGAGCGTCCAAGCCCCATATGGGATCCAAAGCCCATGATGGGCCCATCGCGCTGGCATTATGAGAACGCCAGGAATCGCCCACCATGAACGCCGCGCCGCCGGCCCGCCTTTCGGCAGGGTCCACGCGCCCGTCTATGCCCCGGTTCAGGTCACGCCCCAGTGGCTTTTGAGCACTGCGACGAGATTGACGCGCGCCCCGACCATTACGCACCCAGACCAGCCTCACTCAGCGCGCTTCAACGTCCCCGCAACAACCGGCGTCAACCGGTCGGCAATCACCGTCACGCCGGCGATATCGGGGTGGATATGGTCGCTCTGGATCAGCTTCGGCTGGCCGATCACCCCGTCGAGGATGAAGGGATAGAGCCCCACCTTGTACTGCGCGGCAAGGTCGGGCCAGATCCGGTTGAAAGCATTCCCGTAATCGGGCCCGAGATTGGGCGGTGCCATCATGCCGGTCAGCAGCACCGGGATCTTCCGCTTGGCCAGCAGATCGAGCATCGCGGCCAGATTGGCCCGCGTCTCCGGCGGGGCGATCTGGCGGAGCACGTCGTTCCCGCCAAGGCCGAGCATCACCAGGTCCGGCTTGCGCGGGAGATTGTCGAGCGCGAAGGCGAGGCGCGCCCGTCCGTCCGCGCTGGTGTCGCCGGAAACGCCGGCATTGACGAAGGTCGCGTTGATCCCCTGGTGCCGCAGCCGCATCTGGAGCGCATCGGGCAGGCTCTGCCCGCGCGGCAGGCCGTATCCGGCATAGAGGCTGTCGCCGAACGCGAGCACCAGCCGCTCAGGCCCCACCGGCCGTGGCGCATCGAGCGGCGCCATCACCTCGGCGCTGTTGCCGTCAGCGGCGGGGGAGGGCGCTGGCGCCGGCTCGCTATTGCATCCGGCCAACAGCAACACTTGGAGAAGCAGCGCGGCCACCCCATAACGTATCGGTCCACGCTCCAAGGCGATTATCCCCTTCATGCCGAATGATCTCAACGCCGATATGGTGATCTCAGCGCGCGCTGTCACGCTCACCCTCGGCGCCGCCGCCGCGCCGACCGAAATCCTGCGCAGCATCGATCTCGATGTCCCGCGCGGCGCCAGCGTCGCGCTGCTCGGCCCCTCGGGCTCGGGCAAATCCTCGCTGATGGCGATCCTCTCGGGGCTGGAGCGCGCCACCTCGGGCAAGGTCGAGGTCGCGGGTCTCGATTTCGGCGCGCTCGACGAGGATGCGCTTGCCCGAGCCCGCCGCGGCCGGATCGGCATCGTGCTCCAGGCCTTCCACCTCCTGCCGACCATGACCGCGCGCGAGAATGTCGCCGTGCCGATGGAGCTGGCCGGCATCCCCGACGCCTTCGCCCGCGCCGATGCCGAGCTCGAGGCGGTCGGCCTCGCCCACCGGCTCGATCACTATCCCGCCCAGCTTTCGGGCGGCGAGCAGCAGCGCGTCGCCATCGCCCGCGCGCTCGGCCCGCGCCCGGCTTTGGTCTTCGCCGACGAGCCGACCGGCAATCTCGATACCAGGACGGGCGCCGCGATCATGGACCTGCTGTTCGAGCGCCAGAAAGCGGCCGGCGCCACGCTGATCGTCATCACCCATGACGCCCATCTCGCCGAGCGCTGCGACCGCATCGTCGAGCTCGCCGACGGCCGGATCGTCGCTGACCACGCGCCCGGTGTGCACGCGTGAACGACTGGCGCATGGCCTGGCGCCTCGCGCGGCGCGAGCTCGATCTGAAGTTCCGCGGTCTGCGGCTGCTGCTCGCCTGCCTGTTCCTCGGCGTCGGCGCGCTCGCCGCGATCGGCAGCCTCACCCAGGCGATCCAGCGCGAGCTCGCCTCGCGCGGCGCGATGGTGCTGGGCGGCGATCTCGAATTCGCGGTGTCGCAGCGCCCGGCCACTCCGGACGAGCGTGGCGTCATGACGTCACTCGGTGCTGTCTCCGAAACGATGCGGATGCAGGGCACTGCCGTGGGCGGTACCCCGGCCGTGCCGCTGATCGTGCCGATCGAACTGAAAGCTATCGACAGCGCCTATCCGCTTTATGGCAGCCTGGAGCTCGCCGATGGCCGCGCAGTGCATGCGCCCGACGCGACCACCGCGTGGATCGCGCCCGCCCTGGCTGAGCGTCTCGGCGTCCATCCCGGCGACCGGTTCCGGCTCGGCTCGGCGATGTTCAGAGTCGGCGGCATCATCGCTGACGAGCCCGACCGGCTGGGCGAAGGCTTCACGCTCGGCCCCGTCGCGATCGTCTCAACTGCCGGCATCGCCCGCACCGGGCTGATCCAGCCGGGCAGCCTCTACAACAGCAAATATCGTGTCGCGGTGCGCGGCTCGCGCAACCTCCAGACCCTGGCCGATCGCTTCAAGGCCCGCTTCCCCGAAGGCGGCTGGCAGGCCAAGACCCGCGACCGCGCCACCCCGGGCGCCGCGCGCTTCGTCGAGCGGATGGGCCAGTTCCTGATGCTGGTCGCGCTCTCGGCTTTGGTGATCGCCGGCATCGGCGTGGGCAACGGCGTCTCCTCCTATCTCGCCGCGCGCCGCCCCGGTATCGCCACGCTCAAGATCCTCGGTGCTACCTCAGGCATCATCGCGCGCATCTATGTGCTGCAGATCGGCGTGGTCGCCGCGATCGGCATCGCCGCCGGTCTCGCGGTCGGCGTCGGCGCAGTGCCGCTGATCGTCTGGCTCGCGGGCGATGTGCTGCCGGTCGCGCCCAAATTCTCGGTTGAGGTGATGCCGCTAGCGCTCGCCGCCATTTACGGCCTGCTGATCGCCTTCGCGTTCGCAGCGCCCCCTCTGGTCGCGGCAGGTAGCGTCCCCGCCTCAGGGCTGCTGCGCGGCCATTTCGACCAGCGCCGCGCGCCGCTCCGCCGTATCCTGCCCTGGATGGTGGGCGCTGGCATTGCGATCGTCTCACTGGCGATGCTCTCCGCCGCGCAACCCTGGCTCACCGCCAGCTTCCTCGGCGCGGTCGCAGGCGTGCTGCTCGCGCTTGCCGGCTTCGGCTGGCTGGTGCGCAAAGGCGCGGCGATGCTGCCGAGATCGCGCCGTCCGCTGCTCCGCCTGGCCATCGCCGCGCTCCACCGCCCCGGCGCGCGGACCGGCACCCTTGTCGTCGCGCTCGGTCTCGGTCTGACCCTGTTCGTGCTGCTGGCGGCGATCCGCACCAGCATCGATGCCAATATCGCCCGCACCGTCCCCGCCCGAGCACCGGCCCTGTTCGCGCTCGACGTGCCCTCGACCCGCGAGGCCGAGTTCCGCAAGATCATCGCCGGCATCGCCCCCAAGGCGAAGGTCGCGACCGTGCCCGCGATGCGCGGCACGATCACTGGCTATGGCAACACCCGCGTCGCCGATCTCAAGACCATCCCCGACGGCGCCTGGGCGCTGCGCGGCGAGCGTGGCCTGACCTATTCGGAAACCCTGCCTGAAGGCAGCTCGCTCACCGCCGGCCATTGGTGGCCGAAAAACTATGCCGGGCCGCCGCTCGTCTCGATCGACGCCAAGCTCGCCGACGTGCTCGGCGTGAAGATCGGCGACAAGCTCAGCTACAGCCTGTTGGGCGTAGAGCGCACCGCTACGATCGCCTCGTTCCGCCAGATCGAGTGGGATACGCTCGGCTTCAACTATGTCCTGGTCTTCTCGCCAAACGCCATCTCGGATGCCCCCCACAATCTCGCAGCGACGATCGATCTGCCCAACAGCCGCGTCCAGCCCGCGCTCCGCGCGCTGCTCAAGCCCTTTCCCTCGGTCTCGGTGATCGAGGTCGGCGGCGTCCTCGCCCAGGTCCGCGATCTCGTCGCGCAGATGGCTGCCGCGATCACCGCCGCCACTTCGGTCGCGGTGCTCGCCGGCATCGCCGTCCTCGTCGGCGCGATCGCCGCCGCGCGCGAGGCACGCACCTATGACAGCGTCATCCTGCGCACATTGGGCGCCACCCGCGCTCAGGTGCTGGCCAGCCAGGCGATCGAATATGCCGTGCTGAGCGCGGTCCTCGCCCTGCTGGCGCTGGCGCTCGGGCTGGGCGGCGCCTGGTATGTCGTGGTCGAC
>Ga0207687_10002927_pt1 | contig 11596 bp, 11 predicted proteins | sample KBSM54metaG_FD_184399 | JGI IMG/M metagenome (GOLD analysis project Ga0207687, IMG submission 184399) | Miscanthus rhizosphere microbial communities from Kellogg Biological Station, Michigan, USA - KBS M5-4 metaG (SPAdes) (version 2) | ecosystem: Host-associated > Plants > Roots > Rhizosphere >... | reverse complement strand
CAAACGGATCGCCGCCCTGGAGGAAGCCGCGGCGAAATTGGGCGGAGCGGGCGGCAGACGAGGGGGTGGCGCCGCAGCGGGTGGCGACTCGGCTGGCGGGACACAAACAGCATCGGTTCCCACCGAGCTATACGAAAAGGTTCTGCATGATCCGGCGTTCCGCGATCCCCGCGGTTACGTCATGCCTTCCGATCAACCCGACTTCGCGACAGCCACGACGTTCATCAATTCCCTGCTCAAGAACGGCATCACGGTCCTCAAAGCGACGACCTCGTTTCAAGTCGCGGGAAAGAACTACCCTGCGAACAGCTACATCGTAAAGAGCGCCCAAGCCTTCCGCCCGTTTGTCCGCGACATGTTCGAACCCCAGGATCACCCCAACGACGTCCGCTATCCGGGCGGCCCTCCGATCCCGCCTTACGACATTGCGGGATGGACTTTGGCGATGCAAATGGGCGTCCAGTTCGATCGCATCATGGACGGCTTCGATGGACCGTTCGCGAAAGTCTCGGGGCTGCAAAAGCCTCTCCCTGGCTCCATCACGAGTTCGACGAAGGGCCCGGCTGGGTACCTCATCAGTCACCAGACCAACAATTCGTTTATCCTGACGAACCGGTTGTTCAAAGCAGGCGCCGATGTTTACTGGCTGAAATCGCCGGTCACAGCGGATGGGAGGACCTTGGGCGCGGGCACGTTGTGGGTTCCCGCTTCGAGCAGTGCGCGTCCGGTGTTGGAAAAAGCCGCGCAGGAACTCGGGATCACAGCCCACGCCGTTGCCCAGGCTCCTTCTGCCGCGGCGCTCAAGCTGAAACCCGTCCGCATCGGTTTGTATGACCAATACGGCGGCCTGATGCCCTCGGGTTGGGCTCGCTGGCTGTTCGAACAATTCGAATTCCCGTTCGAACTGGTCTATCCGCAAACGCTGGATGCGGGCGACCTGCGTAACAAGTTCGACGTGATCGTATTCACGGACGGAGCGGCGCGATTTGCGGGCGCCGGCAGAGGAAACGGCCGAGGCAACGGCGGGCCCGATCCGGAGAATATTCCCGAGGAGTTCCGCGGCTGGATTGGAAGAATCACGGAAGAGAAGACCATGCCGCAGATCAAGAAATTCGTCGAATCCGGCGGAAACATCGTAACCATCGGCAGTTCCACCAGCATGGCGGGACTTCTGGGAGTCCCGGTCAAAGATTTCCTGACGGAAACCACCAACGGCACGGAGCGCGCGCTGGGACGCGACAAATTCTATATTCCTGGATCGCTCATGCGCGCCAAAGTGGACAACGCTCAGCCGCTGGCTTATGGAATGCCGGACACTGTCGACGTTTTCTTCGACAACAGTCCGGTCTTTGCGCTGGACAAGGATGCGCAGGCCAAGGGCGTTCATCCGGTCGCGAGTTTCGAGGGAAAGAACACGCTCGACAGCGGCTGGGCCTGGGGCCAGGAGCATCTGGACGGCGGCACGGCGGTTGCGGAGGCGCAAGTCGGCGAGGGAAAGGTCCTCATCATGGGTCCCGAAGTCGCCTTTCGAGGCGAACCACACGCGACGTTTAAGCTGCTGTTCAACGGGCTGTACTACGGCAATGCTGTGCCCGCGGACGTTCGCTGAGATCTCATGAATGGCATTGTGACTCTGGGCGCGTGCCTGACGCTGGCGTCTGCGTCCGGTAGTTGGAACCAAGCCTGGGGCCAGCAGGCCCGGGCCGTTCAGGACCCCGAACACGCGCAAGGCACGACGCGTGGCATTTATAACTTTGCGGGCTATTGCGCGAGCTGCCACGATAGTCACACGGAAAACGCCCCCGATCGCAACGCCCTCACGAAGTACACTGCGGAACAGGTTCTCGCGTCCATCGCTACCGGCTCGATGGCTCCCTATGCGAAGGGTCTCACGGACCCGGAGATGCGAACGCTCGCGGTCTACGTCGCGGGCCGGCCATTAGCCTCGGCTTCTCTTCGGATATAGGCCGTTTCATGAGTGACGCCGCTACATCCTTCGCTGTGCTTGCGCTGACTCGCGGAAATTGACTGGGCGGCCTGGGTGAAACTGAAGGAACACACTTTCTCGCGCACTCGTGCTCCGCAAAAGGTCCGTCCGTCTCAAAGCGCTTATGCTCACAATACTCCCAGCCGATCGGTAGATGTGTGGCTCGCGCGAGTTCCTCAGAAGCGATAGCGCACGCCGAACTGGATCACGCGCGGGCCGAAGAGAAGAGTCTCTAGCCTGACGGCGTCGCAGGCTGGAACGCGGGGCATTGGCTCTCCGAGTCAGGCGGACAGGACTCCCGTACCTGCAACGCAACCTGAATCTTTTGAAAAGTGCGGACTTGTTTGCGATCGACAACCCAGGAGAACGAAATGGAAGGCCGCTGCATCGGCACTCCTATTCATGGCCCGGACGGCCGCATGGTCGAGGCTTTGAGTATCTCAAGCCCTGTTTTCGCGCCGGCCTGGCTCAGGTACGCGCACTGGCGCCCATTCTCAGCGGCGGAGCAGGACCCTATGTGTATGAGACGGAGCGCGGACGTCTTCTAGCGCATGGAATGGTTGCAAGTTCTTGCAAGCTGTTGATCTCCTGGGGAATCAACAGCTACGAATTTGACTACATTGCCCAATCTTGGCTGTAGACGATGTACGGCCAACGCATTGAGGATACAAAGCTTGTGAAGTTTCGCATATCGCATGTTCCGATGCCTTGGGCGCAGGCGCGCTCCCTTCCGGTGAATCTTTAGATTCAACAGCTTAGAAGTCGAACTCGTGGAACCTGAGGAAACTATGGCTACATTTTCGACTACATTTAGTTGAGGCCATGGTCGGAGTTTGGTAGAAGTAGCCGAAGCTGAACGGATTAAACCTATCGAGAGCTGACATAGCGCACCTGCAATTACGGCAGGTGGGCTGAGCCGAGTCCACGAGGCGCTCCGAAGCATCCGGCAACGTCGAAAACACGCTTTAGGACCAAGCATTCCAAAAACGGTCGGCCATGGAGATTTGCTTGGGAACGCTGCGGCGTATAGACTACGGAAATACGTGCCCGAGCATCGCCATACGATCCGGGCACGATTGGTCCATCGCCACGCCGCGAAAGCACTCCGTCGTTGTGCAGGTATGATCTGCCCGCAGACATGAAAGGGGTGACAATACACGATGCTCATGGGGGAAACTGCACTCTTGCGGTTGTTGCAGTTGGCTGACTCGGCTCTCCCCGTAGGCGGCACCGCGCACTCGTTTGGACTCGAAACTCTAGCCGATGACCGAGCCGTGACTCCAGAAGACGTGGAGACTTTCCTGCGCGCGTATCTGGAAGAAGCCGGCGCTTTGGAGGCGGCATTCGTCCGCCGGTCCTGGAGTGGTGGCGATTTGCGGGCCATAAGCGAAGAATTGAGCGCGCGTAAGGTAGCGAGGGAATCACGGGACGCGAGCCTGAAACTGGGACGCCGATTCGCCGAACTGGTAAACGAGATGCTGGACCAGCCAGTGCTTGAAACCGCGCTGCATTACTGCGTTGCATTTGGCGCCGCTGGAGCAGCCTTGGGCATTCCCGCGGATGCCATCGTGCTGGCGTACTTAAATCAGTCGATCGCCGGGCTGGTTTCCGCCTGCCAGCGGCTGATGCCCCTGGGCCAGGTTGCCGCGAGCAAGATCATGTGGAATCTTAAACCAGCGATCGTTCGGGCGGCTCTCGCCGAGGAGGCTTCGTGCTTCAGTCCGTATCTGGAATTGGCGTCGATGCGGCACGGGTCGATCGAGACACGCCTATTCATCAGCTAAGCCTGTGTTTCGAGCGAGAACGATTCCGAGTGGCGCGGCAGGATCCTCCCTGGAAGGTCGTGCGGGCTTTCGCGCTGCCCCGCTCCGGTTCTTTGGTACATCTCAACAACGTCTCGGGAGGCGTGCTGGCAGGAGATCGCCTGGCGCTGGATGTCGAAGTCGAAGCTGGCGCCGCAGCGCAAATCACGACCACGGGAGCCACTCGCTTGTATCGTCATCGCGTGGGTGCTGCGGATTCCGAACAGCGTGCGAGATTCTCAGTCGGCGATGGAGCCATACTCGAATATCTTCCGGATCCTGTGATCCCCTATGCGGGATCGCGGCACAAGCAGCGGACGGAGATCCGGCTCGGTCGTGGGTCGACCTTGTTTTGGTGGGAAATCCTCGCGCCCGGCAGGCACGCCGCAGGCGAATTGTTCGCGTTCGAGCGGCTGCGCGTCCAGACCGAAGTGTATGCGGGGCCCCGTGCGGTGCTGCGGGAAGATTATCTTTTGGAACCCGCGCGGAAGGAACTCGCCGCCACGGCACGGATGTTCGAATACTCGCACACCGCCAGCTTGTGCGCGATTCAGGAAGGGAGGCCGCCCGCATTTTGGCGCCTGCTGGAGGACCGATTGAATGAACTCGCTCAAGTGCGAACAGAGCATGGGAAAGCGGTCTGGGGCGCGAGCATGCTCGCGTCAGACGGAGTCGTCGTGCGGGGATTGAGCATGAGCGGATGCTTCATCCACCAGACTCTGGTCGAATTCTGGAGAGTTGCGCGGCTGGCGATTACCGGCGAGGATGCCGTCCCGCCTAGGAAGATCTACTGAGGCCTTTGAGTTAACGAGATGCACCTAACACTACGAGAGCAAGAGCGGCTCATGATCTACGTCGCGGCCGATGTGGCTCGCAAGCGACGCGCACGAGGGCTGAAACTGAACTATCCGGAAGCCGTTGCCATTATTACCGCCGACATTCTGGAATGGGCCCGCGACGGGAAGACAGTGGCCGAGATCATGACGCTGGGAGCCAGCATCCTGGGCATCGGCGACGTGATGGAAGGGATCGCCGAAATGATTCACGAAGTGCAGGTGGAAGCGACGTTTCCCGACGGGACAAAACTAGTGACGGTACACGATCCAATTCAATGATGAAACCAGGCGAATATCTTCTTGAGACCGCGCCCATTGAGGCCAATGTCGCGCGGAAGACCGCGAAGCTCGTGGTACGGCACACCGGCGATCGGCCTGTTCAGGTCGGCAGCCACTATCACTTTTTCGAAGTCAACAACGCGCTCGATTTCGATCGGGCAGCCGCACGCGGCATGCGTTTGAACATTCCGGCCGGTACTTCGGTGAGGTTTGAGCCAGGCGAGGAGAAAGAGATCCGCTTGGTGGAATTCGCGGGAGAGAAGTTGGTGCTGGGTCACCAGGGCTGGGGTAACAAGAAAGAGCCGAACAGATGAGCCTCTCGATCCCCAGAAAGACCTACGCAGACTTGTATGGGCCGACCAAAGGCGATCGGGTGCGGCTGGCTGATACCGAGCTGATTGTCGAAGTCGAGAAGGATTTCGCGGCCTATGGCGACGAGATCACTTTCGGAGGCGGCAAGGTCATCCGTGACGGCATGGGGCAGAGTGCGCGCGCCACGCGTGCTCAAGGCGCCCTCGATCTGGTGATCACAAACGCTCTGATCATCGACCACTGGGGCATCGTGAAGGCCGATATCGGGATTCGCGATGGGCGAATCGTTAAGGCGGGTAAGGCTGGGAACCCGGACACAATGCAGGGTGTCGATCCTAAACTAGTGGTCGGTGCTTCGACCGAGGTGATCGCGGGCGAGAACATGATCGTGACCGCGGGCGGCATCGACAGCCATATCCATTTCATTTCGCCGCAGCAGGTTTATGAGGCGCTCTCGAACGGCATCACGACGATGATCGGGGGCGGCACGGGACCTGCTACCGGAACCGCCGCCACCACCTGTACGCCCGGCGAATGGAATCTGGCGCGAATGCTCGAAGCCGCCGACGCGTGGCCGATGAACTTCGGATTTCTTGGAAAGGGTAACGCGGGTACTGGCGAGCCACTTATCGAACAGGTGCGCGCAGGAGCCTGCGGCCTGAAGCTGCACGAGGATTGGGGCACCACTCCGGCCGCCATCGATGCCTGCTTGCGCGTGGCCGATGACATGGATGTGCAGGTTGCCATCCACACGGATACGATCAACGAGGCGGGCTTCGTTGAGGACACCATCGCAGCGATTGCCGGCCGCGTCATCCACACGTATCATACGGAGGGCGCTGGCGGCGGCCACGCCCCCGACATCATTCGCATCGCCGCACTGCCGAACATCTTGCCGTCGTCCACGAATCCAACGCGGCCGTACACCGTCAACACCATCGCCGAGCATCTGGACATGTTGATGGTGTGCCATCACCTGAATCCTCTGGTGCCCGAGGACGTGGCCTTCGCCGAGAGCCGCATTCGTCCCGAGACCATTGCGGCCGAGGACATCCTGCACGACCTGGGCGTATTCAGCATGATTTCGAGCGACTCACAAGCCATGGGCAGGATCGGCGAGGTGGTCACGCGCACGTGGCAGACGGCGCATAAGATGAAGACCCAGCGCGGAGCTCTTTCTGAAGATTCCTCGCGGAACGATAATTTTCGCGTGCGACGTTACGTGGCCAAGTACACCATCAACCCGGCCGTAACGCATGGCATCGCACATGAAGTGGGATCGATCGAGCCCGGCAAGCTCGCGGATCTGGTGGTCTGGAAACCATCGATGTTCGGCGTGAAGCCGGAGATGGTGATCAAGGGCGGCTTCATCGCCTGGAGCGTGATGGGCGACCCCAACGCCTCCATTCCAACTCCGCAACCCGTCATTTACAGGCCGATGTTCGGATCGTTCGGTGGCGCGACGGCGTCTACGTCGGCGACCTTTGTGTCGCAAGCTGGCCTGGACGCAGGGATTCAGCAACTTTTCCGCAAGCGCGCCGTGGCGGTGAAGAATTGCCGATCCATCGGCAAGCGCGACATGATTCACAACGCGGCTACGCCGAACATCGAGGTCGATCCGGAGACCTACGAAGTGCGGGCGGACGGGGAGTTGTTGACCTGCGAACCGGCTCAGGTCCTGCCTTTGGCGCAACGCTATTTCTTGTTCTAAGGAGAATTACACATGCGAGCATTTCGAGTGGGAATCGCGGGACCAGTTGGTTGTGGAAAGACCGCGCTGGTGGATCGCTTAAGCAAGCGGCTCTGGCCGGGCGTGAATTTGGGCGTCGTCACCAACGACATCTATACCAAAGAGGACGCCGAGTTCCTGATCCGCCAGGGCACCCTGCCAGCCGACCGTGTCCTGGGAGTCGAGACCGGCGGTTGCCCTCATGCGGCCATTCGAGAGGACGCCTCCATGAACCTGGAGGCCATCGCCGAGCTGGAGCTGCTGCACCCCGGCATGGAGCTGATCTTCGTCGAGAGCGGCGGCGACAACCTAGCGGCGGCTTTCAGCCCCGAACTGGTGGACGCCTTTATCTACGTGATCGACGTGTCTGGCGGCGACAAGATCCCGCGCAAGGGTGGACCCGGCATCAAGCGCAGCGGTTTGCTGGTGATTAACAAGATCGACCTCGCGCCGCATGTAGGGGCTTCGCTTGAGGTAATGGACCGCGATGCGCGCCGGCAGCGGGGCGACCGGCCCTTCGTGTTCACGAATCTAAAGAATGATGAGGGGTTGGATAAGGTCATGGACTGGCTGGACCACCAGAGATCCCACGGCCTCACCGCCTCAGGAAAGCCGCCGATTATTCCGCACAGCCATAGTCATGATGAACACGATCATCATCACGACCATCCGCATCACGATCATGCGCTTCCGGACCACTCACATTAACTTAAACGCTCAAATGCGCCTTCACGACTTCGTCCGTTAGATCGCCAATGGGTCCCGCCGCTACGCGGCGGCCTTTATCAAGAATGCAGAACTCGCTAGCAACGCGCCGGGCGAACGGCAGCTTCTGCTCGACCAGCAGCACGGTGAGTCCTTCCTGCTGGTTCAGCCTCAAGATGATGTCGCCGATCTCGTGGACAATATTGGGCTGAATCCCTTCGGTCGGCTCGTCCAGAATAAGCAGCTTCGGTTCCAGCACCAGCGCGCGGCCGATGGCGAGTTGCTGCTGCTGTCCTCCGGAAAGGTCGCCCCCACGCCGGTTCAGCATCTGTTTCAGCACCGGGAACAGGTCGTAGATACGGCTCGGAATCGTTTTGGGGCCATTCTTTCGTACACCTAGGCCCACACGCAGGTTTTCCTCCACGGTCAGATGGGAAAAGATTTCGCGCCCTTGCGGTACGTAACCGATGCCCAGACCGGCCCGCTGGTCTGCAGGGCGTTTGAGTAGATCGCTCCCGTCGAAGGAAATGCCGCCGGATTTCGCGGCCTGCAGACCCATGATGCATTTGAGGAGCGTCGTCTTTCCCATTCCGTTGCGCCCCATCAGGCACATGCGCGCGCCGGGAGTGACATCCAGATCGACATCCCACAACGTGTGGCTACCACCGTAAAACTGGTTGAGGGTTTTGACTGCAAGCACGGTTAGACTCCCAAATAGACTTCCCTGACGCGAGGGTCGTTTTGTACTTTGTCCATATTCCCTTCCGCAATGACACTTCCTTCGTGTAGCACCGTGACGCGTTTGGCAATCGACCGAACAAAGGCCATGTCATGCTCGACGACCACCACCGAGTGCTCGCCCGCCAGCGACGTCAAGAGCTCAGCCGTGCGCTCGATCTCATGCGGCGTCATGCCGGCCACCGGCTCGTCGACGAGCAGCAATTCCGGGTTCTGCATCAACAGCATGCCGATCTCAAGCCACTGCTTCTGACCGTGCGCGAGTATCCTTCCGAGTGACCCACGCTGCCCCGAGAGGCCGATGATCTCCAGAACCTCGTCGATCCTCTGGTGCTGCGCGGGCGTGATCCGGGCACGGAACGTTTTCAGGAAGGACCGGGCGCCGGCCAGCGCCAGCTCAAGGTTCTCGAATACCGTCAACTGCTCGAAGACGGTCGGTTTCTGAAACTTCCGTCCGATGCCGGCGGCCACGATCTGGGGCTCTGACAATTTGAGCAGATCGATGCCGTCGCCAAACCACGCCGTTCCCGAATCCGGCCGCGTTTTCCCCGTGATGACGTCCATCATGGTAGTCTTGCCAGCGCCGTTGGGCCCGATGATACAGAGCATCTCCCCCGGATCGACGTACAGCGAGAGCTCGTTGAGCGCCTTAAACCCGTCGAAGCTGACGGTAAGATCTTCGAGATAGAGTCGCTTGCTAACGCTCATTTCTGGCCCATCATTTGTCTTTGGCCCGTGCTTGCACAAGACCGATGATCCCGCGCGGCAAAAACACCGTCACCAGCACGAACAAAGCGCCGAGCGCGTACAGCCATACCTCGGGAAACGCACCGGTGAGATAGGTCTTCGCGTAGTTCACCAGCACTGCACCCACGATCGCACCGTACAGCGTACCGCGGCCCCCGACGGCCACCCAGATGACGGCTTCGATCGAATTGATCGGTGCAAACTCGCTCGGATTGATGATCCCGATTTGCGGCACATACAGAGCGCCGGCGATGCCCGCGATAATTCCCGAAAACACGAACAGCCAAAGCTTGAAAGATTCCACGGGGTAACCCAGAAATCGGGTCCGGCTCTCCGCATCGCGGATTGCGAGCACCACCCGCCCGGCTCGCGATTCGACGATCGCCCGGCACGCCATGTAGCTGGCCGCGAGCGCGATAGCGGTGATCACGAGCAGCACCACGTGCGTGCGGTCGGAATGCAAGTTGTAGCCCAGGATGTCCTTGAAATCGGTGAAGCCGTTGTTGCCGCCGAACCCCATGTTGTTGCGGAAGAACGCCAGCATTAAGGCATAGGTGAGCGCCTGCGTGATGATCGAAAAATAGACGCCCGTAACGCGCGACCGAAACGCAAACCAGCCGAATACGAGTGCCAGCAGGGCCGGCACCAGGATCATCATGGCGAGCGCGAACAGGAAATGGTTGAAGCCGTGCCAGAACCAGGGCAACGACTTATAGTTCAGAAACACCATGAAATCGGGCAAGATCGGATCGCCGTACACGCCCCTGGGGCCGATCTGCCGCATGAGATACATGCCCATGGCGTAGCCGCCCAGGGAAAAAAAGGCCGCGTGCCCGAGGCTTAGAATGCCGCAGTAGCCCCAGATCAGGTCCACCGCCAGCGCCAGCATCCCGTAACACAGGTACTTCCCGATGAGAGTGATTCCGAAGGCCGAAATGTGAAAGGAGGACGAAGCGGGCACAACTTGATTGAGGATGGGCGCCGCGATGGCTACCACGGCCAGTATCGTCAGAAACGACGCGCCGCCTCTGTCTTTACGGAAACCGCTGCCTTTGCTTTCGCTCCACAGAGCAAACACCCTCTACTTATCCTCCGATGCCCGTCCGGCTTGCGGGAACAATCCGCGCGGACGCCTCTGTATGAAAAGAATCAGACCGATGAGAACGAAAATCTTTGCGAGCACGGCGCCCGCGTAGGGTTCCAGCAACTCGTTGACGGCCCCCATCGACATGCCGCCAATGAGAGCGCCCCACAGATTTCCAACGCCTCCGAAAACCACCACCATGAACGAATCGATAATGTAGGATTGTCCGAGATTCGGACCGACGTTGGTCAACTGGCTCAGCGCTACGCCAGCCACGCCCGCAATTCCCGATCCCAGGCCGAACGTCATCGCGTCCACCCACTCCGTGCGAATACCCATCGCCTTGGCCATGGCCCGATTCTGCGAAACGGCCCGGATGTCCAGACCGAGTCGGGTGCGCTTCAACACGATCAGGATCAGGGAAAAGACAATCACGGTGAAGATCACGATGTAGAGCCGGTTATAAGTGATCGAGAGCGCGTCATTCAGCCGTAGCGAGCCGCTCATCCATTCCGGAGTCACCACAGACCGGTTGTTCGCCGAAAAGATCGACCGCACTGCCTGCTGCAGGATGAGGCTCATCCCGAAGGTCGCGAGCAGCGTCTCCAGAGGTCTTCCGTACAGGAATCGGATGATCGTGCGCTCCATAACAATACCCGCCAACCCCGCAACGATAAACGCCGCGGGGATCGCCACCAGGATCGAGATACCGATGTGTGAGGGCATCATCATTTGGACCACGTAGGTAGTGTAGGCGCCGAGCATCATCAACTCGCCGTGAGCCATGTTGATGACGCCCATAACCCCAAAGGTAATGGCCAGTCCGATGGCGATCAGAACCAGGACCGACCCCAGGCTCAGGCCAAAGAACAATGTCTCGATGCCTGAATAGAAAGTGCGCCAATGGTCGATGGTTTCCACCGCGCCGGCAGCGGCCAGCCGCACCTTGGCATCGCTTTCGTTCTCGGCCAGAGTGGCCAGCTTGTTGCGCACATCCTGGCTGACGCTTTTACGGAGCGTTTCGATCGCGTCAAGACGCGCCTTGGTGTCGGCGTCGTCCAAGGCGGCGAGCGCCAGGCCCGCCGCGATCTCCTTCTTGACGCTGGAGCTTGTTTCCACGCTCATCCGCTCGCGCAGAAGCGCGACCGTCCCGTCGTCGAGTGACCGCAACATGTCTCTTACCGCGTCTAGCCGCACCGACGCATCCGGGCTCGCCAACGCGAAGTGCGCGACAGTCGTTCTCAACGTGCGCCGCAAACCATTGTTGGTGCCGATCTTGGTCATGGCATCCCCGGGGACGGATCCGGCATCTTTCAGCGACACCGGATCGATTAAATCGAGGGGGTCCTCGTCGGCCAATTTTGCGATAAAAACTTT
>Ga0207687_10002924_pt1 | contig 11597 bp, 12 predicted proteins | sample KBSM54metaG_FD_184399 | JGI IMG/M metagenome (GOLD analysis project Ga0207687, IMG submission 184399) | Miscanthus rhizosphere microbial communities from Kellogg Biological Station, Michigan, USA - KBS M5-4 metaG (SPAdes) (version 2) | ecosystem: Host-associated > Plants > Roots > Rhizosphere >... | reverse complement strand
CCCTCGGCCTGCTCACCGTCAACGGCCTGGCCGCGGCCACCGAGGTGGTGGTGCCGATCCAGTGCGAGTACTACGCCCTCGAGGGACTCGGACAGCTCATGCGCAACGTGCAGCTCGTCCAGCGCAACCTCAACCCCCGGCTCGACCTGTCGACGATCATCCTCACCATGTACGACGCCCGCACCAAGCTGGCCGACCAGGTGGCCAAGGAGGTCCGCAGGCACTTCGGGGCCAAGGTGTGCCGCAACATCGTGCCCCGCACCGTCCGCCTCTCCGAGGCGCCGTCGTTCGGACAACCCATCATCGTGTTCGACTCCACCTCCCGGGGGGCCCTGGCCTACCGGGAGCTGGCCAAGGAGGTAAGTGGTGGCGCGCCGCAGCGGACTCGGTAGGGGACTCGGGGCCCTCATCCCGGCGGGAGGCGCGGAATGGGTCGACTCCGCCTTCCAGGACCTGCCCACCTCGGCCATCTTCCCCAACGCCCGCCAACCGCGGAGCGCGTTCGACGAGGAGGCCATGGCCGCCCTGACCGCCTCGGTGCGGGAGCTGGGCGTGCTGCAGCCGGTGCTGGTGCGGGCGATGGGGGAGGGCACCTACGAGCTCATCGCCGGCGAGCGGCGGTGGCGGGCGGCCAAGCGGGCCGGCCTGCCCCTCGTGCCCGCCATCATCCGCACCGTCGACGACACGTCGTCCCTCGAGCAGGCCCTGGTGGAGAACCTCCAGCGGGAGGACCTCAACCCCCTCGACGAGGCCGCCGCCTACCAGCAGCTCCTGGAGGACTTCCACCTCACCCACGACGAGCTCGCCTCCCGGATGGGCAAGAGCCGGGCCGCCATCTCGAACACCCTCCGCCTGTTCCAGCTGCCGCCGTCGGTGCAGCGCCTGGTGTCGGAGGCCAAGCTCACCGCCGGCCACGCCCGGGCCCTGCTCACCTGCCCCGACCGGGCCTTCCAGGAGACGATGGCCAGGCGGGCGGTGGCCGAGGGCCTCTCGGTGCGGGCGGTGGAGGAGGAGTCCCGCCGCCAGAACCAGAAGTCGGCCACCGCCTCCACGCCCTCCGGTCCCGCCCGCCGCCTGCGCCCACCGGGACTGCTCGAGCTCGAGGAGCGCCTGTCCGACCACCCCTTCACCCGGGTGAAGGTGGAGATGACGGCCAGCCGGGGCAAGGTGGTCGTCGAGTTCGCCAACCTGGAGGACCTCGAGCGGATCTACCGGGCCATGACCGGCGGCAAAGTTACAAGTCCGTAATTACAAGCCCGGCCCACACTCCACAGCGTGGGAACAGCCTGTGGAGGACTTGCGGAACTACAGGAACTCGGACAGGTCGTTGAGCAGGGCGGCCTTGGCCTTGGCCCCGACGATGCGCTTCTTGGCCACGCCGTCCTTGAACACGAGCAGCGTGGGGATGCTCATCACCTGGTACTTGCGGGCCGACACCGGGTTGTCGTCGACGTTGAGCTTCCAGATCCGGAGCTTGCCCTCGTTCTCGGCCGCGATCTGGTCGAGGAGCGGCGCCACCATGCGGCAGGGGCCGCACCACTCGGCCCAGAAGTCGACCACCATGGTGACGTCGGCGCCGGCGACCTCCTCCTCGAACGTGCTGTCCGTGAGGACGTCAACACCCTCAGCCATGACCTGCCTCCTGTAGTACGCGAGGGAGAACCTCTCCCTGCTGTCGGTGAAACGCCAGCGCGGCGCTCGGGATTCCGCCTACCACTCGGTGGGGGTTTCGAGGATCTCGGCCTCGTGCGGCTGGGACTCCAGCCACCGCTCGGCGTCGATCGCCGACATGCACCCGGTGCCGGCGGCGGTGATGGCCTGGCGGTACACGTGGTCGGCCACGTCGCCGGCGGCGAACACCCCGTCCACGTTGGTGCGGGACCCGGTGGTGGTCACCAGGTAGCCGTTCTCGTCCATGTCGAGCTGGCCCACGAACAGCGACGTGTTGGGGACGTGGCCGATGGCGACGAACAGGCCCGCGATCTCGAGGACGGTCTCCTCCCCCGTCTTCACGTTGCGGACCTTGACCCCCTCCAGCATGGTGTCGCCCACCAGCTCGACCGGCACCGAGTCCCAGACGAACTCCACCCGCTCGTTCTTGAACGCCCGCTCCTGCATGATCTTCGACGCCCGCAGCGAGTCCCGCCGGTGGATGACGTAGACCTTGGACGCGAACTTGGTGAGGAAGGTGGCCTCCTCCAGGGCCGAGTCGCCCCCGCCGACGACGGCGATGGTCTCGCCCTTGAAGAAGAAGCCGTCGCAGGTGGCGCAGGTGGACACCCCATGGCCGATGAGCTTGATCTCGTTCTCCAGGCCCAGCATCTTCGACTTGGCCCCGGTGGAGACGATGACGGCCCGGGCCCGGAAAGCGAGGTCGCCCACCTCCACCAGGAAGGGGCGGACGGAGAGGTCGACCCGGGTGACCTTCTCGGTGAGGAACTCGGCGCCGAAGCGGGCCGCCTGGGCCCGGAAGTTGCCCATCAGCGCCGGTCCCTGGATGCCGTCGATGAAGCCGGGGAAGTTCTCCACCTCGGTGGTGAGCATGAGCTGGCCGCCGGGCTGGTCGCCGGTGGACGACAGCTCGCCCTCGATCACGAGGGGCCGCAGGTTGGCCCGGGCGGTGTAGATGGCCGCGGTCAGGCCCGCGGGGCCGGAACCGATGATGATCACGTCGCGGACGTCTTTCACTGCCACGTTCTCCTTGGATGGACCGGCGGGGGTCGGATCAGGCCCGGGACGGCTTCGCCGTCCGTCTGGACCACAACAACAACCCGACAGCGACGAATATTGCCCCCACCGCGAGGTACGGGATCCACACCGGGCCGGGGATGACGGCCAGCAGGCGGAAGAAGATGATCACCAGCAGGACCAGGGCGGTGAGGCCCATGACCGCGGCCAGTAGTCCGTAGACCACCATGCGCGCGATCGAGACCAGGCGGTCGGACGTGTTGGCCCGGACCTTGGCCACCACCTCGTCGATGCGGTCGGCGACCTCGGCCGCCCAGTCCGCCTGCGGCCGGGCCGGGCCGGGGCGGGGTGGGGGAGCGGTGGCCGCCGGCGCCGGGGCCGGGGCCGGCCGGGGGGTGGGTGCGGGGCGGGGCGTGGGCGGCGGACCCGGGGCCGGCCGGGTGATCGTGGGTGTCTCGTTCGACCTGGCTGCGCCGGGCGGGGCCATGGCCGGCGGCGGATCGTCGTCGGCGGGAGAAGGGGAGGGGGAGGGGGCGACCGTCACCAGGGCGAGCACCTCGGTGGGGCCGGGCGGGGCGGGCGCGACGGGCTCGGCGGGCGGAGGAACGGGCGCCGGCGCGGCCGCGCCGGGGCTGGCCGGCGTCAGATCGGGGTCATCCGCCACGGGCGGGAGCCTACCCTTGCCCGGGTGCGCCTCATTCTTTCCCTGGTCGCGGGCGTGGCGGTGGCGTTCGTGGGCGCCCTCCTGCTCGGCGAGTACGCCTTCAACGGCCTACCCGTGCTGGGGGCCGGCCTGGTGCTGGGCCTGTTCGTGTCGGAGGCCACCACGTCGGTCGCCCGCCGCCGGTCGACGCTGCTGGCGGTGGCGGGGGCGGTCTTCGCCGTCGGCGGCATGCTCGGGGCGGCCTGGATCTCCACCGACCGGCGGCTGTGGACCGTGGGCCTCGAGGGATGGCTGGCGGTGGCGGTGGGGGCGGCGGCGGCCGCGATCAGGGCCCGGCCGCTTCGAGAACGGCCCGACAGCCCTCCTGCGGAGCCAGAGCCAACAGGGTGACGGGTCCGTTGCCGGGACCGGGGTCGAAGCCGAGCACGATCACGGGCGCCCCCCGCACCTGCCCGGTGGCGTCGTAGACGACGGTCCCCAGCCCGGGGCGGGCGGCCCGGACCTCCGCCTCGCACGGCCGGGCGGCGGCCGCCTTGGGCGGCGACGCGGCCGTGCTCGTCGCCGCCCCCGAGGTCAGGGCCGCTTCCGGCGCGGGGGCGGCCGGCGCCGATTGCCGTCGGGCCAGCGCGGGCGCGGCCCGGGCGGCGAGGGCGTCGGCGTCGGCGATGTCGCCCAGGTCGCCGCCGCTGGCGCCGCCCCCGTCGGCGAACGTGTCGGCCGCGGTCGGCAGCCGCCCGCTGTCGCCGACGGCGGCGATGCCGGCGCCCACCGTGTCGAACGTGGTTCGCTCCTGGGCCGGGCCCGCGGCCACGGTTTCGTGGCGACTACCACTCCCGCCGACCACGCCCAGGCCGACGACCACCGCCAGCACGACGGCCGCGGCTGACCCGATGCCGACCCACAGCCCGGCGCCCCGCCCCGCCCGCTCGGCCCGCCGGTCGCGAGCCCGGTCGATGGGGACGACGGGCGCGGGCACCGGCACCGGCGCCGGCACCGGCGCCGGCCGCGGTTCCACCCGTAGCGTCGGCGTGGAGGGGCCCGTGGCCACCATCTCCCGTGGTCTTTCGAAGGCTTCCATGGCCCGGGCCACGGCGTCCTCCCGGGCCGACGGGGCCAGCGGCGGGACCGGGGTGGCGACGAGGGCGGAGGCGGTCCCCAGCCACCGGAGGGTGAGCCGGCACTCGCGGCAGCCGGCCACGTGGGCCGCGACGTCGGGCGCCTCGCCGTCGAAGTGGGCGCTCAGGACCTCGAACGAGGGGTGGCCGGGGGTGGGGTCGTCGGTGCTCATGCTCGCCCGGTAGGACGTTGCCGGGACGCCGGTGGGTTCCCGTCGTCGGTGAGCGCCGGGATCAGGGCCGATCGGCCCCGGGCGATGCGGGATCGCACCGTCCCGATGGGGACGTCGAGCACCTCCGCGATCTCGGTGTAGGCCAGCCCGCACAGGTCCCGCAGCACCACCGCCACCCGGTAGTCGGGGGGCAGGCCGGACAGGGCCGCGTCGACCGCCAGCCTCGTGTCGACGCCGGCGAAGGCGTCGCCCGGCCCGCCCGTGTGGGAGCGTTCGTCGTCGGGCAGCCCCGGCTCCGGACGACGCCGCCGCCGGCGCAGCTCGTCGAGGCAGGCGTTGGTGGTCACCCGGTAGGCCCAGGTCGAGAACGACGACCGGCCGTCGAAGCCGCCCAGGCTGCGGACGATGGCGATGAGCGCCTCCTGGCAGGCGTCGGCCCCGTCGGCGTCGTTGCCCGTGACCCGCCGGCAGAGGGCGAAGAGGCGGTCGTGGTGCCGGCGCAGGAGGGTGTCGAGGGCGTCCCGGTCGCCGTCCTGGGCCGCCGCTACCAGGGCCGCGTCGCTCCGCTCGTCTCCGATGGGCGCAGAGCGTACCGACCGAGCGACGCTCAGGCCGCGGTCACCTTCACGTCGCCGATGCTCAACGACGTGCTGGTGGGGTTGGTGATCCACACCAGCACCGCCCCGCCGGTCCTGCCCCCCAGGTCGAGGGTGGCGTCCGTCCCCACGCCCTTCTTGGACGCCACCGCGTCCCCCCACGCGGCCCGGGTGGCGCGGGGTGCGTCGGCCACCGCCACCTCGACGTCGAAGTTGCGGCTGGTGCCGACCAGCTCGAGCTTCCCCAGCCCCACCGGCCCGTCGAGCACCAACACGAAGCCGAGGCCGGGCTTGAGGCCGGCGAAGTTGGCGCCTCCGTACTGCGACGTCCGCCAGGTGGTGGACGGGTTGCCGTCGATCAGGTTGGCGACCTCGTCCTCGTGCTCCTCGCCGTCGCCGTTGGGGTCGAACGACGTCACCGAGGCCACGGTGACGCCCCCGCCCCCGCCCCCGCCACCGCTCTCCGTCCCCGGCAGATCGCCCAGCAGGCGGTGGCCGGTGTCGGACCGGGCGAAGATCACCCCCACCACGCCCAGGGTGACGGCCACCACCACGATGAGCACGGTCGGCACGATCCACGAGCGCTCGCTCTGGGCGAACGTCTGGGGGACGCCGCGGGGAGGGGTGTCCTCCCGGACGATCATGGGGACGGCGTCGTCGGCCCGCAGGTCGACCGACAGGAGCGCGCTCTGGAGGGCGGCGGCGGTGGGGTAGCGCTCGGCGGGCGACTTCGACATCGCCTTGAGCACCACCGCCTCCAGCGGCCGGGGGATGCCCGCCCGCACCTGGCGGGGGTTGAGCGGCTTCTTGTCGACGTGCTGCATCCCGATGGCCATGTCGCTGCCCCCGGTGAACGGCGGCCGCCCGCAGAGCATCTCGTAGAGGACCACGCCGAGGGCGTAGACGTCGGAGCGGCGGTCGACGGGCGCGCCCTCGAACTGCTCGGGGGACAGGTACTTGGCCGTCCCCACCACCATCCCCGTGGCGGTGAGGTCGAAGTCGGCCAGGGCGGCGTCGGGGAGGGCCGCCTTGGCGATGCCGAAGTCGGCCACCTTCACCCGCCCGTCGGGGCAGAGCAGGATGTTGGCCGGCTTGACGTCACGGTGGACGATGCCGGTCTGGTGGGCGTAGTGGAGGGCCCCCGCCACCTGGGCCGCGATGGTGGTGGCCTCGTGGGGTTCGAGCGGGCCCCGCTCGCTGAGGACGTCGCTCAGCGGGCGCCCGTCGACCAGCTCCATGACGATGTAGGCCAGGTCGCCGTCGACGCCGGTGTCGAAGGTCGAGACGATGTTGGGGTGGGCCAGGCGGGCCGCCGCGATCGCCTCCCGCCGGAAGCGCTCGATGAACGTCGGGTCGGCCGCGAACTGGCGCAGGAGGAGCTTGACCGCCACCGAGCGGCCGAGAACGTCGTCGCCCGCCTCCCACACCTCGGCCATGCCGCCCCGGGCGATCTGGAGACGCAGCCGGTACCGGCCGGCGATGACGTGTCCCGGGCTGAGGAGGTCGGCGACGATGAACGGGTCCTTTGCTAGGAGGGAACCTGGAAGGCCACCCCGATGGTACGGGGCCCGGTGTGGCTTCCGACCACCGCCCCCAGCTGGCCGACGACGATCCGCTCCCGGGGGAAGTGGGGCGCCAGCAGGTCGAGGAACGCCTCCACGTCGGGGGCGTCGCCGTGGAGCACGGCCAGGTTCTCCACCGCCGGCTCGGCCGTCACCCGGTCGACGAGGTACTGGAGGGCCTTGGAGCGGGTCCGCACCTTGGGGCCCGCCTCCACCGCCCCGTCGACCACCTCGATGACCGGCTTCACCGACAGCACGGTGCCCATGAGGGCCTTGGCCGCCCCGATGCGCCCGCCCTTCTTGAGGTTCTCCAGCGTGTCGAGGGTGGCGTGGATGCGGGTGCGGGCCCCCATGTCCTCGGCCAGGGCCACGATCTCGTCGACGGAGGCGCCCGCCGCCCCCGCCCTGGCCGCGGCGATGCAGATGGTGCCCAGGCCCAGGCTCACCGACTTGGAGTCGACCGCCCGCACCGGCAGCTCCCCGGCCAGGGCCTTGGCCGCCGTCTCCGCGGCCTGGATGGTGGCCGACAGCTTCGACGACAGGTTGACGCACACCACGCCGGTGGCGCCGGCGTCGGCCGCGTCCCGGAAGGCCTGTTCGAAGGCGCCGGGGGACGGGGCGGCGGTGGACGGCAGCACCGACGAGGCCGCCGACCGGGCCCAGAAGGCGGACGGGGTGAGGTCGCGCCCGTCGACGAACTCCTCGTCGCCGAAGCGGATGGTGAGGGGCACGACCGTGATCGCGTGCTCCTGCACGACCGCCGCCGGGAGGTCGCAGCTGCTGTCGGTGACCACTCGCACGACGCCCATGGGTCGTCAGCCTCCTCCGAGGGTGCCCGGCGTGGGGACGGGCGGGGACGGGTTGCCCTCCCCGCCGGGGACGGCCTGGACCGTATCGCCCGAGCTCACGATTCGCAGCGTTGGGGGCGTGAGCGCCGCCGCCGCGCTCTCCGCCGGGTCGGCCAGGTCCGCCACCTCACCCGGCTCCATCAGCACCCGGGCCCGCCGGCCCTTGAGCGAGTGGCGCCCCCACCAGATGGCGAGGAAGAGGGCCGCCCCCAGGGAGATGCCCAGGCCGACGCCCGACGCGGCCGTCGAGCGCACCGTGAGCCGGGCCCGGCCGACGATCAGGTCCCCGTCGGGCGACTCCAGGGTGATGCGGATGGGGAAGGTGCCCGAGGTCCGGGCCACCACGGGGAAGCGGTGGGTGGTGTTGAGCCGGGTCAGGTCGATCTCGAGCGTCTCGCCCGCGGGGAAGGTGAGCTTGTCGCTCTCCATGCGGACGATGACCTTCACCGGGTGCCCGGTGTGGTTCTGGAACGTCACCGGGATCTCGCCCCGCCGGGCGGTGAGGGTGATGGACCGGTTCTGGGGCATGACGATGCCGCCCAGCTGCTCGTCGATGGCCTTGCGCACGCCGGCCAGGTAGGTCGTCCGCTCCCGGGGCGAGGAAAGGTCGGCGGACTGGGCCACGAGCAGCCGCTCCCCGAGGTCGCCCGACACCGCGTTGGTGGGTCCGAGGACGGAGCCGAGGGCGTCGAGGCGGGCCCGCACCGCTCGGATCTCGTCGACCACCCCGGTGAGGCTGCCGCCGGGGTCGACCGCCGGCCGCCGCACCAGGGGCTGGCCCAGGTCGGTGGCGTCGGGCACGTTGGCGAACAGGCTGTCGAGGGGGATGGCCTCCACCACCGGGTTGCCGGCCAGGCCCGCCCGCACGGTGTCCAGGTAGGTCCGGTCCGGCTGCCACGTGCGGGGGGCGAGGGCGACGACCCCCCGCTCCTCCCCGGGCAGGTCGAGGTAGAGCACGGCCAGGTCGGCCAGCAGGTGCGACGCCTGGAGGGCCTGATCGCCCTTGTTGTCGAAATGGGCGCTCAGGCCGGCGTCGGCGGCCGCCCCGTGCACCGTCGACCGCTCGCCGTCGAGCTGGAAGGGGCCGGTGAGGGTGACGAGCTGGTCGGGGATGGGGGTGAGGCCGGCCTCGGTGGCCACCACCTGGTCGATCCCGTAGCGGCTGGCCAGCAGGTCGATCGACGCCGCGTCCAGCGGCTCCTGGGCCACCCACGTGCCCCCGACCGGCTCGGGCACCCGCAGCACCTCGCTCAGCGTCCCCGCTCCCCGCTCCATCTGCTGGGCGACCTCGCTGTCGAGGCCGGCGGCGGTGAGGGCGGGCAGGCTGACGGGGACGTACGTGCCGCCGACGAGGGAGCCGCCGCCGACCGCGTCCCGGAGGGACTTGAGCACCGCCCCCGCCCGGGGGTCGTTGCTGCCGACGAGGGCGGCCACCGTCTCCGGCGTGGGGACGAACGACACCGGCAGGGGGCCGGCGGCGTCGATGGCGAGGGAGAGCCCGGCCAGCTCGGCCTCGTCCGGGCGGCGGCGGGTGCCGTCGGGTTGCAGGGCGGGCTTCTCGTGGATCGGCAGCACGACCGAGACGCCCAGCTTGGGCCCGGTGTGGTCGCCCGGCAGGTAGACGAGGTGGGTGACGAACTCGTCGAGGACGTCGAAGTCGTCGCGGTCGCGCAGCTCGACCCGCACCGGGTGGACGCCGTCGCGCGACCCGAGGTTGGCGGTGAGGCCCACCGAGTAGTCCCCGTTGGTCTCCGGGGTGAGGGAGCCCAGGGGGAAGACGGCCACCGGCAGCACCGGCTCGCCGAAGATCCGGTTGGCCAGCGTCTCCTGGAACTCGGAGCGGAAGGCGACGGCGTCGTACACGCTCACCGCCACCTCCAGGTTCGACGGGCGGCTGGGGCGGGTGATCCGGATGCGCACGCCCCACGGGTCGTCGGGTTTGGTGACGTAGGGCGTCTGGCCGACGAACTCGATGGCGCCGGCGGTGACGGGCTGGGCCGCGTTGACGGGCTGGGCCGCGGCGGTGGGGGCAGGGCCCAGGACGGCGAGGGCGACGAGGGCGGCGAGGGCGACGAGGGCGGCCGCCGCCACCGCCAGCGCCGCCCGTCGTCGGGGACGGCTCATCGGGCCAGGCTTCGACGGAGGACGGCCAGGTCGGACGGCTCGACCCGGAAGCCGACGCGCAGGTAGAGGGCGAGGGCGGCGTCGTTCCCGAACTGGGTGTTCACCACCGCCCGCTGCACCCCCCGCCGCCGCAGCCAGCGCAGGCCGTCGAGGGCGAGGGCCCGGCCCACCCCCGTGCGGCGGGCGGCGGCGGCCACCGCCAGGCGCTGGAGGTAGCCCTGGTCGCCGGCCCGGCCGGTGATGGCGTAGCCCACCACCTGGCGCCGGCCCCCGGTGTGGCTGGCCACCGCCACCCGGAACCGGGTCGAGGGCGTGGCCGTCAACGCCTCCTCCAGCCCGGCCCCGTCGAGCCGCCAGAAGGCGCTGAAGGAGCCGGCGTCGACGTCGAGCACGGACGGGCGGTCGGACGGCAGCGCCTTGCGCAGGTGGTGTGGACCCACCGCCGGCCCGAACGGCACCCCGCCCAGGTCGTGGGCCAGGAACCGGAGCCGCTCGTGGATCACGAAGCCGACGCTCAGGAACGGTCGTTGCTCGGTCCCGGCCAGGGCCGAGGTGATGACCTCGGTGTAGCCCCGGTCGGCGAGCTGGCCGAGACAGCGGAGGACGAAGTCGGCCGACGGCGGCGGGTCGTAGGGGAGGGGGGCGAGGTAGGCGACGTGGCCGTCACCGCGCCACGGTCCGGCGCGGGCCCGCTCCCGGCCCCATTCCAGGACCTCGGTCGTGACGGTCATCGGTGCCCGCGAGGATACCGGCGGGGCCGGTGGCCGCCGGGTGCGACCTCGGCCGAGCCCGAGTGCGGCCGTGTCGGTAGCCTCCCCTCGATGTCGGTGCTGGTCGAGAGCTCGCCCGTCTTCGAGCGGCACCGTCCCGGGAGCGGTCATCCCGAGGCGCCGGAGCGACTGGACGCAGTGCTGGCCGGCATCCGCTCGTCGCCGGTGACGGCCGACGTGGTCTGGGTCGAGCCCCGGCCGGCCACCTTCGACGAGCTGGCCCGCGTCCACCGTCCGGCCCTCATCCGGGGGCTGGAGCGGTTCGTGGCCGGGGGTGGGGGATGGATCGACCCCGACACCGCCGCCTTCCCCGGCTCGTGGGACGCGGCCGTGCTGGCCGCCGGGTCGGGCCTCGACGCGGTGGAGCGCCTCGACCGGGGCGAGGCCGACGCCGCCTTCTGCGTGGTCCGCCCGCCCGGGCACCACGCCACGCCCACCGAGCCCATGGGCTTCTGCCTGCTCAACAACGTGGCCGTGTGCGCGGCCGCCCTGGTCGAGCGGGGGGAGCGGGTGGCGATCCTCGACTGGGACGTCCACCACGGCAACGGCACCCAGGACGCCTTCTACGGCGACGGCCGCGTCCTCTACGTCTCGACCCACCAGTCGCCGTTCTACCCCGGCACTGGCCGGCTGGACGAGACGGGGACCGGCGCCGGCGAGGGCCTCACCGTCAACCTGCCGTTCCCCGCGTGGACGACGGGCGAGGCCTACCGGGCCGCCTTCGACGAGGTGGTGGCCCCGGTGGCCGAGCGCTTCGCCCCCACCTGGGTCCTGGTCTCGCTCGGCTTCGACGCCCACCGGGCCGACCCCCTGGCCGAGCTGGCCCTGTCCGCCGGCGACTACGGATGGCTCGTGGCCCGCTCGGTGGCCCTCGCCCCCACCGCCGGGCGCACCATCGCCTTCCTCGAGGGCGGCTACGACCTGGATGCCATCGGCCGGTCGGCGGCGGCCTCGGTGTCCGCCCTCGACGGGGTCGAGTTCCATCCCGAGGCCCCCACCCGCGGCGGTCCCGGCCGCGACGTCGTCGACGCCGCCCGCCTTATCCACACCTGACCCC
>Ga0207687_10002909_pt1 | contig 11618 bp, 9 predicted proteins | sample KBSM54metaG_FD_184399 | JGI IMG/M metagenome (GOLD analysis project Ga0207687, IMG submission 184399) | Miscanthus rhizosphere microbial communities from Kellogg Biological Station, Michigan, USA - KBS M5-4 metaG (SPAdes) (version 2) | ecosystem: Host-associated > Plants > Roots > Rhizosphere >... | reverse complement strand
TTTGGACAGCGCCCGCTGGTTTAGTGCGGAGCTTGCCACTCTGTTTCGCGATGCCTTCCAGAGACTCCATGCTGATCTGAAGGCGAAAACCGGCAAGGAAGTAATAGATCTCCTTCAATTCTGGACTGTCAGTGAGAGCCTCTTACTTGACCCCAGGAAGAAACTGGTCAATAGCCTGATATCAGAACTCCAGCGTCGCTGGACGCAGATCCTGGGAGACATACCCATCGAAAAGCATGTCGTCAAGTATCGAAGCCAGGACCTCAAAGCCAGTGCTGAAGAGGTTTTTGCGGCGCCGCGGGCCGGGTGGCAGCTTGCCAGGTACCACAGCCCCGATGTCATGATTGCCGCCTCTGATACTGAAGCGATTAACCGAGGTGATTATTCCTTTGTCCTTGGAGAAGTGCATGTCACATCAAATACATTGCGATATGGATTCATGATGGCCCAACATTCCAATCCTCAGGAACTCGTCGAAGCCTTTTCCCGCGACATGCTCTCACCAAGAGTGGTTCCGGTATTGTCGCGGCAGTGGCCAAGAGTAACCAGCCGGACATCTCTGGCCGTCTATTCGTCTGAGGATTATCATCTTGAAATTTCACCTCAATTGTCGAACTGCCCGCGCTCTTCTGTAATCCCCATCTCGAACTTTGTTGTCGAGAGTTCGGAAGATGGTCTCATAGTCAGGACACTGGATGGCCGGCTGAAGTTCGATGTAGTCGAATTCTTCGGCGAGATTCTGTCCTTTACTACAGCACATGCATTGGAATTCGTCGGCGGGGGCAATCACATTCCTCGGCTTGTCTTGGATCGGCTGGTGATTTGCCGCGAGTCCTGGTCGTTTCAGGCTGAGGAATTGAAATTCATTGACGAGAAGAATGAGCACGAGAGGTATCTGGAGGCCAGGCGCTGGATGCGAAAGCACGGCCTGCCGCGTTTTGCTTTCGCCAAACTTCCAGTAGAGGTAAAGCCCATTTATGTCGATTTCGATAGTCTCATTTATGTCGAAATGTTGGTGAAATTAATTAGGAGGACTTTGGCTAGCGATCAGGCACAGGAACCAATCACGGTCACGGAGATGCTTCCTCAACCCGATGAACTTTGGCTACGCGATCACGAAGGTCACCTATACACAAGTGAGCTGCGTATCGTTGCCCATGATTTGAAATGAAAAGGAGCCGAAGGGACTTTGTACCAAAAAAAGCTATGTACCTTATAACTGACTAAAGGAGGATTCACCGATGAAAAACCAGACTACCAGTGGGCGAATAGATCAAAGTGCTCGCGCGGCGGACACTGCATCTGGAGGGTCGAAGACGCAAACCAGTGCGCCGGCGACCAAAATAGAGCGCATGGTGGCGAAGTGCTGGGAAGAGGAGCTTAAAGTAACAGGGATCGGTCTGGAAGATGATTTTTTCGCGCTTGGGGGAGACTCCAAAAGCGCGTTGCAAATGATTTTCCGCCTTCAAGAACAGCTGCCACCGATCCTCCCACTTACCACACTATTCTTCCACGATCCCACACTCAAGGGTTTTACAGCGCAAATAACGGAATTCTTCCAAATTGAGGATGAGCCTGACGGGACGCCTCAAGATGCTCATTGAGTACTCATAACAAAGTTACTCGTCCAAGCAAGTTCGCTATAGGTTGCTCCAGGCGCGTAAAGCCTTCCGATGTGATGCACGTGGGCAATCACCTTGAGTGTGATGCTCCATGTCGCGATCCAAGAACGGCGAATGTCGCTCGGATGGCGAGCAGCCCGCCAAGGAATAGCCGACCGAAACTCATCCGACTGATGAATGAGCCGGAGAGAAGCCGCCCATTTCCCCGCATCCCTACCCAGCTGATTCTTGCTAATTCCCGACCTTCCTGTATCCTGCCGTTCATCGCCAGCCTTTCGCTTCGCTCCGGATGCGATGCTGACATTTGCGTTGACCATTCCGAACACCTCCTGGACGATCACGATGCCAGCGTCGCTGCGCTCCGATGCTGTCACCTTCGCTCGCGGAATCCCGTTCGCTTTCCCTCCGGAACAGCGTTCACCTTTTCACCGGAATAAGCAGCGCGCCCTTGCTTCGTGAGTTCTAGATAGTGCAAAGTTGATCCATCAAGGCAAGATCAACAAGAATGGGGCCGCGTAGAAGATAATTCTCACGACATCGGAATCAAGGCGCTTCTTGCATCGCTCACCGGCCGCAACACAGTAGCGGTAATTCTCGAAAGCTGATTCTTAATGTTGGCTCTGTTTGCGCAGAAAAGAAAGTGTTCCGATTTCCCAGATTGCGAAGAACACATCAGGAAAGGAAGTAAAGAGAATGCAACCCACCAGCCTCATAAACTCGCACGCAGAAGCTACTTGGTTGGCCATACATCCGCTCAGCCAGGAAGACTCAGTCGCGGTGACTGCTCTGCGATCCATGGTAGCGAGCGTAAAAGGGAAACTCCAGGGAACTGCTGCGCGCAATCCATTCAACAGCTTCATGGAGCGAGTCGAGGCCCCAGAGGGTGTGACCTTTGAAGCCGATACGATCGGAGGAATATCCGGCTGGTGGGCTAAGCCGACGCAGGCTCGGAAGGGTGCCGCGATCGTTCACATGCATGGCGGCTGGTTCAACTGGGGAACAGCCCAGGCATACCGGAACTTCGGCGGCCACATCGCTTTGAGCGCCGGAGCAGATACTTTCATACCCGACTATCGGCTCGCTCCGGAGCATCCGTTTCCTGCTGCCGTTAGGGACGCCGAAGCATGCTATCGCGGATTGGTTGAGAAGGGAATCACCAAGATCGCCATTACAGGGGATTCGGCGGGAGGCAATCTGGCGCTGGTGCTTCTCTCAATCACCTCCACACAAGCCTCCAAGGGTAGCATCGCCCCCGTATGCGCGGTCGCTCTTTCACCCGTGACAGACCTCTCGCTTACCAGCAAGAGCTTTGACACGCGCGCGGAAGCCGATCTGTTCTTCACAAAGCTCCAGGCGGCTGGGCTCGTCCGTTCCTATCTGGGCGATACCGATCCCAGGAACCCGCTGGCCTCGCCTCTTTACGATGATCTTGGTGGCCTGCCGCCAATCCGCGTTCACGTTGGAGACGACGAAGTGCTGCTCGACGACTCGCGTCGTTATGTAGAGCGCGCCGTCGCGGCTGGCGTCGACGCCAAGCTGCATGTGTGGATGGGAATGCCGCACGGGTTCGTCAGCGATGTTGGCAGATTCAGGGCCGCTAAACAAGCACTCAGCGCAATCGGAGCATTTCTAACCGAGCGACTGGGGAGGACGTTCTAACGCGCGAGCGATTCTCTGCTCTTTATCAGATGTGGAGCCTTTGTCGCCCATCTGCAAATTCTGCGCGATCGGTTGCTCGCTTACAACCTGCGGAGCCAATCGCGGGCACGCCTTGGTTGAGTGCATAGTCGGCCGCACGCATCGGTGATGAAACGAGGGCGATTCAGACGCATAAAGACAGAAGAAAAGAAACGGAAAAAGTGGAAAGCAAAGTGAACGGTTCTAACCCACTTTGAGTATGCAAATCAACGAGTTGCACACGTCAGGCCCTTGCCGCCCATTGATACGATATCCCCAAGGGGAAAATTTTAGCGTAATTTTTTGGTCAAAAGTTGCGTAATCCGCTGCGGTTTAACCGTATACAGGATATATGTGGGCGCTTCCCATGACATTGAATACGATGGCCGACACCGAAACGGCAAAGATTGCGCGAGGTTTGCGTGAGAGGGATGCGGAGCTCCTTACAGACCTGGTGGAGCGCTATCAGCATCGACTGGTGCGTTACCTGCTATACCTCACCGGGAGGCGAGAGTATGCTGAGGACCTTGCGCAGGAGACCTGGGTTCGCGTGCTGCAAAGGGGCAGCCAGTACAATGAGCGGCAGCGGTTTGATCCATGGCTATTCGCCATCGCCCGCAATTTGGCAATAGATTACCTCCGGAAAAAGCGAAAAGCCGTACAGACAGTTTCCTTGCCGGATGATCGCGATGCAATGCTGCTGGTGCCCTCCTCCGGTCCTTCCCCATTCGAAGACGCGGCTCAAAGCGAAGACGCAATGCGTCTGGCCGGCCGGCTGCAGATTCTGCCACCGCTGTATCGCGAGGCTTTGCTGCTGAGGTTTCAAGAAGACCTGTCTCTTTTGGAGATCGCTCAGGTCGTGGGTGCCCCTGCTACAACGGTGTCGTCCAGAATCTATCGCGGTCTTGCGGCACTGAGGTCCGCATTTGAGGAGGGTGATTCGCATGGAGTGTGACAAGAGATTTCGCGAGCTTATCGACAGGTCTTTCGTGGAAGAGATTTCAGAGGGCGAAAGACAAGTCATCCATGACCACATCCGCGACTGCGATGGCTGCAAGCGCTACGTCGATCTAACTGCGCGTACGATTCGAGGGTTGCGGGAATTCACCTTTGCGAATGAACCAGATTCGAATGTCCAGGTCCGTGAGATTCTTGCGCATCACACCGGGACAATGCGACAGCACAACGTGCAATTTAAAACCTGGGCTGCATTTGCTGTGGCGCTCTCGATGTCATTTGTGGGATCGGCGCTCGCGTACGAGGTGGCCAAGATCCTGGCGCTCCCAATGCATTTCAACACTTCCCAAATCCAGGCGGGCGTGCTCGTCTTTTGGCTGCTGCCATCTCTTTGTGCGGCCTTATGTCTGCTCGCGGCGCCTGGTGAGAATAGAGGCATTGCATGACATATCAATCGGCGTTGCTTTTGATACCGTTCGTGGGCGGCCTTGTAGTTGCGGCTGTCTTGTTGCGAGCCGCAACACGAAAAATTCTACCCTGGTTCGCAATGGCCATCGCAGCACTGGCGATCCTGATTAGCACAGTCTATTTTGCTTCCAGCCCGGGCCGTTCCGTACTTGCTTCCAAAGGATTTCTCAGTACCCTGCCGGAAGGGCTTTGGTTTGGATTGACGTTTGGCGTCTTCACCGCGGCTTTTTTTCTTGTCCTCGGATATATTTATGGGGACTCGAAAAGGCGTCAAATGCCTGCTGTGGTCTGGGTGATTGCCGCTTTCTTCATCCCCAATTTGATTGGAATCGTCCTTTATTTTCTGGTCCGACGGCCGCTCCTTGGGCCTTGTAGTTCCTGTGGCAAGCCTGTTCAAGCGGGAGGCGCATTCTGCTCACACTGCGGATGCCCCCAGGGTTCCAGTATCGGACTCAGCACGAGCTGACACTCGCGAAAAGGGATATGAAGGCCACTTCGCGCTGAACGTCAATTTGCGCCATAAAAAGTTTCGGCTACAGATTCTTGTTGGCCCAGCCGCCAATGCGTTTGAGCGCTTCGTCCAGGTTCTCCATGGAATTGGCAATGCTGAAGCGCAAATAGCCTTCACCGAACTGGCCAAACGCCGTGCCTGAAAGACACGCCACGCCAGCCTCATTCAGAAGCGCTTCCGCCAGCTTCTTGGATTGCCAGCCAGTCTTTTGCACGTTGGGGAAGGCGTAGAACGCACCGTGCGGCAGCCGGCAGCTGAAGCCTTTGATGTTGTTGAGTCCCGCAATGAACTTATCGCGCCGCGCGTGGAACTGCTCACGCATGTTGTCCACCGATGCCTGATCGCCCTTCAGAGCTTCCATGCCGGCCACCTGCGTGAATCCCGCGCTGCATGAGTTCACGTTTGTCATCAGTCGGCCAAACTGCGCAGCCAAATCTTTGCGCATTACTCCGTAGCCCAGGCGCCAGCCGGTCATGGCATATGTTTTGGACCAGCCATCCAGCATGATCACGCGATCTCTCCAGCCGGGAAGTGACATCAGCGAATGATGGCGGCCTTCAAAAATCAGGCGGCTATAAATTTCGTCAGAGAGCACCATGATGTCGCGATCGCCAATGGCTGCCGCAATGTCTTTCACGTCTTGCTCTGTCACCACGCTGCCCGTGGGATTGTGCGGCGAATTCAGCACGATCAGCTTGGTGCGATCAGTGATGAGGTCAGCCAGTTCGTTGGGATCGAGCCGAAAATCTTTTTCTTCGCGCATCTGCAACGGAACAGGTGTGGCGCCGGTGAAGTTGATCAGCGACTCATAAATCGGAAAGCCGGGATTCGGATAAATAACTTCATCGCCTTCTTCCACCAGAGCGGTAAAAGTAAAGTAGATCGTCGGCTTGCCGCCCGGTACGATGACCACTTCGTCGGCAGTGACTGGCACGCCATGCGTTCGCGTAACTTCCGCGGCTACGGTTTCACGCAGCGCCGGTAATCCTGCGGATGGCGTGTAATGCGTGTAGCCCTTGTGGATGGCGTCAATGCCTGCCTCAATCACATTGCTCGGCGTGTCAAAATCCGGTTCGCCAATCTCCAGATGAATAATGCTTCTGCCCTGCGCTTCAAGCGCGCGGGCTTTGGCCAGGGTTTCAAAAGCGGTTTCCGTTCCCAGGCGGGCCATGCGTTTGGCCAGCCGCAATTCTGTTGAGGTAGTAACTGGGGTCATTTTTTTCTCTTTTAGAAAGTCAGATTATTCGTTGACCGCTTGTTCCTGGCTTTGCGATCGCAACACGTGCGCCACGGTATAAGGCACGCGACGCTGAGGTTCCTGGAAATTTCGCACCTGCAGATCGCCCAGCAGGCCCAGCGCCAGCATCTGTCCGCCGAATACGATCAGAACTGCGGCGGAAATCAGCAGCGGGCCGTGCTCACCCATCACGCTGATGTGCCAAACCAACTTGGATAACATCATCCAGAAAGCAATACCCATACCGCCCAGCAGTGAAAGCATGCCCACGGTGCCAAACAGGTGCAGCGGACGGTACATATATTTCAGCAGGAAGCGGATCGTGATCAGGTCAAAGAAAACACGGAATGTGCGCGAGATGCCGTAATGTGAATTGCCCTTGGGCCGCACAATATTCTTGATAGGAATTTCGCAGATTGAAGCGCCATACCATGAGGCCAGCGCGGGGATAAAACGATGCAGTTCGCCATAGAGCGGAAGCTGCTGAATAATCTCGCGACGATACGCTTTGTACGTGGTGCCGAAGTCGTGGATATTTACTCCGCTCAGCTTTGACATGGCCCAGTTCGCAATGCGTGATGGGATGCGACGCATCACAAAATTATCAACACGCTCTTTGCGCCAGCCGCTCACCAGGTCGTAACCCTGTTCCAGCATTTCCAGAAATTTTGGGATGTCTTCAGGATCGTGTTGCAGGTCGCCATCCATGGCGATCACAAACTCGCCTTGCGCGTGTGCGAATCCCGCTGCCAGCGCCGAGGTCTGCCCGAAGTTGCGGCGCAACTTGACCACCACCACGCGGCTGTCAATGGTCACAATCTCACGCAGCAGCTTGTAGGTGCGATCAAGGCTGCCGTCATCAACAAATACCAGTTCGAACGTGTCTCCCGTGGCTTCCATGACGGCTTTTAGCCGGTCATAAAGCGCGGTCACGCTTTCCTGCTCGTTATGGAATGGGACGACGATCGAAAACTTCGGCATATCTAATCAAAATTATACATCCGTTGTTTGCGCCTTGCGTACCTGAAAATACGTGAAAAGAACATGGGTTTCCTAGGTGTTTACTTCCCATTATCTGTATTTGGCCCTTATTTTTACGGTGCGGTCCAATTCATCCACAACCTCAAGGATTTTTAGCCGTAAATCCTTGTCCAGTGCCGCTGTGTTCAGGAAGTCGTGTACCTGCTTCTGGGCCACCGCGGACTGCTGCCCGCCGATGAACGCATTCAGCCAGGCCAGCATAAAAAAGATTTTCCGTTCGCGTTTTACCTGCGGCAATGCATCCAGTGCCGGGCCCAGGTAGGGAAGCGAAAGGTCAGATTGGTTCCACCAGTTAAAGCTGCCCAGGCTTATTTCAATCCAGTCTTCCGGACGCGACGCATCGTGCAGGTACTCATCGAAATAATGTTTTTTTGTTTCCGGATTCGGGCGCGCGGCCGCTGCCATGTAGGCATATTTCTTGCCGTCGCCAGAGGGATCGCGTTTTTCTTCCGCCGCCAATACCGCGTCTGCCTCAGGATCGTTCTGTGCGATCAGCGCTTCCATGATGTTCCAGCGATCAAGCGGACGCAGCTCTACTCCTGGGACAGTAAGCTTGCCGCTGAGCATGTCTTTAAGTTGCCCGCGAGCGGTGGCGGTTTCTGCCACGCCGCGCAGCGCACGAAACCAAGTAATCCGCATGTCCTGTGATGGCGATTGAAGCATCTGCTCGGCTGCCAGCCCTTCCATCTTCGGCGCCAGTTGCGCCCGGACATCTAGGCTCACATAGCGATGCAACGCCGTGATCGTGCGCCCAATGATGCTCTGCGCCAGTGACTCGTCTTTTTCTGTGGGAAGATTGCGCACCGCCAGATCAATGTATTCTCGCGGATCCATCTCCGCTTCGCGCACTGAGTCCCACAACGATCCCCAGAGTAAAGTGCGCTGGAAGACGTCAGTCATGCTTCCCAGCTCAGCCATCACCGCTTTGCGGCTCACCGGATCCAGCAGGAATCGCCCATAAGCCTCGTCTTGATAGTTAGCAAAGACGTAACGCGGACACGCTCCGCCTTTTCCGGTAATAAATTCTGTTTTTGCCGTCTTCCATTCAATCCGCGTTTGCGTCTCGGTCTTCCCGTACTTCACCAGGATCTTTGTTGCAATCGGCCACAAACCGCCTTCGTCCAACACGTCTTTTTGCGCCACACCGATGCGCGTCGCAGTCAAATCGCCCTTTGTTCCACAGCTCCACGTCACATCTACCTGTGGCATGCCTCTGCGCTTGATCCACGCATCCGCCCACGCGCTCAGCGGCTTCTTTGAAGTTCGCTCCAGCGCCCGCACAAGATCGTTCCACTCCGCGTTCGCATAGGCATGTTCTTTCAGGTAAAGACGAAGTCCATCGCGAAATTGGTCTTCGCCCACCACAAACGCCAGCTGCTTGATCACTCCCGGCGCCTTCGAATAGACAATCGCACCATACGCCGACTTGGCGTCTTTCAGGTTGGGAATGTCCTGATAAATGGGCGTTGTGCCCTGTGTGGAATCGATAGCATACGCCGCGGGTTTGATCGCCTGATAGAAGCGCTTCCACACATTCTCATTCGGCTTGAGAGAATTCAGTGCGTGATACGCCATGTACTGGGCAAAGCCTTCTTTGAGCCATAGATCGTCAAACCAGCGCATGGTCACCAGATCGCCAAACCATTGGTGCGTGAGCTCGTGCAGCAGCAGTATGTCGCGATTCAGACGGTCGCTGTGTGTGGGCGCGGTGCGGAACAGGATCGATTCCTCCCGCAGAAACGTTGCTCCAGCGTGCTCCATCCCTCCGTAGGCAAAGCCCGGAATCATTACCATGTCGTACTTGGGGAAGGGAAATGGCTGGGCAAAATAGTCAGAAAGATATTTGATTCCGTCTGCCGTGATCTGTTGGACTGCCTCCGCCTCGGCTTCAGCTTTCTGCAGCTTCGATTTGCGGACATAGAGTCCCGGCAGTCCCGGTGTGTCATGGACTTTCTGAAATGGTCCTGCGGCAAAGGCAAACAGATAGGTGCTGATGGGCTGGGTCTCGGCAAATTCCGTTTTGCTCATTGTTTGCTGAACAGAAATGCCGCCTTGTGCGACGGGGTGGAGCAGGCCTTCAGGCCTCTGCTGGGAATAAATGCTGCCTTCTGTGACGGGGTGGAGCAGGCCTTCAGGCCTCTGCTGAACAGAAATGCCGCCTTCTGCAACGGGGTGGAGCAGGCCTTCAGGCCTCTGCTGGGAATAAATGCTGCCTTCTGTGACGGGGTGGAGCAGGCCTTCAGGCCTCTGCTGAACAGAAATGCCGCCTTCTGCGACGGGGTGGAGCAGGCCTTCAGGCCTGCGTTGGAATCGGATAGACGTCCCGGCTTTAGCCGCTGAGGTATCTTTCTCAACCGTCGCTGTCGTCGTCTTCCCTTGGGACCCCGTGTTGGAGATCACCGTCCAATCCTGCGGCACTGTCACGGACAATTGAAACTTCGCTTTCAAGTCCGGCTGATCAAAGCACGGAAACGCCATGTCGGCATCCATCGGCACAAACAGTGTGTAAATGTATTCGCTGCCATCGTCCTTGTCTTCAAACCGCGTGATGGCTTTGCCCGCTGGAGCGACTGGCGCTTTGAAATCGATCACCACCACGTTCTCATCCAGCTTGAGCAGCTTGGCCGGAAGCTCAACATGACCATTCTGAATTTCCGCCGACGCAGGCTGGCCGTTCACAGTCAGGCTGCTTATTGAGCCCTCACGAAAATCCAGCCACTCCGGCAGGATTCCGTGTGCATCCGCATTCTGCACAAACCGCAGCTCCTCATGCCCGCTCACAGAATCCGACTTAGGCGTGATGGTGAAGCTGAGCTCGTAGCGGACATCCTTAAGCTGCTGCGCGCGTTGCCGTGCCAGGTCGCGCGGAATGCCCACTGGCGCGGGACTGCCGACAGACGCGGTTGCTGTCTGCTGGGGTGCCGCAGTCTGGGCTGAGGCATGTCCCGCAAGCAGGATAGCCATGAGCACACAAACTGCACTTGACCCGATCACGGCGATCACCCGATCACGGCGATTTCGGCGATCTGTCATCCCCATCCCCTCCCCCCTGTACGTCAATTAGGATTCTAAAAGACTTGCACGATACATCCCCGGGGATATCCCCCTTCAACCCCGGGGATAAGTGTTCCGAACTCCGGTAAATGTGCCCTCGAAACCATTCCTTGGCCCCATGCCGTATATATCGCGTAAGATGATGTAATAAAATGACTTATGTTACCATCGGTCAGTTCCGATGTCAATAGAAAACTGCCGAACGAAGACGAATACAAGACAAAATTCGGCCGTTCTGCGACGTTCAGATCCGCCCCGAACTTCAGATTTTTGGGGGAAGTGGGGGCTGCTCCCGACCTCAACAATTAGGAAAAGCCCTCAATCTTGACCTGCCGCTTGCGTCGCCTTAGTCTCCAGCGGTCCAGCCGCAATATGTTTGCTGCGCAGCAGCTCTGGTGAAAAAGACGCGAGCACAGCTCATGGCGTTCATTGGCGCGGGTAATATACCGCACGATCACGTTTACTTCAGAGTTGTGGGTCGAACCAAAATTGCCGGCGCGGATTAACACTCGCGACAAGCTGCCATTCGAACGAATTGCTTGGTCGTCGCCCTTTGGGTTTTTACTGCGACCTGATACCCTCGGATATTCCCCGGGAGATTTCTATGCCTTCAACCGTCATCTGGCGATTGCTGTTCTCCGCGTCTCCGCGTCTCCGCGGTGCTCTGTTGTTTTTGGCTTTCCTGGCAACCTCGCCATTCGCCAACGCCCAATCCTCTAAGCCGCTCGATGGCCAACCTTGGGACTTCGGCGTCTGGGCTGGCGGCGGATTTAGTGTTCCCGGCGGAACAAAAGATACGCACGCCCTCAACGTCGGCGCTCGGCTGGGCAAGGTTCTTACAGACGATCATCTTGGCAGTTTTCTGCGAGGCAATTTTGAATGGTCTGCCGACCTCATTCCCCTCTATTACATCTGGCAACCTGCTCCCGCTCAAAACGCCTATGCCGCAGCGTTTAACCCAGTTAACTTAAAGTGGAACTTCACCAGCTCTGCCCGCACCGTGCCGTATCTTGAACTGGGCGGCGGAGTGCTCTTCAGCAACCACGCGGTG
>Ga0207687_10002896_pt1 | contig 11644 bp, 10 predicted proteins | sample KBSM54metaG_FD_184399 | JGI IMG/M metagenome (GOLD analysis project Ga0207687, IMG submission 184399) | Miscanthus rhizosphere microbial communities from Kellogg Biological Station, Michigan, USA - KBS M5-4 metaG (SPAdes) (version 2) | ecosystem: Host-associated > Plants > Roots > Rhizosphere >... | reverse complement strand
CCGCCCAGGACCTTCGCAGCGGCGCGTACTCCTCAGCCAGCGCCGCGATTTGCTTTTCGCCGTCTAGCACCTGCTGCAGCGCGTCGGGAAGCATCAACAGCGCCGACAGCAACTCGCCTTCGTCAGGGGTACCGGCGCCGTTAGCTGCCCGCCCCAGTGCACACGCAAGCAGGATGCCAGCGGCGACCTGGCCATAGAAGGCCTTCGTGGAGGCAACCGACATCTCGACGTCGCGACCATCGGCCGTATACAGCACGCCATCCGCCTTGGACGTCAGATCGCTGCCTCTGCGGTTGACGATCGCGATGACGATTGCGCCGCGCTGCCGGACCAGGTCCACAGTGCGGTTGGTGTCAGTTGTGGTGCCGGACTGGCTGATCGCGATCACCAGGGTGTCCGACATGTCCGGAACGAGACCGAATCCGGACAATTCGGTTGCCGTTGTCGCCCTCACATCGACGTTCGCATGTACAAGGGCATCAGCCGCGGCAGCCGAGATCGCTTGTCCGGCAACAGCGGCGGTGCCTTGTCCGATGACAATCACCCGCCGGATGGCGCCGTCGGCAATCCCTGTCAGCAACGCGGGCGAAAGCACATCGTGGCCAAGCACCGCGCGTAGCGCGCCGTCGACGGAGGCGATTCGACCGCGCAGCGTCTTGCGCATCGATTCGGGCGCTTCGTGCAACTCCTTGTCAAGGAAGTGCTCGTGACCGCGCCGGTCGATGTCCCGTGTGGTGATCGACGCCGCCAGGATGTCCGCGTCGGTGACGGGCCGGACAGATCCGTCGTAGGACCACCGGCTAAGCGCCCTCAAGTCGCCTGCGGTAGTGCTGTCGATCGCAACGACCTCCCCCGAGTTGCCGTCGAGCCGAATGTATTCGCGACAGTGCTCCACCAGGCCGTAGAGTTCGGAGGCGACGATCGTCATTCCCTCTGCCGCACCGACGAGAAGAGACTGGCCGCTGCCGCGTTGAGCGAGCAGCACTCTCTCCGCGTCTGCCGCACAGTTGGCGGCGATGGCAACCGAACCGTCGAACTGTTGCACCGTGCGGCGGAAAGCAGTCGTGGGATCGAGGCCATCGGTGACGTGTCGCGCGATGAGGATCGGAATCACCTTTGCGTCAGTGGAAATTTCCGGCGCGATCTGAAGATTATGGTCAGCGATCAGGTCGGCATAGTTGTCCACGTCGCCATTGAGAGCCGCGACCACGTAGTCGGTGTCCGCATGCCGCCAAGAACGGGTGAGTTCCTCGCTAGTCAGGGGATGCGCGTTGGCCTGGTTGATCATCCCCACACTTGCCCAGCGGGTGTGCCCGACAACCGAAACACGAGCTGTGGGCGCGTGTAATGCTTCCGCCAGCAGTTCGTCATCGGCGATCGCGGCGCGCAGCGCGCGGCTATTGTCGCCAAGCCGGCCGATTTCAGCTGCGCATTTGTACACGATGCTCAAGTGGCCAGCGGGCGTCCGCACGGCGGTGGAGGTGAACAGCGGATCGACACACCGGTCCGCCAACGTCGCTGCGATGCGAGGCTCACTGAAATCGATGTCGTGGCCGGTGACCATGACATGAAGACCGGCCGAATCGCGGCCGCGCAACTCCAGCCGGTCCAGCGAGGACAGCGCCACCTGAATCGCGGCGTAGGCGTCCAACGCTGCCCCGCTAGGGCTTCCACCCGCCAGCTCGGCTACCTGGGTGGCGAAGCCCAGGCGGTCTTTCCCGATCGCCCACCACACATCTTTCATCGTGACCATGGCGGCATTGAGTCGCTCGAGGTCCTCGGCCGGCGCGATGGGTTGTGCGATCCGCGCCTCGAGCCCCTCAATCTGCTCACCAATGTGGACCGAGAGGTCGGCGATCGCGTCGGCGACGGCAGGTTGGTCGAGCAGGCAACGCATACCCGGGGTGCCTCGCAACTCGGCATCAATCCCGGTCAGGATATCCGCGACGTTCTCGACATCAACGGCTCCCAGCGGCTGCTCGCTCAGGTCAGCGAGGTGGTCTCGCGCCGCCTTCATCCGATCCACAAGGTCGCAACCGTCGGGAGCGCAGCGGTCGGTTCCGCTGTACAGAACAGCGACGATTCCACACATGCCCTACATCCCTTCCAGAGGCTGAACCAGGATTCTGGCGAACCGCAGCTCGGCGTTGTCGCCGCGGATGCCTACCCCACCGCCGCGCAGCGGTGCGCACCCGACGCCGGTGTCGACCGCCTCCATGCTCAACCCGTCGCGGTTCGCGGTGATCTTCACCGAGCCGTCGGGCTGATCGTGGACGCCGACCGTGACCTGCTGCCACTGGCCGAAAGGTATGGGAGCGCCCGGTGCGGAGTCGTTGAGGTCGTAATAGGTGCCGCCGTTGTCGGTGCCGCCGGCGCACTTCTTTTTGATGATCATGGTGCCGTCGCGCCGGTCGACGCTCACTGCGTACAGCTCGCGATCCGACTCGTAACGCACCCAGATGTGCGCGCCGTCGTAGTCCTGCGCGGGGGTGCGCTCAGTCGTCACCAGGTCGTCCACCCGCAGCCTCATCGAGACGTCCACGTTGTCGAAGTCGCGCTCGACGGAGACCATGCGGAACACCGTCGAGCCGGTCGCATCGTCGGGTACCCCTGACCAGCCGGTGCCGTCATTGCGGAACAGCGATCCGCTCGTCATCTCCCACGGTTCACCCGATGGGACCGGCTGACCCTCTGCCGTAATCAGTCCGTCGGGCCCGTTGAAGTCGTCCACGATCACGTCCGCGCCTGCCGTGGCGGGTGTGCAGGCGCACAGGCACAGCACTGCGGCGATGGCGGCCAGGCGTCGGATTGCTGTCATGGTGTCCTAGCTGATGGTCAGGTTGGTGAAGGTCAGTGACGGGTTGACGTCGGTGCGGCGGAAGGCATATAGGGCCATGCCGCCACCGACCGTGCGGGCGGCGTGCGGCGGGATGTCGATCACTGTCGGGGGTGCGTCATCGACGGTAACGACCACCTGGGTGTCCGTCACGTCGATCACCACATGATGCCGGTCGGCTTCGACCAGCGGCTGCCGGTCGATGTTCACCAGCCCCTGGATGGAGTAGGCGTGCGCGTAGACCGTCAAATCGACACGGCCCTCCTGCTCGTAGGCCGAACCGGGCGGCTTGAGCACGCTGATCCCGGCCTGGCTGCCGTCGGCCGGGAGGGAGAAGCCGCCCACGTCCACTGACACCGTGTAGTCGTTCCACATCGCGGAGCGGGCCGGCGCGTAGTTGCGGATCACCTTCTCGCCGGTATCGGTGCCGATCGTCACGATGCCGTTGGCGATGTCGATTGCCGCCTCGTTCTGCTTCTCGTCGGACCATCCGCCGACGTCCGACAACGGCTGTGCCGCAGGCGGATCCAGCGGGCTGGCCAAGTCGATCTTGCGGATGAATTTGTCCAGGGACAGGTCGGCGGTGATGTCCATCCGCTGAATCAGCCCGCGTGCCACGTCGTTGGCGGCGGTCACCGCGATGAACTCGGCGTCATCGAGCAGGCCTGCCCGGTACAGCGAGACCACCGAGGCCTGTGGTTGGCCGGAGCCTTCGCGGTCATTTCGATAGGCCGAGAACGGGTACGCGAAAAACTTCGGCTCGGGCAGGCCGTGCAGGGCGAACTGATGCTTGCACTCGGTCAGGTCGCGATTCACCCGCAGTCGGTACTCCTCGTGCGTTTCGAACCGGTGCTGATCGGGCAGCCACGCCACGGTGTTCAGAAACGGCCCTTCGTTGCCCTCGTTGTCGCTAGGCACCTGCACGTGGCCCAGGTGGGTGTGCGCCTCGATGTCCCAGTGCCCGTTGTTGGCCAGCTCGGTGACCTGGTCCCAGGTCATGTAGTAGGGCGCGTGGGTGCCGACGAAGCCGGTGATGATGAATGCGGTGGCGTGCATGTCGAGCCGTTTGAGCACCGGGTCGGCGTACTGCCACACCCCGGTCGCGCCGTCATCGAAGGTGATCATCACGGAATGCGGCGGCAGCGGCGCACCGCCCAGCCAGCCGTCGAGCTGGTCGGTTGTCAGGGTGGTCCATCCGGCGTCGTGGATCAGTTGCATCTGGGCGGCGAAGTTCTCCGGCGTCACCGTGTAGCGCGACGGGTTGTAGCTGATGTCGTGGTAGGTGATGATGATCGGCGCGGACTGCGCGCTGGCGCTGGTGTCGCGCAGTCGCTGCACCAGTGCACCGTCGACCTCCCCCGGCACGGTGTCGACCTGGTGGATCCTTTTGGCCTCGACTTTCGCCTCGGCGCGATTCCACTGCCACATTCCGGGCACGACCAGATAGGCCGCCACCACCATCGCCGACAGCAGGGTCAGGATGGCCGAAACGATTGGCCTCCAACGCTTCTTGCTGTGTCGGCCCATCATCGTGTCCCCCACTTGGAGTCGCGGATGGTGGCCATCGCATAGGGCATCTGCAGCACCAGGATGATGGTGTAGAACAGCGTGAAGAAGATGCCGTGATACCAGCGCTTGACCGGCTTGTGCATCCGGTAGTACATCCCGTAGATCAGTGCGATCGCGGCCACCCCGCCGAAGTACCAGTACGGCAACTGGCTGATGAAGTGCGGTTGCACGGCCATCGCCCGCAGCACCACCTGCGGGGCCAGCAGCGGCAGCACGATGGACAGGATGAACATCGTTGCCATGATCGGGTTCTTGTGCAGCACCGCCCTTGTGGCCCTGGGGATTTCGCGCAGCCAGGACTTCTTCCAACGCAACTGCTGACGCAGGAACTGCTCGAGGTGCTCGGGCACGTTGGTGGTCGCCTGCGCGTCGGGCGCATACAGCACCCGCCAACGGTGCAGCACGAAGTTGGTCAGCGATCGGTCGTCGCCGAACGTGGAGGGCTGACCGAGGAAGGTCTGGCCCAGCCAAGCGTCCAGCACCGGGACCACGGCATCGCGCCGGTAGGCCGAGAAGCAGCCCGAGCAGCACATCACCGAGCCGAACAGCGCTTCGGCGCTCTTGTAGATGCGGAACGCCACGTAGTACTGCATGGCCTGCATCCGGGTCAGCACGTTGTGCTGGAGGTTGGCGACGTCGGTGTGCCCCGCCACCGCGCCGACGCGCGAGTCGCCGAAGTACTCCACGATGGTCTTGACCGCGTCGGGCGCCACCTGCGAGTCGGAGTCGATGAACACGAAGACCTCGACGTCGTCGGCGGCCGCGATCCCGGTGGCCATGGCGTGCCGCTTGCCCTGGTTGACCGGCTGCGGGATCACCGTCAGCTCGGGGTATTCCTCGGCGACCGCGTTGATCCGCGACAGTGTCTCGTCGGTGGACTTGTCGTCGACCACCACCACCCGGATCAGCTCTTTGGGGTAGTCCACGGATAGGCAGGCCAGCAGGGTCTTGGCGATGTCGGGCTCGTTGTAGGCGGGCACGATGATGGCCACCGTGGGCCGATAGCCGGTCACCACGGTGCGCCGGGGCCGGTAGCAGAAGCCCAGCCCGAACCGGGCGAAGATGAACCCGGTGATGACGAATCCGTAAGTGGCCCAGACCGGCTCGTCGCGCAGGTTCTCGAAGGACAGCACCTTGAACGTGACCACGAATACGACGATGGCCACCAGTGCCGCGACCAAGGTCATCCGTGTGCCGATCCCCACTCCGGTCTTGTCGTTCCGCTGGGGCAGCGGCGTCACACCCACCAAGTCAGGTCCTGCCGATTCGGTAGGTGGCGTCCAAGACCGTTGGGTGCGCGGCCAGCCAGTCATTGTCATAGGACGTGGCGTTCCGGGAAGTCGGTGAGGCGGTACGTCGTATCCAATACGGCGGGCTGGCCGGCGAGCCAGTCATAGTTCTCATCCGGGTGAACGGTGTGGACCACGACGAGATCCCAGTGCTGATCGCCGGGATACGGCAGGTGCGACAAGCTGCCCGCTATCGGCGTCTGGATGGTTTCGATGTGGGAATCGGTATAGCCGACATGTGCACCCTCGGACGCCAGCATGTCAATGATGGGTACGGCAGGCGATTCCCTGACGTCGCCGACTCCGGGCTTGTAGCTGACCCCCACCACAAGTATCCGTGCGCCGGAGACGGGTTTGCCGTGTTCGCCGAGGATTCGGCGGGCATGCGCCACGACTTCGCGCGGCCGAGCCGCGATCGCGGTCATCGCCGCGTCCACCACCGGAGCACTCGCTCTGCGTGCCCGCAGCTGCCAGGTCAGATAGTGCGGATCACACGGGATGCAATGCCCGCCCACTCCGGGACCGGGATAGAACGGCATAAACCCGTACGGTTTGGTAGCGGCCGCCTGGATCACCTCGACGATGTCGACACTCAGCTCGCGAGCCGCACCCGAGAACTCGTTCGCGAGCGCTATGTTCACGGCTCGGAAGGTGTTCTCGAGCAGTTTCGTCATTTCAGCCGCTTCTGGCGACGAGACGCTGTGCATGGTGCTCGCGGTGTGACGCAACACATCTATGGCTCGCACAGTGCACTCGTCTGTGACGCCACCGACGACCCGGGGTGTGGAGTCCGGCGCATGAGCTTCCACGCCGGGGTCGATGCGCTCAGGGCTGAATGCAATGAATACGTCTCGGCCAACTTCGAAGCCCCGCGCCTGCAACGGCTGTACAAGAAGTTCGCGCGTGCAGCCGACGTAGGTTGTGGAGGTCAGCACGATCGTCTGGCCAATTGTCGCGTTGTCAACGACGCTGGCGCATGCTCCCGACAATGCGGTCAGGTCGGGAGTCTGGTGTGCATCTATCGGTGTTGGCACACAGACGACGATCGCCTCTGCGCTGGACACGGCGGAGGGTTCGGTCGTCAGTTTGACCAGTTCGCCTTCCAGGTGGCGCGCCAGACGCTCGCGGTCCCGGCCCAGCAGGTCCACCTGCTGCGACTTGATCTCAGCCAAGCGACTCTCGCTGATATCAAACCCGATGATTTCTGCGCCGTGGTCAGCTAGGGACAAAGCAGTCGGAAGCCCGACGTAGCCCAACCCCACCACCGCAATTCGTCGTCCCTGGAGCGTATTGCCAGCCCCAGCTCCGGCCACCTTCGCTACGACTTTGGCTACTTGCTCGGCTGTCGGCGCGGCTTCGTCGTCATAAATAGAATCGATGAGTGTTGGCTCACCCGTCCCAATGCCCTGTCCCATTGTGAACACGCCCTTCTGCGGTGTGCCGTCGGTGTTCGAAGCGCGACCGATTCTCGGCACGCCGTAGGTCTCTTCACTGCCGCGCTGGATGGATTGAGAGTTGACAGACACGCGAAGTGGTGTGGTCTGCGAGCCGCGGCTACCTCGGAACATCAACGCCACCACCTGTCGACGAATCATGATCTCTGGGCCCTTCCGCGCCGACGATCCAAACGGGCCGCGTGCCGGAGATCGCATAGATCACCCAGTACGCATCGACCGCACCGAATGATCCGACCGTGGCCGGAATCAGTTGGGCCAGAACCTCGTCGTTGACAGTCACGCGATTCGCGGCAATCGTCGCGCGCCAGCCGGCCCTTTCCAGGGCGTTGCGCGCCTCACCGATGAGAGAGATGCCGGACAGCACCCTTCCCACTTTCTCGACGGTCTGAATCTTGTCTGTCGGCGTCACCGCCGCTAGCTCGCCGTTCTGGAGTTCACCCCAGGCACGACAGGTCAGGGATCGGCGCCCGCGGAATCGCCCTTCCAGCGGGGCGGCGACCGGCACGTCGCCGAACGGCTGGGTTGTTGTCGTGCTCGCTGTCACTTCTCTAACTCACTTCTCGTCGTGGAGACCGTGTCCCAGCAGGCAGCAGCGCAGTCACGCTTGATCAGCGTGCTTACGTCGCCTGTCGGCAGGAAACCTGTACTGCCAGTTCGTATGCCCCCACAGAGGCCGCCCAGCCGATTAGCTGGGTACTGCAACCCCTGTTGTTAGCACACGCAATGTTGGTTTGCGCGGGACCACAAAATAATCGGGTGTTTCCCAATGCTTTGAGACCGGCCACCCTGACTTGGCAAGTCAGAGTGGCAGGATCTGCCGGTTACCGCTCGGTATGTCTGCAATATTAGGAAATGAACGGCAACTATGTCAATTTATTGACAGTGTTTTCCAAGTGAGATGGGTCACGTCGGCTGGAAAGGTAAGTCTGATCGATGCATAGGTGCACACAGCTGGCAGCGGCGACAGCTTAGCTGTCGACACGCCTCTTATGTCCTTCTCATCCGGCCGTAGTTTGCCACTGGAGCGGATCTATGCCACGAGTCCGCCAATCGCGTACCGGGGAGATGGGCAGCCGTCGGTCCCGGACGGCGCTCTCACCATCTGAGCTCTTCCGCCTGGTGCGTTTGCCCAGCGAGTTACGCCTCGACGGCGTCGGAAGGAAGAACGCACTCACGATCTCCGTACCGCTCACCAGCGGCTGAAAGGGCGTCACCGCCTCGGCGTAGCGAGCGATCGCGGTCGGCCGCCGCGCCGAGACACAGCCTCTCATCGAGACCCTGGAAGGCAACGGCCGCCGGAGGGACCGTGCCTGGATGCTCGCCGTCGGCGCCCGCCGCCGCAGCATGTGGCAGGCCGCCACCGGCGATGTGGAGGCGGCGGAGCGGACGGCGCGCGTGGCCATCGTCGAATACGACCGGTTTCCACGCGCATTGAGCGCGCGCACCCAGCTCCTGCTCGGTCAGCTGCAGCGTCGTCAACGCCAAAAAGACACTGCCACAGAGACATTGAAACAGGCGCTTGCCGCGTTCGAGGACGTCGGAACTCCGCTGTGGGCAGACCGCGCCCGCGCCGAACTCGCGCGCACCAAACGTCGCCCCGCGCCGAGACGTGCTCACTCCCCCTGAGCGACGGGTGGCCGAACTTGCGGCTGCCGGCAAGACGAACAGGGACGTCGCAGCGGCGTTGTTCATCAGCCCGAAAACCGTCGAAAGCCAACCTGGGGCGGATCTACCGCAAGCTCGGCATCAACTCACGCTCGGAACTCGGCCGCGTCATCGGCGGCCTCTAACGCCGAGCGGTATTACGCCTCGGCGAAGTTGCGGGTGACCGCCGGGTCAACCGGGATGCCCGGGCCGGTGGTCGTCGAGACGGTGACCTTCTTCAGGTAGCGGCCCTTCGACGACGACGGCTTGGCCCGCAGGATCTCGTCGAGCGCGGCGCCGTAGTTCTCGGCCAGCTTCTTCTCGTCGAACGACGCCTTGCCGATCACGAAGTGCAGGTTGGCCTGCTTGTCGACGCGGAAGTTGATCTTGCCGCCCTTGATGTCGTTCACGGCCTTGGTGACGTCGGGCGTGACCGTGCCGGTCTTCGGGTTCGGCATCAGGCCGCGCGGACCCAGGATGCGGGCGATGCGACCGACCTTGGCCATCTGATCGGGCGTGGCGATCGCGGCGTCGAAGTCCAGGAATCCGCCCTGGATCTTCTCGATCAGGTCGTCGCTGCCGACGATGTCCGCGCCTGCGGCCGTGGCCTCCTCCGCCTTGTCGCCCACTGCAAACACCGCGACGCGGGCGGTCTTACCGGTGCCGTGCGGCAGGTTGACGGTGCCGCGGACCATCTGGTCGGCCTTACGCGGGTCGACGCCGAGGCGGATGGCGACCTCGACGGTCGCGTCCTGCTTCTTCGACGATGTCTCCTTGGCCAGCTTCGCGGCCTCCAGCGGCGTGTACAGCCGCTCCCGGTCCACCTTCTCGGCGGCTTCGCGATATGCCTTGCTGTTCTTGCTCATTCGTTCTCCTAATCAGAGTTGTGGTTGGCGGGCCGCAGCTGGCCCTCCCACTCGGTCGAACTATTCGACCGTGATGCCCATCGACCGGGCAGTGCCGGCGATGATCTTGGACGCGGCGTCGATGTCGTTCGCGTTCAAGTCTTCCTTCTTGGTCTCGGCGATGTCGCGCACCTGATCCCAGGTCACCTTGGCGACCTTGGTCTTGTGCGGCTCGCCCGAGCCCTTCTGCACACCGGCGGCCTTCAGCAACAGCTTGGCCGCGGGCGGGGTCTTCAGTGCGAAGGTGAAGCTGCGGTCCTCGTAGACGGTGATCTCCACGGGGATGACGTTGCCGCGCTGGTTCTCGGTCGCGGCGTTGTACGCCTTGCAGAACTCCATGATGTTGACGCCGTGCTGGCCGAGCGCGGGACCCACTGGCGGGGCGGGGTTGGCCTGCCCGGCCTGGATCTGCAGCTTGATCAGCCCGGCGACTTTCTTCTTCGGGGGCATGAGTGTTGGTGTTCCTCTCTCGTTTCCGTGATTTCGGCGCGCTTACGGACGGTCAGCGGGCGTTTGCGCGCCGAAATCGCTCTAGATCTTGGCGACCTGGTTGAAGGTCAGTTCGACAGGTGTTTCGCGGCCGAAGATGGACACCAGCACCTTGAGCTTCTGCTGTTCGGCGTTGACCTCGCTGATCGAGGCGGGCAACGTCGCAAAGGGCCCGTCCATCACGGTGACCGACTCGCCGACCTCGAAATCAACCTCGATCGGGGTCCGTTCGATTCCACCGGTTTCAGGCGACCCAGTGGCGGCAGCAGCGGCGGCCTTGCCGGGCTTCTTGGCGGCGGCGGGCGGCAGCAGGAACTTCACCACGTCGTCGAGCGACAGCGGCGACGGCCGCGACGTCGCGCCGACGAAGCCGGTGACGCCGGGGGTGTTGCGCACCGCGCCCCACGACTCGTCGTTGAGCTCCATGCGCACCAGGATGTAGCCCGGCAGCACCTTGCGGTTGACCTGCTTGCGCTGGCCGTTCTTGATCTCGGTGACCTCTTCGGTGGGCACCTCGACCTGGAAGATGTAGTCGCCGACGTCGAGGTTCTGCACGCGGGTCTCGAGGTTGGCCTTCACCTTGTTCTCGTAGCCGGCGTAGGAGTGGATGACGTACCAGTCGCCGGGCCTCAGGCGCAGCTCTTTCTTGAGCGCGACGGCCGGATCCTCTTCCTCGTCGTCGGGGGTGGCCGCATCGTCAGCAGTGGCATCGGCGGGGACATCCTCGATGAGCGTCGTGTCCTCGACGGCCTCGGTGAGCGTGGTGTCCTCGACGGCCTCGGCGGCTGAGCTGTCCTCCAGGCGCTCGGCGGCCTCGTCTGCGATCACAGTCGCCGGATCCGCTGCTTCGGCGAGCGCATCGGAAACGGCCGAAGGCGATTCGCCCTCGAAGGAAGTCACTTGTCAGTCCTCTCTAAATTGCTCGTCAGCCGAACACCAGCATCACGAGCTTGGCGAGGCCCAGGTCGACCAGGCCGATCAACGCCACCATGAACGCCAGAAAGACCAGCACCACGGCGGTGTAGTTGATCATCTGCTTGCGGTTCGGCCAGATCACCTTGCGCAGCTCGGCGACGACCTGCTTCAGGTAGTTCCAGACGAACGCAAACGGATTGCGCCAACCTCTTCCTGGCCGATCGGCGGCTTTCTTGGCCGTCTTCGTCGCGGTGCCCGCGCCGTTCTTGGTGGCCTTGCCGTCGGTCACGGTCTCGGTGTCCACGCTGTCGACCTCGTCGACAACGCCGCGCCGCGACCGCTTGCCGGTCGGGCGCGCGGGGCGGGTCACCACCGCGGTCTGACCGCGGCTGTCACCGGTGCTGTCGGTGACGGTGTCGGTTACGGTGCCGTCGCCTGCGGAGCCGGCACCATCGCGCTCGTCGCTCACCGCATGCCTTTCGTCTGGTTTCTGTGGGTCACCTTCCAGTGTCCACACTTGTCGAGTATTCAGTTGAGCAG
>Ga0207687_10002895_pt1 | contig 11654 bp, 10 predicted proteins | sample KBSM54metaG_FD_184399 | JGI IMG/M metagenome (GOLD analysis project Ga0207687, IMG submission 184399) | Miscanthus rhizosphere microbial communities from Kellogg Biological Station, Michigan, USA - KBS M5-4 metaG (SPAdes) (version 2) | ecosystem: Host-associated > Plants > Roots > Rhizosphere >... | reverse complement strand
CATCTTTTACTGCCACGTTGTACAGTTCGTACTCATTTGGGGCGCTGGCTGTTTCGTCGGATCGTCTTTCCACTTCTGTATTAGCGGATTGGCCTTCAGTCTCGGATTTGTCCGTTGTGTTATGTCGGCTTTCTACATACTTTACATAGGCTTCTTCACCTTCCTCAGCAAAGATCCTCTGGCCTTCAGCAAGCTCTTCGGCACTACCTACAACATGGCGTGGGTGGTCAGGAGCCGCTTCAATCTCTATTTGCCGGCGCCCAGGATTAACTACTGGCGCTGCAAGCGTAACGGCACTCCTAGTCTGTGAGTTCTCTGTTGAACCGCCATCGGAACCCGAAGGCAGGCTTCTGTTTGGCTTAACGCCTAGCACTTCAACGTGAACCCTTTGGGGTGGGGTTGTGTCGTACTGAGGAGATAGTGCTTGCCCTGACTCTGCTACACCACCCGCGTACACTGCCGGCAACGTATCCTGTGAACCTTCAGTTCCTGTACCTGGAACAGCGGCTTCACTGCCGTGCTGATCAGGAAGGGCTGGCAATTTTCCCGGATCGTTTTCTGGATCTGGTGCTTGTGCTGGTGGAAATTCACCCATATTCTTGTATCTCCTTTAGGAATAAGAGAATTGCATTCTTTTGTTTATTTTTATGGTTTCAGGGGAAGGATAGCACAACCGCTATAGTCAGTCAATAAAATCAAGTCATTACAAAACATATTTAACAACATGGTGTGTGCAGGATGTGGTGTTCGGAAGAAACAGAGAGGGGAATGTTGGCCGTGGGGCCGGTCTTCTTGCTCTGTTCCAAATCGAAACCACATCCTGTGTTGCAGCACACACGCCTTACGTTCTCAGCCCGCCGGCGATCGGACCAGGTCCGGACACCGGCGGCGGGTGTCGGCGAAAGCCGACAGGCAGACTAGCTGATCGCGGCGGGACCGCTGCGGCGACTGGTCCCGAGCTGGGTGCGGGCATTGCCCGTGTCGCCACCGCCGACCTCGTCGACGCCGAAGACCTCGTCGTCCGGGTGCGGGTAGGCCTTGTCCTGGGTCTGCTGGGCGGCCGACGGGCGGTGGTCGCGGATCTGCGGCCCGGTCTGGGTGCTGCCCGAGGACAAGGCGCCCGCGGCCATCTGGCCGAGCATCTGGCCGAGGCCACTGAGCACCTCGTTGAGCGAGGCGTTGGTCCTCATGCCGAAGGCCCAGACCTCGGTGGTCGACTCGTTGCGGTTGTCACGCATGGTATAACTGCCCTTCTAATGGGTAGTGCGCGGTAAGTACGACGACAAGGGTTGCCCCAAGTCGCTGCCGAAATCCTTCAATCCCACTCGCGGATGAGTGCTTGGACCTATGTCTATCCAATGGATGAGGAAATGGCAACTCTATCGATAAACATTATCGACAAAGTTGCCACCCCTATCCTGGTATCGAATAGCTAAAAACGGTTCTAAACGTAAGACTATGTGTACCATATCTGCAGCCAAAGTAGCCGAAGGAGCCTTGCATGGCTCTTACAAACTTCTGCTACTCAGTGCAGGTTCCGCTGGCTTATCTGAAAAATGTGATATGCCAAGAGAACCTGCACTGAGGCTGCAATCCTATGTGCTGTAATGATTCGATTTTTAATGTTCCCTGTTTCATCGATATTACTGTAATATCACGGCAATTCCACAAGATGAACATATTTTAACATTTTGTATTAAAATGTCAATTTTACTCTTCAGCGTTCTCGGGCAACGAAAGTCGAGCGCGCCGTTATTCGAGCCATGCAATATACCATGCTAAACTGAGAGGTATCGTGATTGTTTTGGGTATAGAGAGTAGCTGCGATGAAACTGCGGCTGCCATCGTAGAAGATGGCCATATTTTGCATAGCAATATTGTAGCCAGTAGTATGGACCTGCATGCTATGTATGGTGGCGTGGTGCCGGAAATTGCGGCTCGCAGTCATATCGAGGCGGTCATGCCAGTTATAGATGCGGCACTTGAAGAGGCAAAAATGACCTGGACCGACATTGATGCCATTGCCGTTACATACGGCGCAGGACTGGGCGGTTCCCTACTTATTGGCGTCTTAAGCGCCCGCACTCTAGCAATTACCAAAAGGAAACCGCTGTATGCAATCAACCATGTTGAAGGGCACGTGTACGCCAACTTTATCACTGCCACTTCCCTTCCCGGTTACATGCTGCCCGCCAAGCAACCGGACTTCCCGCTGCTTGCTCTGATTGTCAGTGGCGGCCATAGTCAGCTGGCGTTTTTCCGTAATCACTTCGATTACACATTGCTTGGCCAGACACAAGATGATGCGATTGGTGAAGCTTTTGATAAGGTCGCTAAAATCATTGGCCTGCCCTACCCTGGCGGTCCCAGTGTTAGCAAAAAGGCTTTGGAAGGTGACGCTTACATGTACACATTTCCTAAGGCTAAATTGGCCGGAAAATACGACTTTAGTTTTAGTGGGTTAAAAACGGCTGTCCTGCGCACCGCTCAGGCTGCTGTAGGTGCCGATTTTACCCTGCCCAGCCATGCACTGCCGGAATTGCTCTCTGACACGCAAAAAGCGGACATTGCTGCTAGTTTTCAGCGTTTGGCCATTGAGACTGTCGTGGATAAAGCTATTACAGCCTTCGAAGAATTCCAGCCTAAATCAGTTGTGATCGCTGGCGGAGTGGCCGCCAATAATGAACTACGTCGCCAGCTATCTGATCGCTTGCCTATCCCTATTGCATATACCGACTTCAAGCTCTGTACCGATAATGGTGCAATGATTGCCACGCTTGGCTGTTTTAAGGCTATGCAAAACCAGCCTACCGCCGATCCGTACGCATTGGATATCGCCCCAAATCTGAGCATGTAGGTCTCTTCCCTGTTTACCCTCAATAATTCACGTGAAAACTTACGAGTTTTGCGTGAATATAACAGAGGTGGTATACTGTCTGCATGTCTAAAATCCTTTTGGTGATTGGCTCTGCCGGCAATGCTGTAGGCGAGATCGTAAGCAATAGTGTCCCTCGGGGGCTATAATTTCTCTTCGACCATCCAAAACTACCACTGTTATATAAAGGAATTTCTTGATGCAACTACCCAAAACTTATGAACCCGGCGAATACGAAAGCAACATCTACGCACTTTGGGAAAAGAGCGGGGCATTCATCGCTGACCCCACCTCTGATAAAGAGCGTTTTAGCATTGCGATGCCGCCCCCAAACGAGACCGGTACGCTGGGTATCCACCACTCCGTTTTTCTAACACTACAAGATATCATGGCCCGCTACCAGCGTTTACAGGGGAAGGACGTACTGTGGCTACCGGGTACCGACCATGCAGCGCTGGCGGTAAACGCACTGATTGAGAAAAAGCTGGCCGAAAAGGGAACTAACAAGCACGAAATCGGTCGCGACGAGTTCCTAAGGCGCACCCGAGAATTTGTGGCACAGAGCAGGGGAACAATGCTGGGACAGATGCGGGCTATGGGCGCCAGCTGCGACTGGTCACGGCTAAAATACACGCTAGACCCATCACTGACACGTACCGTAGGTGAAGTGTTTGCCAAAATGTACGGCGACGGGCTGATTTACCGCGGCCACCGAATCGTCAACTGGGATCCTAATCTGGAAACTAACGTCTCTGACGACGAAGTGGTATACGAAGAAGAAACCACCAAGTTTTACACCTTTAAGTACGGCCCGTTCGAGATCAGCACGGCACGCCCGGAAACAAAATTCGGTGACAAGTACGTTGTGATGCACCCTGATGACAAGCGATATAGGAAATACAAGCATGGTGATACCTTTACGGCGGAATGGATTAACGGACCAGTAACCGCCACTGTTATCAAAGACGAGTCGGTTGACCCTAACTTTGGTACCGGCGTTATGACCATCACCCCGTGGCACAGCCATGTCGACTTCGAGATTGCCGAACGGCACAATTTGGATAAGCAACAGATTATAGATTTTCACGGGAAATTATTGCCGATTGCCGACGAGTTCGCTGGTATGGATATTGCCGAGGCACGGCCGTTGATTGCTAAAAAGCTAGAAGAGAAGGGGCTTTTGGTTAGCATTGACGACAACTACGTACATAACATCGCTCGCAATGAACGGGGCAAGGGTATTATTGAGCCGCAAATTCGCTTGCAGTGGTTTATCGACGTTAATAAGGAAGTGGTGGAGTGGAAAGGGGAGCGACACAGCCTGAAACAAGTGCTGCAAAGCGTGATCCGCGAACACGATATCGAGCTAATGCCCGAGCGATTCGAAAAGATCTATTTCCACTGGATTGATAATCTGCGTGACTGGTGTATTAGTCGACAGATCTGGTGGGGCCATCGCATTCCAGCCTGGTACCGCACGCACACCGACGGCACCGTCGAAACCTTTGTTGGTTTGCAGGCTCCAGCTGATGACGAAAGCGAAGGCTGGAATGAGTGGGAACAAGACCCTGATACACTGGACACTTGGTTTAGTTCGGCGCTGTGGACCTGGAGTACCCTAATTGATCCGGCACTAGCCGAAGACTACTCGCTAAGTCTGGATGACCTGTTGCGCATGAGCCCTGACTTTCAGGCTTACCACCCAACGAGCGTCCTAGAAACCGGTTGGGACATCCTGTTTTTCTGGGTAGCTCGCATGATTCTGTCTACAACCTACGCGACTGGACAAGTGCCGTTTAGGACTGTGTACTTGCATGGCCTGATCCGAGCCGAAGACGGCAAGAAGATGAGCAAGAGCCGACCAGAGAGCATCATCAACCCACTAGACGTAATACCAAAGTATGGAACAGATGCGTTACGCATGGCACTCATCATGGGTGTTAGCCCTGGCAATGATCAGAACTGGGGATGGGGCAAAGTAGAAGCTAACCGTAATTTCTGTAATAAGCTTTGGAACATTGCTCGCTATATCGAGGGTGCGCTAGGTGCCAATTACACGCCCGGCAGTACACCCGCACCGACAACCAACGCCGATCATTGGGTGTTGCGTAAGTTACATCAATCAGTAGAAACGATCACCACCCATCTAGATAATTATCGTTTTAGCGAGGCCTACGATGTGGTATATCACTTCGTCTGGGACGACGTAGCCGACTGGTACATCGAGGCAAGTAAGTCGCAGGAGAGCAGGGAAGTGCTGGGCTATTTGCTAGAGAATATCTTAAAGCTAGCGCATCCATTTGCGCCGTTTATTACGGAAACAATCTGGCAGACACTATATGCGGACACCGATAGCTTACTGATAACCAGCAGCTGGCCTAAGCCGCAAAAGGGTGACAAAAAGGCCGCTGATGAGTTTGAAGCACTACAAGATATTATTAGCGAAACCCGGGCACTGGTTAAACAGCTCAACCTTTCTAAACCAAGCCTGTACTACACTGACGTGCCATTCTTGGCTAAGAACGCGGCCCTACTGGCCCGTATGGGGGGTCTGACAACGGTTAGCGAGGTTAGCAGCGGCTCTGGCCTGCAGTTAACTAATACGGCATACAATTGCTGGCTCGATGTCGAGGCTGACGTACTGAGTGCGTACGCAAGTAAACTGGCCGAGCAGACTACAGCTCAGGAACGAGTACTAGTACAGTTACGCGGCCGCCTTGCTAATAAGGACTACGTAGTTAACGCGCCAAAAGCAATTGTCGAGCAGACCCGGGAGCAGCTGGTTGAGGCAGAAGCAAGCCTTGAACGTTTGCGAACCGAGCAGCGTCGATTTGGAAAAGTATAAACTAGTTAATCAGCTGGTTGCAGGGCAGTACTAACTGCCACAATAGACTCTTCGGGATGGAACGCATCAAAACCCATAGTGTGCCAGCCCAGCGCAGCAGCACCACCCAGATTAACGCGATCGTCATCAACTAGTAGCAGTTCCTGTGGCGCTACACCAGCTCGTTCGGCGGCGATTTCATACATACGGTTTTCGGGCTTCAAAGCATGGGCTTCCGAGGAGTCGACGATTGCAGCGTACTGAACATTGGGCAGCACGCCAGACTGGAGCATCGGGCCAACCTGACCAGGCATAGCATTGGTTAGGATGCCAATGTCGTAGTTTTCTGCGGCCCACGTAACCAGTTCTAGCATTCCGGGCGTCGCTTCAACGGCATGCAGATAGTACTTGTTCCAATCCACCATCATGCCCAGACGCTCAGCCAGAACGGTGTTAAGCTGATCAATACTGACATCGCCACGACAAACAGCGTTATTATGTTGCCAATACAGTGTCTCGATGGTCTCAAACGGCACACCGCTTTCTTCGGACAACATAGTGACTGCTCGGTTGGTAGCACCTCGAACCAAGCAACCATTCATATCAAAATAGACAAATTTAACACCATTTCTGGAGGTTTTTTTAGTAGCCGGCATAGGCTGAGTAGTCGACTGGCGAGCTTCACCGGAGACCCCCTGCAATAAGTCATCCAAACTAACACCAAGAGTGGTTGCCAGATGCTTAATGGTAAATATCGAGGGCGCCCGAATAGCGCCGCGCTCAATTTTAGCAAGCGTGGAGTAGCTGAGCCCAGACTTGTAGCACAGCCCCTGCTGCGTGAGCCCTGCCGCCTTACGCGCCGCGGCAACTACACGCCCAAGCTGCTTTTCCTCGGTCAAGCTTCCCCCCAGATCCATGGCCGTATTGTACCAGTTACAAGCTGCTCATGCCAGCATAAATAGCCGGAAACGGTTAGTTTAGTGCAGGAAGCTGTGTAGCAAAGTAAATACAACTATAAACGCAATTACAAACACAACACCAGCACCCATAAGCGCTGATTGACTATTACCATAGCCAGTTTTGGTATGTAACTTTACAAAAACCCAGGTACTTGCACCGGCCGAAAACAATAGAGCAGTTAAGGCTGCACTCATACTTCATCCTCCATTCGTACTTTTTTAGCAATCTCGGCAAACTCTTCCTGCGACGGTTGATAAGGGTAGGGCTGTCCGCTCAGGTGGTTCGCCGCCGCCTGATAAAACTGCTTGCTATCGTTGGTGGGCATGATATGCACATGAGTATGCGGCACATCAAAACCGAAGATCTGAACGATTACCCGCTCGGTCTCAAGTTTCTGTTTTAGTTGTTTAGTTACTTTGCGAACGGTATCAAAAAGCGCCCTGTAGTCTTCGTCGGGCAAGTCATCAAATTTATCTACCTGCAGCTTTGGAACGACTAACGTATGGCCAGGGAAGTAAGGTTCGATATCCAGAAAAGCGAACGTTTTGGCATCTTCGTACACTTTGTAGCAGGGAATTTTGCCCCTGATAATCTTCGTAAAAATAGAGTCTTGCATGACATTTCTACCTATTTTGATATTCCAGTACATAGTAGGCGACTGCGACAAATGGATGTACAAACAGCATACCAGCACACCACAACAGACGCTGCGCATCAGTGAGCCGAGGGTTACGAACAGCATCAACAAACATAGCAATTTCAAATCCTAAAATAAGAAGTATGGCTAAGCCGACAAATAAAAACCCAAAACTCATGCTGCTTTTATGATAGCACGATCTAAAAAGAGGCCTGTCAGATAACAGACCTCTTTTATTTGGCGGAGAGGGAGGGATTCGAACCCTCGGTACGGGGAAACCGCACACCGCTTTTCGAGAGCGGCACCTTCAACCACTCGGTCACCTCTCCAAAATTGTTGTTCAAGCGAACATTTATATTCCTCTTGGCTGCGCTTTATTTTAACAGATTAATGTAAGGTTGTCCTGACACTAGCTTTTTTGCATAGCCTATGCTAAAATTACCCCTGTTGCATTTCACCCAGCCATACTTTTTGGCAGAGAAAAGAGCAGCCGGACAAAACGTATTCCATTTTGCCCGCGCGTTGAGAAAAACCGTAGGTTTGCCTCAATCTCTCTAAGCACCCGTAGCTCAGCTGGATAGAGCGTTGGCTTGCGGAGCCAAAGGTCGTAGGTTCGAATCCTGTCGGGTGTACCAAATAAAGCAGGTCAGTTTATCTGACCTTTTTTATTTGTCTTAGTAACACCGCGCGTACGGCTTCTTGGCATCAGCCGAGTAAGCTGCTACTGTTATCGGTATGTTCAAGCGCAAAAAACCGACGCCAGAATGGCAACAACACGCACGTGATCATGCTACCGAATATTTACACCGGTTTGTGAACAATCCTGGGGTAGAGCAGGTGGTCAAGGAATTTGACCCACGTTATTTGCAGATAAAAGACCCCAACAAGCGCATCGACTTTCTGGCAAAGCTAGCAGCAGAGCAGTGGGATTTTCGTAAAGGGCGCGAGCGCTACGAAGTAACTGAAGAATTTGCGGTGGACGCGCCAGATTCTGAACTAGGCAAGATCATTTTTGAGGGCGCTAGTTATGCTGAAATGGCCAGTGCATCAAAGGCATCACTGAAGCACTACAGTATTTTGGCTATCTTGGGCGGCGCAAATATGTCGCCGTATTACCGCTTGCGTTATGGACTTGAGCAGGACATCACCTATGACATGCTAGCGTATATGGGTTCGGAGCGTGAGGTACTGGAGCCGGAAGCAGCCATCACTAAAGGCTATGCCGCAGGAGCAAAAACTGAGTTCGATTTGGGCAAGGGGGCTATCGCCACCCTAATGGCGAACACATTAAGTGACGAGGGCGCCTATGATGTAGCCACCTCGGAGTGGCATATTGCGCGGATGGAGACACTGAGCGGTACACCGGTTTTTGCGCTGAGTGCGCCACCATTTTTAGGCGTAAAGCGTGCCAACACCGCCGATACTTATGATTTCTTGCGACGACTGGAGCAAGAATCCTTTAATCCAACAAAAAACATCCTATTTGTGACGGGATCAATCTTTCGCTATGCGCAATATTTTGACGCAGTCCGGGAGATTACACTTCGGACAGGCGTAGATGTAGAAGTTATTGGGTACACCCAGGAATACACTGGCAATGCTTTCAAGCCATCACAGTTTTTACAGGAGCTAAAGTCGGCGGCCGATGCCGCGGTACGTCTGCGTGATGCAGTCAATGGTCGAGAAGAGCGGAACGAGTGGCGCAAGCGCTATTACAACCGCTTTACCCGTGACGAATCAATGCGTCCGGAAAAACATTAATTAATATCAATACGAATAAATGGCTCGGCGTATGCGCAGCCATATTTCGCCGCCACTCTAGCAGCGTCAGCACGCAGCGTTTGCTTCATTTCCTGTACAGTAAGCTGGCTGGCATGTGCACCAAGTGCCTCAAATTTCTGATCAATAGTTTCGCTTATATCTACCGCAAAGTTTGCTTTGTCTATATCAAGACTGGCCAGCAGTAACGTCTTGGCAGCATGTGGTTCGTAGCCATCCGACAATAGTTCCGGGAAAAACATATGGTCGCGGGCCAGGGGATAGACGGCATCCAGTGTCGCCTGGCCGGCTGCTCGGTGATCTGAGTGATTAATAAGACCTTGCTCCGGCAGATACAACACTGCCGGATCCAGTGTCACCACGGTGTCTGGTTTGATCTGGCGAATTACCCGCACGATGTCTTTTTTAACTGCTGCGGTGTTTTCAAGCATGCCATCGAGGTAGTCACAAAAGAACACGTCACTAACACCTAAGACTTTAGCTGCATTTCGTTGTTCCTCGCGGCGCATATCACGCAGATGCTCCGGGGTCATTTCTCGATCACTACTACCCTTGCTGCCATCGGTCAAAATAAGATAGTACACTTTGGCACCTTGCCGGGCAAAAGCTGCCATACTACCGCCTGCGTAGTAGTCGAGGTCATCAGCATGAGCGACGACACCTAAGACAATACTGGGTTTGAGTTTTGAATAGGTATGAGTCATATGAGCTTATTGTACTCTAACTCCAGACATGAAGTAGCACCTCCACGACCTGAGATCTTGCTAAATTCTTCCGTTATGAAAGCAAAGTCTTCAAGTTGTAACTGATACACCATAAAATTGACATTTACATTATAAAGTGCTAATGTTTTTGTATGACAAGCTCTTCGCGGGAGAAACCATCACGAGTACATTTTAACAGCGGAACGCTTGGGGAAACTGAGCCCGTGCCGATCAGTCGAGTAGCAATGAATGGCTTTGACCCCGACCCTGAAGCACCTAATTCAAGAGTACATTTTAATTTGGGCCCGGCCGAGGGCGCACACACCAGGCGACCAAAGCAAGAAGTTGGCGGTGCTGTTCTAGGTGTGATTGAGCTGGCAGAAATGAAGGCTCACAGAGAAAGACTGTCCAGAGTACTAGTGCCTGGTAATTGTAGGCTTGCATACAATAGCGAGACAGGTTCCGTAACTGCGGCCATGAATGATGAGACCGTGGATATTACCGACATGTTAACCGCTGGTAAGTCCCTTGTTAGACATAGATCCGATGGCAACGTCGCATACAGTATCGAGAAGGGCGTAGCTGCATCAGCCATAGACGGTCAGCCCCCTCGCTTAGTAGTAGCATTGCCAGATGGTAAAGGCATTACAAGCCTTGGCCTAAATGAACTCCTGACCCTTCCCGATCCTGAAACCGGCAAGTACTGGGAAATACCGCTGCCAAAAATCAACCGATTAGATCCGTAAGTCCGATAAAATACCCACTATCTTATTGAATCATAGACGACGTCTACCGATGACATATATACTTAGTATATATGTGGCAAAAGGTGATGCGCTTGAGCAAACAGCATACATGCTTGCTGATGTATGCTGGTAGCGCTGGCTTTATGACCATATGGACGACACTACGGTTCTTTACGCAAAGAACTATCTTTGATCTGGTAGGACAGCAGGTCCTAGCGCAGCAACTAGTACACGGTGGTATTGCCGGAGCGGGCGTTGGCGTTACCAATTACTTGCCGAAGCTAGTATTTCTATATGTGCCACTCCATCTTTTGCCTGGATCGCCTCGCATAAAATTACTGCTTCTTACTATTGCTGTTAACGTTGCGACCGTGTTGCTGCTTGGCATACTACTAGAAAAAATACTGCAGAAGTTTGGCGTGCGAGCCGGAGCGCTACTATGGACAGGTGTGGTATGGATATCGGCTATCGCTGGATCGGTATTTTGGGTGCAGTTTACTAATTCGCGCAACCTTGAGGTAGTGGGGGGTATATTTTTGATATATCTAAGCATTTGTTACCTAGAAGCCCCTAGATGGCAGCGACTCGCGACGATTAGTCTGTTTGCGACTGCGCTATTTTTTGCCGACACACTACAAGTTTATATGACCGCACTGCCGTTACTGCTGTACGGCACAACTTTAGCCATTCGTCGTCGTGACCTTAAAACCACCAGCCTGCTTGGCGCTGGCCTAGTTGCTGGATATGTGGGGTCAAAGATTGTTTTTGCCGCTTGTGCATGGTTGTTTTCGATACATTTCGTGCAAAATGGAGGCGGGACGACACTTTCTATGCAGAGTCTGGCGCACGGGGTAGTGGGCCTGCTGAAGGCATTAGTACATCTGTATTCCGGTGCAGCAGATGCCGGTAAGCTGCGTGAGGTCTGCAATCTTACTTTCTTAACGGGCATTGTTGCTCTGTCAGCCTACAATGTTCGCCGCAAACTATTACCTCGTCGATTACTGTTACTGGTCGGCTTCATACTGGTTATAAATGGGTTAGTTTTTGTAGTAAGCGGGCAGGCGCAAAATGCAGATACCGAACGCTACCTTATTATGACTGCGCCCGCCCTTATGCTGTTACTGGGTGG
>Ga0207687_10002894_pt1 | contig 11655 bp, 11 predicted proteins | sample KBSM54metaG_FD_184399 | JGI IMG/M metagenome (GOLD analysis project Ga0207687, IMG submission 184399) | Miscanthus rhizosphere microbial communities from Kellogg Biological Station, Michigan, USA - KBS M5-4 metaG (SPAdes) (version 2) | ecosystem: Host-associated > Plants > Roots > Rhizosphere >... | reverse complement strand
ACCGAGAACACCTCGCGCACCTCGGTCGTCAACATCCCGGGCTCGTAGTCGTCGAGAAGCGGTGTGTAGGGGCTGTCCGACCACTCGAAGCACTCGACGTACCGCCGCTTGAGCTCGAGGTTGCGCTCGAGGTACGGGCGGAACGACGCGTAGTCGCTGTCACGGCGCGCCTGCACCCAGGCGTGATGGCCGCGCGAGGCCTCTCGGGTCATCTCCTCGCGGAGCTCGGCGGGCACCCGGCGCGCCTTCTCCCAGTCGCGGCGCGTGACGCGCACGAGGCTCGCGTCGTCGGAGTCGTACTCGAGCGAGTCCACGGCCGGCTCGGCATCGTCGAGCAGCCGCCCGACCTCGTCGTCGGTGAACCGCTCGTGCGCGATGCGGCCGAGCGTCGCGAGCTGGTCGGCGCGCGCCTCGGTGCCGAGCGGTGGCATCGTCACGCGCTGGTCCCAGCCGAGCACCCCCGCCGCGCGCGAGACGTCCGAGACCTCCGCCAGCCGCCGCCTCAGCTCCACGAGCGCCGTCGTCATCGTTTCCACCCTACCCGCGCCTCTGCGGCCGACCCGCCGATAGGCTCGTCCCATGGACCTCCTGATCTTCGGCGACACCGAGCGCTCCCCCGAGCTGCGGCACGAGCTGCCGCTCCACGTCGGCGACCCGTTCCTGTACGCGGAGGTCGGCGGGCGACGTGTGGCGGTCGTGTGGAGCATCGAGGGCGACCGGATCTCGGTCGTCGAGCCGTCGGTCGAGATCGTCCCGTCCGAGACGATCTCGGTGGACGACCTGATCGAGGCGGGAGTCGACTTCTACGAGATCGACGCGACCCACGCGGTGCGCTCCGTCCAGTCGCTCGGGATCACGCGTGCAAGCGTGCCCGCCGCGTTCCCGCTGCAGGTCGCGGATGCGCTGCGCGCGGCGGGGATCGAGCTTGTCCCCGACCAGGGGCTCTTCGACCTCCGCCGGCGCCGGAAGACTCCCCTCGAGCTGGACGGCATCCGCCGGGCGACGAGGGCGGGCGAGGCGGGCGTGCGCGCGATCGCGGAGCTGCTGGCACGCTCCGAGGCCGGCGACGGCGGCCGGGTGGTCGACGGCGAGCCGCTCACCTCGGAGCTCCTGCGGGCCGCGGCGGAGGCTGCCTTCGCGGAGCTCGGCTGCCGCGGCGACGACGCGATCGTCGCGCACGGGGCACAGGCCGCCGACGGCCACCACCAGGGCTCCGGGCGTCTCGCGAACGACGACGTGATCGTCTGCGACCTCTTTCCACGAGAACTCGAGAGCACGTGCTACTCGGACATGACCCGGACGTTCTCCGTCGGGACGCCCGACCCCGAGCTCGTCAACTGGCACGAGCACACCCGCCAGGCGCTCGACCTCGTGCGGGAGCTGGTTCGGCCCGGTGCCCACGGCGCGGAGCTCTGGCGGGAGGTCTGCCGCTTCTACGAGGGTCTCGGGTACTCGACCGGGCTCTCGAGGCCGAAGGGCACGGTGCTTCGAGAGGGCTTCAACCACGGGCTCGGCCACGGCGTCGGCCTCGACGTGCACGAGGCGCCGGGGCTCTCGCGGAAGGGCCACGAGCTCATCGCAGGAGACGTGATCACGCTCGAGCCCGGTCTCTACCGGCACGGGTTCGGCGGTGTGCGGCTCGAGGACCTGGTGCTCGTCACGGAGGACGGCTACGAGACGCTCACCGACCTCCCGTACGACCTCGACCCGGCGCGGAGCGTGGTGGAAACGGCGCGATGAGCGACCGGGCGATCGAGACCCTGCTCGGCGAAGAGCGGCGCTTCCCGCCCGACCCGGCATTCGCCGCCCAGGCGAACGCGCAGCCGGAGATCTACGACCTCGACCCCGACGCGTTCTGGGAGCGCGAGGGGCGCGAGCGCGTCAGCTGGTTCGAGCCGTTCGAGACGCTCTCGGAATGGGAGCTGCCCCAGGCGAAGTGGTACCTCGGCGGCACGCTCAACGTCTGCTTCAACTGTGTCGACCGGCATGTGGAGGCGGGATTGGGGGAGCGGGTCGCCTACTTCTGGGAGGGGGAGCCTGGTGATCGACGGGAGCTCCCCTACGCGGAGCTGCAGCGTGAGGTGGTGCGGTGGGCGAACGCGCTGAAGGAGCTGGGTGTGGGGAAGGGCACGGCGGTCGCGATCTACATGGGGATGATCCCCGAGCTGCCGATCGCGATGTTGGCGTGCACGCGGTTGGGGGCGCCGCACACGGTGGTGTTCGGCGGGTTCTCGGCCGACTCGCTGTCGGGACGGATGGTCGACATGGGCTGCGAGGTGCTGGTCACCCAGGACGAGGCCTGGCGGCGCGGCAAGCCGGTCGCGTTGAAGCAGATCGCCGACGAGGCGATGGCCGATGCGCCGAAGGTGCGCTCGTGCCTGGTGCTCCGTCGCACGGGCAACGACGTCCCCATGCGGGAGGGCCGGGACGTCTGGCTCCACGACCTCGACGTCTCGGACGACCCGGCGAGCTGTCCCTGCGAGCCGATGGGCTCCGAGGACCTGCTGTTTCTGATGTACACGTCGGGAACCACGGCGAAGCCGAAGGGGATCGTGCACACGACCGCCGGCTACCTCGTCGGGGTCGCCTCGACGCACCACTACATCTTCGATCTGAAAGCAGAGACCGACGTGTACTGGTGCGCCGCCGACGTCGGCTGGATCACCGGCCACTCCTACATCGTCTACGGGCCCCTCTGCAACGCCGCGACCTCGGTGATGTACGAGGGCACCCCCGACTACCCCGACAAGGACCGCTGGTGGGAGATCGTCGAGCGCTACAAGGTGACGATCCTCTACACCGCGCCGACGGCGATCCGCGCCCACATGAAGTGGGGGCCGGAGCACGCTCAGAAGCACGACTTGTCCTCCCTCAGGCTGCTGGGGTCGGTGGGCGAGCCGATCAACCCCGAGGCCTGGATCTGGTACCAGCAGCACATCGGCAGCGAGCGCTGCCCCGTGGTCGACACCTGGTGGCAGACCGAGACCGGGATGATCCTGATCACCCCCCTCCCGGGCATCACCACCACCAAGCCCGGCTCCGCGACCAAGCCGTTCCCCGGCGTCGCCGCGGGCGTCGTCAACGAGCAGGGCGAACGCGTCGAGCAGGGTGGCGGGTACCTCGTCCTCGACCGGCCGTGGCCCGCGATGACCCGCGGGATCTTCGGCGACGAGGCGCGCTTCCGGGCGACCTACTGGGAGCGCTTCCCCGGCCTGTATTTCGCCGGTGACGGCGCGCGGATCGACGAGGACGGCGACTTCTGGCTGCTCGGCCGCGTCGACGACGTGATGAACGTCTCCGGCCATCGGATCTCGACGATCGAGGTCGAGTCCGCGCTCGTCGACCACCCCCGCGTCGCCGAGGCGGCGGTCTGCGGGCGGGCCGACGCCGTGACGGGCCAGGCGATCGTGGCCTACGTGACGCTGAAGGGCGGCGACGACGGATCCGTGGAGATGCTCGACGAGCTCCGCAACCACGTCGCGACCAAGATCGGCGCGATCGCCAAACCTGCCAACATCGTGTTCACGCCCGAGCTGCCCAAGACGCGCTCGGGGAAGATCATGCGCCGGCTCCTCCGCGACGTCGCCGAGAACCGCGCCCTCGGCGACACGACGACGCTCGCCGACCCCGCGGTCGTCGAGGAGATCGCCGAGCGGGCTTCGTCGGCTCCCGCCGACGAGACCTAGACGTTCTCGGTCGCGCGCCGAAACGCGGCGACGGTGCGCTCGATGTCAGCCTCCGTGGTGCGCCACGAGGAGACCGAGAGCCGGATCGCGGGGCGGCCTTCCCACTCGGTCCCGCTCATCCACGCCTCCCCGCTCGCCTGGACGGCGGCTAGCGCGCCGGTCGTCGTGGCGTCGTCGCCGCAGCGGAACAGGACCTGGTTGAGGACGACCTCGTTGAGGACCTTGCAGCCCGGCAGCTCGGCGATCCCTGCCGCGAACTGGCGCGCGCGGGCGCACGAGCGCTCGACGAGCTCGGCGACGCCCGACCTCCCCAGCTGGCGGAGGGCAGCGTAGACCGGGACGGCGCGCGCACGGCGCGAATGCTCGGGCGTCCAGTCGATCGGCTCCCGGATCGCATCCGCGTCGCGCACGTAGTACTCGGCATGCGCGGTCATCGAGGTCCGGTGTGCATCCGGGTGCGCGCAGAACGCGATCCCGCAGTCGTACGGAACATTGAGCCATTTGTGCGCGTCCGTTGCGACGGAGTCCGCTCGCTCGACGCCCGCCACGAGGTGGCGGAGCGACGGGGCCGCGGCGGCCCAGAGACCGAAGGCGCCGTCCACGTGCAGCCACGCGCCGGTGCCGTCGACCGCGTCCGCAACAGCCTCGAGGTCGTCGAACACGCCGGTGTTGACCTCACCCGCCTGCGCGCAGACGATCGTCGGGCCCTCACCCTCGGCGAGCGCGCCGGCGAGCGTCCTGGGGTCGAGTCGGCCGTCGGGAAGGGCGTCGAGGGCGCGGACCTGGGCGCTGCCGATGCCGAGGTAGCGGAGCGCCCGGTCGATCGTCGAGTGGCGCTTGGCGCCGACGAGCACGGTGATCGGCGGAGAGCCGGCGAGGCCTCGCTCGGCGACGTCCCACCCCACGGCGGAGAGCACATGCTGACGCGCGGCCGCGAGACACGTGAAGTGCGCGGTCTGGCAGCCCGTGACGAAGGCGAAGGAGGCACCCTCTGGGATCCCGAGCAGGGTCTTCACCCAGGCACCCGCAGTGTTCTCGGCCACGAGCGCCGAGGGCCCGAGCGCGAGCAGCCCGAGGTTCTGGTCCCAGGCCGAGACGAGGACGTCGGCCGCGAGCGCCACCGGAAGCGACGAGCCGACGACGAAGCCGAAGTAGCGCCCGCTCTGGCTCGCGACCACACCCGGCTCGAGGGCGGCCGCCAGCTCCTCGACCACGTTTGCCGGCTCCGACGGCCCGTCCGGCAACGGCACGTCGATCCGCGCAGCGAGCTCCTCGACCGAGACCTGCGGGTAGACAGGCCGCGTCTCGAGCGTGTCGAGATGGTCGGCGGCCAGCTCCGCCGCGCGGTGCAGGAGCTCCCGCTCGGTCATCCGGCGAGTCTACGACCCGGCGTCGCTCAGACCGCGACCGTCTGGAGCCCGAGCTCGTCGAGCACGGCCCTGGCGGCCTCGTCGCCGTGGTCGGCGCGCTCGCGAATCTTCGCGTGGAGCTCCACGAGCGCGGTCAGGTACTGGGCGTGCGTCATCGCCCGCCCGCCGGCCGCTGCGCGATACCGCATCGCGACCTCGCGCGGGACCCGCCGCAGCATGATGTCCTCGTGCTCCTTGCCGCCGGGGCCGCCCTCGCTTTCGTGCGCCCGGTAGAAGAGCACGCGGTCGCCTGGATGCGGCGGCGGGAAGCCCGGCGGGACAGGCATGGTAAACGGCTCGGCGACGTCCTCGGGATCCATTTTCGTCAAGATAGCGTTGATAGCGCTATGCGTCAACCCGCCGGCGCTGAAACAAAGGGGATCGAGCTCGTGCGGTTCATCCGCGCGGGCTCTTTCGACCGGGACGCGTACTTCGCCCCGCGCGCGCCGCACGCCTGACTGCCCGCGAGCTCAGGCGGCGAGGAGCTTCTCGAAGCGCTCGGGCTCGTCGAACGGCCCGATCAGCGCGAGGCGGAGATCCCCGCCGAGGACGTCGGCTGCGACCCTCTCGACATCCTCCACGGTGACGGCGTCGAGCCCCTCCAGCACCTCGGTCGGCTCCGCGGCGCGGCCCTCGAGGATCTCGCGGCGCAGGCCGAACATGATCGTCGCGTGCGGGCTCTCGAGGCCGAGGACAAAGCGGCCCTTCGCGAACGAGCGAGCCTTCTCGAGCTCCTCAGCAGGGACCGACTCGCCGGCGATGCGCCGCAGCTCGGCGACGATCGTCTCGACAGCCTCGTCGATCCGCGTCAGGTCGACCCCCGCCTGCGCGCCGAGCGTGCCCGCGTCGGCGTAGCTCTGGTTGCCCGAGAACACGTAGTACGCGAGCCCACGACGCTCGCGGACCTCCGTGAAGAGCCGCGACGACATGCCGCCGCCGAGCACCGTCGAGAGGAGCTGCAGGACGTACCGATCCGGGTGGCCGTGCGGGAAGCTCCGCGCGCCGATCACGACGTGCGCCTGGTCGGACTGCTTCGTGTGGAGCAGGACCGGGCTGCCGTTCTCGGGGAGCACGACCGGGTCCGCGGCGCCGGTGGAGGTCGCCTCGATGTCGCCGACGAGCTCCTCGAGTCGCCCGAGGACGTCGTCGCCGATCTTCCCGCCGAGCCCGATCACCGTGCGCTCCGGGACGTACCAGCGGTCGAGATACCCCATGAACGTGTCACGGGTCGCGCCGCGCACCGTCTCCTCGGTGCCGATCACGTCCCAGCCGAGCGGCTGGTCCCCGTAGACGTGACGCTCCCAGACGTTGCCGACGTAGCTCCGCGGCGTGTCGGCGTACATGTTCATCTCCTCGACGATCACGCCCTTCTCGCGGTCGATCTCGTCGGCGTCGAAGCGCGAGTGCCGCAGCATGTCGACGAGGACGTCGAGCGCGACGTCACGCGTCTCGGCGGCGCACTTCACGTAGTAGCCGGTCAGCTCCTTGCCCGTGAAGGCGTTGAACTCCCCGCCGATGGAGTCGATCTCGGTCGCGATGTCCCGAGCCGTCGGGCGCCGCTCGGTGCCCTTGAAGAACATGTGCTCGGCGAAATGCGCGATCCCGCTCTCCTCGCGGCGCTCGTAGCGCGAGCCGGCCGCGAACATGACGAAGCAGGAGACGGACTGCGCGTGGTCCATCGGCGCGGTCAGCACCCGCGTGCCGTTGGACAGCGTCGACCGCTCGAAGGTCCCCACGGCTCGATGCTACCCCGCGGGCGGTCAGACGAGCTCGGAGAGCCCGGTGAGCAGCCGGTCGACCTCGTACGCGGTGTTGTAGTGGACGATTCCCGCGCGGACGGCGCCGTCGTCCTCGTCGAGGCCCAGGTGGCGCATCGTCTCGAGCGCGTAGTAGTTCCCCCACCACACCGCGACGTCGCGCTCGGCGAGATGCTCCGCGACCGACCTCGCCGTGCGGTCGGGCACGCTGAAGCAGAACGTCGCGACTCGCCCCTCCATGGTCGGGAGCCCGTGCAGGGCGACGCCGTCCGGAAGGCCCTCGAGGAACCGCTCGCCGAGCGCGGTCTCGTGCTCCACGATCGCCTCCCAGCCGAGCGAGTGGACGTAGTCCACGGCGGCGACGAAGCCCGCCAGGAGTTCGTGCTGGCTCGTGCCGAGCTCGAAGCGCCGCCCGACCGGCTCGTTCGCCGACGGGCGCACCTTGTACGCGCGCCAGCCGCGGAGGAGCTCCTCGCGCCCGAAGGCCATCCCCATGTGCGGCCCGAAGAACTTGTACGGGGAGCAGACGAGCACGTCGCAGCCCCACGACGACACGTCGATCGGGCCGTGCGGGCCGTAGTGCACGGCGTCGATCCACGCGAGCGCACCGGCCTCGTGCGCGAGCTCGACGATCCGCTCGACATCGGGCTTCGTCCCGACCGAGTTCGCCGCCGCGGGAAACGCGACGACCTTGGTGCGCGGCGTGCGCTTCGCGGCTAGGTCCTCGAGATCGAGCGCGAGGTCATCGTTCACGTCGACGTACTTCACGACGATCCCGATGTCGTCAGCGAGCGCGAGCCAGGGCGCGACATTGGCATCGTGGTCGAGGCGGGTGAGGAGCACCTCGTCCCCCGCCTCGAGGTTCCGTGCGAGCGCACGTGTGAGCAGGAAGTTCAGCGACGTCATGCTCGGGCCGAACGCGACCTCGCCCGCCTCGCAGCCGAGGAACAACGCTGCGCGCTCGTGCGCCCGCGCCACGAGGGCGTCGGTGCGGCGCGAAGTCTCGTACGGCGCGCCGATGTTGGCGTTGTCGCGCCTCAGGTAGTCGGCGATCGCGTCGATCACCTCGTCGGGACACTGCGTTCCGCCCGGACCGTCGAAGAACGCGAGCGGCCGGTCGAGCGCGGTGAATCGCGCCCGGACTGCGTCCACGTCGAGGAGCGTTGCGCTCATGCCACGCGCCAGTCGTAGGTCGGCGGCGCCGTGAGCGAGGCGCCGACGAAGCAGTCGCGCTCGCCCTTCATCAGGAGGTCCGCGACGGTCGCCTCGTCCGGCTTCGGATCGAAGGCGACGTCAGCCTCCACGGCGATCTCGACGAAGGCGAAGCGGCCGTCCTCGTCTCGCCTCGTGACGGTGCCGTGCACGGACGCCTGCGACGTGAGCTCGACACCTGCCCGCCGACAGTGGTAGCGGAGGCTCGTCAACGAGCAGCGCGCGAGGCCGGCGAGCACGAGATGCTCGGGCGCCCAGTGCTCCTCGTCGGAGGGAACCCCCGTGCCGCCACGCTCGCTCCGAGCCTCCCAGGTGTCATCCAGCTCGACCGCATAGTCGAACGATCTCGCCCGCGTTGACATGACAGCACCCTAGACGACGGCGTCGTCCGGTCCGTCGCCTACGGTGGTGGCCCATGCAGCGGTTGCGGCCGTTGGACGAGCAGGAGTGCTACCTCCGGTGCTACGGCTGGGTGGGCGAGGAGGACGCGGTCACCGTGATCCGGCGCGACGCCGAGTCGCCCGAGGCGACCGCCGTCCTCACGGAGCGCATCCGACTCGCATTCGAGGCGCTGCTCGACGAGCGAGAGCCCGAGGCAGCCTGACGAGCGCCGTTCCCGACGTCCTCGCACCGGACCTGGACGTCGTCTTCTGCGGGATCAACCCCGGGCATCGATCCGCGGCAGCGGGCCTTCACTTCGCGAACCCGCGGAACGACTTCTGGCGGCTCCTCCACGCCGCGGGCTTCACCCCGCGGCTGCTGTCGCCGCTGGAGCAGGACGAGCTCCTGCCGCTCGGGCTCGGCATCACGAACGCGGCGCGCCGGACGACGCGGGGTTCGTCCGACCTCCGCCGGGGCGACTTTGCGGGAAGCGCAGAGCGCCTCGAACGCCTCGCGCGCGACCTGCGGCCGCGGGTGATCGCGTTCGTCGGCAAGGAGGCGTATCGCGGCGCCTTCGGGCGCCGTGCCGAGCACGGCCTCCAGGACGACACCTTCGGCGAGACGCGCCTCTTCGTCCTCCCCTCGACCTCGCCGGCGAATGCCGCAGTGCCGTGGAAAGAGCGGCTCCGCTGGTTCCGTGCGCTGCGAGAGCTCCTGACGTGAGGCGGACGAGTGCTGCAAGACTGGAGGGATGCGCGTGGCGGCACTCCTGCGCGGGATCAACATCGGCTCGAACAAGCGGATCTCGATGGCGGCGCTGCGGTCGATCGTCGAGTCCCTCGGCCACACGGACGTCGAGACCTACCTGCAGAGCGGGAACGTCGTGTTCACGCCGAAGGGCGGAGGCGACCAGGCCGCGAGGCTCTCGGAGGCGATCGCGGCGGAGACGGGCCACGACGTGGCCGTGCTCGTGAGGACCGGCAAGGAGCTCGCCAGGGTCGTCGAGGCGAATCCCTATCGCGTCTCCGACCCGACGAAGCTCGTCGTGGCGTTCCTCGGCGACGAGCTCGAGCTCGGCCAGCTCGGGCTCGGCGACCTCGCCCCGTACCTTCCCGACGAGCTGACGGTGAACGGCCGCGAGCTCTACGTGAGCGTGCCGAACGGGCAGGCGCGGTCGAAGCTGATGGAGGCGCTCGTCAAGCGGCGCCTGCCGACCACGATCACCGTCCGGAACTGGCGCACGGTCGAGGCGCTCGCCGCGATGACGGCCGACGGCTAGCCGCGCCAGCGGTTCGTGATCGGCGTCCGCCAGTCGCGGCCGAAGGCGCGCGGACGGAGCTTCACTCCCGGCGCCGCCTGCCGGCGCTTGTACTCGGCGCTATCGACGAGCACCAGCACCCGCTCGACGACCTCCGGGTCGAACTGCGCCTCGAGCTCGTCGCGCGAGCGATCGAGCTCGACGTATGCCTCGAGCAGCGGGTCGAGCACGTCGTACGGCGGCAGGGACTGGTCGTCGCGCTGGTCGGCGCGGAGCTCGGCCGTCGGCGGCCGCTCGATCGTCGACACCGGGACGAGCTCTCGTCCGGCCCGCTCGTTCAGGTGGCGCGCGAGCCGGAACACGTCGGTCTTGAACACGTCCTTGAGGACGGCGAAGCCGCCGACCATGTCCCCGTAGATCGTCGCGTAGCCGACCGCCATCTCCGACTTGTTGCCTGTCGCCAGCACCAGCCAGCCGTGGGTGTTGGAGAGAGCCATCAGGATCGCTCCCCGGATCCGCGCCTGGAGGTTCTCGGCGGCGACGCCCTCGAGCCCGCCGAGTGCGTCGTGATAGGCGTGCACGACGTCCTCGATCGGCACCTCGCGGAAGTCGACTCCCAGGTTCTCGCTCACCAGCCGCGCATCGTCGCGGGTCGCCTCGGAGGAGAACCGCGACGGCATCGAGACCGTGTGCACGCGATCCGCTCCCAGCGCCTCCGTCGCGATCGCAGCGGTGACCGCCGAGTCGATCCCGCCCGAGATCCCGATCACGACATCGCGGAAGCCGTTCTTCTCGACGTAGTCGGTGAGCCCGAGCACCAGACCGCGGCGCATCTGCTCGAGATCCGAGCCGAACGGCGTGACAACTGCCTCGACCGGCGCCGCCACCCGCGGCGCCGGGAGCGCGATCGTCGTCGCGACGACGGGCTCCTCGCGCGCGCGCTCGAGCTCGCGCCGCCGGACGTCGCGAAGCCGGCGGCCCAGCGCCTCGGCGGGATCGAGGTCGACGACGAGCACGTCCTCCTCGAAGCCGGGGGCACGGGCGATCACCTCGCCCTCGTCGTCGAGGACGACGGAGTGTCCGTCGAAGATGAGCTCGTCCTGTCCGCCGACGAGGTTGCAGAACGCCACGTACGCCGCGTTGTCCCTTGCGCGAGTGACGAGCATCTCCTCGCGGTCCTCCGCCTTGCCGACGTGGAACGGCGAGGCCGAGAGGTTGACGAGGAGCGTGGCGCCCGCGAGCGCGAGGTCGGTCGCAGGCGGGCCGGGCTGCCAGACGTCTTCGCAGATCGTCGGGCCGACGAGCACGTCGCCGAGCTCGAGCAGCAGGAGCTCGCGTCCCGCCGCGAAGTAGCGATGCTCGTCGAAGACGCCGTAGTTCGGGAGAAAGTGCTTGCGATAGACGCCGCGAACCGCGCCGTCCGCACACACGAAGGCGGCGTTCGCGAGGTCGCGGTCGAACGCCGGGGCGCCCACCAGCGCGGTCGTCGTCGTGCACGCGCGCGCGACCTCGTCGACCGCCTCCCGCGCGGCGCGCACGAACCCCGGGCGGAGGAGGAGATCCTCGGGCGGGTAGCCGGTCACCGCGAGCTCGGGGAGGATCACGAGGTCGGCGCCGGCGCCCTCGGCCCCGCGGATCGCGGCGACGAGCTTCGCGACGTTGGCGTCGAGATCGCCTACCACCACGTTCACCTGTGCGAGCGCCAGCCTCACGGCCCCATCTTCCCCGCTCGAGAGGCGCCTCGTCCGACAGGTTTTCGCCTCCGGAGCACAAACTTCAGTCTATCCGCGAATGACCGACACGCTGACGATCGGCCGGCGGTATCGCGGGCCCCTGGACTCGGGCAACGGGGGCTACTCGGCGGGGCTGCTCGGGTCGCGCCTCGGCTCGGCCGCGGAGGTCACCCTGCGCCTTCCTCCTCCGCTCGAGCGTGCGCTCACGGTGCGCCGCGA
>Ga0207687_10002877_pt1 | contig 11683 bp, 7 predicted proteins | sample KBSM54metaG_FD_184399 | JGI IMG/M metagenome (GOLD analysis project Ga0207687, IMG submission 184399) | Miscanthus rhizosphere microbial communities from Kellogg Biological Station, Michigan, USA - KBS M5-4 metaG (SPAdes) (version 2) | ecosystem: Host-associated > Plants > Roots > Rhizosphere >... | reverse complement strand
ACCTCAACCGCAGGGGCTTCATCAGCGCGGGCTGTCCCGCTCCCAACGGTCTCTCCAAGGTCGCCTTCCCGATGATGAGGACCTCCTTCGGCTTCGCCGGGGGCCTGCAGATGTCTGAAACCCTGAACCGCAGCTGCAAGGCAATTGGCTAGGCGGCTGGCTCTTCCCGCGCTGGGGATCCTCCTCGCCGCGCTTTTCCTGGCGGGCTGCGGGGGAGGGGGCTCCTCTTCGAGCCAGGGCTCAAGCGAACAGGCAACCGCCCAGGGCGCCTCCACCGAACAGGGCGCCGAAGCGAGCATCGAAGGCTTCGGTGAAGAAGCCGAGGGATCGGGCAGGGAGGAAGTGCTCGCCGCCTTCCACGGCTACCTGGGGGCGATCGCCGCAGGGGACGAGCAGGAAGCCTGCTCCTACCTGGGGGCGCAGGTCACCGAAACGCTCTCCCAGCTCGCCGCCAAAGCCAAGAAGCACCTCAGCTGCCCTCAGCTGCTGGAAGCCCTGCTCTCTCCTGATGCCGATCGGATCGCCAGGGCCCAGGCCGAAGGCCAGGTCGCCAAGGTCCGCATCGAAGGCGATACGGCCTTCGTCGTCTTCCATGCTCCCGGCGCGAGGCTCTTTCAGATGAACCTGGCCAGGGAAGAGGAGGGGTGGAGGATCGCCTCGCTCTCTGCTTCGGTGCTGGCGCCGGCGGGGTAGGGCTGGCTGGCGGCCATCAGGGCGCCGCTGTCGCTTCGCTTCCCCTGCATCGCGATCGGTCGAGGATCGCGACAAGCTCAGGCATGAGGTCGATCAGGGACTCGGCTTCGCTGCCGAGGCGACTGTGGAGGAAGGCGAGGGTGGCATCGATCAGGCGCTCGTCGAGACCCGGTGGCTGGAGCGCCTCTTCGTTCGCGTCGCGGGTGCGCCGCAGCATCGCGGCAAGGCGGGAGACGAGGAGGCGACGGGCGGCGCAGAGGGCGCTCGCCTCGCGCGGTGCTTGAGCGCTGAGCAGGTGGCCAGCGGCGGGATCGGAGGCGAAGAAGGAGAGTCCGGCGGCGATCCCGGCCTCGAGCGAATCGGTGTCGTCGGCAGGTTTCGAGGCGTCAGCGTCTTCGCCGGCTGCGAAGCACGCCGCTTCGATCTGCGCGCAGAGTCGGTCGGCCGCCGCCACGTAGGCCGCAAGCAGGCAGTCCCAGAGGTTGCCGAAGTGCTTGTAGAAGGTGCTGGTCGAGACGCTGGCCAGCTCGCTGACGTGGGTGGTGGTGACGTTGGCGTAGCCTTGGGCGCCGAGCGCCTCGGCCATCGCTGCCAGGAGACGCAGCCGTTGGTGTTCGCTCACCAGGCCGGCGGGGATGCCGTGACGACCGCGGGGAAGGCGGCGGGGGAGGGGGGTCCCCCCGGAAAAGGGGCCGCCGCCGGTCTCGGGCCCCTCCGGGAAGGGGCCGCCCCCGGCCTCGGGCTCCACCAGCCTCAGCTCTGTCATCGGGCGCCTCCTTCGAGTCCGGCCCGGTCGCGCTCGAGCAGCGCCTGGGCCTCCTCGAGCGCCCTTTCGGCCGCCTCGTTGCCGAGATACGAGCCGACCGCGAGGTGCATCAGCTCCGGCAGGGCGTCCCAAAGGCGGTTCGCTTCGTCGGCCGCGAGCGCGTCGCAGACGCAGGCCTCGATCCCGCCGACGACGAAGACCCCGGTCGGCGCCGGCGGCTCCTCGTCCGCGCCGATCTCGCCGCGGACGCTGTCGAGCAGGCCGGCGAGCCGCTCGACCGCTTCGTCGTGCTTGATCAGCGCCGCGCCGCCGGCGACCTGCACCTCGAGGAAGAGCGCGCGGGCGATCTCCGGGCGGGCCGTGACGGACTGGAGCAGCTGCACCAGTCCCGCCCGGACGCTCGACCGCCATCCCGACTCCGCGATCGCGGCCTCCAGGAGGCTGACCCCGAGCCGGTCGATCCAAGTCTCGTAAGCCTGGGCGAAGCAATCCTCGAGGCTGTCGAAGTGGTCGTAGAACTGCCTACGGTGGCCGCCGCTGTATTCGAGCACGGCACGGACCGACGCCGCGCGGTAGCCGAGCTCGCCCACCACGTGCAGCACGCCCTCCATCTCGCCCTCGCGGATCGTCCCGTCGGGCGTCGGGGCGTTGGTCTCGGTGCTTTCGACTGGGAGCGCCTCCCTGGCGGCCGCGCAAGCTTCCTGTCGCATGCGGTGCTCTCCTTGTCGCGAGCTTTCCCCAGAAACTGGGGCTGCCGTATGAAAACTACTCCTTTTTTTCCGGATATGAAAGCTTTTTGGAAAGAGCTATCCTCGTGGCATGCAGTACCTCTCGCAAAGACTCGCGGCACAACCGGCGAGCGAGCGGGAGCGGGAGCCCGCCGGAGCCGTGGCGCGCAGCCAGCGCGATCGGCTGCTCGATGCGACCGTGGCCCTGATCGCCGAGAAGGGCGTCGGCGGTGCGACGATCGAAGCGACCGTCAAGGCGGCAGGTGTCTCCTCCGTCACCTTCTACGAGCACTTCCGAAACAAGGAGGAGTGCTTCGTCGCAGCTTTCGACCGAGCGGTGGAGGAGCTGCGGGCGGAGGTGCGCGATGCGATCCCGACGAGCGGCGACCGGAGCGAGCGGGTGCGCGCCGGCATCGGCGCGCTGCTGGCGGCAATCGACGCCGCACCGGCACGTGCCCGACTTTGCTTCGTCGAGGCGCAGAAGGCCGGGCCGCGACTGGCTGCCCGCTACGACGAGGCACTCGACGCAGCCGCCGCTGAGCTCGAGGATTCACTCGGGGAGGCGATCGCCGGCGGGTTGGCCTGGCTGCTGCGGGAGCGGCTCGAGCTCGGTGGGGGAGGAAGCGTGCGGGAGCTGCTTCCGGAGATGACGGAGGTCGCCCTTCTCCCACATCCCGCTCATGGCTGAGAGCGCTCGCCCAGCCGAAGGTTCCATCGCCGGCGGGGATCGCCTGCCGCCAGGGCGCCACGGGCTGCCGCGCGAAGTCGTCGCCGAGAACCAGCGCGAGCGCCTGCTCAACGGCGTCGTCGACGCGGTCGCCGAGCACGGTTACAACGGCACGACGATCGGCGCGATCACCGAGGCGGCCAAGATCTCCCGCCGCACCTTCTACGAGCACTTCAAGGACAAGGAGGGCTGCTTCCTCGCCGCCTACGAGATGATCGATACGCACGTGCGAGGCTCGATGCTGACCGCGGCCGAGCGGTCGGGATCGTGGCCCGAAAGCGTGCCGGCGGCCCTGGCCGCCCTGCTCGAGGTCCTCTCACGCGACCTCGCCGTCGCCCGCTTCTACTTGATCGAGCCGCTGGCGGCGGGCGGCGAGATCGCCGCACGCTACCGCGACGCGATGCAGGCGCTTGCCGAGACGCTTCGACCCGACGACAGCCGTGTCGAGGCGAAGCCCGAAGCCCGAGACCAAATCCTCATGGGCGGCGTCACGACGCTGATCTCCCGCAACCTCAAGGCAGGCGAAGCCGACCGCCTTCCCGCGCTCCTTCCCCACCTGACCGAGCTTTCTCTCGCGCCGTTTATGAGCCGGGAGGAAGCCAAACGCATCGCCCGCGAAGCGGCATTTTAAAACCGCTTCATTCATTTCAGAAACTTCTCCTTGCATTCGTAAAACGTTTCTTTTATGCTTCCGCCATTGCTCGCCAGCTAAGCGAGCGGGACACAGGGACATAACCGAGCCTCGCGGAAGCCGCAACAGGGAAGCGGCGGGCAGAGGGGCTCACGGGACAAGGAGAGAGCTACGTGAGACGCCACGCGAGGGCAGCTTCTGCGGGATCGACCATGCGCCAGGGTGCCGCCGCCCGGGGGCGGATCATTCCGCCACTCTTCTCCGTCGCCTTCGTCCTGGCGCTGCTCGGGCTGGCGCTCGTCGCCTCAGTGGCACCGGCCGCCACCAAAACCGAAAGGCCGCTGCTCTTCTCCTTCGACACGGGCTTGCAGACAGGGAACTCGATCGCCGTCGACGATGCAACCGGCGCGGTCTACGTGACCGAATCGGATGGGCCGGGTGGGCTCGGGTCTCTCGGTTCTCATCCCATTTCCCTGAAGAAGTTCCACGCCGATGGCACTCCCTGGAACTTCACCGCCACCGGCAGCAACGTCCTTCCCCTCTACTCGAATGTTGCCACCGTGGCCGTCGACAACACCGGCGGAGCGACTCAGGGCGACATCTACGTTGCCGAACCGCACAACCAGAAAGTCCGCCCGTCCGAAGCACAGCAGCTCGTCGCCTACAACCCGGATGGCACCGTCCGCTGGCGCGCCACCGCACTAGGCGGAGAAGTTCTCCAGCTCGCCGTAGACACTTCCGGCAACCTCTGGACCTTCGGCGGGGGGTCGCCGAGCGTCCATGAGTACGACCCATCAACCAATCCTCCTACGGAAGTCCGCTCGGTTGGCGTCGGCGAAGGGTTTGGCGGGGAACTCGACTCTGCAGGCGCCCTCTACGCCCTTGTCTATGGAGAACCCGGGTTTGTGCTCCAGAAGTGGGTGAACGGCTCCTTCGACTCGATCTTCACCGAAGGCTCGTCCTTCCAAAACCGCCTCAGCGACATCTCAATCGATCAGTCGAGCGCCGCCGGGCACGTCTTCGTCGGCCATCTGGACGTGATCGATGAGTTCGAACCGAACGGGACGAAACTCGAAGCCTTCGCCGCCGGTTACCTCGGCGGCAGCGAAGCCGAATTCGGCCCCAACGAGGCTCGCAGTATCGCCTACAACAATTCGCTGGACCGCCTCTACGCGCTCGTCGGCAATCGGGAAGGTGGCTCCACCGCAGGCGGCAAGCCGAGAGTGCTCGTCTTCGGCACCCAGCAGAGCGGCACCGAAGCCGTCGTCACGGCAAACGCGCCCAGCGCAGTGGGGGTCAGCAGCGCTCATTTGAGCGGCACGGTCAACCCCGAAAACACCAGCGTCGAATGGCACTTCGAGTGGAAGACGCCGAAACAGAGCTGGGCGGGAGCGGGATCATCTTCCGCGCAGGCGCTGCCGAGCGACGCCAGCGATCATGCGGTGGAACTGGACACCAACGCCCTGCGCGGCGGCACCTCCTACCAGGTGAGGCTGGTGGCGGTCGACACCGCCACCCGCCTGGCGAGCTTCTCCAACACTGTCAGCTTGACGACCACTGCGGCAGCGGCAAAGCCGGGGGTGACGATCACCTCGCCCTCCAACCTCACGACCAGTTCGGCAAAGGTCAGCGGGACCGTCGACCCCGAAGGTGACACCGCCGACTGGAAGGTCCAGCTGAGCAAGGGCGCCGGTTGCGCCGGCAGCTTCGCCGACCAGTCGATCGGACAGATCGAAGAAGGGAGCACCAGCCCGACGCCCGTCGAAGCGACGCTGACGGCCCTGCTGCCCAGCGAAAGCTACTGCGCGCGGATCGTGGCCACCAACAGCGCCGGCACCACCACCTCGGAAACCAAGGAATTCGAAACCCTTGAAGTGCAGCCCACTCAGGTCTTCGCCGCCTTCGTCGCGCCTCGCACCGACACCACGGCTCGCCTCAACGGCTACGTCAACCCCGAAGGCGCCAAGCTCACCTACCACTTCGAATACAGCTCCGACGGCGGCACTACTTGGACCTCGCTGCCCGAGGGCGAAGACACGAGCGAAGCGCGCACGCCGGTCCTCGTCTCCGCAGAGCTGACCGGCCTTCAGCCCCAGACCCCATACAGCTACCGGGTCACGGTTGAAAACCCGGCCGGCGGGGAAACCAGCCAGCCGCTCAGCTTCACCACTCGCAGCACCGCGGAAGTGACGCTGCCTGCTCGTGGCGTGGAGCTGGTCAACTCGCCCGACAAGGGGACGCAGAACGTGCGCCCCCCAGAATCGGCGATGGGAGAGTCGCAGATCTCCGAAGACGGGGAAAAGGTGGTGTGGAGGGTCTTCGCCGGGGCTCCGGGCGGGAACAACTCGGCCCATGCGCTCTTCCTTGCCAAGCGCACGCCCAGCGGCTGGGTCTCGCGCAGCGTGCAGCCGCCGGCCGCCGACCAGGTGAAAGGCGGGGAACTGAGCTACTTCCTCGACGCGATCACTCCCGACCTCTCGCACTTCGTGATGGCGGTGGAGCGCCCGGAAGTCGTCGGCCACCCGACGTACACCGCTATGGTCCGTCTCGACGACGCCCAGAACCAAGCCGTCCTGGCGGAAGGGACCCGCAGCTATTCCGGCCACGTCGACCTGACCGAGGACGCCAAGCACGTGTTGATAATCGCCGGCGGCGAAGGCCAGCTGGTCGACCTCGGCTCGGGCAGCCCGGAAGTCGTCAGCATCATGCCCGATGGCGCGGAATCCGAATGCCTGTTGCGCAACGGAGCAAGCTTCACGGGCGGTGTGCAAGGTGGCAGCACAATCGGAGACGGGCCAGCCGAAGTTTGGCGGCCCGGCTATCACCTGATCAACACCCACGACGCCTCGATCGTCTACTTCGAGGCCCACCCCAACGGCGACTGCGGCGCCGAAGAGAGCCTCTATGTGCGCGACCGCAACGCAGGGGTGACGACGCTGATCGACCCCGGCACCAATAAGGGCGAGGCGGAATTCATGCGCACGACACCCGACGGGCGCTACGGCTACTTCGCCACCTACAGCCAGCTCGACCCGGCGGACACGAATCAAGGCCGCGACATCTACCGCTGGGACGAGGAAAGCAGGGAATCCAGCTGCCTGACCTGCGTCGTCGCCGACGCCAAGGTCGGCGACTCGATCATCTCCGACGATTTCTCGCGCATCTACTTCCAGTCCAAACAGCAGCTGGTCGCCGGCAAGGGGACTGAAGGCGGGGAAAACGTCTACCTGCTGCACGAAGGCGCTCTGAGCTTCGTGGCCGAAGTCGAATTCGCCGGTCTCGGTCTTCGAGAAAGCACGGGTTCCACGGTTTCGGCCGACGGCGCCGATCTGTTGTTCGTTGCCAACGCGAGCCCGGGCCTCACCTCGGATGCGGTCGGCACGCCGACGGGCTGTCATTACCCAACCGATGGTGACGAAAGCAGTGCAACGGCACCGTGCGCCGAGCTGTACCGCTACGAGGCCGACCAGCACTCGATCGAGTGCCTCTCCTGCGCGAAGAACGGGACGACCACCTATCGGGTTGGCTCGCCGTTCACCGGCAACTACTACGACTTCCGGATCTCGGCCGACGGCAGCACGGTCGCCTTCGCGACCAAGGAGCCGCTGGTGCGCCTCGACGTCAACCGCAACACCGACATCTACGAGTGGCACAACGGCTCGGTCAGGCTCGTGACCGACGGGGTGACGGCCTTCCAGGAAGGCCCCGCCGCACCGCAGGTGAACGCTGTCGACCAGGACGGGAAGAACATCTTCTTCTCGGTGGTCGAGCCGGGGCTGACCGGCTATGAGCAGGACGAATTCCTCAACTTCTACGACGCCCGTGTGGGCGGCGGCTTCCCGCGCCCGAATCCGGCCGTGCACTGCTCCGAAGAATCCTGCCAGGGCCCGCTGCAGGCCCCGCCGCTCCAAGGCTCTGCAGGCAGCGCCTCCCTGAGCGGCGCGGGCAACGAGAAGGCACAGCCCAAGGCGCGCTGCCGCAGGGGCCAGACCCGGCGGCACGGGCGCTGCGTGAAGCGCCACCGCCACGCCCACCACAAGCGAGCGTCCCACGGCAAGCGGGGAGGCTCCAAGTGAGAACGGCGACAGGCAAGCGAGCGAAGAACACGACGAGCAGGGGGAACAACGCGATGAAGCCAAGCCACCGACGCCTATGGACGCTCGCCTGCACGGCGCTGCTTGCCTTCGCCGTCTTCGGCGTCGGCAGCGCGCAAGCCGCGACCGGCCCCCGCTATGACATCAAGGCCACCTGGGGAAACACCACGCTGCCGCCCGGCGGCGAAGGCCAGTTCACGGTGCAGGCGCGCAACATCGGCGACGAAGCAAGTGACGAATCCGGCCCCCCGCTGGTCCTCACCGACGAGCTGCCCGCCGGGGTCAAGGTCACGGCGATCCACTTCATGTACAGCGTAGCCGACCTGAACCAGATCTTTGGCTTGTGCTCCGGGGTGGGAACCGGAACGGCGACCTGCGAAATCCCGGGCTTCTTCCTGCCTGCCTTTGCCGGGCCTGCGGGCGAACAACCGGGGCTCCACCTCGAGCCCACCGGCTACCTGCCGGAAATGTTCGTCGAAGTCGAAGTCGATCCAGGCGCCTCGGGCAGCGGCACCAACGTCGCGACCGTCTCGGGCGGCGGCGCGGCGAGCTTCACCGACACCGATCCGGTCTCCTTCGGCCCGACGCCGGCGGGCTTCGGCGTGGTCCCCGGCAGCTTCAAGGCCGACGTCTTCGACGCCGCCTACCCCGACGGCGCCCCCGTGCGCGTCGCCGGCACGCATCCCTTCGAGCAGCGGGTCGACTTCGACCTCAACGCGAAGATCGAAACGAGCGTGTGGGACGGGACGCGAGCGACGATCACCGAAGGGCTGCTGAAGGACGCCGAGGTGACCCTGCCACGGGGGATGATCGGCAATCCCGAGGCGACGCCGAAGTGCGACCCGACGCAGTTCGCCGAACAAGGCGTGGTCACCGACGCGACCGGCTGCCCCTCCGACACCCAGGTCGGCTACCTCAACATCCCGGTGATCTCCGGCGGCGAGAACTACGGGCGCGCCTCGATGCTCGGCGCCAGCGACTTCCTCAGCCGCGTCGCCATATACAACCTCAAGCCACCGGTGGGCAAGGCGGCTGACTTCGGCTTCAACGCGGGCGGCCTGGTGATCGCCCACATCTACCCCGAACTCGATCCCGCGCAGAACTACGCGATCAAGACGGTGACGCCGAACATCTCCAACCTGGTCACGGTGCGCGCTTCGGAGGTGACCTTCTGGGGAGTGCCGGGCGACCCTGCCCACGACAAGTTCCGCTACTACTCCCGCCTCAGCAAAGAACACGGGCTGGCCGACGCCCCCTTCAACGCCGCGATCCGCCCCCTTTTGACCACGCCGATGGACTGCGGCTTCGACAACGGCGGCGCCCGCGGCCGCTTCGACTCCTATACGGCCCCCGGCAAATACACGCCGATCGAAGAATGGCCCGACCCGCTCAACGTGACGGGCTGCGATGACCCGCGGGTCCGCTTCGAACCGAAAGTCGCGATCCAGCCCGACAACCGGGATGCCGGCGGCCCCACCGGCCTCGACGTCCACCTGGAAGTGCCGCAGCGAAACGACGAAGTCGAAAAAGCAAAAGAACTCTATGGCCAAAACGGTTACGTGAAGGGCATCTCCACCCCGCCGATGAAGAAGGTGGTGACGACCTTCCCCGAAGGAATGACGCTCTCCCCATCGGCGGCGCAGGGCCTCAACACCTGCACGGCGGCGCAGATCGGCCTCGGCACGAACCAGCCGGTCACCTGCCCCGACAACAGCCAGTACGGCAAGCTGATCCTCCACACCCCGATCCTGCCGGTCGACCAGCAGCCCGAAGGCTTCATCTATATTGCCAAGCAGGGGGATAACCCGTTCCACAACTTCCTCTCGCTCTACCTGGTGATCCAGGAACCCGAACGAGGCATCCTGGTGAAGATCCCGGGAAGGGTTGATCTCGATCCGCAGACGGGCCGGATCACGACCACCTTCGACGACCTGCCCCAGTTCCCGGTCTCAGACATGGAGCTGAACTTCAAGGGCGGCGTGCGGGCAGGCCTGGTCCAGCCCACGACCTGCGGCCAGAAGACGATCCGGGCGGAATTCTTCTCCTGGGCCGATCCGACGACCCCGCACGTGGTCGACTCCAACTACTCGATCACCCAAAAGCCCAATGGCAGCCCCTGCGTGCAGAACCTCTCGCAGAGGCCCTTCTCACCGACCCTGGAAGCGGGAACGCAGAGCCCCTCGGCGGGCCAGTACTCCCCCTTCCTCTTCCGCACAACCCGCACAGACGACGACCAGGAGTACTCCCAGATCGGGGTGAAGCTGCCCCAGGGCATCGCCGCCAAGTTCGCCGGCGTCGGCATCTGCTCAGACGCCGCGATCACCCAGGCGCTCTCGCGGGAAACCGTGGCAGGGGCGGGAGCTACCGAGGAATCGGACCCCTCCTGCCCCGCCTCATCTCAGATCGGCACCACCGAGGTGGGAACGGGAGTAGGAGTACCGCTCACCTGGGTTCCCGGCAAGGTCTACCTCGCGGGCCCCTACAAGGGCGCGCCGATGAGCATGGTCGTGATCAGCCCCGCCAAGGTCGGTCCCTATGACCTCGGCGTGATCACGGTAAGGACCGCCTTGAACATCAATCCCGAGACCGCCCAGGGCGAAGCGATCTCAGACCCCTTCCCCCAGATCTTCCAGGGGATCCCGGTGAGGATCAGGGACATCAGGTTGAACCTGGACAGGCCCAACTTCACCCTCAACCCGACGAGCTGCGCGGCCAAGCAGATCGACGCCCAGATCACCGGAACGGGGGGCATCCTCGCCTCCACCGCCGATGACACCGGCGTCAGCCTGGCCGAGCGCTTCCAGGCGGCCGACTGCGCCTCATTGGGCTTCAAGCCCAAGCTCGCCTTCCGCCTCTTCGGCGGGGTGAAACGAGGCGCCCACCCGAAATTCCAGGCGGTCCTGAAGGCACGCCCGGGCGATGCCAACATCGCCTACGCCTCGGTCGCATTGCCCCATTCGGAGTTCCTCGACCAGGCCCACATCAAAACCGTCTGCACCAGGGTGCAGTTCGCGGCCAAGGCCTGCCCGCAGGGATCTATCTACGGCTACGCGACGGCAAAGACGCCGCTCTTCGGCCAGCCGCTGCGCGGGCCGGTCTACCTCAGGTCCTCAAGCCACCAGCTGCCCGACCTGGCGGTTGCCTTGAAGGGCCCGGAAACCCAGCCGGTGGAAGTCGTCCTCGACGGGCGGATCGACTCGGTCAACGGGGGAATCCGAAACACCTTCGAATTCGTCCCCGACGCCCCGGTCACAGAATTCACCCTGACCATGCAGGGCGGCAAGAAGGGCCTGCTTCAGAACTCGACCAACCTCTGCGCCCAGACCAACAGGGCGACGGCCAAGTTCAAAGGGCAAAACGGCAAGCCGCTGGCGATCCACCCGAAGATGCAAAACGCCTGCGCCAAGCGCAAGGCCAAGAAGAAGCACTAGAGCATGGCAAGGCCAAAGCTGAGCTACGCCAACGTCGCCTCGACCCTGGCGCTGGTGGCAGCCCTGGGCACCTCCGGTGCCTGGGCGGCAAACCAGCTCGCCCCCAAATCGGTAGGCGAAAAGCAGCTGCGCCCAGGTGCCGTGACCGCGGAGAAGATCAGAAAGAACGCGGTAACCGCGCCGAAGATCAAGGCCCAGGCGGTAAAGCAGGGAAAGATCGCCGGCGGCGCGGTGGTCGCATCGAAGCTAGGCCAAGGAGCGGTCAGCTCCGAGAAGCTCACCGACGGCGCGGTCACCACAACCAAGCTCGCAACCGCCGCGGTGACCGGGGCAAAGGTCGATGAGCAATCGCTCTCCCAGGTGCCGAGTGCCTCGAGGGCCGATGCCGCCGCCTTCGCCGAATCGGCCGACCCCGCAGCCTTTGCCGCGGTAAGCCAGGAAGGAGACGTAGACGGGGCGCTCTCCAAGGGGATCACCTCGGCCAACGTGAAACAGGGCATAGAAGCCGGCATCTACTGCATCACCGTCCCCGGCTTCGCCCCCAGGGGCGCTCAAGTAACCCCCCGCTACAACGGCTCGGGCACGGTCACGGCCTTCGTCACGATCGGCGGCA
>Ga0207687_10002875_pt1 | contig 11684 bp, 14 predicted proteins | sample KBSM54metaG_FD_184399 | JGI IMG/M metagenome (GOLD analysis project Ga0207687, IMG submission 184399) | Miscanthus rhizosphere microbial communities from Kellogg Biological Station, Michigan, USA - KBS M5-4 metaG (SPAdes) (version 2) | ecosystem: Host-associated > Plants > Roots > Rhizosphere >... | reverse complement strand
ATCTGCGGCGGGGCGTGTACGACGTGCTGATCGGCGTGAACCTGTTGCGCGAGGGCTTGGACCTGCCGGAAGTATCGCTGGTGGCTATTCTGGATGCGGACAAAGAAGGCTTTCTGCGGTCGGCCGGATCTCTGATCCAGACCATGGGGCGCGCCGCGCGCAATCTGAACGGTCGCGTGATTCTGTACGCGGACGTGATGACGGATTCGATGAAGCGAGCGATGGATGAGACCAAGCGTCGCCGGACCACGCAGCAGGCCTACAACCTGGCCAACGATATTACACCGCAATCGATCATCAAGCCGATCGATATCAACCTCATAGCGATCGCCGAGGCGGACTATATGACCGTACCTCTGGAAGAGATCGGCCCGGAGGAAAGCGTTCCACCCGAGCAGATGGACAAATATCTGGCGGAGATGGAAGAAAAGATGCGCGAGGCGGCTCGTAAGTTCGACTTCAAGCAGGCTGCGGCGTATCGCGACCGGCTGAAGGAAATACGGAGTCGCGCTGTCGTTCAGGATGCTTGATTCGGCGGCGGGCCGTACTGCAGCACCTGGACCTTTTCGAGCGTGATCAGTCCGCTGCCCATCATCGGGTCGATGGCCTCGACGAATCCCTTGATCTTCTCTTCGGTATCGACGATTTCAACCACGAACGGCAGATCTTCGGACAGGCGCAGGATTTTCGCGGTGTGCAGGCGGCTGGAGTGGCCGAAACCCATCGGGCCACGCAGAACCGTTGCACCACCCAGATGCATTTCACGAGCCTTTAGTACCAGCGCTTCGTAGAGAGGCCGGCCTTGCCAATGGTCGCTTTCGCCCAGGAAGATCCGGAGAAGCATCGCGTCTTGTGGTATGTGCATCGCTACCTTCCATTGACGGTGACGGCCGCTATGTGGCCGAGCCACACTCCCAGTAAGCAGAAAACGAGCGATCCGAGTACATAACCAGCCGCCTGGGTCCACTGGCCGTCGCGTGCCAGATTCAGTGTTTCCAGGCTGAACGAAGAGAACGTGGTGTAGCCGCCGCAAATCCCGACCATCACGAATTGCCGCACGGTAGTGCCGACAAGCATGCGTCCATCGGAGCCCGTTAACGTCGCGAAGAAACCGATGAAGCTGCAACCGGCGATATTCACGACCATGGTGCCCCACGGGAACGTTTCGCTTATGAAGCGCGCCGCCCATCCTTGGCAGGCATAGCGGGCAACTCCTCCGAGGGCGCTCCCGAAGGCGATCCACAAGTAGATAATCATGCTCTTGTCGAGATGGCGTCCAACACGTCCTGGTACGTCTTAGGAAATTCTCCGCCGAATTTCTCGCGAAGACCCAGGTCCGCCGCCCAGTCCATGCGGCGCGCGGTGGCCGCGGCCATCAGCGGTTCGATTCCCAACTCTTCGAGCGTGCGGGAGACCTCGTCCATTTCGCGAGCGCGACGCTCGCCGTGGACAACGACGCGTCCCACCATGTAGTCGGCCAGCTTTTTCCAGTCGATGCCGGGGAAGCTTTCGGTAAGCGAAGCGAATACGCGCGGCTCGGCTCCGTACTGGCTGGCGCCGAGAACACATTCGAAGATCAGAGCTTCCAGTCCCTTGTAGATCACACTGCGGAACATTTTCACCGCCGCGGCGCTACCGATCTGGTCGGTGGAAACCACATCCATCCGCATACCGTAGGGTGCGAACATTTCCTGGAACTCAGGCGCGGCAGCTCCACCCAGTAGCATGGGTGTTTTGTGCAACTGCGGCGGAATCGGGCCCATTACGGCAATTTCGACAAAACGCGCGCCGTGTTGCGTGATGATTTCAGCAATCTGTTGCTTCGTGCGGGGAGACACCGAGTTGAGATCCGCGTAAATGTGGCGCGACGTCAGATAAGGAGCCGTTTCCTTAGCGGCGTCGATGGCCTGATCAGCGGTGACGGCAGAAATAATCACGTCGGCGGCGGCGAGCGCCGCGGAGAATTCCACCAGGCCGGTGGCCGTCTCCTTCGCTCGCTCTTGAATCTTCTCGCCCAAGATCGGCGTGTGCATATGGATGTCGAAGGCGATGGTGCGCTTCACGCCAGCTTCGCGGAGGCCCTTGGCAAGGTGGAATGCCGCCTCGCCGAAGCCCACGAATCCCAGCTTTTCCAGCTCCGTCCCTGGCATAGTTACAAGGTACCGCGCGTGGCCGACAAGGCGCTAGCCGTTATTCGCCGGTAGCGGGCGGGCGTCGGTCGAAGAGCACGTGAACCCGATCTGGGAGTGCCTTAATGTGGACCCATGTACAAAGCAGCCATCGAAATCGCAGCACGCCAGTCGAAGAGTTTTGAGATCATGACCGACCCCAAGCGCGCGCACGTCGATGCGACAGTTCAGGAATACGGCCGCAGGTTCGACGTGCATCTGCTGGTAGCGTCCATGAAACGCAACGATGGGAGCGCTACGCCTGACTATCTCGGGCAGGAGTTTATCCCGCAGGCGGGTTTGTAACCCGTCTCCTGCACGGAGGCAAAATCGCCGCGCAGGTTGAAATCCGCCTCACGCAGACTCTTCTCAGGCTAAGCTTTTTTCCAGCCGATCGAGCGTCTGCATCGCCGGAAGCACCTGCGCCAGGCTGGCATTGGGCTCGCGTTTCCCCTGAATCGCTGCGAAGAACTCGCGATCCTGCAGCTCGATGCCGTTCATCGAAACGTCCACCTGCGAGATGTCGATTTTATTGTTATCGCCGTCGATCAGATCGTCGTAATAGCAGATGTAGGTTCCGTTGTCGCAGATGTATCGGAAGAATGTCCCGATAGGACCCTTGTTGTTGAACGATAGCGACAGCGTGCAGACCGCTCCCGAGGGCGTTTTCATGATAATTCCCATATCCATCGCAATCTTCAGATCTGGATGCATGGGGCCCTGCACCGCCTGCGCGACCGACGCGGTCTGGCCGGTCTGATACTGGAACAGGTCTACGGTATGGCAGGCATGGTGCCACAGCAGGTGATCCGTCCAGCTGCGTGGCTTACCGGCCGCATTCATGTTGGTGCGTCGGAAAAAGTAGGTCTGCACATTCATCTGCAGTACTTTCAGCTCGCCGGCCAAAATCTTTTTCCGAATGTACTGATGGCTCGGATTAAAGCGGCGGGTGTGCCCGCCCATCGCGATCATCCCGGTTTCTTTCTGGGCCTTCACCAGGCGTTCGGTATCGGCCAGACTGTCCGCGATGGGGATTTCGATCTGCACATGCTTGCCGGCGCGCATCACCTGCTCGCCTTGCGCGGCGTGCATCTGGGTGGGGGTTGCCAGGATCATCGCTTCCAGGCCGGGCTGTTTCAGGCTTTCCGCTAGGTCGCTGGTGAAATGCGGAATCTTGAATTTCTTGGCGACCTCTTCCGTCGCGGCCTGATTGCCGCCCGTGAGCGTGATCACTTCGATGCCGGGAATGTTGGCACAGGCTTCCAGGTGCTTAATGCCGAAGGCGCCTTGCCCGGCGAGACCGATCTTCATGTTTGTTCTTTCCTCGGCAACCCTTACAGTTCGCCCGCCGCGCGCAGCCGCCGTTGTTCGGCCTGCACCACCACCAGGCACATCAACATGCCCAGAGCGTGCGCGCCTGCATCCACCAGCGGATGCGGTTTCAGCGACCGCAGCGAGTCGATATTTTCGTCCTTGATCGTCTCGAGAGCCGCCGATTCCTTAGCGTTCAGGCCATATTCCTTGGCCACGCCTTGCGTGTCCTTGAAGAATCGCTTGCGAAGGTCGCTCGAAAGCCGCAGTTCGTACAGGACCTTGTTCAGCGCGTACGAAGACGGCGTCGGATGTTTGTAGAACTCGAAGCCGCCCTGCGTGAAGTTGTAGGCGGGCGGAATATCGCCGGTCGGTGGACCTTTGCGCTTGTTCGGCAGGAACCGCATGACGGCATGTCCGTGATGCCAGGTCGGCTGGTAGGTGATCAGCTCTCCGGGAACATTGCCGATCGCGCCGAACATCGGATACCACGGGAGCATCTCCGTGTTCCCGACCTCGTCCAGCTGTTCGGAGCTGAGCGCCAGAATCGGATCCAGGTTGCCGCGCTCCATCTGTGCGATGGCCCAGTAATCGAAATCGTAAGCCGGCTGCGGATACTTCCACGTGCCGGGATAGTGCGACATGCCGCCGCTGGCGATGATAACCACACGCTCGGGCCGGCCCTTGACGATATCGGCGATGGTCTTGCCCAGAGCATGGCAGCGTTTCGGCGAAGGCAACGGAGGCAGATAAGTGTTGATGAAAATCGGCACCACTGGAATATCGCGGTCCGCGATGATCCACTCGTACACGGCGGCGAAGCTGTGGCCCAGCAGGGCATCCTGCGAATACGCCATGTCGAAGTCGGCGCGTACCAGCTTGTCGAGTATGTCCTCGGCCAGCGGCAGATGCACCTTCATTTCGTAACTTTTATTGGCGAAGTGCGCCTTGGAGGTTTCGCCCGCGATCACGGCGAAGGTGGGAACCGAGGACAGAAAGAACGTTTCCAGGTGGTCGCTGCCAATGACGATGACCGCATCGGGCTTGAGCTCGTCCAGCTCCTTGCCCATCAGTTTCATCGCGGCGATATCAGCATCGATCTGTTCGGGAACTTCCGTAGGCGGGCGGGTGAATAACTGCGGTGCGTGTACCGTCGCCCAAGCTCCAACAATCTGTCCCATAAATGTCGTTCCTTAATCTTCCTAGCCTAATCTTCTTGATCCACGTATACCACGCCGAGCTCCTTGAGCTTGGCTCGAAGTCCATACATGTCAAGCCCGGCCTCGCCCGCGCGCAATCTCTCGCGATTTTTCTCTTCCTTGGCGATTCGCGCCTGGGCGGCTTTAACCACCTCGGCAACATCCTCGCGTGGGACCACCACTACTCCGTCCAGATCGCCAATCACGGCGTCGCCCGGGCGCACCAGTTCTCCGGCGCACGTCACCGGAACATTGACTGATCCAAGCGTTGCCTTCACCGTTCCCATAGCCGAGATAGCCTTCGACCAAACCGGGAAATCCATGGCGGTCAGATCGGCGACGTCGCGCACACCTGCGTTAATCACCAATCCGGCGACGCCGCGGGATCGCAAGGATGTGGCCAGCAGGTCGCCGAACATGCCGTCCGTCGACTCGGCAGTGCAGGTTACTACCAGCACGTCGCCTGGCTGGCATAGCTCGACCGCCGCGTGGATCATCAGGTTGTCGCCGGACTGGCACAGAACCGTGACTGCCGGACCCGCGACGCGCGCGGAAGTATAGATCGGCCGCATGTACGGCGCCAGTAAGCCTGTGCGTCCCTGCGCCTCGTGAACTGTGGCCACGCCCATTTCGCCGAGCAGTTTGCAACCTTCGGCATCGGCGCGGCGGATATTACGTACGATTCTATGTTTCATATAACGACGTTTCGTGACGAATCGTCGAGTATAACATTAGGGGAACTGGCGGCCGATTTTCTTCGCTACAGCCTGTTCATACACGTAGCCCGCGGCCGCAGCATCCTCCACGGCGATCCCCAGCGATTCGAAGATCGTGACTTTCGAGGGATCGTGGCCGCGATCGACGTTCTTGAGCTCGACGACGTTCGCCCAGCTATCGGCCATGATGATATCGCCGGCTTCGATCTTGGCTTGTTCCAAATCGTCGACGACCACACGGCCCGCGGCTCGCATCAGATCCGCCGGAATTTCGCGCCGGTTCGCCACGTTCGATCCCATGGCGTTGATCACGGCGCCAGGCTTAATCCATGCGGATTCGATCACCGGATCTCTGGAAGACGTCGCCGTGACCACGATGGGAGCACCGCGAACCGCGGCTTCGGCTGAGTCGGCCACGACGCAGTTGAACTCCTTAGCGAAACTCTCGGCGTTCTCCTTTTTGCGGCTCCACACGCGAATTTCCTTAATCGGACGGACGGCGCGCATCGCTTCCACCTGGCCGCGAGCCTGCCAGCCGCTGCCGATCATTCCTACTACGGAGGCTTGGGGAGCGGCGAGAAGATCGGTCGCATACCCGCTGGCCGCACCGGTGCGGATCATGCCCAGATTGTTCGCCTCTATGTACGCCAACGGCTTGCCCGTCTCAGCGTCGTACAGGAGGTTGATCATCTGAAGGACGCCGTATTTGCGATTGCTCGAATAGATCTTGGTGACGAAATAATTTCCCCAGGATCCGGCCATCTGATGCAGTACCGATCCAGTGTCGAGAATCAGCCTGCGGCGCGGCTGGTTGCGTGTGCGGCCCGCGCGCATCTCCTCAAAAGCCCGGCGCATCATGTCGACGCACGCCGGCATCGGAAGCAGTTGTTTTACTTCTTCTTCATTCAAATAGAGCACGTGAAAAATCCTAGCATGGCCGCTCAAGGCGGTCTCTTTTGAACGCATTCAACTTTACTATTGACAGGTCCATTCTCGTGCCGTAAGATCTAATTGAACATGTTCAAACTGAACGCGTTCAAGAAGGAGGCGCGGATGTTTATCGTTTATGTTTACGTTCTATACCTGGCGATCAGTCTGGCGGTGACGATCTGGGTGGCCGGGACGCTCCACAAGAACGGCCGGATCTTTCTGGTGCACGCTTTTCAAGGAAACGCCGAACTGGCCGATTCCATCAACCATCTTCTGGTGGTCGGGTTCTACCTGATCAACTTGGGCTACGTCACCCTGGCGCTGCGCACCACTTACGCGGCGGATACCCCGCGCGAGGCGATCGAATTAGTCAGCGACAAAGTCGGCATGATTCTGGTGGTGCTGGGCATTATGCACTTCTTGAATCTCTACGTTTTCAACCGTCTGCGCCGGCGCGGGCAAGAGTATCTGGACCCCCCGCCGCTGCCGCCCGATGCGCGCATTCTTGCGCCCCGCTGACAGGTGATCCATGGAAACTCTCTACGTCGTGTACGACGACCGATGCGGGCTGTGCACGCAGCTCAAGGAGTGGCTCGGTCGCCAGCCGGCTTATGTGCGGCTCCAACTGGTGGCGTCCTCTGAGGCGGCTCGGGACCGCTTTCCTTCGCTGCCGCCCGGCGAATTGGCGGTTGTCAGCGACTCCGGCGAAACTTGGCTCGGCGACCGGGCCTGGATCATGGTTCTCTGGGCCCTGCGCGATTATCGAAGCTGGGCCGCGAAGCTGGCGAGTCCGCTGCTGTTGCCCATGGCGCGCCAGGCGTTCGCCGCCATTTCTCGCAACCGCTCGGCATTTTCGCGCTGGTTGGGACTGTACGGAGAAGCGGAACTGCGGGCAAACCTCAGCCAGATCCCGATTCCGCCATGTGAAAGCGGAGGCCGGCCGTGAACGCCAAGGTCAAGAGTGAAGCAACACGCACCAAGATTCTGGACGCCGCCTTGCAATTGTTCCACGAGCAGGGATACGAGGCGACCACCATGCGCGAGATCGCCCAGAAGGCAGGAGTCGCAACAGGCGCGGCCTACTATTACTTCGATTCCAAGGACGCGATTGTGCTGGCCTACTATGACCAGGCGCAGAAAGATATGGAACCGCGCTTGGAGGAAGCTCTTGCAGCGTCGCGTGATCTCACCGAACGCCTCCGCGGACTCCTGGGCGTGAAGTTGGATTATTTCCAACCGAGCCGCGGGTTCCTGAACGCCCTGGCCGCTCACACCGATCCGCGGCACCCTCTTTCACCTTTCAGCACACAGACGCTGGAAATCCGGGAAAACGACATGCGGTTCTTTGCGCGTGCCTTGGAAGGCAGTCGCGTGCGCGTGCCGGACGACCTGCAGGCGTATCTCCCGCGGCTGCTCTGGATGTTCCAGATGGGTGTGATTCTGTTCTGGATCTATGACTCATCGGCCGGCCAAAAGAAGACGCGCGCTCTTATGGAAAAGAGCCTCGATGTGGTGGTGCGGCTGATCAAGCTGGCCGGACTGCCCTTAACCCGGCCCTTGCGAAAGATTGTCATCGAGTTGGTGGACACAGTAACGGAGGGAACGTGAGACGAATTGTTATTCCGGGTGGCAGCGGTTCAGTGGGCCGGCTGCTTGCGCGCCATTTTTACGAGCGAGGAGATCACGTGACTGTGCTCTCGCGGACTCCCTGTCCCGCCCCCTGGACCGTGGCAGCGTGGAATGGCCATGAGCTTGGCGAATGGATCAAGATGATCGACGGCGCCGATCTTGTAGTCAACCTCGCCGGACGCAGTGTCGATTGTCGTTACACCACCGCGAACCGCAAGGAGATTATGGAGTCGCGAGTGAATTCGACGCGTGCGATTGGCCGGGCGATTGCCGCGGCGACACGGCCTCCAGCTCTGTGGATCAACGCCAGCACTGCGACCATCTATCGGCACTCGCTCGATCGGGAAATGGACGAGGCGACCGGCGAACTCGGCGGCGATGAGACCGGTGCTCCACCAACATGGAAATTCAGCACCGAAGTGGCCAAGGCCTGGGAAGCGGCTTTTTTTGACGCGAATACGCCAGGGACGAGGAAGGTGGCGACGCGCAGTGCGATCGTCATGATTCCCGGCGCAAGCTGGCTCGGGAAGCTGACGAATATGATGCGCTGGGCGCTGGGAGGCACCGAGGGCGCCGGAACGCAGTTCATGTCCTGGATCCACGAAAACGATTTCGTTCGTGCGATGGAATTCCTGATTGCCCGTAACGACATGGAAGGAGCGGTGAACGTATGCTCGCCGAATCCTCTGCCGAATCGCGAATTCTTGCGCCTGATGCGAGGCGCGTTTGGCATCCGCCTGGGACCGCCTCTGCCGGAGTGGGTCTTGCGTATCGGATCGATGTTGATTCGCACCGAGGCTGAGCTCGTGCTCAAGAGCCGCCGCGTGGTTCCGGGGCGTCTGCTGGATGCAGGTTTTGAATTTGCGTTTCCAGATTGGCCATCCGCGATTCGCGACTTAGCCAGCCGCGGGCCCACGTCGCCGCCGCAGAATCAGGGCCAGTACCACGCCGAACAGCAGGCCCACGGGCAGTCCTAGGCTGGTAAAGGCAGTCCGCACTTTGCCCTCGATTTGCCTCCTAGCCTGGTCTGCAGGCGCCACGAGATCGATCCGCTGTCCGCTCGAAAGTTGCGGGTTCACGTTGGCGAGGATGATTCTGGCAACCAAGTCCTGGCTGACTCGCCGTGCTCGGACCGGGTCATCATAGCCAAATGAAACCTGCACAAGATTCGGTGCGGCAGGTCTGACCCGAATCCCTCGGCGCATTCGATCGATGACATCTTCGGTCGGTGTATCGGCGTACAAATGTTCCTGACGAATGATGTCCGAAAGTGCCTGCGACGTGAATGCCGCGCGGCTGAGTGCGTTCCAATCGTCGGGAGAGCGATCTCCTTCTGATTTCAGGATCGCCGTTGACCGGTATGGGTAAGGCACGAACAAAAAGCTTACTGTGCCCGACACCATCAGACCCGCGATCCCGCAAACGATAACAATCCTTCCGAAAGACCACGTTTTCATTTGCATCTCCATTGCTCCCCGAAAAAGATCCCACACGTCGCGCGACCCGGATCCTGAATCCTCCAGGAGTGCTTCCAGCTCCTGCCCGTAGCGCCGCCGCCACCACGCCGGGTACAGGTGGATCAGCAATCGAAGCACGCGTTTCATGTTTGCGTCTTTCATGCCTGCTTAAGGCGGCTCAAACCAGTCTTCACCACTCGATTTAGACTGGCGAGTTGTTCCGCCAAGTGCTCCTGCCCCGCCGCCGTGATGCGATAAGGCTGCCGACGGTCGTCGCGCGATTTGACCGGGCCGATCCAGCCGCGTGCCTCGAGCCGTGTAATCGCCCCATAGAGCGTCCCAGGCCCCAGGCGAACCCCGGCGAAGCGCTCGATGTCCTCCATCATGGCGTAGCCATGTTTATCGCCTTCGGCCAGGCTGGCGAGTACGAGAAGTGTCGGATCAGACATTTGTTTGCCGTCTAGTACGTACTACGTAGTATCGTGGCACGTAATACGGATTCTGTCAAGGGGAAACGGAGATATTGATTCACATGCAGTCCATATCGTTGTCTGAACTGCCGGGAAACTAGACTGCCGCCTCATTGGCGATGGCGTGACATCCCATTACAGGCTTATTTCCACCAACCCGTATCTCGATTTCGCCCGAGCGCTCGCGTTGTTCTATCAGCCACCGCGAGTCGAGCTGAACCGAACCCGGTGCGATCGGGGCTGTGCGCTACACCGGAAGGCTGGAGCTGGTCGCGCGCGACGGTCCACGCTGGACGGTAAGTGTCGCCACAATGGCTCGACCTAGCCTCATGGCGATCGAGGTTCACTCCTCGTGAATGGATGGGCTACCTCCGGGGAGGAGACGTTTGGCGACGCTGAGGTCGCCCTTCGGATTAACACTTACAGTGGCAGGGCTAGCGCCGATCCGCGATCATTCGCATCCCGTATTTTGGACGCAAAGTAATCCGGGCGTGAGTCTCTACGCGCTGCCCGGGTTCCAGCCGCAAACGCCAACGCTGTCCGATCGTGGCTAGGAGAAGAGTTCCTTCCATCCAGGCGAAGCGCTCTCCGATGCAGACTCGTGCCCCGCCGCCAAACGGGAAATAGGCGAACTTGGGTCGCGAGGGATCCTCCGCGGACCACCGCTCGGGACGGAACGTTAACGGATCGGAGTACCAGCGCTGATCGCGATGCACCACATACGGGCTCATCAAAACCACCGAACGTGCAGGAATGACGAAGTCGCCGATCGGATAGTCTTCAAGCGCCCGCCGTCCGATTCCCCATGCCGGAGGATACAGCCGCAGGGTTTCCGCAAAGACGCTCTCGGTGTAGCGCAACAGCGGCAGATCCTGGAATGAAGGAAGGCGCCCACCGAGGACGCGATCGAGTTCGGCATGAAACGCTGCCTCCGCTGCTGGATTCTGCGACAGCAGATACCACGTCCAGGTTAGTGCGTCGGCGGTGGTCTCGTGGCCTGCCAGAAACAGTGTCAGCGCTTCATCCCGGACCTGTTCGTCGGTCATGCCGCCGGAACCTTCCTCGTCTTGTGCCAGCAGAAGCATGGACAACAAGTCTCCGGCGTCGTTCCCGCTGGCGCGGCGCTCGGCAATCAAGCGATAGATCGTCTCGTCCAGCCGCTTCCGCGCGCGTTTGAAGCGACGAACGGCGGGCAGAGGCAGCTTTTCCAGCACCTCCGAGAACGGCATGAGGATGATTTCGAACAGTGAGAACACCTCGGTCAGAGCTACGCCGATCTCATCCGCCTCGGAATCGACTTCGGTACTGAACAGCGTCTTCGCCACGATGGCGAGCGTCAGCCGCATCATCTCTTGCAGAGCGTCGAAAGACTGGCCCGGCTGCCATTGATGGCGAACTATCACGGCGCGATCCACCATCACGGCGCCATAGCCAGCCAGCCGGTCGCGATGAAAAGCAGGCTGCACCAAGCGGCGCTGGCGGCGATGATGCTGCCCTTCGCTGGTGAGGAGTCCATCGCCCAAGAGCACGCGCGCGCGTTCCAGCATGCGGCTCTTCTTGAACTTGTTTTGATGAGTGACCAGAACGTCGCGAATGGCGTCGGGATGGCTGATGCAGTAGATGTGCTGGCGGCCCAGGGGAAGGTAGACTACGTCGCCGTATTGGCGGGCCATCTTTTCGAGAAACCCAGCTGGATCTTTACGGAACTCCGGGAGCACACCGACCAGCAGCCGGCCTTTTGGACCAGGGACCTTCGACGCGGCAGCAGCAGGAACCATCGGCCACGATTATAGCGGGCCCTGCC
>Ga0207687_10002871_pt1 | contig 11694 bp, 22 predicted proteins | sample KBSM54metaG_FD_184399 | JGI IMG/M metagenome (GOLD analysis project Ga0207687, IMG submission 184399) | Miscanthus rhizosphere microbial communities from Kellogg Biological Station, Michigan, USA - KBS M5-4 metaG (SPAdes) (version 2) | ecosystem: Host-associated > Plants > Roots > Rhizosphere >... | reverse complement strand
GCGGCCCACCCCGTGCGGATCCTGCCCCTACCGGCGCGACGTGCCGTCCGGGGTGTGGGCCGCCGAGGAATACGAACGGCTACCCCGCTACGACGGGCCGATCCACGAACAGGCCATGAGCGAGGCCACCGCGCTGTTCCTGTGCCATCAGGCCGATGGGCACCTGTGCGCCGGATGGGCCGGGCACCGTGACCCGGCCGACCTGTTGGCCATCCGGCTGGCCATCCTGCGCGATGAACTGCCGCCCGACGTGCTCGACTACCGGACCGACGCCGCGCTGTTCGCCACCGGTGCCGAAGCTGCCTTACACGGTAAGCGCGAGATCGATTTCCCGGGCTACCTGGCCCGGTCTGCGGCACGCAAGGTGGCGATCGTGCGCGCGCTGCGCGGCGATCCGGTGCGCGGTGACGACCCCCCGGGGGCTACCCGGGGGTAGCTTGACCCCAACCGGAACGATGGTACTGTGAGTATCAATGGCTGATCGGGTGCAAGACGGCCCCTCGATGGAGAAGAGGATCTAGAGTGCTGAACGGAAGCTACGACGTGATCGTGGGAAACGCGGTCCAGGATTTCGATCTACGGTTCACCCCGGGCGGCGCGGCCGTCGGAGACGTCACGATCGCGGTCAACTCGCGCGAGCAGATCGACGGGGAGTGGGTGGACCGCGACGACCCGATGTACGTCAAGGTCACCGTGTGGTGGGAGTACGCCGAACACTGCGCGGAAACGATCACCCAGGGCATGCGGCTGATCGCCGTGGGCCCGATGTACGTGCGCAAGTGGGAGACCCGCGACGGGGACGAGCGGCTGTCCCTGGAGATGACCGCCGACGAGATCGGCCCGGTGCTGCGCTGGGCCGAGGCCAAGGTCATCCGGGTGGCGGGCAAGGACGACGACCGGGGCGGCCGAGGACGCGGGCGGGACGACGACCGGGGCGACCGGGGAAACCGGCGCGGCGGCCGTGGCCGCGACGACGACGACCGTGGACGGTCCCGGCGTGGGAGCGACCGCGGGTCGGGCAGCGGGCGGCGCGGATCTTCCGCACGCGATGACGACCGGGACGACCGCCGCGGTGGCGGCCGGGCTCGCGACGACCGGGGTAGCCGGGGCCGCTCGACCCGGCAATCGGTGTGGGACGCCGACGAGCGGGGCGACGACCCGGCGTCGGACCTGCCCGACGATCCCGACTTCTAAGATCCACATGGGGCCCGATGGCTCCCCAGCGAACGCCCGGGGCGGGTTGATCATCTGCCTGCCCCGGGCGTTTCGACCTGTCACCACAATGGAGAGGAAAGATCATGTCTGAGCCTGCCGCATTCCCGATGTTCATCGAACACCCCGGCGACGTCAGCGATCACCCGCGGGTCCTGGCGCTCGGCGAGGGAGAGCGCCTGTCCGCGCTCGGCCTGTACGGCATCGTCGGATCCTGGGCCATCCGCTACACCCAGGACGGCACCGTGCCCGCGTCCGTGGTGAGCATGCACGACGGGCGCGGCCGAGTGGCCAACGCGCTGGTCGCCGCCGGACTGTGGATCTACGACGACACCGCCAACACGTTCCGATTCGCCAACTGGCGCCGACCGGCCGCCGACTCGAACGGGCATCCGGGCTGACGGGGTGCCGATCACAAGGTCGAACGCGCTAGCGTGAGGACCCTGTCGGACGGCCACCCGACACCGCGAGATCGCACCACCCACCCGACAAATGAGAATCGGGCCCGACGGCACCGGGCCCGATCTCGATACATCTAGAGGCGTCCCGATGGCTGATCAAGTAAGCACTCCCGATGTCTGCTCAGCATAGCGCGGGTGACCCGCGGTACGGCAAGCGGAACCCGGGGTTTTCGCGTTCTGAGCGCACCGATCGCGGGCTCGACGCCGTCCCCGACGGGTTCCGTAGTAGGCGATCCCGTTGGGCTCCGCAGGATCTGACGCCATACCTGGACGGAACCTACCAACGGCCGCGGGCCACCATGGGCAGGCTCCGCAGTGATCGCCAAGCCATGCTGTACCCGGGCAAAGACCATCTGATCTACGGTCCGACCGGGGCGGGCAAGACGATGCTTGCGCTGGCCCTGTGCGCCGATCTCATCTGCGACTCCGACGGTAGTTCTGCACTGTACGTCCACTTTGAGGAACCGGACGGACTCGATACCGTCGAGCGGTTACGGCACGTTTACACGGTCCCCGATGAGCAGATTCTCGACCGGTTCCGGTTCGTGTCCCCCAGCTCTGCCGCGCGCGCCTGGGAGATCGACGAACTCGCCGAGGACCGCCCGCGGCTGGTCGTGCTCGACGGGATCAACGAGGCCATGACGCTGTTCGGCCGGGGCGAGGGGTTCGGGTCGGACAACTGGTCGCGCTTCCGGCAGGCGGTGATCATGCCGTTTCTGCGGGCCGGATGTTGTGTGGTGTCGCTCGACCACGTGGCCAAGGCGGACTCGGATTCACCGCTGCCGATGAACTCGATCCAGAAGATCAACGCGACCACCGGGGTTGCGTACTACCTGCGCCCCCATGAGGATGCGGATGCTGATCATCGCGGCTGCACGTGGGTGATGATCAGCAAAGATCGGCCGGGCAGCGTCAAGCGCAGCGGGATCCGGCGGGAGGGTAGGCGCGGGATGGCTCCGTTCACCTACTGGGGCGCGATGATCACCGATGTGCGGGAGCCGAGCGCTAACCCGCTGTGGATAGCAGCACCACGCCAAGGTCATCTGGACATGATGGACGGTGGTGGCGATGAGGACTGGTGAAGGCGATTTGCGGGGAGTGTGCACCCGCGGTATAGAGTGGTCCGGGCGGCCCGAACCCACAACTCAATCCCGTGGCGACGGGGTCCGGGCCGCACGGCGCAGCCAGAGTAACCCACTGGATCTCTGGTCAAACCGTTTAAACGAGGGGATCTGCACGATGGAAAGACGATCACGGAAGCATCGGCATCGGTGGGGCGCGTGGGTGCGCTCGGCGTCCAACGGGCGCGAGTATCACCGGTGCCAGGGCTGCAAGGCGTTGCGTTGGCGGATCTACCCCGCACCGCCGTATCTGCCGAACGGGTTCGAGCGCAGCACCGGCCATGAGGGTACGTGTGTGCGTTGCATCGAACCGATCACGCCGGACCAATTGGTGGAGACGGACACGCGCCGCGGGTGGCGGCACCTGGAGTGTTCGTTCCCCAAGGCGGAGGCGTTCCATATCCCTGAGCACTTGCCCTACGGGCGCAAGCGTCCGCGCGGTCAGCTCCGCCGGGGGGTGCCCGGTCGCACCTGACTCATGATCGCAAGCTGCTTCGGGAGAGCGCATCCGATCGGGGCGGGCAGGCCGGGAGGTCTCCCCCATCTCGTGGCCGTCAGACGGACAGGTCAGGGTGCAGGTCCGCTCCGTACCGTCCCGGGTTTCACCGCTCCGGTTAACGCTGCATGCCGTATCCATCCGGTAGAGAGTGCCGTTCGCTGGGGCCCGGCTCAGGGCCATCGATCAGGCTGCAAGCCAATGTGGTCCAAGGTCGACACCGGGTGGAGAGTCCGGGGCGGTGGGTGTGTGCGGGTCCGGTCGGAAAGATCGGATCGAGGGATGGCCGGTGGGTGCTATGCCCTGAACACCGGACCAGAGAGGATCTTGGAGTGATCGTTAACCGAGGATGGGCGACCAGCTTGGCGCTGGCGGAGCGTTGGGGGCTCGGGGCATTCGTGATCTTGCATGGGGTGCAGCACTACCGGCGGGACCGGCGGGAGCGGAGCCTCAGCGGAGCGGGAGCCGCCACCATCGGGTGGGGTTTGGAACACCAGAGCGATTACGGCGCTACGGCTGAGGCCTCCGCGCCTGGCCGGTGCTGCGCGTGTAAACGGGGGAGGGCGTGCCCGGATCCGGGGAAGCACCCGCGAGTGATCAAGGACGTGCAGGAGCATGGCTGCCTCGATGCGCGCGGAGCCGATGAGCTGATGGCGATCATCTGCGAGCTACGTCCGCGGCCGATCAACCTGGGCATCGTGCCCGCAGACAATCTGTTGGTCGTGGACATCGACCCGCGCAACGGCGGGGTGGAGACTCTTCGCAAGCTCGAAGCCAAGCACGGACCGCTGCCGCCGACCCTGAGCGTTTACACGGGCGGGGGTGGCGAACACCGGTGGTACCGCACCCCCCAGGCGGTACCCCGGCGCGCCGCACTCGGACCCGGTGTTGATCTCAAGTCCCACGGCGGACTCCTGGTCGCCCCACCGTCCGTGCACCTGTCCGGCCGCCGCTACCAGTGGATCAACAGCCGTCTCCCCCCAGCCGACGTGCCCACCTGGCTCGACCAGACCAGCACCCCCAGCCAGACGAGCAGCGGCGGCGCAGGTAGCAGCGGCCAGCCGAGCAAGGCGGCCGATGGAGTCATAGCACGGACCATGGCTACAGCCCAGGTCGGTGAGCGATCCCTGACCCTGTTCCGGCTCGCGTGCTGGGCCCTGGACACCGACGACGACCTGATCGCCCTACGGCTGGCCGCACGGTCCACCGGCATGACCGAACGCAAGATCGAGGCCCAGATCCGATCCGCACGAGCCAGGGTCCGGCGGTGATCTGCCGCCTACGCTGTCCTTCTCTGGGACTGAGCGCGCCGCCCCGCGCCGGATGATCTTTTGGGCCGCGGTGAGAGGGCCGAGCCCATGATCGGGAGGTCGAGCGGAGCGCCGAGCGGAGCGGTCCGGCCGTGACACCGGTGACCAGGGGATGATCCACCCGAGCAGAGTCGACCTTGGGTGGGATGATCAGGGGTGGGGTGGGGTGGCCAAGGATCATTAGGCCAGAGTGGTGAAGACCCGTGGACTCGTGGTATAGTGGTGCCTGAGCGGGGCCAGGGAGGCCAGGCCCCCAGCAAGATCACCGAGAGGATCTAAGATCATGAACGAGACGTACAGCACCCCCAGCCAAGACACCGTCAACGTGCTGCGCGACCAACTCCCCGCCGACCTCAACACCTCCACCCTCTACGCGCTGGCCACCCTGGTCGACGCCCGCGGCGCCGAGATCGACACCCTGCACGCTGCCGCCCGGCACGCCGTGGACACCCGCGGCGGGGTCACCGTGGTGTGGCTGGTCACCTCCGACTCGTTCGCCGCCGGATACGGCGATATGGACAACCGCACCTGGACCGTCGGCATCTACGCCGCCCTGGAGACCGCGGTCGCCGACGTCTGGCGCAAGATCATCGCCGACGACGGGATCTTCAACCCGATCTTCACCGAACAGGCCGTGATCACCACCCTGGTCCCCAACCCGACCGGGCCCACCTGGACCCCCGCCGACGACGAGGGCGCCCACGCCCGTCCCCCGGCCGGATGGGCCTCCACCGACGACACCGGGGTCTGATCATCATGCGCGCCCCCGGCACGATCATGATCCTGGCCTTCGTGTTCCTCGCCCTACTACTCATCGGCCGCCTGCTCGGCCGCGACGCGCTGCTCGTGATCTCCATGACCTGCAACGGGATCCTGCTCTACGCCCGCTCGACCGCGATCATCACCTACCTCCGGAGCCGTCAACCATGAGCCGCAACCAGAAGATCGACTCCCCGGTGGTGTGGCTGTTCATCACCGGCATCGAAGAGGACCGGCACGTGCGCTCCGTGCACGCCACCCGCGACAGCGCCTGCGCCGAACTGTGCGACCTCGCCATGCGCGGCCAGGAAATGGTCAGCCCCCGCATCGAACGCAAGGTGATCAGCGGGTCCGAGCCCATCCGCTCCGACAACGTGGACGCCGTCGCCCGCGTCATCTCCGCCTACCGCGGGCTCGCCTCCGCGGGCAAAACCGACATGCGCACCCGGGCCAGCCTGCGCCCCCTGCGCGAAGCCCTCGACGCGCTGGCCTACCCGATGGCCGTCGACAAGATCCCGGCCCCGCCGTTCGAGGCCAGCCCCGCCACCCCGTTCGACGACCCCGACGTCTACCACCCGGGAGGCTGATCATGGGCTTCTCGCTGCCACCCGGGCCCGGCAAGCCCATCCGTTCCACCACCCGCGAAGGCCGCTGGGCCTTCACCTGGACCGCGCGGCGCGTCTGGTTCGACCGCCTGGACAAGATCACCGTCCGGTGGTGGGGCCGCCGCTACACGATTTTCGACCGGAGGATCTGACATGGACGGCCTGACCGAACGCATGATCGCCTGCGACGCCGACCCCTGGGGTGAGGGCGCCATCCGCTACCCACCCGAGATCGCCCGAGACGGAGACCGCCCCATGCCCCGCCGCAACACGATCACCATCCACACCTACCCCACCCGGGGCGCCGACACCCTGACGTTGATCGACTGCCCGCAGCATGAGGCCGAGCGCGACCCCGACCTCGACCCCCGCCCCGGCGTGCGCCTGATCGTGCAGCCGGAAGGTCAACTGAAAGCCACCCGGATCACCCTCGACCCGCGCGCCGTGCGTCAGATCCGGGCCGCGCTGCACCGCTGGGAGCAGGGCAAGGATCTCGCCGAGCCGAGGAACTGATCATGAACCGGGTCCTGTGGGCCATGCTCATCACCGGCGTGGCCCTGCTCCTGTTCGTCCAGTGGGTCAACGCCTGGGGTGCTCCCGCCGTGATCATCGTGCTGGGGGCGGCGCTGGCCGTCGCCCTCAAGCTCTACAACCGGCGGTCGGTGGCCAGCCACCAGGCCAGCGGGGTCGACAAGATCAACCAGCCGGGGCGACAGATCACCGTAGCCAACCGCACCTCCCGGTGGTGGGACACCGAACGCGAGTTCGAGACCGGGCTGTCCTGGCTCAAAAAGATCATCCCGCTGGACACCGTGCAGGTCGGCTCCCTCGACATGGCCCGCCGACAACTCAACCTCATCCGCCAAGGTCGCCCCGTCCGGCCCATCGACTGGACCGCACCGAACCGCACCGGCGGCGCCAGCTTCGCCGGGGCCATGACCGCGTCCGGCATGACCTACGACTGGTGCACGTGCAGTGAACAGGCCATGCCGTTGATCAACGACCCGGACGGCACCCAGCGGGTCAACCGCGGCGAAGAGACCTGCCTGTGCACTTGCTCATCGTGCGCGCCGAAGGGCCGCTACCGCGACGAGACCGGGAAGTGGCAACCCGTGCAGGCGCAGCACTGGCGGGCCCGCGACATGGAACACGAGGTGGCCGTCAACCTGGCCGCCAGCCGCCGCGCCCAAGCCGACGCGGCCCGTTCCTGGTCCGGCCGGTGGGCCGAACTGATGGCCCGCATCGACGACGTCAAGGCCGATCGGCGCGATGAGCGGCTGGCCCGCATGGCCGGGTGGGAACACCCCAACGTGCGCCGCGCTCGCGGCGAGGACGTGAACACCGACACCGATGACTGGTACGCCCGGCACGGGTACGAGGAAGATGAGACGCCGGGCCGCCACTCCACCGATCGACCCACCGACCCGATGGACCCCCGCCCCGGCGGGCACGAATAGAGATCAACCGAGAGGATCTGTCCCGATGGCTGACACCGTCAACATCACCCGCACCTGTTCGAACTGCCGCAAAGAGCACACGCTGACCGTGACCGCGGCCGGATACCGGGACTGGGACCAGGGGCGCGGCGCCTATGTGCAGGTCGCCTTCCCCGAACTGGACCCCGGGCAACGCGAGCTGTTGGTGTCCGGGATCTGCGGCCCGTGCTTCGACGAGATCATGGGCCCGGAACCCGAGGACGACGGGCCCGGCGCGCTGATCATCATTGCCGGGGACCCCGACGATATCGAGGCGTTTGCACGGGCCGAGGGGTACCGCGGGGCCGAGCGCCCGGGGGAAGATGAGCCGACCCCGGGTGTCGCCAACCCAAGCTCGCCCGGGGTCCCCGTGTCGCCCGGCCTGCTCGGCGCCGGACCACTGAGCGAGATCCACTCCCGGGTGTTGGCCGGGAAGACGCTGCAAGGGCGCGACGCCAGCCGCGGGCACCTGTCCGTGTCGTCGGTCGACTGGCCGCGCTGCGCCACCCAACTCCCCTCGATCACCTCGCCGCTGTTCCGGTCCGAACCGCTGGTCTGCAACCGCCCGGCCACGATCATCGCCGCGTTCACAGAGGCCTACCTGGACGCGTGCGCTCGACACGAGTGCGACAACCCGGCCTGTCCGGTGCAGATGATCGGTCGCGACCCGGAGATCCGGGAGCAGGCCCTGGCCCAAGAGGTCCCGGTGTGCGGCATGCACCTGGCCAAGCTCCGCGACGACGAGCAACGGTTCCTCCGCGACGTCGGCGGACTGGATCAGGTGTTCCACCTGAACGTGATCGGGGTCGAGTCGGTGATCGGCACCGCGGCCGAGGTGTTCGACCTGCGCAGCCTGTCATGAGTGATCGTTTACACGAGGCGTTCCGCGGGGAGCGGTGCTGGCTGATGGCCTCACCCGCCCCGCGCACCGTCGAGCACGTGCTCGATGATCTGTCCGGCATGCTGGCCTACTGCCGCCGATTGCGGTTGCGCCCGACGCTGATCACCGACCCGCGCGGCGTGCTCGACGGCGACGACGACGGGGAGACCCTGGCCACCGCGCTGCACGACTACATCGGCGAGTCGCGCGCCAGTGGGCTGATCATGGGGTGGAACACGGTTCCGGTGCGCAAGATCCGTTGGAAGATCAGCATGGGGTATGGGTCATCGCTGTGGTGCCGCGGGGTGGCGTTCGGTGGGCACCCCTACAAAGCCAAGATCACGAGCCGGGAGGCGCTGTTCTACTGGCTGCCGGACGGGGTGATCCTCGACCCGTGCGCGGGCGACGGCGGGCTGATCATCCCGGCCTGGCGGGCCGGGCGGCAGATCATCGCGGTGACCGACAAGTCCCCGGCGTTGTGTGTGGCCGGGCTCGGCCAAGGGATGCTGTTCGAGAGCACGCCATGATGCCGTGGTGGCTGTTCCTGGTCATCGCGGCGGGTCTGGTGGCGTTCACCGCCTACCTCAAGTGGGACATCCGGCGTCTGGAACGCCAGCTCCCACCCGAGGTGTTGCGCGCGTTGCGCGGTGAGGATGACGACTGATCAACCTCTCAACATGAGACACCTGGCGCGTGTAAACGCTCATCCTTCGGCGCATGGGCGCACCGGGATACCTGGGCGTGATCGTCGCCGTGGCGGGCGCATTGATCGCGGCCATCATCTGCACCGTGGCATGGGTTATGACCCTGCGACGTTCCTACCGCTGCCGTTGCGGACACCTGCGCAACGCACACGAGCACTACCGAAGGGGGTCGGACTGCGGGCTCTGTGGATGCCCGCGGTTTCGACCCGTGATCAACCGTTCGGCGCGTGAATCCCACCGCGCGACGCTGCGCTACGTGCAGCGCGCAACCGGGGTGCGGGTGCAGTCGAACTAACCGAGGAGAGGATCTGACATGCGCGACGTGCTGCGACTGGTGCCGTTGATCGGCTACTACGTCGAGATCGAGATCGATTCGCGTGAGGTGACGGCGAGGGGAGTGGTGGACGCGGTGACCAGTGACGCGCGCAACGGTGTGCGCGCCATGATCGTGTTTGCCGACGGGGACGAGGTCGCGATCGTGGACGGGGACGAGGTCTCGATCGAGGTCTGGAGCCGGAACCCGAATGCCGAATAGATCATCTCCCAACCGCTTGGTGATCAAGCTGCCGATGTGGTGGGCCACGCTGGGGGCGATCGGGGCGGATCCGTTGGTGCACGAGCCGTACGCCAAGGCCGCGCGCAAGGCGGTACAGCTCTACGTCGATCTCGCCGTGGAGATCGAGACCATCCGGCTGGCCGTGCGTGCTTGTCACCCCCGGCTGATCGACAACGCGCACGGCTGGCCGGGTATCTGCACCGCGTGCTGGGACCCCACCCGCGACGATCACCACGCGTGGCCGTGCCCCACGCTGCGGGCCATCGGCATCGACTCCGACGGTCATCAGGACCGGGCGCAGCGGCCCGGGAGTTACGAACCGCGCGTCGAGCCACCGGACGGGGACTGACCGGGCTACCCTGCGCGTGGCTGCCCTGAGCGTTTACACGCTCGGACAGGAGGCGCACCGATGGCTACCTACCGATCCGGGTTCGATGCCGGGCCCTGGGGTTCGGGAGGGTTCATCACCGCGCACTCCCGGCGGTACCGGATGTGGCACGTGCTCGACCCGGCCGGGGATCCGGGCGGGCTGATCGTCGCGAACGGCCGTCAAATCGACGTGGCCTGGGGGATCATCATCTGTGATCGCGTCTCCCCGCGCGGCACCCTGCACATCCTCGATGCGGTACCACAGCTCCGGGTGGCCACCTACTGACACAGGCACGGGAGAGGATCATGGTGGACTACCCGGACGGCTACAGCGAACGATTCGACAGTGACCCGTGGCCGCACTACGGCGACCCGCGCGACGGCACCTACGGCCAGGTCCCGATCATCGACGGCACCAACGTGCGCCCGGACGTGCTGACCGATCGGGATCAACTGGTGGCGCTGCGGGCGTGGGTGTTGCAGGAGCGCGACTCCGCGTTGCGGATCACCATGGGCAACGGGGCGGCGTCCAGCCTCCAGTTCGCCATCGCCATGACCGACGTGGCCGCGGTGCTGTTCGCGTGCATCTCTCGGCTCCCCCCGGCCCCGCTCAAGATCCTGGGGGAGCGGCCGACCCCGTACCGGCGGCCCCGGCCGGTGCCCCGGTTGAGCCGTAACATGCTGCCCAGCTCCGCGGACATCGGCCCGGACGTCGAGTCGGCCACCGGGCCCATCCGCTACTAGGTACGGCAAGTACACCTAGGGTGATTCGGCCCCACATCCACCGGTAGTACCGGCGGTATGGTATGCTGGCCTTTCCGGGGATCGTCAACCCCGGCCGAGAGGATCTGATCTACATGACCGCCCCCGCGCTGCCCAGGATCGCCACCTGCGGCGCCTGCTCCGCGACGTTCGACCGCGACGCCTGCCACTGCGCGAGCTGTCACGCCACGTTCGCCGACGTCGAGCTGTTCGCCGCGCACCGTCAGCCCACCCGTACCCGCAGCCTGTGTAAACGGCCCGTCGACCTGGGCCTGGTGGAGCGCGACGGGGTCTGGCACCTTGCGCCCATGCCCCCCGCCGACCGCTTGGCGCGCTACCGGGCCATCCGGGCGCAGGCGGAAGCAACGGACTGAACGGCAGTAACGCACGTCCCGATGGAACCGAACGAGAGGATGCACACCATGGGCGGCACGCTCAAGGCCCTGACCGACGACGACGAGATCGATGTCGTCTTGACCTACCTGCGCGGCTGCGACGCACAGGACCGCTCGGCCCGACTCAACGCGGAGAACGTGCACGCGTTGGTCAGCCTGCTCGACCACCTGTTCACCGCGACCGCGCTGGTCCCGTCGGTGCGCGGCGCGTTGATCGACCTGCTCAAGGTGGCGCGCTCGGACAAGTTGGTGGGCCTGCTCGCGCAGATCGACCCGAACGGTGACATCGGCCGCCTGGCAGAGGTGGCGTAGATCATGAGGGAGGACACCGGTGGGCTTGACCCGCGGCGGCTCGATCGAGGCGACCCAGCCGAGTCCACCGGTGACCCCGATACAGATCCGGCGCTGCCGGTGGATCCTGCACCGTGGCCCGACCGTCTACGGCTCGATGAGCTACGGCTACTTGATCATCGTCGGCCCGGGGCGGCGCTACTGGCGGCCTACCAGAAACGGCGCGGTGAACCTGGCCCGGCGGATCCGCTCGCAGACGATCGAGATCTAGCCCCGGGTCCGACCGCGCTGTGCCCGA
>Ga0207687_10002864_pt1 | contig 11710 bp, 19 predicted proteins | sample KBSM54metaG_FD_184399 | JGI IMG/M metagenome (GOLD analysis project Ga0207687, IMG submission 184399) | Miscanthus rhizosphere microbial communities from Kellogg Biological Station, Michigan, USA - KBS M5-4 metaG (SPAdes) (version 2) | ecosystem: Host-associated > Plants > Roots > Rhizosphere >... | reverse complement strand
CCTCGCCCGCGTCGCGCTCGACATCCCCCCTCCGATATTCGAGCTCGCATTTGCCGCGCTTCGGCGAGATCTTGCCCTCGCTGTGCCCGCATAGGTTCGTGGGGATCCCTCAGCAAGGCGTTGCAGCAGACGGGCTCGTCGGTCGCTGCGCTCCCTCTGGCGCCCGCAGCTGAACGCCGATACGTTGGGCGGACGAAAGGTGGGCACCATCAATTCCAACGGGCTCGGGGATCTCAGCCGAACACTTTTCAGTCTCGGACCTCTACTAGTCTGCTTCGCTTGCTCAAGAGCCGAGTCATCCTCCGCGCGCGACGTGGTGCCGGTACCGTCAATCGACCCGGTCCCGCCGTCAGGTCCGCGAGTCCTCGGTGTTGATGATGCGATTGTTATCCGATTCCTCGGGGCCGATTCTAGAAATAAGCGATGTCGCGCCTGCGGGCACAGCAGGTTTGCGACTCACAAGCATGCAACGGCCTGCCGAACTGAAGCGTCTGCGCGACGAGCGTGGAAACGTGCGCGTCGACATCTTCGCGGGTCGCGAGATCGCTCATTCGGAAGTTATTTCTCTGATGGAGGACCTCCGTGCAGCTGGGTTCACCAAGATCCAATTCGGCGTGACCCCGCAAAGCTCAAGCAGTGCTCCGTAGCCAGATTCCGCGAATGAAGACGCGAACTCATGGCCCGAGGCGAGCGAAGACGCTCCCGCGACGATTGGTGAACGCCGCCCAACAAGCCGTTGAAGCAGACGGCCGCGCGTTGTCGCGACCTGCAACGTCCTCCCTGTCGCCCGTGGTGAAGTACCACGGGCTCGCTCGTCGCCACCCGTTGCCTCCTCGTTTTGCTGATGCGGCCGCAGCTTAACGGCGGTACGTTGGGCAGACGAGGAGGATCCGCAATGTATCGGCCCGAGTTCATCGTTTTGTCGTGCACTCTCCTCTCGTGTTCTGTTGCTCATTCACCGGCAACTGAAGTCGCCGACAATGGCTTTGTACCGAACGAGGGAACGGCAATCAGAATCGCGGAGGCAGTGATCGCGGCCAGGTTCGGGGAGAAGACGGTAGAGTTTGAGCGACCCTTTCATGCCAAACTCGTGAACGACGTTTGGACTGTCGCTGGTTCGGTGCATTGCTGCGAAGGACGCGACGCAACCGCCGATAGCCCTGGCGACCGGGTCTCACCCGACGAAGGGTGTCTATGCGTTGGTGGTGTTGCGTCCGCAAAAATATCTCGACATGACGGAACGATCCTTCAAGTCACCGCCACTCAGTGATGGCCCCAGGGGCGCGGCAGCTAGGGACGCAACCGCGATCGCGTCGCGCCTTCGTTGCGACCAAGGGCGTCAAAGCTTCACAGTCCATCGTACGACCTGCAGCGGGCGCCGCCCAACAACGGCTTGAAGCAGACGCGGATCTCGCTTCGCTCGACCCGCGCAGCTTAAGCCTGGTACGTTGGGCGGACGCGGAGATCGCGATTGTCATGGCCCCGATAGGCCTAATCCTAGGCGATTCTTGCCGACTGTTCCCAACGGTGTTAGTAACACGTCATGGTCAAGCGCCTACAGACAGTCGGGAACAGTTCGGGCGTCATCATCGACAAGCCGATCCTCGAGCTGCTCCGCATTACGCCAGAGACCGAGCTCGACATATCGACGGATGGAGAACGGTTGATCATCACGCCCCTGCGTTCGGACGCAGCTCGCAAGCGTAAGCTCGCTCGGGCGCAGGAACGAACCGTGGCGGCGCATGAACGCACCTTCCGCAAGCTTGCAAAGTGACCGTCGAACCACTCTTCTTGACGGTGGACGAAGTTCAAGAGCTCCACGATGACCAGCTGCGCCGGTTCGGTGGGTCGGCTGGGGTCCGCGATCTCGGAGCCCTTGAGTCCGCAGTTGCAACCCCCGCGTCGACGTTCGATGGGGAATTCTTGCACGCGGATTTGTTTCATATGGCTGCAGCGTATGCTTTTCACATCGCCGAGAATCAACCCTTCGTAGACGGGAACAAGCGCGCCGCGTTAAACGCGGGGCTCGTCTTTCTTGACATCAACGGGTGGCTCGTCACCGACCCCGAGCTGCTCCTTTACGATGCCATGATTGCGATCTCGTCCCGCTCGCTCGACAAGGCGGGACTCGCAGAACTCTTGCGAAGTCTTGCTCAACCGGACCTGACGCCCGACGAACAGTGAGCGGGCGCCGCCCAACAAAGGTTTGAAGCTGCCAAAAACCTCGCTTCGCTCGGCTTTTGCGGCTTGAACCTGGTACGTTGGGCGGACGGGAGAGTTCGTGTCGCAAAGCAAGCGTCAAGTTTGGAAACGCGGGTCCGTTGTGCGTATCCCAATCGGTTCTGAGACCTTCGCCTACGCACAGATGCTGGATGCACCCGAGTATGCATTTTTCGACCTCCGCGACGCAGGGAACTCGAGTGCGCAACAGGTGGCCATTCAGCCTGTGATCTTCCGGCTCTGGGTGATGCGCGGCGCGCACGCTTCCGGCAGGTGGCAGAAAGTCGGCGTTGCTCCGACGCAGACTGACCTCGAACGACGAATCCTTCGATTCAATCAGGATCCTCTTGACCTTAGCGTTATTACTCTCGGCGAGGATGGAACTTCAGGCGCGCGCGTCAGTATCGAGCAGTGTGAAGGATACGAATGTGCAGCGGTTTGGGACGCCTCTCACGTGGAGGACCGCCTGCGTGATCATTTCGCCGGAACCTCCAACAAATGGGTGGAATCGATGCGCCCGCGAGTACCCGCAGCCACTTGATCGAGTCTTCGGTCGGCACGCCTAGCGTCTGCCTGGCGCAACCGCCGCCCAACAAGCTGTTGAAGCTGACGGCCTCCATCCGGGAACCTTGTCCCGGTCGCCCGTGGTCGAATACCACGGGCTCGGACTCGCCTCGTGTTGCCCTTCCTTTTCCTGCTGCCGCCGCAGCTTAACAGCGGTACGTTGGGCGGACGCAATAGCAGGCGCGGTCGCGCTTACCCGATGATGACTGGCGACACCTGATGATGACTGGCGACGCCTACTGGGCTCCTATCTGTGAACTGGCGATGCACCTTCGATGTTGGTCGCGCGCATCTGTCAGTGACGGCCCGAACCGGTGGACCACAGACTGGGGTCAGCTCCTCATCTTGCCAGTAGACGGATACTTGGAGGTAGCAGGAGGACCCTGCCCGATTCGTCAATTTGAGTGGATTCAGCTCTCGACAATGAAGCTCCACAGCGGACTCGGTGGGCGACCGCTAGAGTTCGTCGATATCTCGCAAGAAATTTTGACGAACGTGAAGAAGCACGACCGTCGCTTTGAAATTCGTGACGAATCATGGTCGATTTCCGGCTTGTTCGAGAACGAACCAGTCAAGGTCATCCAATTCGAGAATCCATTCTGTGCCTCGACGTTGACCGGCAGGTGATAGAGACGCGCCTGTCGGCAATCGGTCACCCAAACTTGCCGGCGGCTCGCCGTGACTTGAACGTGAGCTGCGCAGCCCACGCCCTGGCGGACCTGGCTCGCACTGGGGAGCAGGCCCACTCCGCAATCTGAAGCGGGCGCCGCCCAACAACGGCTTGCAGCAGACGCGGATCTCGCTGCGCTCGACCCGGGCAGCTGAAGCCTGATACGTTGGGCGGACGGAGACCACGTGTTCGCCTTTCAATGTCGCACTTGCAGCGAGTTTCACGAGGGGATCCCGTCGTTCGGCTGGGACCATCCGCTCCAGTTCCTAGAAGTTCCCGAGCCCGAGCGTTCTCGCAGATGCTTGATCACTTCAGATACATGTGTGATCGACGGCGAACAGTTCTTCGTTCGTGGATGCCTTGAAATTCCAGTCGTCGGTGAGGAACAACCGCTGTCTTGGGGAGTGTGGACCTCCCTAAGCGCAAAGAACTTCGAGCACTTCGAAGAGCTCTATTGTGAACCGCACCGCTCGCACCGCGGCCCATTCTTCGGGTGGCTCAACTCTCATATTTGGCTGTATCCCGATACGATCAACCTCAAAACCATGGTTCACTTGCGCGACGGGATGACCAGGCCGTTCGTCGAACTGGAACCCACCGCTCATCCGCTGGCCATTGAGCAACGGACAGGGATCACACTGGACCGAGTCAGCGCCATCTACGAAAGCATGGTCCACCCACCGAAGCGCGCCGGCTAACTAAGCGTTCTGAGGGATCCCCACGAACCTATGCGGGGACAGCGAGGGCAAGATCTCGCCGAAGCGCGGCAAATGCGAGCTCGAATATCGGAGGGGGGATGTCGAGCGCGACGCGGGCGAGGAGCTGACGGCCGATGAAGAAGGTGGAGAGCACGTTGCGCTTTCGTACAGTGTTAGCCTGCAGCTGCCAGTTCCATTGCAGCGTGCGACCGGCGATCCCGACCAGCCAAGCGACGAGAGTCGCGAGCGTGCCGAGCAGCAGCAATATCTCGAGACGCTTGGCCGTATTGCTGCGCGCGTAGCGGAGACCGAAACCCCAGCGATGGCACTTGAGGTCGCGGAAGGTCTCTTCGATTTGCATGCGGAGGCAGTAGATCTGCTTGATTCTGCGCTCGCTGCCGCGCTCATGAGGTAACGACGTCGCCAGCAACCAAGGCGCTCGATGCAACCGTCGATACATCGTGGTGTTGGGCTTCTTTGGCTCGCGCTGCGGAGGGCGACCGACCCGAGTCTTGTAGGCGCGCACGAGGTACAGCCGAAAGAGATAGCGATGTCGTCGCGACAGCGCCACTTCACCGACGTAGCGCGGCACGGTAGTGGCCTCTGGATAGAGCGAGTCAGTAAAGCGCCATCGCCCGGTCTCCGCGCGGTAGTACTTGATCTTGTTTCGAATTCGGCCGACCCAATCCCAGCCGTACTTCTCGACTTCGCGAAACCAAGGCCCGCGGAAGCCTGCGTCGGTAACGATGATCGGACGGCAATCCGGCGGCAAAATCGCATGGAGTGCACGCAAGAAATCTCGATGCGCGCCAGGACTGTTGTAGCGCTTGAATGGAAATACCCGCTCGTATAGCGCGATCGCTCGTCCGCCCGTGGGCAATGCGGCCTTGATCATCAGCCACTCACGACCGAGCTCGAAGTCCGACCAATCGACGATGATCACTGGCCGCTTGTTCCCGAGCAGCAGTGACCGAGCGATCGCTTGGTAGATGCCGTCGCGCTCACCGTGCAAGTGCCGGTTTCCCAGTAAGCGGTCGACGGCCTTGATCTGGTGCTTGGTTTGGGCCGCGCCATCCAAGCTGCGGCCGAGGTGTGTGAGCGACAGCTTGCCGCCGGTCAACAGTGCGCGCACGACTCGAACCAGGGCGGCTGCTCGCGTCGCGTGACCAACCACTGTCCGATCGCCTAACCATTGTGATAGGAACTTCGCGTGCATGTGGGTCTTCCGATCCGTTGGGGTGTGGTAACGCCAATAGATCAGAGACCTTCATGCACGTCGATCCTCTTTCCGCGATTTCGCGCCAGATCACACCCCAATTTGCGGGGATACCTCAGCTTGGCGTTGCAGCAGACGGCCTCGTCGCTCGCCTGCGGCTCGCTCTAGCGCTCGCGGCTGAACACCGCTACGTTAGCCAGCGCAGCGGAGAGCCGACAAGCAGACTACTGGCAGCAAGACGCAGCACATGGGGCGCCCGGTATCACCTTTCAAGCGACTGTTTTGGACGTTCAAGCGTCTCGTCTTCGCTTCGAGCGATCGAGCCGCGAGCGTCTTGGAAGCCGGTGAGATCACACCTGAGCCTGACAATTCGCAGGACTCATCTGTGCTCTGCGTGGTCGCCAATATTCGCCAAACCGTGGCATTTGGGCCCGGCGGCGTTGAATCACGTGCCGGACACAGGCGCTTTTCGCCTGGCACCAAGGTCTACGTTTTGGCTCCATCCTGGGATTGGACTTCCGGCACCTTCGAGTGTGTGGCGCTACGGCGACGCTCGCGGCGTTTCGTTCGGCAAGTTCTGGACAGACGCTTCCTGGAGAACTGGCGCGTCTCGCGCGAGTACAGCCCGAGCGTCCTAAAGCATATTCGTGTCAATCGACTCGGAAAGGGCTGGTCGGGAGATCTTGCCGCGAAAGTCGTCGAGCATGAATTGGCCCTGACAAGACGGCCTGGCTAACTTGTGCGTTGCAGCAGACGGGCTTGTCGGCCGCTTCGCTCCCGCTGGCGCCCGCAGTTGAACACCGGTAAATTGGGCGGACGAGCGACATGCGCATCGTTGAATTCGACGGACTCGGGCGGCCAAGAGTCGCTGACATTGTTACTGGCACCGTCCTGCTGCTCCTTCAGGGCGAAAATATTTCAGTCGTTCAGGTCGAGCTTCTGCCGCCCGACCAATTTGGACCGTCTCTTACGCATGCAACGAACTCCGACGAGCTCGTGCCACTCGCTCGCGCCGCAATACGACAAGCGTTTCCACGAGGACTTACAGCTGAGCGCGACTGGCTGCTCGAGTGCCCGGTTGATGTTGCGGAGCGCGCGCGTTTCTCCTGATCTCATCGGATGCTCTCGACTAGATCTTCGCCAAGGGACGATTGCTGAGGTCATGTACGACCTGCCGCTCAACGGCAACTGGTCCGACCTAACGGCAACGTTTCGGGTTGAAGCCCGCGCCGACGCTACTGAGCTGATTCTTCAGGAAATCCACGTTTTCTGAACAGCAAGCAAGATTCGCGGAACTCAACTGGCGGCCGTTTGCGAGCGTCGTCGGAGCAAGCGGTCTGGCTCGGGGACATCACGCCAAGTTGCCCTTTGCATCGCATGCCGGGTGCGAGAACGCTGCCCAACAAGGCGTTGCGGCAGACGGGCTTGTCGAGCGCTGCGCTCCCTCTGGCGCTCGCAGCTGAACGCCGGTACGTTGGGCGGACGAGAGATGCGAGGACTGCTAGGACTTGGGGTGGCACTGTGGTTCCTGTCCGGGTGTCACGCATCTGCCGTGTCCCCGCGGGCCGCGCATGATTCGCCATCTGGGCGCCGCGACGGACCGGCGCCAGCTAATACGGCTCGTAGGGACGACGAGGTCGCCCGAAGCAATCTAAGTGGAACCTGGGTAGGGGCACGCGTCGACGAGAGGGTGAGCTTTTGCCGTTGGGTCGCCGCTTCTCTTGGTGGTGGAGGGACGATGCAAACATGCCCGCGCGGCACCACGTTTCGGAATCCCGACGCGGACGATTGTGTCCGTATGATGAATCCGACCTGTGGCGCAACGTTTAGTGAACTCGGGACATGCTTCCGCGCCCTCCAATCCGTCGAGGCGCGCTGCGGGGCCCGCCCAAGTGAGTGCAATGGCATCGTCTTGGATTGCTTCCATTCCGGACATCAGTAGTAGCCGGATGTCACCCGCGACCGCAGCTCCTCTTGCTTCCAGACACCGCAACGCTTTGTCCGAGTCGAGCCGATGCCGAGACGCAAACGTATGCTTGTTGCTGGAATTCGCCTTGGTGTAGATATGGAGGACGTCTGAATCCGCTATTTCTCGGCTGGTTGACCCGCCTACTCTGGACTCCAAAGCCCACTCGACAGGTGTTGGGGCTACCGCGATCGATCGCTGCTCGTCTCCTCGAAACCCTCGATCCCATCAACGAGGATACCGCGCCAGAGCTCGCGGTCGCCATTCGAACCGATGCCCATGCCGTTCTTCGTGCCTGTCTCGAAGAGCGCGGTGTTCCCGAGGGTGTGTACTCCCTGGTGATCGAGAGCGAGCCCACTTCCAGCCACCGCATCCAACGACAAGTTGACGGCCGTTCGTGGACTCTAAACGAGTTCGACGACTTCATTGACTTGGGCCTGCACCCCGAGGGCTCCTAGCAAACAGTAAGCACCGCCGCCCAACAAAGGTGTTGTAGCAGACGGGCTCTGGCGCTTGCAGCTGGACGCCGGTATGTTCTGCGGACCTGCGGACCGATGGCGATCGACGACCTGCTCACGCTCATGGAAAGGTTCATCTCCAGCGAGGCGATGTCGCTCGAGGATGCAAACATCCTCGGGGAAGCGCTCCTCCAGCAAGTTCCTGACTATCCGGAACTCGAGGTGCTAGCCGACGATTTCGCGCAGTATCGAGCAGAGGGCGGGGACGTCTTGTTCGATCACGCACGGATGAAGATACGTGCGGCGCACCATCTCGACGCGCTTCGCGTGCGTCTCCGCGGAGGATCGTTGGCCGGATCGTCGGACCGACTCCGAGATCTTGTGCCCGCCGACAAGGCGGATCTGGGGCGCGCCCGCGCGGCGGTTGAGGCTGGCTATCCCGCGGTCGCTCCTGTTCTTGGACAGCTCGTCGAATGGTTGCAGGACTACAACTGGCCGGTCGCTCGCGTGCTCGTTCCGTTCCTTCAGTCGATCGGAGCGCCACTTGTTCCGCATATTTGGCGCGTGCTTCGCTCGGACGACGACGTCTGGAAGTACTGGGTGATCAGTCTGCTCATTCCCTCGCTTTCGGAAAACGCTGCAGCGACCTTCCGCCAGGAGCTTGCTCGACTCAGCCGTCAGCCGCGACCGACAGAGCGCGACGAGATGCTCGACGAAAAAGCCACGGCGGTTCTAGAACTCTTCGGGTGGGCAGCGAACGACGCCTAAACGGAGGCCGCCGAACGAGGTGTTGTAGCAGTCAATCGTCGACGGTTGCGCTACGCGCCCCCTCTGGCGCTTGCAGCCGAACATCGGTACGTTGGGCGGACTCATGTTGCTTCTTGACGACGACGATGAGCTCCCCGCGCTCCCTGAGCCGGGCGAATTCGCGCTTACGGAACAACTTGGGCCGCATGGCTTGCACATGGTTGACGACGCCCTTCTCGCGCACGCAAAACCCACATGGCTGAAGGTTGCTCGCATCGTGCATGACGCGCTGAATTCTGGTGGCTTTGCGATCGAGGACGACGCCGTCGACCTCCACGTGCGCCGCGTGGGCGAGCTCGTCCGGTCCGGATTGCTTGATGCACAAGGCAACCTCAACCGTCCGCGCTTCAGCGAGGTCCGCGTTCGAGCCCCTGATGACACAGTCTAACGATTTTCTCGCGCGTCATGCTCGGTCCGAGCACCCGTATCTGGCGAGTGTTCACGATAGCCTCGCGTCTGGAGTCTGCGCGCCGGAACCACCGGGGCGCCCCGTCTCGTGCGACCAACTGTTGGCGATCTATCGGCACCGCGCCGAACATCTCGCGCGCTTCAGCACGCCCCACGCGAATGAGCTTCGGAACGAAGTCTTGGCTTTTTGTCGACAGTTGGAATTGGCGCGAGGTGCGACGGCCGTTTGGTGGACCTTCCGAATGCCCCACGGCGTTAGCTACGACTTCATCGAGCAAGCTGAATCGAGTGCGCTTCTCGGGGCGCTCAAGACTATCAGTAAGCTCGAAGTCGACACCGAAGAGTGGGACCGGCTCTGGCGCGGCTGAACCGTAGACACCGCCCGACAACGGGCTGAAGAAGATGCGGCTCTCGCTTCGCTCGACGCGTGCAGCTTAAGCCTGGTACGTTGAGCGCTCTCACAGAACCATGACTCCGCTTGCTCGCGCCGAATTTCCCGCATTCGAGCGACTCGCGTCCCGAATCTGTGGATCATCGAACTTCCGCGTCGCTTGGCAGATGTTCCAGTGCGACGGCCCGTGCAAAGCCACTCCACGAACTGCCCGACAGATCCTTGAGACCGCCTGTTTGGTTCCGGAGCTTCATCTCTTTCTCGCACCCGAAGTTCGCGACCAGTGGCCGAGCAGGCTGCACCTTCACGAGCACTGCACCATCGAGCCGGCCGCCGGCTCCTTCGAGAATATTCTTGCTCGCGCAGTTTCTGACCGGCTGGGCGCTTACTCCCACAGTCTCGCCGAGGCGACGTGCGATGAGATGGGCGGGGTGCGGGACGTGTTCAATGGCCTCGGTTCCTACGTCCCTTTCGAGCTTGTACCCGGCGGGGTACCGGGATGCGCGACGTGCCAAGAGCACAATAGCCACCTATTTTCCGAATGGTTTTACGCCGTTGCCTGGGATTGGTGCCACTGCATCATCTGGGAGGCCCGTAAACTCGCTTTGCTCTGGTGCATGAGTGACACTGACTAACCGCCAAAGACATCGCGCTGGCAGCCGTTTCTACGACCCGACGGTGAAGACCATCTCAGCGGCGTTGCCAGTGCACGCGCGATTTCGCGAAATCGAGGCGCGACTGCGGTCCTGCTCGTGCGGAGGACGCTATCTCTTCGGCGCGCCAAGGCGCTGCTGGAACTGTTCGGCGATCGTGCTCGACGGACAAGAATCCGTGGACCTTTGGCCGGCAACCCACTCAATCTCTGAGGGCCGCGAGCCCACCCAGGAAGAAGTGCGCGTCGTCGCTGACTTCGAGGCCGCGCATGTCCGTCGCCACAATTTCTGGTGACGCGAAATAGTCGGGCGGGTAGTCGCTCGAGAGCCATTGGGGTTCGCGGTCGCCTGATCTGCCCGAGCCTAGCGACATTTGGTCGGTCCGGTAAGCGGGATTCAATCCGCTTTCGCGTGGGGCTGCCCGACAAAGCGTTGCCGTAGACGGGGTGGTCGGTCGCTACGCTCCCTCTGGTGCCCGCAGTTGAACGCCGGTACGTTCGCCGGCGGACTCATGGCTAAGCGATCTGAACAACGACCGCAGTCGACGACACGCGCAATCGTCGCCGCCTTGGTTAGCGCGAAAGCCATCGACACGGACGAGCGAATTCGCGTTCTGACAGCAGCGTTGGCTGCGCTCAGTGTTGAGGTCGTCGGGACGGTCGTGCAGCGTCGCGGGGTTTCGCGGTCGAAGTCTCCCGGTGGTTCCAAACGTCTTGAGACGCCGTTGAACAGCGCTACCGTCATTGGTCCTGGAAAGGTGGAGGAACTCGTCCAGTTGGTCCGCGAACGCGGCGCAAACGTTGTCTACTTCTTGAACGAGCTTTCCGCGGCTCAATCGCAGCGACTTGGCGCCCACACGGGTTGCCGTGTCATTCCCTGCGTGAACGAGTCCAAGCCGCCCGTACCAAATCCCGGTGGATGCTGACTTACACCTCGAGCAAGGAAGGAGAGCGAACCGAGACCATGTCGTCTTTGCTTGAAGTAGCATTCAGCCAACCGGCGTCAGGCTGGATCGGATTGCGCGTGACTGCTCCCGGCGTGTTCTACGAGGATAGGTTCTCGCATATCTACTCGGTTCTTGAGCAGCTCTGCGGCGCGCTGTGCGATGCAGCCTCCGGAGTCCAAAGTCGGCGGGCAATCTTCCTTTTGGAACCCGCGGAGCTCGAACTCAGTTTTTCTCCCGTCGAAGGCGAGGAAGCTCGCCTTACCGCTGACGTCTACCCAGACCATCGCCGCTCCCCCGAAGCCCGCTGCTCGCGAGCGTTCGAACTCTGCGCTTATCGGGCCGCGCTCGTTCTCCCTTTCTGGCGAGCGCTGCGCAGGCTTCAGACTTGTTTGCCCGCAGCAGACTTCGAGCGCGAATGGGGTGAACCCTTCCCGGAAGGAGCGATGGCTTCGCTCGCGCACAGCGTTAAGCCCATGCGTGCGGAAGAGAGCAACTCCACAGTGGTGCATCACCTCATCTCTCGGAGCGGACAATACCGATGCCGGATCCTTGAGCGGCCAGGTGGGCTGTTGCAGGTGCGTCTTCAACGGTGGACCGAAGAGGTAGTGCCCGACGTTGGGAAGATCGCAGAATTCTGGACGGACGTTTCCATACCAGTCACATTGACTGACGAGCGTGCTCGAGCAGTCGACCTCGCGAACGAATTGCTAGAA
>Ga0207687_10002860_pt1 | contig 11716 bp, 1 predicted proteins | sample KBSM54metaG_FD_184399 | JGI IMG/M metagenome (GOLD analysis project Ga0207687, IMG submission 184399) | Miscanthus rhizosphere microbial communities from Kellogg Biological Station, Michigan, USA - KBS M5-4 metaG (SPAdes) (version 2) | ecosystem: Host-associated > Plants > Roots > Rhizosphere >... | reverse complement strand
CTCTTCACGTCGACCGAACATTGGTTCGGGTTCGGTCCGGCCGATGTCTGGACTTTCTTCCATTCGCATGCCTTCGACTTCTCGGTCTGGGAGATCTGGGGAGCGCTTGCCTACGGTGGCCGCGTGGTCGTGGTGCCATATCTTGCGAGCAGGTCGCCGAGGGACTTTCTCGCATTGTTGATTCGCGAACGCGTCACAGTCCTGAATCAGACGCCGTCCGCATTCCGTGCACTGATCGAAGCCGACGCGGCGAGCGGCACAAGCACTGATGCCATGGCTTTGCGCTACGTGATCTTCGGCGGGGAGGCCCTCGATCTGCAGATGCTCAGGCCATGGGTCGAACGTCATGGGGATTCATATCCGCGGCTCATCAACATGTACGGGATCACCGAGACAACCGTGCACGTCACGTACCGGCCGATCGAACTTGCGGACATCCGCGCGCGCAGCGGCAGCGTGATCGGCCATCCGATTCCGGACCTCGAAGTCATGGTATTGGACGAGGCACTCGCGCCAGTGGCGAGCGGTGAGGTTGGCGAGATGTATGTGGGCGGCGCGGGCGTTTGCTTGGGATATCTGAATCGCCCCGAGCTGACCTCAGAGCGCTTCATCGAATGGGCGACGCCTGGTTCGCGGCCGAAGCGCTTGTACAAGACCGGCGATCTCGCGCGGCTGCTCCCCAATGGCGATCTCGAATATCACGGCCGCATAGATCACCAGGTCAAGATTCGCGGCTACCGCATCGAGACGGGTGAGATCGAGAGTTTGCTGAGTCTGCAAGAGAGCGTGCGAGCGTGCGCGGTGATTGCCAGGAATGACGGTCCTTCCAATGAGGCGCGCCTTGTGGCCTACGTGGTGCCGACAGCAACGGAAGCGTCGCGCGTCGAGCTTCGCGAGTATTTGGCCTCCAGACTTCCAGAATTCATGGTGCCGGCTGTGTTCGTGATGCTGGAAGCGCTTCCCATTACCGAGAACGGAAAGCTGGATCGCAAGGCGCTGCCGGTGCCACTTCAGGAGCGGCCGGAGCTCGCCCAACCGTATCTCGACCCGGTTAGTGATCTCGAACGTGCGGTATGCGCGGTGTTTGCCGATCGCCTGTGCCTGGACCGTGTGGGAGCTGACGACAACTTCTTCGAACTGGGAGGCTCGTCTCTGCTTGCCGTTCAGGCTCTCGAGGACCTGAAGCATCGCGCCGGCGCGGCGCTCAGCGTCGCGTCGATCTTCGCGCATCCCACGCCCGCCGGACTCGCGGACCTGATCCTGAGCGGCGATGGGCGCGAAGCGACGTCGTCGTCGGCTGGAGTAGAGCACCGCCGCCTGGCGCAGGATGATCCGATCGCCATCATCGCGATGGCAGGCCGCTTTCCGGGCGCGTCCAGCGTAGAACAGTTCTGGAGCAACCTGCTGGCGGGTCGCGATTCGATCACCCAGTTCACGCCCGAAATGCTCGACCCGAGCATCCCGGCGCTGCTGCGCAACGACCCCGATTACGTGCGTGCCCGCGGCGTCATCGACGATGTCGAGAATTTCGACGCGGGCTTCTTCGGGATCCCGCCGCGCGAAGCCGAAGTCACCGACCCGCAGCAGCGGGTGTTTCTCGAACTGGCTTGGGAGTGCCTCGAGCGCGCCGGCTATGCGCCTGACGGCGCGAGCCGCTCGATCGGAGTGTTCGCCGGTGCTGGAACTCCCGCTTATCTCTCGAGCAATGTGCTTCATCATCGCGATGCGATCGAGCGCGTCGGCGAGTTGCAGGTCCAGTTGGCGAACGACAAGGACTACATCGCGACGCGCGTCGCCTACAAGCTCAACCTCAAGGGTCCCGCGGTCAATATCAACACCGCTTGCTCGACGTCGCTGGTGGCGATTGCGCACGCCGTCGACAGTCTGCGCCTCGGCCGCTGCGACATGGCACTCGCGGGCGCGGCATCGGTGGCTGCGCCGCCGCGCAGCGGCTATCTGTACCAAGAAGGTGCGATGCTTTCGAAGGACGGTCACACGCGAACGTTCGACGCGGCAGCACAAGGGACCGCCTTCAATGACGGCGCAGCCATCGTGCTGCTGAAGCCGCTGTCACTCGCCATCGTCGACGGGGATCAGGTCTTCGCATTGATCCGCGGCGTGGCGACCAACAACGACGGGGGCGGCAAAGCGAGCTTCACCGCACCGAGCATCGACGGCCAGGCGGCCGTGATCGCAGCTGCCCACCGCGACGCAGGAGTCGATGCGCGCAGCATCTCGTACGTCGAGGCCCACGGTACCGCGACGCCGCTCGGCGATCCCGTCGAAGTGGAAGGGCTGACGCGTGCGTTCCGGCGCACTACGTCCGACAGGGGCTTTTGCCGGATTGGTTCGGTCAAGAGCAATGTCGGGCACCTGATCACTGCAGCCGGTGCGACCGGCCTGATCAAGACTGCATTGGCACTCGCCAGCGAGACGCTGCCGTCAACGCTGCACTACACGAGTTCGAACCCGAAGATCGACTTTGCGGCCAGCCCCTTCGTCGTCAATGATGTGCAGACGGCATGGCCGCGCGCCGCGCAACCGCGACGTGCAGGTGTCAGCAGCTTCGGCGTCGGCGGCACGAACGCGCACGTTGTGGTGGAAGAGGCGCCCCTGGTGATCCCTTCAACGGAGGCGATCGGACCGCAACTGCTGAAGCTGTCGGCCAAGAGCCGATCGGCACTCGATGCGATGGCCGCTGCGCTGGCGGATCACTTGAGCGTTCATTCCGAACTGAACCTCTCCGACGTGGCGCATACGCTCGACGTGGGTCGCACCAGCTTCGCGCATCGCCTGTGCATCGTGGCCGATTCCCCCAGGGGTGCTGCCGACGTGTTGCGTGCAGCGGACCATCCGCTGCGTGTCGTCCGCACACTGGGAAGTTCGAGCCGGCCGCTGGTCTGGCTGTTCCCCGGTCAGGGAGCCCAGTACGGCGGAATGGGGCGCGAACTTTATGAGCACAACGCGGAATTCAGGACCGCGTTCGACGAATGCATGGCAGCGATCGAAGGCGTCATCGCGTTCGACCTCAAGGCAAGGATGTTCGACGGCGGCCCCGAGTCGTTGGTCGCAACCGGAACGACACAGCCGGCGACGTTCTGCCTCGAAGTGGCCCTGGCGCGCGTCTGGCTTGCGCGCGGAGTGCAACCGGCCGCGCTGATCGGACACAGCGTGGGTGAGTTTGCCGCCGCAGTGATCGCCGGCGTGATGCCGCTGGGCGACGCGGCGCGACTCGTGGCGCTGCGCGGCGCGATGATGCAGGCGCTGCCGAGTGGCAGCATGTTGTCGGTCCGCATGCCGTTGGACAAGCTGCAAGCCATCCTGCCTCTGGAGTTGTCGCTTGCAGCCGAGAATGGTCCGAGCGCATGCGTCGTCGCCGGCCCGACTGGTGACGTTCAGGCGTGGCAGCAGCGTTTGGAGGCTGATGGCGTAGTCGCGCGCATGCTCCAGACTTCGCACGCATTCCATTCGTCGATGATGGATGCGGCGGTTGCGCCCTTTGAAGCCGAGGTGCGCAAGGTAATGCTCTCCGCGCCGCGTATTCCTATCGTCTCGACGCTGACAGGAACGTGGTTGACGGCGGCCGACGCGACCGACCCCCGTTACTGGGCGCGGCATCTGCGTGAACCCGTGCGCTTCTCGACCGCGATACGCACTGCTCAAGAGCAGCAGGACTCGACCTTCCTCGAGATCGGTCCTCGTGCGACGCTGTCGACGTTGGCACGCCAGCATGCGCGTGCAGGTGTCGGGGCTCCGATGGCGGTCGCCAGCCTTGGCGACACGGCCGACGTCGAGGTCGCACAGATGTTGCTCGCGCAGGGCCAGCTCTGGACCTTGGGTCTCGATCTGACGGCCTCTGCGGCAACGCCCTCGCAGGGGCGCCGTCGCGTGCGCCTCCCCACGTATCCGTTCGAGCGCAAGCGGTACTGGCTCGATGCACCGCCGGCAGATGACCGCAGTGCGCGACCCATCGATTCGCTGGAAGCCGTCAATCCCATTTCTTCCATTCCTTCGACGACACTCATGAACACCGCCACACCTGTGTCACGTCGCCCACAACTGGCCCAGCGCCTGCGCACCCTGTTCGAAGACGTTGCCGGCACGGATCTGTCTGCCACCGACGGCAACACCAGTTTCATCGAACTCGGTCTCGATTCGCTGACGCTCACGCAGGCGGCGTTGCAAGTCAAGCGCCAATTCAGCGTGGCGATCACGTTCCGACAATTGATGGAGACGTATCGAAGCTTCGATGCGTTGGCCGAGTTCCTCGACACCGCGCTTGCGCCCGATCCTGTCGTGGCACCCGTTGTGGCAGTCGCGCCTGAAGCTCGCGTTATCGCGACAGCGACTTCGCAGGTCTGGCCGATGCCGGTCGCTCCGATCGTTTCATCCGCCTTCGGGGGTGATCCTGTCCAACAGTTGATCGCACAGCAGATGCAATTGATGGCGCAGCAACTGGCGCTGCTGAGTGGCGGATCGCAGCCGATCGCAGCGGCCGTCGCTGCGCCCGCTCCCACCGTGACACCACCGACTGCGCCGCCTTCCTTGTCGGTGCCGACGTCCCCGTCAGCAGGTGACGATGGCGGTCCCATCCGCTACGACGTGAAGAAGGCCTTTGGTGCGATTGCGCGCATTCATACTCAGCCGAATCAGCTGACCGATCGTCAGCGAGCTCGCCTCGACGCGTTCATGCGGCGCTATGTCGAGCGCACACGCAAGAGCAAGGAGTACACGGCCCTTCACCGTCCGCACCTGGCCGATCCGCGCGTGGTCAACGGCTTCCGGCCGATGACAAAGGAAATCGTCTACCAGATCGTCGTCGAGCGCAGCAAGGGCTCCAAGATGTGGGACCTCGATGGCAACGAGTACGTCGACACGCTGAATGGGTTTGGGATGAACCTCTTCGGCTGGCAGCCCGAGTTCATCAACGATGCGGTGCGCAAGCAACTCGACGCTGGCTACGACATCGGCCCGCAGCATCCGTTGGCAGGAGAAGTGGCCAAGCTGATGTGCGAGCTGACCGGCTTCGATCGCGTCGGTCTGTGCAACACGGGCTCGGAAGCCGTGATGGCTGCCCTGCGCATCGCACGCACAGTGACCGGACGCAACACCGTCGTCTTGTTTACCGGGTCGTACCACGGGACCTTCGACGAGGTGCTGGTGCGCGCGGGACGCGGCGGCAAAGGAATTCCGGCTGCGCCGGGCATCATGCCGGGCATGTTTGGCGATGTGCGTGTGCTTGACTACGGCACGCCGGAGTCGCTCGAGTTCATCCGCGCGAATGTCGACGATCTGGCCGCGGTGCTGGTCGAACCGGTGCAGAGTCGCCGCCCCGACTTCCAGCCCCGCGAGTTCCTGAAAGAGGTGCGCGCCATCACGCAACGCAGCGGCGCCTGTCTGATCTTCGACGAGGTCATCACCGGCTTCCGTGCAAGCCTCGGCGGCACGCAGGCGATGTTCGGCATCAAGGCTGATCTGGCCTGTTACGGCAAGGTCGTCGGGGGTGGCTTCCCTGTCGGAGTGGTGGCCGGCACGCGCGACTACATGGATGCGCTTGATGGTGGCACCTGGCAGTACGGCGACGATTCGATCCCGACAGTAGGCGTGACCTACTTTGCAGGCACGTTCGTGCGCCATCCGCTCGCACTGGCGGCAGCCAAGGCGTCACTTGAGCACTTCAAGCAGCAGGGGCCCGCGCTGCAGGTGCAGCTGAATCTGCACACCGCAGCGATGGCCGACGAACTCACCGCGTTCTGCCGAGAAGTGGGTGCGCCGATCGAGATCCGATATTTCTCGTCGCTGTGGCGCGTGACCTGGCTCGAGGATCATCCGCTGCAGGACCTTCTCTTCGCGATGATGCGAAACCGCGGCGTGCACATCCTCGACAACTTCCCTTGCTTCATGACAACGGCGCACACGCCGCACGATATTGCGAGGATCAAATCGGCGTTCAAGGAGTCGGTGGCGGAGCTGCAGGAGTCCGACTTCCTGCCGCGTCGCGCTCCTGTGCCGGCGCAGGTCGACGCATCGCGACCACCGGTTCCCAACGCACGACTGGGCAAGGACAAGGAAGGTCGTCCAGCGTGGTTCGTACCAGACCCGAGTGCGCCCGGCAAGTACGCCAAGATCAATATCTGACTGAGAGTCCATGAATCAACTCAGCACCGAGTCCGTCGAATACGATCCCTTTGCACACGCAGCGGTCGAGCGTGTCTGTGCGACCAGTGAGGCCCAGCGTGAGGTCTGGCTTGCCGATCGACTGAGTGAGCAAGCTTCGCTTGCGTTCAACGAATCGGTCGAGCTGCGTCTGCGCGGCGAGCTCGATGCGATTGCCTTGCGCGCGGCGCTGCGCAATCTCGTGCGTCGCCATGAAGCTTTGCGCGCGACAGTTGGCCCGGATGGGACGGAACTGCTGATCGCCGCAAGGTCGTCTGCCGACGCCGCCGACATACCGACCTTTGACCTGCGCCACCTCGGAGAGATTGAGCGCAGCGAGGCGCTGGCGCGTGCAGCGGTGGGTGCGGTCGAGACTCCGTTCAACCTCGAGCGCGACCTGTTGCTGCGGGCCGCGATCTACCGCAACGACGATCGCGAACACGTCTTGCTGATGACGGCACACCACATCATCTGCGATGGATGGTCGTGGGGCGTGATCGTCGAGGATCTGGGTGCGTTGTACGCCGAGCAGCTGGGTTTGGCACCAGGCCCCGACGACGCGCTGCGCTACAGCGACTACGTGAACTGGGAGACGCAAATCTCCACGGGTCCCGAGATGGTCGAGCATGAGCGCTTCTGGGTCGATCGCTACTCGGGCAGTTCGCTGCCGGCACTCGATCTCCCTTGCGATCGCCCCCGCAGCAAGGTGCGTACGTTCAACTCTCGCCGTGTCGACGTGACGCTCGACGCCGAACTCGTCGCGCTGGTGCGCCAGTTGGGTGCGCGCTTCGGTTCCAGCGCCTTCTCGACTTTCTTCACCGGCTTTGCCGCGCTGATGCATCGATTGACCGGTCAAGACGACATCGTGATCGGCGTACCTTCGGCGGGTCAGGCGGCCAGCGGAATGACCTCGCTCGTGGGTCATTGCGTGAACCTGCTGCCGGTGCGCATCGGCTTTGCTTCCGACGCGACGTTCAGCACATTGCTGGGCGACTGCTCGTCGTCCTTGCTCGATGCATACGAGCACCAGTCCTTGACATATGGATCGCTGCTGAAGAAGCTGCCCATCCAGCGCGATCCGAGTCGGCTGCCGCTGGTGAGCGTGATGTTCAACATCGATCAGGCGGTGAAGAGCCAATTCGACGGCTTTCCGGGAATCGATGTCGAGCTGCGTTCGAACCCGCGGCACTTTGAGAACTTCGAGCTCTTCATCAACGCCGCGCAGTTGGAAGGCGGTCTCCGCTTGGAGTGCCAATACAACACTGATTTGTTCGATGAGCAGACGGTACGTCGCTGGCTCGATTCGTATGCAATATTGTTGCGCGCTGCGGTCGCCGCACCGGAGCAGCCGCTCAGCCGCCTCGCCTGGCTGAGCGAAGGCGACGCTGCAATGCTGCGCGGCTTCCAACCGACGCGGACGTGGTTCGCGCGGGCCGATCTGATGCAGTCGGCGTTCGAGCGCCAGGCGGCGAAGGAGCCGGATCGCGTTGCGCTGTCATGCGGCGACATTCGGCTGACCTATGCCGAGCTCGATCGGCGCGCGAACCAAGTCGCCCACATCTTGCGAACGCATGGCGTGCGGCGCGGTGCTCGTGTCGGTCTGTGCATGTCGCGCGGTCCGGGGATGGTCGTTGCCTTGCTGGGCGTCCTGAAGGCTGGGGCGGCCTATGTGCCGCTTGATCCGAGCTTTCCTCAGGCCCGTCTGGACTACTACGCCGAAGATGCAAAGTTGGCCGTTCTGATCACAGAGTCGAGTGTCACCACGTCTCCTCGTTCCTGGTGCGCCGATGCGGCGGCTCGTGTGGTCTTTTTTGACGACGTCTCGCTCTGGGCCACGGCTCCAACCGATCTGGTCGACGCGTGCTCCGAGAGTGCGCAGCCGCAGGATGCGGCGTATGTGATCTACACCTCCGGTTCGACGGGCAAGCCCAAGGGCGTGTGCGTGCCGCATCGAGCGGTTGCGAACTTCATCGAGTCGATGAGGCACGAACCCGGTTTCACGCGTGACGATAGGCTTGCGGCGGTGACGACGCTTTCGTTCGACATCGCAGTGCTCGAACTGCTCGTGCCGCTCTCGGTGGGGGCGCAGGTCGAGATCGTCTCGCGCGAGACGGCGATGGATGGCAATCTGCTCTCCGCATTGCTGCACAGGATCCATGCGACGTGCATGCAAGCGACGCCCGGCATGTGGCGCCTGCTGCTCGACGCCGGTTGGCAAGGCGGGGTGGACTTCAAGGCGCTGGTCGGCGGCGAAGCGTTGCCGCCCGATCTGGCCGAGTCGTTGCTCGATCGCACGGGCGAACTCTGGAATATGTACGGGCCGACCGAGACCACCGTTTGGTCGACCGTGTGGCACGTCGAGCGCAGCGCGCTCCGCTGCGGTGTCTCGATCGGGCGCCCCATCGCCAACACGACCGTATGGATACTCGACGAGCATCGTCAACGGTGTCCGGTGGGCGTCCCCGGCGAGATCTGCATCGGCGGTGACGGCGTCACACTCGGCTATCTGGACCGGGAAGATCTCACCGCAGATCGCTTCATGCCCGACGCACTGTCGGAGCGACCCGATGCACGGCTCTACCGAACCGGCGACCGAGGCCGCTGGCGCAATGACGGATTGCTCGAACACCTCGGGCGCCTGGACTTCCAAGTGAAGGTGCGTGGCTATCGCATCGAGCTCGGAGAGATCGAAGCCGTGTGCATGGGACACCCGGCCGTGGCGCAATGTGTCGTGATGGCGCGCGAGGACGTGCCGAGCGATGTGCGGCTCGTCGCGTACTGCGTCGCACAGTCGGGCGTGGCGATCGACGAGGCCGCTCTGCGCAAGCATCTGCGCGACAGGCTGCCTGAATACATGATTCCTCAGCATGTGGTGGCGGTTACCACCGTGCCGCTGCTGCCGAACGGCAAGATCGATCGCAAGAGCCTGCCGATGCCGGAGGCGTGCGCCGTCGATTCGAAGCGCGAACGGATACTGCCGCGTAGCGAGTTGGAGCGAAAGGTCGTCGCCGAGATGGAGTCGGTGCTGAACTTGCCGGGGTTGAGCATCGATGACGACTTCTTCGCGATGGGTGGGCACTCGCTGCTCGCCGCGCGGCTCACGTCGCGTCTGAATCGCGACCTGGGAATCAACCTGCCGCTGCGAACTTTGTTCGAGGCGCCGACGGCTGCAGGCCTCGCTGCTGCAGTCGGAACTGCGCTGAGTCAGAACCGTCCCAAGCGCGAACCGATTCGGCACATGCCGGGGCGTCGGACTGCGCCGCTGACGGTGATGCAGGAACGCATCCTGTTCGTGATGCAGATGTACCCGGATCGCACGATGTACAACACGCCGTCGGCGCATCGCCTATTCGGCGCGATGGACGTCTCCGCGTTCGAGCGGGCATTGGCCGAGATGGTTCGACGCCAGCCGGCGTTGCGCACGCACATTGCGAAGCAAGCGGAAGATGATCGCTATGTTCAGATCATCGATGAGCATGCCGAGATCGCACTCGGCCACGCCGACCTGAGCCACATCGCCGACCCGGCGGAGCGCGAAGCTGAACTTGCGCGGCGTTCGCAAGAGATCTTCGATACCCCGATGGACACCTTGAATGCGCCGTTGGTTCGCGCCTGTCTCTATCGCCTCGGCGCGGAGGAGCACGCGCTGGTATTCATGCCGCATCACCTGGTCTGGGATGGGTGGTCTTTCGACCTGCTATATGACGAGATGGCAACGCTCTACGGCGCCTATGTCGAGGGGCGCGAACCGGGCATGCAGGCTCTGGAGGTCACGTACGGCGACTACGCCGAATGGCATGCCGACTGGCTGCACGGGCCGGAGGCGGCTGCGCAGATCGCGTATTGGAAGGACCGCTTCCAGCGCGCGCCGGCCTCCAGGATTCCGACGCCTGACAAGCCGCGTCGAGCGGGTCTGACCGGGATCGGTGCTGTCGAGGGCATGACGATCGACAGGGCACACACCGAGCGGTTGCGCACTCTTGCCGTCGAGGCGGGGGCCACGCTCAACATGCTCACGATGGCGCTCTTTGCCGTCATGATGGCGCAAGCCATCGGAGACGAGAATCTGGTCATCGGTGTGCCCATGCGCGGTCGTCAGAGCGCTGAACTCGAGCCGATCATCGGGTTCTTCAATAACACGCTGGTGGCGCATGTGCGCCTCAATCTCGAGCGACCCATGATGAGCCTGGTGCGCGAGATCAAGGCGGATCTGCTGGAGCTCTTCGAACATCAGGAAGTGCCGTTCGAACGCCTGGTCATCGAACCGGAGATTGCCGCCCGCGCTCAAGGCACCGGACTCTTTCAGATCCTGTTCTCGTTCCAGGACGCTCGCGACCGGAATCGCCAGTGGGGCAATCTGCGGCAGCAACCGATACGCGTGTTTCCGAAGGATGCGACGCAGGACGTGGGCATGTGGCTCCGGGATCAACCCGACGGGCTCTACGGCGCGATCGTCATCAATGCCGACCTGTATGACGCCGACACAGGACCGATGCTGCACGCGCGATACATCGAACTAGTGCAACGATTTATCGCTGCACCTGGCCTGACTGTGGCGGAACTGATGGAGACGGGAAGTTCTTCATCGGCGATGCGGCTGAGCCGGTTGGGCCGAGCAGCAGCGCCGATCGAGGAGGCGGCTCCAGTCTCGAAGGTCGTGCCGCCCACCCGCTCTACGACAGAGCAAGTGCTGGCCGAAGTGTGGTCGGAGTTGCTCGGTCTGGCCAACGCGGAGGTCAATTCGTCCGACAACTTCTTCGACCTGGGGGGTAATTCGTTGCTCGCGATTCAGGCTGTTGAACGTGTCGCGGCTCGCCTGGGCAAGCGCATCCAACCCCGCCTTTATGTCTATGAAGCGCTGGGCCAGCTCGCAAAGGCTTATGACGCCGAGCCTGCGGCCGCCGTGCGGCCCAAACTCGAAACGGCTGCCAAACCTGGGCTATTCGGAAAGCTGGGCGGTTGGTTGACGCGGAACTGAACGCCGAGGCTCGGGTGATTGAACTGGCATCTGAATATCCGCACGGCACGCGGCTTTGGCAGGTTGACCTCGATTCATATGCGACGCTTGCACCGCTCGATGGATTGAGCTCCGTCGAGCATCAGCGTGCGAGGTCGATGGCCTTCGACAGAGATGCGCGGCGCTATCTGGCGAGCAGGCACGCGTTGCGACGCGCGCTGAGCGTCGTGACAGGCGCGTTGCCGCAAGATATCCGGATAGATGCCGATGTCGTAGGCAAGCCCTGCTGTCCCGACTTGGACGTGCAGTTCAATATCAGTCACAGCGGACGCTGGGGCTTGATCGGTATCGGCACGAGCGGTCTGGCGATAGGCGTGGATGTCGAGATCGTCCGATCGATCCCCGAGGTTCATGCTCTCGCGTCAAGTCACTTCTCGCCGACGGAGCGTCAGCTCTGGTCAAACGTTCCCGAGAAACTGCGTGATGCGACTTTTTTTGCCCTCTGGGTCCGGAAAGAGGCTTGTCTGAAGGCGCTGGGAGTGGGTCTCGCTGCTGAGCCGTCGTCGATCAATGTGAGTGAGACTTTGTGGACGCCGAAAGTTG
>Ga0207687_10002859_pt1 | contig 11719 bp, 25 predicted proteins | sample KBSM54metaG_FD_184399 | JGI IMG/M metagenome (GOLD analysis project Ga0207687, IMG submission 184399) | Miscanthus rhizosphere microbial communities from Kellogg Biological Station, Michigan, USA - KBS M5-4 metaG (SPAdes) (version 2) | ecosystem: Host-associated > Plants > Roots > Rhizosphere >... | reverse complement strand
GTGGTCGCGGTGCATTGCATAGCACCGTCCGGAAGATAGCTATACGTCAACTCTGGCAAGTCGTAAACCTGGGTGACCGTTGCGGCCTGTTCGGTGGGCATGGGGTTTGCCTCTCGATTGGGGTTTGATCTCACGTTCAGCATACACGGCACGGGGGTAGTTGTCTACCCCCGTGCCGGTGGCCTAGTCGACGTTGCCGACCTGCGACCACGCGCGGGACTCGCCGCGGTCGTCGGTGGGCACCGTGTTTTTCACGATCAGGTGCCAGGTCTTACGGTCGCCCATCGGCTGGCGGCGGTGCTCAGGGCGGCGCGGCTGACCGGTCCGCGGATCGATGTCGGTCGGTCGGTGAGTCAGGATGCCGCGCGCGTAGGTGACGTCGCCCGGCAGGGTGATTGTCTCGGTGGCAACGTGGCTCAAACCGAGCAGGGCGGCGCCCTTCACGGTCGGCGCGTGCGCGTGCAGGTCCCTGGTCGTGAACTCGGTAGGCACCGCGAACACGTCGCCCTGGCGGGTGACCGGCAGGCCTGCCCGGTCGGCCAGCTTCACCACGGGCGGGCGGAGCGCCTCGAACGCTTCCGCGACCGTCGTCGGCGCGGCACCGGCCGGGAGCTGGGCCAGGAAATAGTGGCGGGTGCGCTCCTGATGGTCGAACGCCGACAGGAAATAGCCGGTGGCGGTGACCCGCTCACTGTCGGGGGTCCAGCGGTCCCCCGTGGTGAACGTCGCCCGAATCAGGGCCTCGCCCAGCACGTGACGGCCCTGGACGACGGTAAACGTGCCGTCCGGGTTGGCGATGACATTGCCCGACTCGATGTAATAGCTACCGGCCGGGTCGGCCCGGACCGAGTCCCCGATGTAGCCGGGGATGTCGGCGGCGGTGCGGTACGTCACCGGCTCCCACCGGTCCGCGGTGATCTCCACCGGGACGATCGATGAGAGATCGATACCGGCCGATTCCAGCGGGGTGTACGGGAGGATGACCACCGGCTCGCCGTCCTTCGCGGCCCGGCGCTGGACCGCGGACCGGACACCCGACTGGTGGCGGGTGGTCGAGTTGGAGTAGGTGTCGCCGTTCAGCAACCAGAATCCCGTGTGCTGGTCCGTCTCCGGCACCCACCGGGCCATCTCGAAATGCTCGCCCCATGAGTAGATCGCGGCGTGCTTGGCCGGGTGGAGCTGGCGAACCTTGACGTTCGCGCGGGTGTCTGACAGGAATTTCGGGTCGTCGGCGCGGACGTCGCGCACCCAACGGGCGATGATCTCGGAATGGCTGGCCATGGTGGTGTCCTCTCGGTGGGGTGGGCGGTGCTTGTTCTGTTAGCTTACACGCGGCCGGGTGTGATGTCAACCGCCCGGCCGCGTCAAAATCGTGGGGTGCCGGTCAGCCGGTCGCGGCGGCCTTTGCCTGGCGGATGAACGACAGGACCGCTTGCACCGCATCGGCGGGCAGCTCGCGGACCAGCCACGCGGTGCCGTAGCGGTAGCCCGTCACCGGGCACGGTGGGGTGCGGTCCAGCCGGGTGGCGATGTCCTGACCGACCGGTGTCTGATGGTCGCACGCGGCGTTCAGCGAACGCTGAGCCTGCCACGCCTTGACAAAACCCGGCAGGCCCTGAGGTGCGCCGTTGGTGTGCGCCACCAGGTCGGCCATCTGGCCGAACGAATCGACGTCGCCCCGACGTCGGCTCGCGGCGGTTGTCGTGGCGCCGCTGATACTCAGCTCCCACCAGTCGGACACCTGGCGATGGTCGGTCGTCTCCTGTGTCTGGCCCTGCCGGTGGGCAAGCCGGACATCGACATACACGCGGGCTGGCGTGCCGTACTGGGCTTTGGTCAGGGTGCCGATGCGGACGTCGGTATCACCGATGCCGTCACCCGTTCCGGTGGTCACGTAGTCGATGCCGGTGCCGTTCGTCGGGGCGACCGGGCGAAGGATGCCGTCCCGGACGGCCAGGCTCACCAGGGCGGCGATGGTGGCCGCGTTGGTGGTCCGGGCCTGTTCGGCCTGCTGGTCGGTGCTCTCGGTGCTGGTCATGGTGTGCGCCTCTCGTTGGGGTGTGAGTTCAGTTTACACACCGGCGGGCAGGTTGTCGACTGCCCGCCGGTGTCGAATCGTGGGCTACTCCCGCGGACCGGGCAGGGCGATGGCGTTCGGTGAGCGCCGCTGCCGGTCCCTGGCGTTGGCCAGCCGGGCGCCGACCGCATCGTTGTAGTTGGTGTCGCTCGCGCATTCGCGGGCGGCTTGCACCGTCCATGGATCGGTGGCGGTGTCCAGGTGCATCGCAGAGCCGTACTCGATGCTGGGAACCAGCGGCATCAGGTGCTGGTAACCGTCCCAGTCGGTCCGCTGGAAGCTGCCCGCGTTGCCGGTGGCCGGGTCGCGGTACTGAAGGTAGCCACCCAGGGTGGTCGGGGTGAACCAGACCTCGAAGCCCGCGGCCACGAGCTGGTTGCCGTACGCGATCAGGTGCTCGGTCTCAGTGCTGGTCATGTTCTGTCCTCTCGGTGGGTGTATCCCCAGCTTACACGGTGGGGGGCGGGTTGTCTAGTGCGGGTTGGGATGGATTCGGGCGAGGCTTCGCTTGCATCTTGCGTTTGCGCTTCCGCTCACCGGGGAACGCGGGCACCGAACAGGCCGGGCGCGGCGCGGGCTCACGCGCCGCGCCGCGCAGGTCCCAGGGAAGCTCGAACATCAGCCGACCCGATCGGCGTCGGTGGCCGGGTCCGCGATGGCTTCCAGTGCCAACTCAGCGGCGATGACGCGGCGCCGATCGTCGGTGGCGCCGGACTCGATGCCGCCCAATGCGGCCAGGACGACCGGTTCTGTCATGCCGTAGTCGTAGCCGTCCGCATAGAGGACAGCCGTCACGTCGTCGGGATTGTCGCCGTCCGGGTCCGGCTGGTAGCCAACCCACCAACCGCGCTCGCTTGCGGTCTGCTCGGCCATGGCCAGGTCCTGGGCCGATTCCAGGGCGCCCTGTTCCGGGGTTTGCGTCGCCGGGTCGTAGCTGGTCATCCGCTGGTTGGCAAGGAACCACTCGACCGCGGTGGAGTAGGCGGGTCCGGTGGTGGGCTGGTTGGTCATGGTTCGTCCTCTCGGTGGGGTAGTTCTACCTTAGCACATGGGGTGGGGAGTTGTCTAGTGGGAGTTTCGGCCGGGTTTGTTTCCTGGTTGGGGTTGACGTCGTGCCATGCGGCGTGTAGATTGGAGGTAACCCCAACGAGAGGATGTGTCTTCGATGATGATGCTGAAGGCGGCCATGGCTGCCGACCACGTGCGGACCATGCAGCGCGCCGGTGGCGGCACGCGGCGGGCCTGCTCCTGCTGCGCCGACTACCGCGGCGACGCCGGGCGGCGGACGCGGCGGGTTCAGCGGCGGCGGGAGGCCGCCGCGTGGCGGCGGGAGATGGCCCGCGAGCTGGACTAGGCGCCGGGGCGCTGGCAGGTCCGCCCCGGTCATGCCGACCGGGGGCGGATCGTCAGGCCTGGGCCGTGGCCAATCGGTTGGGCAGTCCGTCTATGCCGGGCGGGCCGTCCCACCGGTAGGTCAGGCCTATCGGTGCGGTCGGGTCGGCTGGCGTCACCGGTTGACAGGTGACCGGGTGGACGTTGTCGACCGTCAACCGGTCCAGCGCGGCGGCAAGCGGGACGGTCGACCCGATGCGGTCGGCCTTGCGTAGCCGGGAGCGAGCGCGGCGGATGACCAGCGCACGCGCAAACCGGCCGGTCGGGTCGGCGGATGTCAGGTGACGGAGCGCGCTCACTACCGCGCGCTCGTAGTCGACCGTCGGTGGTAGTGGCGCCCGCGGGTGGAACGTCGCCCCCCTTGCGGACGGGACAGGTAGCGCGCCGGGGGTCAAGGTGGGTGGCTTCGGTGGCCCCCACGGCACAGTCACTCCCTGCCGGGAGTACCACGGGCCGTCCCGCAACGTCATTGCGCGTTCATGGGCCAGCGCGGCGGTACGTGAGTCGAACCAGTCGAGATCGATACGGGCCACCTGGGGTGTCCAGCACCGGCCGTTGTCGGTGCTGGCATGAGTCGCCAGCCGCTGGTAAGGGTTGGCGCTACTGCCGTAGTAGAGCGGGTTGCCGTCCCTATCGTATGCGCGGTAGACCGCGCATGACTCGTAGCGGGCCGCGCGGCTGGTCACAATGATTCCAACCGGATCACGGTTACCGAACCGTCACGCTCCGGCTGATGTAGGACCAGGAAACCGGGTAGCGGTCGCTGGTCGGGTGGTAGGTCCGGCCAGAGTTGTTCGGGGTGGATGGCACTGTGCACGCGGCGGGCGATGGCCACGGCGCGCGACACCGTCTGATGGATGGTCGCGCGCTGCCATCCCGCGAGCTGGGCCAGGTGCTGGTAATCGGTGCGGGTCAGGTTCAGCGAGAGGCGCCGCCGGGTCGGTTCGTGTTGTTTGCGGGGTAGCGGTGTCGGTGGCTCGATGTATTCCGGTGCGTTGTTCATACCGGGATACTAGTACGTAGTTTGTGCGCACGCAAGGCGAGTTGGGTAGTTCGTGCGTACAAACCGGGGTGAGATACTGGACTGGACAACTTCATAGCGGCGGGCGGTAGGCGTGCGAGGTGTGCACGTAATGCGTACGGCCTCAGGGCAAACCTGGGGTGCAACAGAATCGGGCAGGGTGTCTGACCTGCAAACACACCCCAGCACCCCCAGGATGCCTACCATCCTGGCGGATCCGTGTTGCAGTGTTATTTCATACACACACGGGCACCTAACCAGGGGGGTAGGAAACTATTAGTACATATGTACGTGTGTATAGAATAATACCTGAAGTGGTATCCCCCCCGCGGGCGCTGACGCTATAGTGCTTCAAAAGCATAGACAGGTGTTCGATAAATGCGCGGACACGTAGGGTCGGGGCCTGGGGTGCAATGGTTGGGATGGTATGCATCCTGGCGGGGTGCATAGGTTTTGCCGGTGGGCATTGCGTGCGCATAACGTGCACAGGTGGCAAAATGCGCTCAAAGGTAGTCAATCGGCCGAATGGGTGAAATGACGATCAGTGCGGAGCGGGTCGCCGCCATCAGCGCCATCGGCAAGTGGCCAGGCCGGTCGAAAGGTGCGCGGGCAGTCGCGTTGCACAACGGGACCGTCGGCGGGATATCGCGGTCAGCCAAGCATGCCGAGGATGTGTGGAATGGTGCGCTCGCCCAGGTCTACCGGGAATCGCGTGGCATGGGAGCGCGAGCCGCCGGGGCGGCACCGTTGGCGATGGTCGCGGCACTCGCCTCTCATCTAGGGGATTGTGAACGATGCTGGCGGACCGGACCCTACGGGGACGACACCCCGATAGCGTGGCTCATGTGGGCATGTGCAAAACGGCCAGGACTGGCGGAAGTGGTTGCGCCCGTGATGAGCGAGCTTGCCGGGTTACGGATGAGCAAGTCACTGGACCGGGTCAGGGTGAGCGGCCAGCAGGCGGTAAAGCGTTGATCGGCTCACGCCCAGGTTGCGCACGATGTCGGCCGCGCTACGGCCCGCCTGCCGTAGTGCCAGCGCGTCAAGCTCTTGTTCCCTGGTCATGGCCCGCGGCCTGCCCACATGCTTACCGCGGGCACGTGCCGCCGCTCGTGCCACGCTGGCACGTTCCCTGATCAGGGTGCGCTCATACTCTGCCAGGCTGCCGAAAATGCCCATCAGCAGACGCCCGACGTCGGTGCTCGTGTCGATGCTTTCCCGGATTGTGCGGATATGCACCTGCCGCGTTGCCAGGTCCGCCACCGTGTTGACGATGCCGGACAACGACCGGCCGAACCGGTCCAGGCTGGTCACCACGATGACATCACCGGGCCGGACATAGGCCAACAGGTCGAGATAGCCGGGGCGATCCTGCCGCCCGCCCGATGCCTTATCGGCGAAAATGCGCTCGACTCCCAGCGCGGTCAGCGCGTCCCGTTGGGCATCGTGAGTCTGCTGTTCGCTGGACACCCTGATATAGCCGACCGCGGTCACGGCATTACCTCGATGCGAGTAGTGAGCGCGCGGCCGGTGCGGTCACCGGTCCAGCGGTACGTCATCCACTCGCCCACCGTGCCAGCGCGACTGTCCGGCACGCGGGAGTAGGGCTGCCCTTCCGACCTGGCGATTGTGCGTACCGCCGCCTCAGCCGCGCGGCTGGCACTATTCCATGCGTAGGCAACCGACCGGTGCACCTCGGTCGAGCCGTCCAGCACCGTCACTTGCACGATTTTGCGATTCACTGGTCAACCCTGGTCAGCGTGACGAACCCTGCACCGATACGCGCGGCTGATACCTCAGTCGAGTAGCGGCCGGGACCGTATGAGAGTTGCACCTGGGCCGATTCCCACGCGCCGTAGCCGTCGGCCTGATAGAGCGCACGCTTGACAGTGATAGGCGAACCGTCCAGTAGGACCGTATCGCCAACCTTTAACGACGCCAGGAATGCGTGGGCCTGCCTGGTTGCTGTCTGCTGAGCCGCCGTCTGCGACTTGTTCATTGTGAGTCCTCTCGGTTGGGGTGAGTAGTGCGAGGTAGTGCGCTGGCCGCCCCCCGACGGACGGCCAGCGGTCGAGCTAGGCCCAGTAGGTGAATGCGTAACGATCGCCCCAGTGCCGATCTCCGCAACCGTCACAGGTCGAGGTCGAGGATGGAATCTCAAAATCTGCATCGGCGGTTGGTGGACCCATGGTGACTGAGCCTGCTGGTTCGTCGGCCCAGAGTGCCCAGACGTCCGGCAGATCGGCAGGGCGATCGGGGCTGACCTCGCCGTTTGCGTGTGCCATCAGGCAGTCCTGGCAGACATAGATAGTGCCCTGGGGTGTGCGGGTGTCGGTCATAGTGAGTCCTCTCGTTGGGGTGTAGGGATACTGTATCCCAAAAGTCGGCTAGTGGTCAACGGTTGGGACGGTTGATTTTGACACGGACATTAGGGACGGATACGGGCCTGTTTCGGCAGAAATGCGCTCGGTCCGGGACGTGTCCCACTAGGCGCCTATTGGGACGGCTACCGTCCGTAGTGCCTGGGCAAAAATCGGCAATGAGAGGCGGAATGGTGGCCAGCCGGGCGACTCATGCGCCCGGCTGGCAGTCGAGCTAGCGAACCAGGCTTGACAGTTCACCCTTGACAATGGCGCTGGTTACCTCTTGCGTCCAGTAGTCCAGTGCGGCATGGTCGACCAGCCGATAACGCTCGCCCGTCATATTGAATGCGCGCGGCACGTTGCGCACATAGATTTTGCGGATACGCAAGGCCTTAGCCACGCGCGTGACGTAACGGGCGAACTCACCGTCCCGGATATAGCCGTCTTCCGCTTCGAGCTTGCCCATGCCGCGTTCGATCTGGGCAAACGTGCGGGCGATGGTTTGCGCGTGCTTGGCATCCTCCACGCGGTATGGCGCGTAGTGGATACCGAAGCCCCAGAGTCGCTGGTAGGACTCATCATCTCGACTTGCCGACCAGTCGCCTACTCCCGCGTAGGCACTGATCTCCAAGCCGTCGAACCTAGCGGCATCCTCCCCATACTCACCGAAGCGGCCGGACCAACTGACGCCCCGTAGTTCGCCATCCACGGGGCGATAGACACGGGCTACGGCACGGTAATCGCTACCGTTCCGCTGTTCGACCTGGACCATCAGGGCAAGCGGGGTGAGCGGGGTAGTGGGCATGACAGGTTGTCCTCTCGGTTGGGGTAGGTAGCCGTGTCTGGCGACCAGCGCGCGGCCGGATCATGTCCGGCCGCACACTGACTGTCAGATACGCTCGATGTAGTAGGCATAGCCGTCCGGCTCGATGGTCGACCAGCCACCGCGCATAGCCGACCACGTGACGTCCCCGTCCCGATCGTTTCGGACGATTTCCGCGCTGCCTTCCATCGATGCCACGTCGTCCCATGATGAGTAGCACTCATCAGTGTCAGATTCCGCTAACTCACCGGCCGCGCGGTCTAGTTCGTCGGCGAGGTACGCGCGCGCGTCGTCAAGGTTGGTGAAGATCGTCGGGTCAGATTCCGGCAGGCATCCCGGCATGTTCCATCCTGCCGTGAAATAGACCTTGACCAGTGAGACGGTGCGGGGGGCGATGCTGGCAGTCATTGTGAGTCCTCTCGGTTGGGGTAGGTAGATCGTACCATGGCGCGCGTATGGCGCACAATGGGTAAAGCTATGCCGCGCGAACCAGTGTCAAGGTCGGGGCGATCGATGCTGCCAGCGCGATAACGTCGGCGAACCGACCACGCGCGAGGTAGTACGCGCGCATTTCACGCTGGCGAACCGTGCCACGCGCCATGATGAGTGACGATGCCTGCTCGATTGCGCTGGTTGTCATGGCGTGTCCTCTCGGTTGGGTAGGTACATCGTACCATGCCACGTGCTATCCGGCGAAACGAACCGAGCCGTCATTCTCGCGACACGGAATGGCGCTGACGTGGAGATCAGTCGTAGCCGGGTAGTCGCGCCACCATGCCGCGGCATCGTCCCAACCAGACTCACCCACAACGAACCGACAGAATCCCGCGGCCGACCAGTGGTCGAACAAGTCGGTAACCAGGCTATGGACGCGCGTGCCTGGTTCGTAGGAGCGCGAGTGACCATCAGCCATCCCCACGTACTCATGCCAACCAGCATGAGATGCGACGCGCAACTCCCTAGCCGTCGCGTCATCGATGACGGTTACGGTACGGCCCATTCTGTCGACTGTGTTACGCATGGTTCTGTCCTCTCGGTTGGGGTGATGAGTCGAGCTAGCCTGACGGCTAGCGCGCGGCCGGACCGATTGTCCGGCCGCACACTAGGTGTCAGGATGCCTTTACCGCGTGATGGAAAAAGTGACCAGGCATCGAGCCGATGGGCTCGACATTCACCGTGACGCCATCAGCCCATGCCACCGTGCCATGGGTGGCCTCAGCGATACGGTTGGCCTGATAGCCGTATAGGTGATGAGTGTAGGTAGTTGCCTTCCCCGCGTTGCGTGCGCCATCGTACGAACCGAAGCCGACGCCACCGAATGACGAACCGAAAAAGTCCCGGACAATAATGCCCGCCACCGTGATGTGATAGTCGGTCGGGTGGGGCATCCATTCCCACGTGCGCTCGTTCTGTCGGTAGCTGGCCACGATGTCGTATATGCCTGGGGTGACGGTCAGTACCTCGAGCCACGATGCCGTGGCAAAACCACGGTCGGTGATCTCATGCGCGGCATCGATGGTAACGGTGCCGATAACCTCAGTGCGTGCCATGGTGCGGTCCTCTCGGTTGGGGTGAACGATGGGTAATCCGGCCGCCGGTGTCACACCGGCGGCCGGTAGGTCAGCTAGCCACAGGTGACGCGGCCGCATACCGGATTGTCATACGCTCGATGGGTTGGGCGCCCGGCAGAATCGAACGCTTGCGACTGGACGCGCCGATGGGTTGGGTGGCCACAGTCCAGGCAGGGCATACGGTGGTCGACGCGGATGACGGTAAGACGGACGTGAAACATGGTGGTCGCCTCTCGGTTGGGGTGATAGGTACATCATGCCACGCCACGTGTGTCGGTACCTGCCGACACAGGGGGCGAATGGGTGAACCTCAGGGTGCCGTGGTCAGGGTGTAGCTCATGCCCTGCCCGTTGCCCTGGTCGGCCGACTCCCAGCGGCAGGGGAACGGCTGACCGGGCGAGCTGCCATCCTCTTCCTGGCAGGCAGCCACACCATCGGACCAGGCAGGGAACGCGCCGACCCCATCGCCCGTGGTCGTAGGGTGGCACCCTGCCACGCTGACCAGTGCCATGGCAGCCACGCTGACCAGTGCCCGCCTCATGCTGCCACGCTCACACGGTGGGAGGTAGTGACGCCCGGCATCGGACGGATGACGACGTCACTGGTCAAGCTGGGCCAGTACCACTCGGTCACCGGGTCAGCGCACTGGTCGCAGTAGGTGGGCCACCCATGTGGGGTGAAGTCAGGGTGCTGGCATGCCGCGTGTCGCGCGGCATGAGTGACGTAGGACTTGCGCAAGCTGACCATGGCGGCCGCCTCTCGGTTGGGGATGAGAGGACAACGTACCACGTCCCGTGTGACTCGCACACCACGGGCGTCGACCAGGTCGACCAGGTGCCGATCATTCGCCAAGCGAATGATCGGCCCGCGGCGCCGTACCGCATCCCCGCCCTCTCGAACTGCGTCCACTCCCAGGTGAGTTGACCTACCGGGATACCCCGCCCATCCCACCTGTTGATTCCCAGGGATATTGACAACTCCACATCCTGTAGTTACACTAAGTGGACATCAACCAAAGGAGTCCCCCCGTGGATCAACTCGAACTCGGTATCGCCCTGCTGTTCATCGGCGCCAACGTGCTGATCATCAGCTACGCCACCAAAGCCCACATGGGTCGCTACGCCGTGATGTTCTACGCGGTCTGGATCACCGGTCTGATCGTCCTGCCCGCAGGAGGCGCGCAGTGGTTTTGGCTTATAATTTTCGCCTCGACCGCGCTCCGCAGCGGTCGGTTGCTGGTCGTCTCCCAGCGCCAGGCCAAGTCCGAGGGTGTCCGGTGACGTATACCTCCGACGACGTCGTCAGGGCGACCGGGCTCACCTACCGGCAACTCGACCACATGCTGCGCCGCCGGTACGTCGACGTGCCGGACCCGACGCCGGGCACCGGTAACCCACGGCATTTCACCGCCGAGCAGCTCGACCGAATCGGCGCCATCCACGCGCTCATTAGTGCCGGGTTGAAGCCGAGCCGCGCGGCGGAGATCGCCCAGAACCCCGAGTACGAACACGGCCCCGTCCAGATCCAATGGGACCGGGACCAAATCCACGCAGACCTACGAAAGGCCCTCGCATGACCGACCCGACCACCCCGACCGAACGTAACGTCGCCGCCATCGCGGACCGGATCGAGCGGATGGTGATAGCCCGCCGCGAACGGGACATGGACACCGCAACCACCCTGCTCCAGGGCCTGGTCCGCACTCCCGACGAGGTGTTCGCGCTGATGCTGACGCTGGCCCGCACTGCGGCGTTCCCGGCCGTGGTCGCCCGCCGCCGGATGGTCGCCGCTGGGCAGGGTGTCCAGGGCATCGTCCCGATGAACAACAACCTGAGCCCGGCGGAGTTTACCGCCCTGCGGATGGTTGCCCTGTTCGCGAACGACAACGCCGCCGACGCCGATGCGGCGTTGAACCTGGCCGGTGAGACCATCCTCAGGAACGACCCGGTGCTCACCCAGAACGTGCTCACCACCCTGGTCGACATACTTGCGCAGGGCGGCCCGAGGCTCCGCCCCGTCCTCAGTCCGTTCGGTCAGAACTGACCTGGCGGGCTGGCATCCGGTGCTCACCCAACTGACCCAGGCGGCGGCCATCGAAGTGGTCCTGATGGGATGCGCGATGGTCCCGCTGCTCATCCACCCAAAGGTCAAGCACAATGCGAACCGCCGCCGCGGCTACCTGCTCGGCATGCAGGCAGCGGTCGCCCTGATCATGGCCATCACCTTCACCCCGCACCCGGCGGACGCCGTCATCCCACTGGTCGCGTACTGGGCTCTGGTCGCGTACTGGACCAACACGGCGCTGGACACCCGCAAGCGCAAAACCGAGATGGAAACCCGAGAACGACGAGAGAGAGAACCGAGAGACGCATGACAGACCCCATCGACTTCCGAACCCATTCCCTGACCACCCGACGCGACATCGACGTCGAACTGGACGAAGTGTTCCGCGAACTCGACGAAGCGATCCGA
>Ga0207687_10002858_pt1 | contig 11719 bp, 8 predicted proteins | sample KBSM54metaG_FD_184399 | JGI IMG/M metagenome (GOLD analysis project Ga0207687, IMG submission 184399) | Miscanthus rhizosphere microbial communities from Kellogg Biological Station, Michigan, USA - KBS M5-4 metaG (SPAdes) (version 2) | ecosystem: Host-associated > Plants > Roots > Rhizosphere >... | reverse complement strand
GGGCGCCCCGGGGCTTGGTCAGGCGGTCGTGGAGGACGGTGGCGTCCACCAACGCCTCGGTGTGGAGGGGGCCGACGTTGGCCACGGCGGCCTCGAACAGGCGGGTCATGGCGTCACCCTCTCACGGCTCGGGCGCAGGCGGCCACGAAGCGGGCCACGATCGACGGGTCGCCGCCGGGGTGGTGGTGGAGGTAGGTGGCGACCAGGGACGGGGTGGCGTGGCCGTCGTCGTGGGAGGCGAAGCGGCTGCGGAGGTGGAGGGCGTCGCCCGCGGGATCGACGGTCGAGTAGTGGAACTCGTGGCCCCGCAGCTCGATGCCGGCGGGCCCGAGGGGGGTGGCGACCGTCGTGCGGGCGGTGCGGTAGCCGAGGTGGAGACGGTCGGACATGGTGGCGACGGCGTCGACCACACCCGCCATCGGGTGGCCGTCGAGCTCCCGGCACAGCCAGGCCAGCCCGCCGCACTCGGCCCACGTGGGAAGTCCGGCCGTCAGCCGCCGGCGGACGTCGGCGAGCAGGGCCCCATTGGCCGCCAGCTCGGCCCCGTGGGACTCGGGGAAGCCGCCGCCGACGAGGAGGCCGTCGACGTCGGGCGGCAAGACCTCGTCCCGCAGCGGGTCGAAGCGGACGACCTCGGCGCCGGCCGCGACCAGGGCGTCGAGGGTGTCCGTGTAGGTGAAGGTGAACGCCCGTCCGCCGGCGACGGCCACCCGGGTGGGCCGCCCCGCCGGCTCGGGCAGGGCGACGGGGCCGGCGGCGAGGGGCGGCGCCGACCGGGCCAGGGCCACCACCGCGGCCAGGTCGACCCGGTCGGCCACGGCCCCGGCCAGGGCCGCCAACGCCGCCGCCACCTCGTCCGGACGCTCCGCCACCGGCACCAGGCCCAGGTGGCGGTCCCGCCACACCAGGCGGTCGTCCCGCCGGAGGGCGCCCACCACGGGCACGCCGAGGGGCACCAGGGCCTCCCGGAGCAGCACCTCGTGGGCGTCGGACGCGACCCGGTTGAGCACGACGGCCCCGATCCGCACCGTCGGGTCGAGGGTGGCGAAGCCGTGCACGACCGCGGCCACCGACGACGACTGGGCCGACGCGTCCACCACCAGGACGACGGGCGCGTCGAGAGCGCGGGCGACGTCGGCCGTCGACGAGGGGGTACCGTCGGCCGCCCCGTCGAACAGGCCCATCACCCCTTCGATGACGAGGAGGTCCGCCCCCGCCGCGGCCCGGGCGGCGAGGGGCGCCACCGCGTCGAGGCCGCACAGCCAGGCGTCGAGGTTGCGGGGCGGGCGTCCGCAGGCGAGGGCGTGGTAGCCGGGGTCGATGAAATCGGGGCCGACCTTGGCCGCCGCCGGGCGATGGCCGGCGGCCCGCAGCGCGGCCAGCAGGCCGGTGGCGACGGTGGTCTTCCCGGCCCCCGAGTGGGTCCCGGCCACCACCAATCGGGGTCCGATCACGGGTGTAGTGTCGCATCGTCATCCACGGGAACCCGGTGCGAGTCCGGGGCGGTCCCGCCACTGTGAGCGGCCACCAGGTCGTGAGTCAGGAACCGGGTGTGACATCGCACCGGTGGGCCCATCTCGGGCCCGCTCCACGAGGATGGAGGTAGCCATGAGCACGTCGAGCGCCCGCAGCATCGATCAGGTCGCGCTCCCGATCCCCCCCTGGGCCCTGCCCACGTTGGTGATGGCGGCGGTGCTGTTCTGGGTGGTCACGATGGAGGGCGGGATGGTGTCCCACGCCCTGGGCCAGACGGGGATGTTCCTCCACGAGCTGTTCCACGACGGGCGTCATCTGCTCGGCGTGCCCTGCCACTAAGCCCGACCCTCGTCCCTGGTGATCGGTCGCATCGACCCGTCGCGTCCGCGTTCGGTCGCGCTGGGCGCCGCCCTCTTGGGGATGGTCGGCGGGCTGCTGGCCGCCCTCCTGCTGAGCTTCGTCGGCGAGCCCCGGATCCAGCAGGCGATCAACATCGAGATCGCCCGGGCGGGACAGTCGGCGGCCGGCCAGCCCGAGATCGTGTCCCGGTCGGTGCAGAAGGGGGTGGGCCTGTTCGCCGCCTACGCGCTGTCGGGCGCCGCCTTCGGCCTGCTGTTCGCGGTCGTGTTCTGGACCCTGCGGCGGTCGCGGCCGGACGTCTTCCGCCGGGCGTTGGTGGCGGGGGCGGTGCTGGCCGGGGCGCTGACGGTGGCGCCGTGGCTCAAGTACCCGCCCAACCCGCCCGCGGTCGGCGATCCCGACACCCTGGCCCGGCGCCAGGTCCTCTACGTCACCGTGATCGTGCTCGCCGCCGGGTGGGGCCTGGCCGGGGCCGCCCTGTCGACACGCCTGCGCGCGCGAGGTTGGCCGGAGGGTCGGCGGACGGTGGCCGTGGCCGCGGCGGTGGTCGTGCCCATGGGCCTGGCCTTCGCCGTGCTCCCCGGCGCCCCCGACCCCGTCACGGTGCCAGCCACGCTGCTGTGGTCGTTCCGGCTGGCGTCGCTCAGCGGCAACCTCCTGCTGTGGTCGGTGATCGCCCTCGGGTTCGGGGTCCTGGCGTCGGACTTCGAACGGTCGCCCGTCGTCAGTACTCGATCCCCTTGAGCGCACCGATGCCGGCGTCGTAGGCGTGTTTCACCTTGCGCATCTCGGTGACCGTGTCGGCCACGTCGACGATCTCCTGGGGGGCGTCCCGGCCGGTGACGACGACGCTCGTCTTGGGCGCCCGGCCGGCGATGGCGGCGGCCACCTCGTCCGCCGGCACCCAGCCGTACTTCACCACGTAGGTGAGCTCGTCGAGGATGAGCAGGTCGTAGTCGCCGGAGGCCAGCTTGGCCGCCGCCTGCCGCCACGCCTCCCGGCCCAGCTCGGCGGTGCGTTCGAGGTCGGTCGACTCCCACGTGAAGCCGTCGCCCAGGGTGTGCCACTCGATCTCGAGGTGGTCGGCCAGCTTGCGCTCGCCCGTCTTCCACTTCCCGCCCTTGACGAACTGGACCACGGCCACGTTCCACCCCCGGGCCCATCCCCTCGCCATCACCCCGAAGGCGGCCGACGACTTGCCCTTGCCGTGGCCGGTGTTGACGAGGACGAGCGACTGGGCACGGGTCATGGCGCCGACTGTAGGGGTGGCGTGCGGTCGTGAGGGGCGGGCTGGTGGTGTGCGGGGCGACGAGCGACGCGGGCAAGTCGTGGGTCGTCACCGGCCTGTGCCGGGTGCTGGCCCGGCGGGGCGTGCGGGTGGCGCCGTTCAAGGGGCAGAACATGGCCCTGAACGCGGCGGTGGTGGCCGGCGTCGGTGGCGGCGGCGAGATCGGCCACGCCCAGTGGGTGCAGGCCCTGGCCGCGGGGGCGGTCCCGGAGGTGGCCATGAACCCGGTGCTGCTCAAGCCCACCGGCGAGCGCACCAGCCAGGTCGTCGTGATGGGACGGGCCGTCGGTGAGCAGTCGGCGGCCGACTACCACGCGGGCAAGGAGACGTTGCGGCCGGTGGTGCTGGCCGCCCTCGCCGACCTGCGGTCGCGGTACGACGTGGTCGTGTGCGAGGGCGCGGGCGGGGCGGCCGAGATCAACCTGCTGGCCGGCGACTTCGCCAACGTCCCGCTGGCGGCGGCCGCCGGGCTGCCCGCGATCGTGGTCGGCGACATCGAGCGGGGTGGCGTGTTCGCCTCGTTGTTCGGGACGTGGGCGCTGCTGCCGGTGGAGCTCCGGGCGTGCGTGCGGGGGTTCGTGGTCAACCGCTTCCGGGGCGATCCGTCGCTGCTGGGGGACGCGTGCGGGGAGTTGGAGCGACGGACAGGGGTGCCGGTGCTGGGCGTGATCCCGGCCGTCCCCGGCACCGACATCGACGCCGAGGACTCGCTGGCCCTGGACTCGTGGGACACGTCGCCGGCGGCCGCCGTCGTCGACGTGGCCGTGGTCCGCTTCCCCCACGTGGCCAACTTCGGCGACCTCGACCCCCTGCGGCTGGAGCCGGGGGTGGCGGTGCGCTGGGTGCGTTCGCCCCGGGCCCTGGGGCGGCCCGACCTGGTGGTGCTGCCGGGTTCGAAGAACACCCGGGGCGACCTGGACTGGCTCCGGGCGTCGGGGCTGGCCGCCGCTGTCGAGGCGTGCGGGGCGCCGGTGGTGGGGATCTGTGCGGGGGCGCAGATGGCCGGACGCGCCATCTCCGACCCGCTCGGCGCCGAGGGGCCACCGGGTTCGGTCGCCGGCCTCGGCTGGCTGCCGCTGACGACCGTCTTCGAGGCGGGCAAGGTGCTCGACCAGCCGTCGGGCATGGCCGACGGCGAGCGGGTCGCCGGGTACCGCATCCACCACGGGCGGGTGTCGGCGGACGACGACCTGGAGCCGTGGATCGTCGGCGACGACGGCTCGGTCCTCGGCTGGCACGCGGGCCGCTACCGGGCCACGACGGTGCACGGCCTGTTCGAGTCGGACGGCCTCCGGGCCGCGGTGCTCCGGTGGGCCTCGCCGAGATGGACGCCGTCGGGAATGTCGTTCGCCGCCGAGCGCACGGCCCGCTTCGACCGCATCGCCGACGCCCTCGAGTCGTCCCTCGACCTCGCCCGCCTCTTCGCCCTGGTCGACCCGTCGCCCGCCCCCGGGTTCTTTGGCGGGATTTGTACCTCAGAGGTACAAAACCCACCAGAGAACCCGGGGGCGGAATCGCTCGGGGCGGTCACCGCCCTCGTTCCCCATCTCCGGTGGCGGATCGGGGGGCCGGGCGAGGGGGACCTCGTCGGCGCCGACCTGGCCGCCGACCCCGACCGGCTGGCGGCGGAGATCGCGGCCACTTCGACCGGCCGTGGGAGCCACGACCCCCAGGTGCTCGCCTCCCTCTGGTGGCAGGCCTACGCCTACCGGGTGGCGGGGACGACCCTCGCCGCGTGGGTGGTGGCCGGGGCCGCGCCCGACCCGTCCGCCCCCGGCACCGGTGTCGGCCTGGCCCGCAGCCGCCCCTCCTCGCTTCTCGTCGACCCCGAGGCCGAGCTCGTCCACGACGTCGACGACCTGGTGAAACGGCTCTTCGCCGGCCACCTCGACCCGTTGATGGCCGCCCTCCGGGCCCGCCACGCCATCGGCCTCCGCCTCCTCCGCGGCAACCTCGCGGCCGCGGTGGCGTCGGCCCTGGGCGCAGTGGGGACAGCCGACGGCGCGCCGCCCCACCTCGTCGCCCGGCGTGACCTGGCCACCGCCGCCATCGCCCATCCCGACGAGCCCGACCTCGGCGCCTGGACCGGGTGGGACTTCCGCCGCACCACCTGTTGCCTGTGGTGGAAGACGTCGGCCGCCAACGGCGCCCTGTGCGAGGACTGCTCCCTCCGATGATCCACGTGATCGCCAACAACGACCTCGACCTGCTCGCCCTGCGGGCCGCCATCGAGGATCTCCCGGAGGGCTTCCCGCCGGTGCGGGCCCACGGCGGCGTCGGCCTCACCCCCGACACGCCCGTCCCCGACCTCGATGGGGCCCGGGCCGTCCTCGTCCGCCTCCTCAAGGGGCGGGCGGCGTGGGAGCACCCCCTCGACGAGCTGCGAGCGAGGTGCCTGGCCACCGGTGCCGCCCTCCTCGTCTTCGGCGGCGAGGCCACCGTCGACGCCGAGCTCACCGCCCTGTCGACCGTCCCGGCCGGGATCGTCACCGAGGCCTTCGGCTACCTGAGCCGGGGCGGGCCGGCCAACCTGGCCCACCTGCTACGGTTCGTCGCCGACACCGTCCTCCTCGAGGGCTTCGGGTTCGAGCCCCCGTCCGACATGCCGATGTCCGGCCCGATCGGCCACCGCCCGGAGCACGCCGACCGGCCCACGATCGCCGTCGTCACCTATCGGGCCAACGTCCTCGCCGGCAACACCCTGCCCGTCGAGCAGCTGTGCGACGCCATCGAGCGTCGGGGCGCCAACGCCCGCCCCGTCTACGCCTACTCCCTGCGCAACGACCCCGCCGCGGTCGGCCTCCTGCGGGGGGCGGACGTGGTCGTCACCACCACGTGGGCTGCGGGCGGCTCCGTCCCGGCGGCGGACGAGGCGTGGTCGAGCCCGCTCGACGTCCTCGACGTACCGGTGGTGCAGGCCGTCGCCTCGACGACCGACACCGCCACGTGGGCCGACAGCCCGGGCGGCCTGTCCCCCCTCGACGTGGCCCTGGGCGTGGCCATCCCCGAGTTCGACGGGCGCATCATCGGTCCCCCGCTCTCCTTCAAGGAGGTCGTCGACGACGGCGACCAGCTGGGCGTGGCCCTGGCCGCCCACCGGGCCGTCCCCGACCGGGTCGAGCGCATCGCCGGGATCGCCACCCGCCTGGCCCGCCTCCGCCACCTCGACAACGCCGACAAGCGGGTGGGCGTCGTCCTCACCGCCTACCCGACCAAGCGCAGCCGCATCGGCAACGCCGTCGCCCTCGACACCCCGGCCAGCCTCCTCCGCCTCCTCGACGCGCTGGCCACCGCCGGCTACAAGGTCCACGAGGTGCCGGACGATTCCGACGCCTTCATGGCCCGCCTGGCCGACGGCCTCACCTACGACCGCCCGTTGCTCTCGCCACAGCAGCTGCGGCTGGCCGTCGGCGCTCTGCCCGTCGCCGACTACGTCGAGTGGTTCGCCACGCTTCCCGCCGCCCTCCGCCACCGGATCGAGGCCTCCTGGGGACCGGCGCCCGGCACCGTGTGCGTCCACGACGACGAGCTCGTCTTCGCCGGGATCGACCTGGGCCACGTGGTGGTGGCCGTCCAGCCGCCCCGGGGCTTCGGCGAGGACCCCATCGGCACCTACCACGCCCCCGACCTCCCCCCGCCCCACCACTACCTCGCCTTCTACCGGTGGCTGGACGCCAGCTTCGGCGCCGACGCCCTCGTCCACCTGGGCAAGCACGGCACCCTCGAGTGGCTGCCGGGCAAGGGCGTGGGCCCGTCGGCGGCCTGCATCGCCGACGCCGCCCTCGGCGACCTGCCCCTCCTCTACCCGTTCGTGGTCAACGACCCGGGCGAGGGCGCCCAGGCCAAGCGCCGCACCCACGCAGTGATCGTCGACCACCTCCCGCCCCCGATGACGAGGGCCGAGACCTACGACGAGCTGTCCCGGGTGGAGCGTCTGCTCGACGAGCACGCCAAGATCGAGTCGCTCGACCCGTCCAAGCTGCCCGCCATCCGGGGCCAGCTGTGGGACCTGCTGGTCACGTCGGAGCTGGCCCGCGACCTGGGCGTGGCCGAGATGCCCGATCCCGACGACTTCGCCGGCATGATCAACCACGTCGACGGCTACCTGTGCTCGCTCAAGGACGCCCAGATCCGGGGCGGCCTCCACGTGCTCGGCCAGCCGCCCGTCGACGAGGCCCTGGTCGACACCATCCTCGCCATCACCCGCCAGCCCCAGGGGACGGTGCCCTCGCTGCGGGCGACGGTGGCGGCCGAGCTCGGCCTCGACCTCGACCGGGACGCCGACCGGGTCGAGGCGGAGTGCCGCCGGCGGGTGGAGGCCGGGCCCGCGGCCGCGGAGGGCGATCCGACCCTCGCGTGGGTGTGGTCGACGCTGGTCCCCGCCCTGGTCAGAACCTCCGACGAGCTCGACAACCTTCTGGCCGGCCTCGATGGCCGCCATGTGCCGGCCGGGCCCAGCGGGGCGCCGACCAGGGGGGGCGCCCACGTCCTTCCCACCGGTCGCAACTTCTATTCCGTCGACCCCAAGGCGATCCCGTCGGCGTTGGCGTGGGACGTCGGCCGGGCCCTGGCCGACCGCCTGGTCGAGCGGCACGTGGCGGAGACGGGGGCGTGTCCCCGGGTCGTGGGCCTGGTGGTGTGGGGGACGGCCAACATGCGGACCCAGGGCGACGACGTGGCCGAGGCCCTGGCCCTTCTCGGCGTCCGTCCCGTCTGGCACCCCCACTCGGGACGGGTCGAGGGCCTGGAGGTGATGTCGCGGGCCGAGCTGGGCCGGCCCCGGGTCGACGTCACCATCCGCATCTCGGGCTTCTTCCGGGACGCCTTCCCCGGCGTGGTCGCCCTGTTGGACGACGCGGTGGGGCTGGTGGCGGCGTTGGCCGACGAGTCGCCGCTCGACAACCCGGTGGCCGCCGCCGGCGACGCCGACGCCCGGGTGTTCGGGCCCGGGCCGGGGGCGTACGGCTCGGGCGTGTGGCAGGCCATCGAGACCCGCGCCTGGCGCACCCGGTCCGACCTGGCCGACGTCTACCTGGCGTGGAGCGGCTACGCCTACCGCCGGTCGGCGTTCGGCGAGCCCGCGCCCGAGCAGGTCCGGCGCCGGTTCGCGGCCATCGACGTGGCCGTCAAGAACCAGGACAACCGGGAGCACGACATCTTCGACGGCGACGACTACTTCCAGGACCACGGCGGGATGGTGGCGGCCGCGGCCGAGTTGTCGGGGCGGGAGCCGCGGGCGTGGTTCGGCGACTCGGCCGACCCGTCCCGGCCGGTGGTGCGGTCGCTGGCCGAGGAGGCCGCCCGGGTGGTGCGGACCCGGGTCCTCAACCCCAAGTGGCTGGCCGCCATGCGCCGCCACGGGTACAAGGGGGCGTTCGAGGTGGCGGCCACCGTCGACTATCTCTTCGGCTACGACGCCACCGCCGGCGTGGTCGAGGACTGGATGTACGAGCGGGTCACCCAGGCCTACGTGGCCGACCCGGTGATGCGGGCGTTCTACGAGAAGTCCAACCCGTGGGCGCTTCGGAGCATCTGCGAGCGGCTGCTGGAGGCCGACGAACGGGACCTGTGGGCCGCGTCCGACGAGTCCCGCGCCACCCTTCGGTCCGGCCTGCTGGCCGCCGAGGGCCTCGAGGAGCGCCGGACGTGAGCCCCGACCGGTTCCCGTTGAGCGCCGTCGTGGGGGCGGACGAGGCCAAGCTCGCCCTCGTCCTGGCCGCCGCCGACCGGACCATCGGCGGGGTGCTCCTCCGGGGCCACAAGGGGTCGGCCAAGTCGACCCTGGCCCGGGGGTTGGCCGCGCTCGTCGGGAAGGGGCCGTTCGTGGAGCTGCCCCTGGGCGCGACCGAGGAGCGGGTGGTGGGCTCGCTCGACCTGGCCGCCGCCCTCACCGGGGGCGAGGTCCGGTTCCGGCCGGGGCTGCTGGCCGCGGCCGACGGCGGCGTCCTCTACGTGGACGAGGTCAACCTGCTGGCCGACCACCTGGTCGACGCCCTCCTCGACGCGGCCGCGTCGGGCGTCAATCGGGTGGAGCGCGATGGCGTGTCCCACAGCCACCCGGCCCGGTTCCTCCTGGTCGGCTCCATGAACCCGGAGGAGGGCGACCTCCGGCCCCAGCTCCTCGACCGCTTCGGCCTGGCCGTCGACGTGCGCAATCCGGGCGACCCGGGGGTCCGGGCCGAGGTCGTGCGCCGACGGATGGCCTTCGACGCCGACCCCGCCGCCTTCGTCGCCACCTGGTCGCCCGCCGAGGACGAGCTCGTCCGGCGCCTGGACGCCACCCGGCCGGCCACGGTCGACGACGACCTGTTGGAGGCGGCGTGCGCCGTCTGCGTGGCCGCGGGGGCCGAGAGCATGCGAGCCGACATCGTCCTGGCCCGGGCCGCGGCCGCCCACGCCGGATGGCACGGCCGCACCGCCGCCACCGCCGACGACGTCCGGGCGGTGGCCCACCTCGTCCTCGCCCACCGCCAGCGGCGCCAGCCCCTCGACGACCCCGCCGCGGCCTCGTCCGCCGTCGACGACGCCCTCGACGAGGCGCTCGACGACGCCCTGGGCGAGGGTCCCCCGGAGGAGCGGGTGGCCGTGCCCGACGCCCCCGCCCCCATCGTCGCCCTCACCGCCCCCAAGGCGGAGCACGCCGGGCGCATGGGCCGGCGCTCGCCGGTGCGGGGCACCGAGCTCGGCCGCACCGTGGCCAGCCGTCCTCCCGCGGGAGCGGTGGCCGCGGTGGCGGTCGTGCCCACCCTCCAGGCCGCCGCCGCCCGGCGGGCCGAAGGCGGTGGGCCCGGCATCGCCGAGGGCGACCTTCGAGAGCCGATCAAGGAGGCCCTCACCGGCAACCTGCTCGTCCTCGCGGTGGACGCGTCCGGCTCCATGGGCACCGACGCCCGCATGGCCGCGGTGAAGGGCGCCCTCCTCGGACTCCTGGTCGACGCCTACCAGCGCCGCGACCGGGTGGCCCTGGTCACCTTCGGCGGGCAGGGAGCGGAGGTCGTCCTCCGCCCCACGGGGAGCGTGGAGGTCGCCCGGTCCCGGCTCGAGTCCCTGGCCACCGGTGGCGAGACCCCCCTCGCCGACGGCATCCGCATGGCGACCGTGCTCGCCCACCGGTCGGCCACCCCCGTCCTCCGGCCCCTCCTGGTGGTCGTCACCGACGGCCGGGCCACCAGTGGCGCCGGCGCCCACCCCGACCCGGTCGCGGCGGCCATGGCCGAGGCCGCCATCGTCGCCCGCCACCGGCTGCCGGCGGTGGTCGTCGACGTCGAACCCGCCACCGGCCCCCGCCTGGGCCTGGCCGGCGACCTCGCCACCGCCATGGGCGCCCGCCACATCACCCTCCCCGACCTCACCGCCGGCCGCCTGGAGTCGGCCCTGCGCGGCTTGTAGGGCGAGGCCGAAGCCGCCCGCGGCAACCAGGCGGCGATATCGTCAGGTCATGTCCGCCACACCTCCCGAACCATGGGCCACACCGCAAGGCCGGGCCTGCATCGACCGCTGGATCGCGGTGTCGATGGCCAAGCTCAACGCCTACGACGGCGGTGCCGAGCACAACGGGCGCAAGCCGTGGTCGATCAACCAGTACGGGTTGCTCGAGGGTCGGCCCCCCGCCGGGCCCGTCTCGGTGGGGGCGCCGGACAACTTCCGCGATTACGGCAACGACAAGTACGCCTACATGTGGGCGATGTGGATTCCGGCCGGCCCCGACGGAACGTGGAGGTGGCCGGTGTGGAACGCGGCGGGCATCGAGGCGCTCCAGCCGTTCGTGTTCAAGTGCCTGAGCGGAGGGTGACCCTCAGGCCAGGCTCTTCTTGGCCAGCCAGTCGGCGGCCACGTCGGCCGGGGGTCGGCCCTCGATCTCGGTCGCCGCGTTCCACGCCACCAGGTCGTCGGTGGTGATGGTCGCGCTCAGGATGTCGAGGTCGGCGGCCAGGCGGGCGCCGTAGGCGTCGGAGGCGGCCGCGGCCAGCAACGGGGCGAGGTTGTCGGCCGGGAAGAGGCGCTTGTCGTCCTCCAGGATCTTGAAGCCCCGCTCCTCGATCTCGGGGGCGGTGGCGTCCCACATGACCGCGTCGACCCGCTTCGACGCCAGCGCGTCGGCCAGTTGCGGCCCCTGGTCGATCCGGGTGAACGCCTTGAACTGGATGCCGTACACGTCGGGGTCGGTCAGGCCCGGATAGCAGCGGGGCCGCCGCTCGCAGTCCGCCGGCGCCCCCAGCACGTAGTCGAGGTTTTTGACGTTGGAGATCTTGATGGCGGGCGAGTCGTCCCGCACGACGAAGGCGTCGCCGCCGGCGGCGGGCGAGTAGTCGAGGACGGTGGCGCCGATGGCGGCCAGCGCCGGCTTGATGACGGTGACCACCTGGTCGGGCTCGGCGGTGAGCCGGGCGTCGGGGACGAGGACGGCGGCGTCCCGGCCGAGGTAGTCGACGACGAGGTCGACGTCGCCCCGCCCGAGCGCGGCCAGCGCCTCGCTCCGCGACGCCATCGGCGCCTCCAGCTCCGCCGCGTACCCCCGCGCCTGGAGGTAGCGGCCGTACACCTGGGCGATGGTGACCGATTCGGGCGAGTCCAGCCCCAGCACCCGGATGACCG
>Ga0207687_10002854_pt1 | contig 11734 bp, 12 predicted proteins | sample KBSM54metaG_FD_184399 | JGI IMG/M metagenome (GOLD analysis project Ga0207687, IMG submission 184399) | Miscanthus rhizosphere microbial communities from Kellogg Biological Station, Michigan, USA - KBS M5-4 metaG (SPAdes) (version 2) | ecosystem: Host-associated > Plants > Roots > Rhizosphere >... | reverse complement strand
ATGATGTTCTCGACGTCTTCGCCGACGTAGCCCGCTTCGGTGAGCGTGGTGGCGTCGACGATCGTGAACGGCACGGAGAGCATGCGCGCGAGCGTCTGCGCGAGGAGCGTCTTGCCGGTGCCGGTCGGTCCGATGAGCAGGATGTTCGACTTCTGCAGCTCGACGTCCTGACGCGCGTTGCGCGAGTGGTAGTCGATCCGCTTGTAGTGGTTGTAGACGGCGACGGCGAGCTTCTTCTTGGCGCGCTCCTGGCCGATCACGTAGAGATCGAGGAACTCTTTGATCTCTTTCGGTTTCGGGAGGTGGCCGGCGCCTTCGAGCGTGCCCGGCTCGTCTTTGCGATCTTCCGCGATGATGTCGAGGCAGATGTCGACGCACTCGTCACAAATGTAGACGGTAGGTCCGGCGATCAACTTCTTCACGTCGCGCTGTGACTTATTACAGAAGCTACAACGGAGGACGTCGCCGCTGTTCCCCTTCTTCGACATGCCGATTGGATCCTTTTTTCGGTGGTTGCTCAGAGATTGTTGGCCCTGAGCTGCCGTTTAGTCAACTGACGCGATGCCGTCCTTATTCTCGGCGGGAGATCACCTGATCGACGACGCCGTAGTCTTTCGACTCCGCCGCCGAGAGGATGTAGTCGCGGTCGGTGTCTTTGTCGATCTTCTCGACCGGCTGTTCCGTGTGGTGCGCGAGGATCTCGCTGATCTTGTGCTTCATGCGCAGGATGTCTTTCGCGTGAATGTCGATGTCCGACGCCTGACCGCCGAGTCCCTGCAACCACGGCTGATGCAGCAGCACGCGCGAGTTCGGGAGCGCGTAGCGCTTTCCCTTCGTTCCCGCGGCGAGCAGAACCGCGGCAAACGACGCGGCCTGGCCGAGGCAGATGGTGGAGATGTCGGGCTTGACGTACTGCATGGTGTCGTAGATCGCGAAGCCGGCGGTGATCACGCCGCCCGGCGAGTTGATGTAGATGGAGATGTCTTTCTCGGGATTCTCCGCTTCGAGAAAGAGAAGCTGAGCGATGACGAGGTTGGCGATGTGGTCATCGATGGCCGTGCCGATGAAGACGACATTGTCTTTGAGCAGACGCGAGTAAATGTCGAACGCGCGCTCTCCGCGCGAAGTCTGCTCGATGACCGTGGGAATCAGGACCATGTTTGGTTCTCCTTGCCGCTCGCAAGTGTAGTCGTGAATCCGACCGGGGCGCCTAACCGAAAGAGTAGTGCGTCAGCTCTTCGATTCTTTCAGCACGAGCTCGAGCGCTTTCTCCTGCGCCAGCGACGCGCGCAGCGCTTCGTAACCGCCGTCGTGCTTGAGGCGATGCTTCACGTCGGCGAACTCGCGGCCGCCTTCCTGCGAGGCGCGGCGGATCTCGGCGTCGACTTCGACGTCGCTCACGACGAGTGCTTCTTTCTTCGCGACCGCCTCGAGGATCAAGCTGCGCTTCACGCGCTTCACCGCTTCGGGGCGGAACTCCGCGCCGATCTTGCGCCAGTCGAGCTCCGCTTTCTCGAGATCGACACCCTGCGACGCGAGATAGCGCGCGTAGTTGTTGAGCGACTTCCCGAGCTCCTCTTCGACGAGGGCGTCGGGGACATCGAAGTGGTGCGCGTCGACGAGCTTCTCGCCGATCTGATTTCGTTTCGTGCGCGCCGCTTCCATCTCCCGATGTTTGCGGATGTCGCCTTCGATCGTCTCGCGCATCTGCGCGACGGAGTCCCATCCGCCCACGCTCTTCGCGAACTCGTCATTCACCTCGGGCTTTTCCTGCACGCGAATTTCTTTGAGCGTCACGTCGTGCTTCACGCTCTTGCCGCGCCACGCTTCGTTCTGTGCGTCTTCGCCGTACGCCTTCTCGAACGTCGCGCTCTCGCCGGCTTTCTTGCCGCGAAGCGCGTCCTGCAGCTCGATCATCGCTTCGTCGCCGAGGCGGAAGTGACCGGAGTCTTGTTTGGTTTCGCCGCCGTCGGTCGGAGTGGAGGTCATCTCGATGACGGCGAAGTCGCCTTCTTCGAGTCCGCGTTCCGTCTCGGGGCGATACGCGCTGGCCTGATCGCGAAGGCGCTCGATCATCGACTCGACGTCGGTCTCGGTCACTTCGACTTTCGGCTCTTCGACTTCGATACCGCGGTACTCGCCGAGCTCGAACTGCGGCTTCACCTCGAACTCCGCCTTGTACTTCACCGGCGCACCTTCGATGAACGGATCGATGTGATCGAGATGCGGATCGCCGACCGGCTCGAGTCCGCGATCGGCAATGGCGTCGCGGAACGTGCGCGGAAGAAGGCGGCTCATCACCTCTTCCTGAATCTCTTTCGCAAAGCGATTGCGCACGACGTTCGCCGGAATCTTTCCCGGACGAAAGCCCGGAATCTTCGCCTGGCGGCCGAACTCCGTGGTGACGCGATTCGACTCCGCGGTGATGAGATCCGCAGGGATCTCGACCTCGACGACTTTCTTGATGGGGGAGACGTCTGTGAAGTTAAGAAGCATTCAGTACCTTCGGTCGAAGGCAGAAGTCAGAAAGCAGAAGGCAGAAGTGGTTCACGACCCATTTCTGCCTTCTGCCTTCTGCCTTCTGACTTCATTTTTTGGTGCGAAAGGCGGGACTCGAACCCGCACGGCTTTGGGCCACTGGATCCTAAGTCCAGCGCGTCTGCCAATTCCGCCACTTTCGCGAGCGGGAGGATGCAGTCTAGCGCAGGTTGATTGGTGCCCCCACCAGGACTCGAACCTGGAACCAACAGATTAAGAGTCTGCTGCTCTACCAATTGAGCTATGGAGGCTCGGACCCCGCTCAACGAAACGGGTGCGAAAACTATTTCGGTTCGAACGCGCGTGTCAAGCCGTCGTCGAGCAGACGTTCGCCGCGACGCAGATAGTCCCACGCTGAATACAACGTCACGACGAGCGTGACGCGAAACAACACTTCGCAAAACGGCCGCAGCGAAGGCCAGAACGAATTGATCGCGAGCGCCATCGCGAGCGTTCCCGCCTGCAGCACGGTCGACGCCTTGCCGAAGACCGACGGAGGAAAACGCTTCACCTGCACGCGCGTGTAGAGCAGATACGCGAACACGGCGATGAGAAAGTCGCGGATGAACACCGTGAACGTGAGCCATCCCGGGATCGACACGCGCGGCATCTGCGCGAACGTGTAATAGATGTAGCCGCACACCATCATCGTCTTGTCCGCGGCCGGATCGAGGATCGCGCCGATGCGCGAGCGCTGATTGAAGCGCCGCGCGATCATGCCGTCGAAGATGTCGGTGACCGCGGCGCTGACGAAGATGATGAACGCGGTCGTGAACATGCCGCGAATCGACGCGACCAGGAAGACCGGGACGAGGAAAAGGCGAAGAAGGGTGAGGAGGTTGGGAACGGTGAGCATTGGATGTCAGAAGGCAGAAGGCAGAAGGCAGAAAGATCGCGCGACACTTCTGCCTTCTGCCTTCTGCATTCTGCCTTCTTAGACTTCAGCCCTGAATTGATCGAGCGCCGTTTTACGCAGGTAGATCGTCTTTCCTTCCGACAGCAACAGGTTCTGCTTCATCAGGTCATGAATGAGACGCGACACCGTCTCGCGCGACGTGCCGATCATGTTCGCGATCGACTGATGCGTCGGCCGCGTCACTGCAACGTATCCGCTGTCGAGCGTCTTGCCGCTCGCCGCGGCGAGATCGAGGAAGAAACGTGCGAGGCGTCCGTAAACATCCATCGTCGCCAGCGACTCGATGCGATTCGACGCGCTGCGCAAACGTCCTGACAACTCGGCGAGCACTTTGCGCGTGATGCCGAAGTTCTCCTGCAGAATCTGCAGAAAATCGGTGCGCCAGATGGTGATCACTTCGAGCGGCTCGGTGGCGACGACGGTCGCGGAGCGCGGCTCGTCGTCGAGCAGCGCCATCTCGCCGAAGAAGTCGCCGGGACCGAGCATCGAGAGGATGATCTCCTTCCCTTCCGGCGAGATCATCGTCACTTTCACTTGTCCTTCGCGGATCACGCAAAAGACGTCGCCGCTTTCGTCGGCGTGAAAGACGACGTCGTCCTTCGCGTAGCGGCGCGTTTTCGCAACGGCCGCGATCGACGAAAGCTCGCGCTCATCCAGCTCTGCGAAGAGCGCGAATTTGCGGAAGAGTTGGGTTTGCACCGGTCGCGATTCTAGCAACAATCGCAGTGTTAGACTCGGAAGCCACCCGTGGCCATCAAGCGAATCATCCCTATATCTTCCGGCAAAGGGGGCGTGGGCAAGACGACGTTCGCGATCAATTTCGCGCTCGCGCTCTCCCGCCACGGCAAAACGGTGCTGGTCGATCTCGACACCGGCACGTCCGCAATCCGCAACGCCATCGACACGCCGATCGAGCGCGATCTCTACCACTTCTTCCGCCGCAACGAGCCGCTCAACAACTGCGTCACCCACCTCGACACTCATCTCGATCCGAAAGGTGAGTACAAGAATTTCGGCTTCGTCGCCGGCCCGATGCACCTCATCGACGAGATCACGAACTTCGGCGCAGGACACAAATCGAAGCTGATCGCGGCAATCAACACACTCGACGCCGACTACGTGATCCTCGACATGCGCGCCGGCCTCGATGCGAACGTCATCGACTTCCTGCCATTCTCCAATTCCGGGATCCTCATCTTCACGCCGCATCTTCCGAGCGCGACGCTCGCCGCGTCCGACATCGTGAAGGCGATCCTCTTTCGAAAAATGCGGCTCATCTTCAGCCGCGAGTCGCCGTTTTTCGAAACGGTTGGCGGCGGCGGACTCGATTTCTGGAAGTTGATCAACGATCTGATCGATCGCGTCGAAGACGTCTACGACTCTTCGATCCCCAACCTCGACGCCTTCTCCACCGACCTCTCCGAAAACCTCGGCGATCACCCGATCACACGCACGGTGCAGCAAACGATCGACGAGTTCCGCGTGCACTACGTGCTCAATCTCTTCAACGGCGTCGACGATTCGTTCAACACCGCGGTGAAGCCGTTCATCGACAACCTCACCTCCAATGTCTCCGCGCGCGTCGGCGTCACGAACCTCGGCTGGATCACGCGCAGCGACGCCATCCACCGCGCGAACTGCAACATGATCCCCGCGCTGCTGATGCAGGAAGAGAAGAAGAAGCCCGCGAAAACCGATCGCGTGCTTTCGGAGCTCGACGAGCTGCGCATGGCCGTCGGACTCGAGCCGCCGCGCAAACAACAAAAAGCGACGGAGCGCGGCGGCGTTGCGAACGGCGATCCGACCGATCACCTCACGCGCCAGCTCGACGTGCTGCGCACGATGTTCGATCAGAAGAAGAACGACGACTACTACGCGAACTTCGACTACGTCTCGCAGCGCGCGCTGTTCACGATGAAGAATCGCCGGCCGAGCGAGTTCGGCGACGTGCGCATCTACACGCCGAACGAGATGCTCGCGAATCTCTTCGCGAAGTCGAATGTGCCGACGACGATCGACTGGAACGAGTTGGAGTAGCCGCTCACCAGAGAAAGCGCGCGCGAAACACGGTCCAGGCGATTCGAATCGTGTCTTTGAGCGGCTTGTAGTGACTCGTCGAGATGCCGTCGATGAAGCCTAGGGAGATCGGCGTGGTGATGATCTTGAATCCGCCGCGGCCGGCGCGGACGATCACTTCGCTCTCCATGTCGAAGCCGCTCGTGCGCAGCGCGATCGCGCGCAGGAGTCGCGTCGAGTAGAAACGAAATCCGCTTTGGGAGTCGGTGACGCGTGTGCCGGCGCACTTCGCGATCGTCCATGCGGAGAAACGATTCGCGAGGCGGCGGCGCGGCAGCATCTCGCCGAAGAGATGCGCGCGCCCGCCGATGACGAGATCGGCGCCGCTCTCTTCGTGCGCTTTCAGAATCTTCGGAATCTCGCTCGGAAGATGCTGCCCGTCGGCGTCGAGTGTGATGACGCCGTCGAATCCGTTCTCGACCGCGTGCTTGAATCCGGTCTTCAGCGACGCGCCCTTGCCTTGATTGATTTCGTGACGCAGCACGCTCGCGCCGTTCGCGCGCGCGACTTCGCCGGTGCGATCGGTCGAGCCGTCGTCGATCACGATGACGTCGGCGAGCTGCGCGCGGCAGTCGCGCACGACGTCGCCGATCGTCTTCTCGGCGTTGAGCGCGGGAATCAGCGCAAACACTCTCATCGCGTCACAACCGCGCAGACGATGCCGCCGCCGGCGGAGATCGAGTTGATGAGGATGTTGCCGGCAGCCTCGCGCAGCGCGGCGACGAGTTGCAACGCCCCCGCGGCTGCGTACTCGCCGAAGACCTGCTTCGCTGCGACGAGGCGCGGCATCCGTTCACCGAACAGCTGCGCGATCGCTTTCGCTTCGACGTCGTCCGCGCGTTTTACGCCGTTCGCGGAGACGAAGACCGCGTCGATGTCCGCGACATGCAGCTCCGCGTCATCGATCGCGTTTCGCATCGCCGTCACGATCGCATTCGGATCGCTGCCCCAATCCGAGATCGACGCCGTCGTGTCGCGCGCGATCCCGAAGCCGGAGAGGAATCCGTACTTCGCCGATTCGCTCTTTTCCGCGATCAGCATTGCGCTGCCTTCCCCGATCACCATGCCGTTGCGTTGCTCGTCGTCGAGCGCGCCGATGCGATCGAGAACGCTGAACACCATCTCGGTCGTCTCTTCGACGCCGCCGATGATCGCCGCGCGCACGCTGCCTTTGAGCACTTGCGATGCAGCGTACATCGCCGCCGCAAGCGCGGACGACTCGCGCTGCGTGACCGTGATGTTGAATCCGCGCAGCCCCCACTCGATGGCGATGTGACTTCCCGGCGCGTTCGCAACCGACTCCGCGAACAGTTGCGGCGGCGCGAGCGCCGCGCCTTTCTCGACGTATTCGCGCATGTAGTCGACCGACGTCTGCACGGGACCGAACGCTGTGCCGATCGCGACGCCGGTCTCGCGCGGCAGCTCCCTGCCGTAGTCGTCGATGGCCATCTTTGCGGCGCTCACGGCAAAACGCGACAGCGCGTTCATGCGCCGCATCTTGAGCGGTGCGATGTATTGGCGCGGATTGAAGTCGCGCACGAGCGCCGCCTTGTGCGCGGAGAGTCCGCCGGTGTCGAAGCGGTCGACGTCCGCAATGGCACCGGGCGCAACGACACCGATGCCGTTGATGGCCACGCGATTCACGATGCCGCGCCTTATAGCACGCGGCCGAAAAGCAGCGACACGTTGCTGCCGCCGAATCCGAACGTGTTCGAAAGCGCATTCGTCATCGGCATCGGACGCGGGGTGTGCGGGATGTAGTCGAGTGTGCAGTCGTTCGCCGCGACGTCGAGCCGCAGCGTCGGCGGCGCGAGCTGCTCACGCAACGCGAGCACGGTGATCACCGCCTCCACACCGCCGGATGCGCCGAGCGTGTGGCCGAAGTACGACTTCGACGACGACACTGGAATGCGCGTTCCGACTGCCGCGGTGATCGCCTTCGTCTCCGCGGAGTCGTTGAGCAGCGTTCCCGTTCCGTGCGCGTTCACGTAATCGACCGCGACCCCGCTCCCCTCCCCCATCGCCGCGCGCATCGCCGCCTCGGCGCCGCTTCCGTCTTCCGCCGGCGCGGTCGGATGATGCGCATCGCACGACGCGCCGTAGCCGCGCAGCTCCGCGAGAATCTTCGCGCCGCGCGCGACCGCGTCGTCCCATCGCTCGAGGACGAGATACGCCGCGCCTTCGCCGAGGGTGATGCCCTTTCGCTCCGCCGCGAACGGCGAGCAGGGCGAAGGATCGACGGCCTGTAGCACATTGAATCCGCTGTACGTCAGACGACAAAGTGCGTCGCTGCCGCCGGCGATGGCGACGTCCGCATGTCGCGAGCGAAGCGTGTCGGCCGCCATCCCGATCGCCGCGCCAGCCGACGCGCAGGCGGTCGCATTCGACATCACGCCGCCGCCGAGGTTGAAGGTGCGGGCGACGGCGTCGGAGGGAGCGGAGGTTGGTTGCTGCAACACGCGCGATGCCGGCGCGCGGCGGCGTCCGCGAACGATGCGCGTGAAGTAATACTCCTCGCCTTCGAGCAGGCCGCCGGTCGATGTTCCCGTCGCGACGATCGCGCGCTCGCGCGGCGGCGACGCTTGAGCGATCGCTTCGTTCGCCGCGATGATCGCGAGCAGATCGCTGCGCGACATCCGCTTCGCTTCGCGCCGCGAGATCGGAAGCAGCGGCGTCAGATCGGCGACGACTTCCGCGGCGATGTCCGTCGGAAACGTCTCGCCGGGGAATCGCGTGAGCTTCGTGATGCCGTCGCGCGACTCCGTGATCGCACGCCACACCTCTTCTTTATTGCGCCCGATCGCGCAGATGATGCCGGCGCCGGTGACGGCGATTCGAATCGTCGGATCAGGAGCGCGCATCGGATTCGGCGAGATAAAACCGCCCACGAACGACTTCTACTCCGCCGATCGAGCCCGCGCCGCTGAAGCGATGCGTGCCGCCGAACGACGCTTCGAGTTTCACGACGATGTCGACGACGTCGCCCGGCTCGATCGCGCGCAACACTTCGCACGCATCGATCCCGCTGACGAATCCCTGTCGATCGAACACGAGTCCGCCCGCGAATTGCGCCATCGCTTCGACGAGCATCACCTCGGACGTCGCCGTGTCATTCGCCGTGCAGAGGAACGCGCCTTCGATCGTCTTGTCGTCGCGCCGCGAGGCTTTCGACGCGGCGCGGAACGGAATCTCGTGCGGCAGCGACCGCAGCCAGTCAGACATTCTGGGCGAGCCGCTGCTCGACGAACTCCGCGAGCGACGCCACCGACTTGAAGTGATCGCGCGCCGACGTCTCGTTCTTCACCTTGATGCCGAACTCGCTCTCGAGCATCACGACGATCTCCAGGGCATCGATCGAGTCGAGCCCGAGGCCGCCGGCGAAGAGCGGCTCGTCGTCGGAGATGTCATCCGGCGTCATGTCTTCGAACTTCAGACGCTCGATGAGAAGTTCTTTCAGCTTCAGTCGGAGTTCCATGTCGTCCGTGATTGTCACACACTCGCCGGAGCGGGCAGCGCATCCCACGCGATCTTGGGCGCGAACCCGAATCGATTCTGCAACCGCACCAGCCCGAAGAACGTCGACAGCATGATGCGATCGAGGCGCGACGAGAACACGTTACCGCCGAGGACGCGGACGATGGCCATGTAGATCGGACGCGCGGGCTCGGGGTGCAGCAGCATCTCCAGAAACTCGCGGCGATAGAAATTCTGGATGAAGCGGAGATAGCGATCGATCGCCGTCTGCGTCTTCGTCTCGTACGCGCGCAGCGACCGCATGGAGTTGCGCTCGAGCTTTTCGACGACGGCGTCGGCGACGCGCGACGCGGACGTCATCGCGATCATCACGCCCGTCGAGAAAATCGGATCGAGGAAGCCGGCGGCATCGCCGACCAGCGCGAAGTTTTCGCCCACGAGCTGCGACACGCGATACGAAAAATCTTTGCGCGTGTACACCTTCGTCGTCCGCTCCGCGTTTTTCATTCGTCGCGCCGCGTACGGCGTCGCCACGATCGTCCGATCGAGCATCTCTTCCGGAGTCAGTCCCGACGACGTCGCGTGATCGCGCTCGACGACGAGTCCGACGCTCATCTTTTCTTCGCTGAGCGGAATCATCCAGAACCAGGCGTTGCGCAGGACGACGATCACGATGTTGTACTTGTCGATGCCCGGTTCGGGCTCGACGTTCTTGTAGTGCGAGAAGACCGCGATCTTCTTCAGCGCGTCGACCGCGGTGCGGCGGCCGGTTGCATGCGCGAGAAGCGCGCCGTGGCCGCTCGCGTCGATCACGAAACGTGCTTCGTGTTTCTCGCCGCTCGCGGTCTCGACGACGACCCGCGATCCGTCCGTGAGATCGACGCGCGCGACCGGCGTCTCTTCGCGGACGTCGACGCCGTTCTCGCGCGAGTGATTCAGTAGAAGCTCATCGAAGCGCGAGCGCTCGACCTGGAACGATCGCTTGTACGGCGGCTCGAGGCTCTCGTTGAATCGGAAGACCGTCGACGCCGATCCATCCGCGGTGACGAACGCGCCGCCGTACTTCGGATAGAAGCCGTTATCGATCAACTTGTCGTAGACGCCGAGGCGGCGAAAGATGTCGTTGGAGTAGGGAAGCATCGACTCGCCGATCTGAAAACGCGGGAACTTCTCGCGCTCGAGCAGCAGGACGGAACGGCCCTGTTTCGCGAGCAGCGTCGATGCCGTGGAGCCGGCGGGACCGCCGCCGATGACGATGACGTCGTGCATAGGTGCGCGGATTATGTGATAGTTGCCGCGGGTTTTCGACCCGGTCCTATGTTCCAGCGCTTTCTGACGCTTACGGCGGATAAGCCCGATGCCGCTGCGCTCGTCGACGGCGAGAGCGGCGCTGTCACGACCCGCGCGGCGCTCGTCGCGCGCGCGGAGGAGATCGCGTCGCGTCTCGCGATGCGCGAAGGCGACGTGTTCGCGGTGCAGCTTCCGAACGGCGTGGACTTCGTCGCCTCGTTTCTGGCCGCGCTGAAGTTGAAGCTCGTGTTCGCGCCGATCGATCGCGACGCGACAGACGCCGAAGTCATGGCACTCGTTGAGCACTTCGGCATTCCAGTGGAGGACAGGCGCCCTCGCCTGTCCGTCCCGGCACGGGACAGGCGAGGCGCCTGTCCTCCACTCGGACGCCTTCTGAAACTCACATCCGGATCAACGGGCAATCCGAAAGCGATCGTCTGGAGCGAAGAGAACATCGTCGCCGATTGCACGGCCATCTGCTCCACGATGAACATCACCCCTCACGACATCAACCTCGGCGCGATCCCCTTCTCACATTCGTACGGCTTCTCGAATCTCGTCACGCCGCTCGTGATGCAGGGAACGCCGATCGTCGTTTCGAACGATTACCTCCCGCATTCGCTCATCGCGCTCGCCAATCGCCACGCGTGCACGATCGCGCCGCTGATCCCGATGGTGTTCGAGCATCTCGCGTCGCTCGACGGCGCACGCTTCGACACCGTTCGCACGTTCATCTCCGCGGGCGCGCCGCTGCAGCCGTCGGCGTCGCGACGCTTTCGCGCGCGATTCGGCATCGACATCCATTCTTTCTATGGATGCAGCGAAGTCGGCGGCATCACGTACGACCGCGAAGGCGCCGCGGTCGAGCGCGGAACCGTCGGCCGCGCGCTCGACGGCGTGACGCTCGACATCGATCGCGCCACGCAGCGCCTCGCCATCCGCAGCCGCTCCGTCGCCCTCGGCACGTTGCTGGACAAAGAGACATTCACCGCGATCGATGGCGCGTTCCTCGCCGATGATCTCGTCGAGATCGATGCGAACGGCGAAGTCGTTCTCACCGGCCGCTCCGGCGATTTGATCAACACCGCGGGCAAGAAAGTGAACCCGCGCGAAGTCGAGCGCGTGATCCTCGAGATCGACGGCGTCCGCCAGGCGAAGGTCTACGGCGAGCCGGCCGGCGCGCGCGGCGAAGTCGTCGCCGCTGCGATCGTCGCCGATCCCGAAGTGACACGCGAATTCGTCCGCGAGTTCTGCCGCGCGCGTTTGTCGCGGCACAAAGTCCCGCGCATCGTAAAGCTCATCGAGCGCATTCCGCTCGACGATCGCGGCAAGGTGAAACGCGCCGCACTCGCGCAGTTGTGATGCGCTAGGATGCGCGCCGCATGCTCCATCACCTCTTAACGAGCTGGATGCAGTTCGTCCTCGACTACGGCTACTTCG